>Ga0070738_10001039_pt1 | contig 65200 bp, 79 predicted proteins | sample Coa_R2_2_FD_66446 | JGI IMG/M metagenome (GOLD analysis project Ga0070738, IMG submission 66446) | Surface soil microbial communities from Centralia Pennsylvania, which are recovering from an underground coalmine fire - Coalmine... | ecosystem: Environmental > Terrestrial > Soil > Unclassified ... | reverse complement strand
CTTCGTCAACAAGCTCGATCGCACCGGGGCCGATTTCTTCCGAACCGTCGACATGATCGTCGACCGGCTGGGCGCGGTCCCGCTGGTGCTTCAGCTGCCGATCGGAATCGAGAGCGAGTTTGTCGGCGTCGTCGACCTGGTGCGGAGCAAGGCCGTGGTCTGGAAGGATGAAGGCCTGGGCGCCGCCTTCTACGAGACCGATATTCCGGCCGATTTGAAGGACAAGGCGGCGAAATGCCGTACCGCTCTCATCGAGCTTGCCGTCGAGCAGGACGACAAGGCGCTGGACGCCTATCTCGGCGGCGCCGAGCCGTCGATCGAGGTCCTGAAGGCCTGCATCCGCAAAGGCACGGTCGCGGGCGCCTTCGTCCCGGTTACCTGCGGCGCCGCCTTCAAGAACAAGGGCGTGCAGCCCCTGCTCGACGCCGTCGTAGACTATCTGCCGTCGCCGCTCGATATCGGGTCCGTCAAGGGGCACAAGGTCGGCAGCGATGCCCCGGACTCCCGTCCGCCGGCCGACGACGCGCCTTTCTCCGGGCTGGCGTTCAAGATCATGACCGATCCCTTCGTGGGCTCGCTCACCTTCGTGCGGATCTATTCCGGCACGCTCACGAGCGGCAGCGCGGTCATGAACTCGGTCAAGGATCAGCGCGAGCGGATCGGCCGCATGCTGCTGATGCATGCCAATACGCGCGAGGACATACGCGAGGCCTATGCCGGCGACATCGTCGCGCTGGCAGCGCTCAAATCAACGACCACGGGTGACACGCTTTGCGATCCGGGCAAGCCGATCGTGCTCGAGCGGATGGAATTCCCGGAGCCGGTGATCGAGGTCGCGGTCGAGCCGCGCACCAAGGTCGACCAGGAGAAGATGGGGCAGGCGCTGGCCCGGCTGGCGCAGGAGGATCCATCCTTCCGCGTCTCGGTGGACCATGAGAGCGGACAGACCGTGATCAAGGGGATGGGCGAGCTCCATCTCGAGATCATCGTCGATCGCATGAAGCGCGAGTTCAAGGTCGACGCCAATGTCGGCGCACCGCAGGTGGCTTATCGCGAGACCATCACCCGCCGCGCCGAGATCGACTATACGCACAAGAAGCAGACCGGCGGCTCGGGCCAGTTCGCCCGCGTGAAGCTAGTGTTCGAGCCCGGCCGATCGGGCTCGGGTTATCTGTTTGAATCAAAGATCGTCGGCGGTTCGGTGCCCCGGGAATATATCCCCGGTGTGCAGAAGGGGCTGGCTTCGGCCAAGGAGTCGGGCGTGCTGGCCGGCTTCCCGGTGATCGATTTCAAGGCCGAGCTGGTCGACGGCGCTTATCACGACGTCGACTCCTCGGTGCTCGCCTTCGAGATCGCGGCGCGTGCCGCGTTTCGCGAAGGCATTCAAAAGGCTGGTCCGGTGCTGCTCGAGCCGGTGATGAAGGTCGAGGTGGTGACGCCCGAGGATTATATGGGCGACATCATCGGCGATCTGAATTCCAGGCGCGGGCACATATCGGGCATGGACCAGCGCGGCAACGCGCGCGTCATCGACGCGATGGTGCCGCTGGCGAACATGTTCGGGTACGTCAACACGCTCCGCTCCATGAGCCAGGGGCGGGCGCAGTACACGATGCAGTTCGATCACTATGAGCCGGTGCCTCAGGCGATCGCCGACGAGGTCCGGGCGAAGCTCGCCTGAGTAGTAACGCTGATCTGAGCAACCACTAGAGACTTAACGGGCCCGCTGGGCAGGACACGGAGTAGAAGATGGCCAAGGCAAAATTCGAGCGGAACAAGCCGCATTGCAACATCGGCACGATCGGCCATGTCGACCATGGCAAGACATCGCTCACGGCTGCGATCACAAAGGTCCTGGCCAAGGCAGGCGGTGCCACCTTCACCGCCTACGACCAGATCGACAAGGCGCCGGAAGAGAAGGCCCGCGGCATCACGATCGCGACGGCGCACGTCGAGTACGAGACGAAGAACCGCCACTACGCTCACGTCGACTGCCCCGGCCATGCCGACTATGTGAAGAACATGATCACGGGCGCCGCCCAGATGGACGGCGCGATCCTGGTGGTCTCGGCCGCCGACGGCCCGATGCCGCAGACTCGCGAGCACATCCTGCTCGCCCGCCAGGTTGGCGTTCCGGCGATCGTCGTCTTCATGAACAAGATGGACATGGCCGATCCCGAGCTCGCCGAGCTGGTCGAGATGGAGATTCGCGAGCTCCTCAACAAGTATGAGTTCCCCGGCGACGATACGCCGATCGTGAAGGGCTCGGCGCTGTGCGCGCTCGAGGATCGCGAGCCCGCGCTCGGCGAGGACGCGATCAACGAGCTGATGACCCAGGTCGATGCTTACATTCCGCAGCCCGAGCGTCCGAAGGATCGGCCATTCCTGATGCCGATCGAAGACGTCTTCTCGATCTCCGGTCGCGGCACTGTGGTCACCGGTCGCGTCGAGCGCGGGATCGTCAAGGTCGGCGAGGAAATCGAAATCGTCGGGCTGCGTCCGACTCAGAAGACGGTCGTGACCGGCGTCGAGATGTTCCGCAAGCTGCTCGATCAGGGCGAGGCCGGCGACAATGTCGGCTGCCTGCTCCGCGGCACGAAGCGCGAGGAGGTCGAGCGCGGTCAGGTTCTGGCGAAGCCCGGCTCGATCACCCCGCACACCAAGTTCACCGCCGAGGCCTACATCCTGACGAAGGAGGAAGGCGGCCGTCACACGCCGTTCTTCACCAACTATCGGCCGCAATTCTATTTCCGCACTACGGATGTCACCGGCATGGTGAAGCTGCCGGAGGGCACGGAGATGGTCATGCCCGGCGACAACGTCTCGATCGTCGTCGAACTGATCGCTCCGATCGCCATGGACGAGGGCCTGCGTTTCGCCATCCGCGAGGGCGGCCGCACGGTCGGCTCGGGCGTCGTCGCCAAAATCATCGAGTAGCAACGGTCGAGCAGGGCGCCGCGGCGCAAGCAGGACAGAAGAAATGGATACCCAAAGCATCCGCATACGCCTGAAGGCGTTCGACCATCGAGTTCTCGATCAGTCGACCAGCGAGATCGTCTCCACGGCCAAGCGCACCGGCGCTCGGGTCCGCGGACCGATCCCGCTGCCGACCCGGATCGAGAAATTCACGGTCCTGCGGGGCCCGCACATCGACAAGAAGAGCCGCGAGCAGTTCGAGATTCGGACTCACAAGCGGCTCCTCGACATCGTCGACCCGACGCCTCAGACGGTGGACGCGCTGATGAAGCTCGATCTCGCCGCCGGTGTCGATGTCGAGATCAAACTCTAAGGGCGGATGATGGCAACCGCACAACAGCAGCAACGCACGGGGCTGGTCGCCCAGAAGGTCGGGATGACCCGGCTCTTCAATGCCGAAGGCGACCAGGTGCCGGTCACCGTGCTGAAGGTCGACGAGTGCCGGGTGATCGCCCAGCGCACGGCCGATACCAACGGCTATACGGCGATCCAGATCGGCGTCGGCAAGGCCAAGGTCAAGAACCTCTCCAAGGCCATGCGCGGCCATTTCGCCAAGGCGAAGGTCGAGCCGCGCAAGAAAGTGGTCGAGTTCCGGGTGAGCCCCGATGCGCTGGTCGATGTTGGCGCGGAGATCACGGTGGACCACTTCGTCGCCGGTCAGCATGTCGACGTGACGGGGATCACGATCGGCAAGGGCTTCGCCGGCGGAATGAAGCGCTGGAATTTCGGCGGCCTGCGCGCGACGCATGGCGTGTCGGTCTCCCACCGCAGCCACGGCTCGACCGGCAACCGCCAAGATCCGGGTCGCACCTTTCCGGGCAAGAAGATGGCCGGCCATCTCGGCCATGAGCAGGTGACGACGCTCAATCTCAAGGTCGTGTCGATCGATGCGGACAAGGGCCTGATCATGATCAAAGGCTCCGTGCCTGGGTCGGACGGCGGCTGGGTGCTGGTGCGGGACGCGGTCAAGCGTCCACGATCCAAGGATCTGCCTTTCCCGGCCGCGATCCGCGCGTCGGCCGAAGCGGCGGCTCCGGCAGTTGAGGCCGCGCCAGAGGCTCCGGCTGCCGAAACGCCGACTACCGAGGGCGAGGGCTGAGCATGAAGCTTCCCGTGAAGAACCTGGCCAATGAGGCCGTCGGCGAGATCGATCTCGACGATGCCGTCTTCGCCGTTCCGGTGCGCGAGGATCTGATCTTCCGCGCGGTCAATTGGCAGCTCGCCAAGCGCCGCGCCGGCACGCACAAGACCAAGGGCATCAGCGAGATCAGCGGCACCACCAAGAAACCGTACAAGCAGAAGGGCACCGGCCGCGCCCGTCAGGGCTCGCTTCGCAGTCCGCAATTTCGCGGCGGCGCTCGGATCTTCGGACCGGTGGTGCGCAGCCACGAGCACGACATGCCGAAGAAGGTCCGCAAGCTGGCGCTCAAGACCGCGTTGTCGGCCAAGGCGGCGGCGGGTCAGCTGATCGTGATTGATCAGGCGATCGCGAAGGATCACAAGACCAAGGCGCTCGCCGCGACGCTGAAGGCAATGGGTCTGGAGTCCCTACTGGTGATCGACGGCGCGGCACTCGACCAGAATTTCGTGCGCGCCGCGCGCAACATCCCGCTTGTCGACGTGCTGCCTGCCCAGGGCGCCAACGTCTACGACATCATCCGCCGCGACACTCTGGTTCTGACCAAGAGCGCGGTCAGCGATCTGGAGGCGCGGCTGAAATGACCGAACGCAAGAGGCGTCGTTTCTCCTTCGGCCGTAAGGTCGCGGAGCAGGCCGGCATCGATCCGCGCCATTACGACGTGATCACCGCTCCGGTGATCACCGAAAAAGCGACCATGGGCTCCGAGCACGGGCAGGTGACCTTCCGCGTGCCGCTCACGGCGACCAAGCCGGAGATCAAGGCTGCCGTCGAGGCGCTGTTCAACGTCAAGGTGAAGGCGGTGAACACGCTAATCCATAAGGGCAAGACCAAGCAGGTGCGCGGCCGGTCCGGCCAGCGCTCCGACGTCAAGAAGGCAATCGTGACGCTGGCGGCCGGCCAGTCGATCGACGTGACCACGGGAATCTAACGATGGCCCTCAAGCAATTCCGCCCCATCACGCCGGGCACCCGCCAGCTGGTGCTGGTCGACCGCTCCGAGCTCTGGAAGGGCAAACCGGTGAAGCGCCTGACCGAGGGTCTTACCAAGACCGGCGGGCGCAACAATTTCGGCAACATCACCGCTTGGCAGAGGGGCGGCGGGCACAAGCGTAGCTACCGGCTGATCGACTTCAAGCGCCGGAAGTTCGATGTGCCGGCCAAAGTCGAACGGCTGGAATATGATCCCAACCGCACCGCGTTCATTGCGCTCGTGACTTATGAGGATGGCGAGCAGGCCTACATCCTGGCTCCGCAGCGGCTGTCCGCGGGCGACACGATCATCGCGAGCGAGCGGGCCGACATAAAGCCCGGCAACGCGATGCCGCTGAAGAACATGCCGGTCGGGACGATCGTGCACAATGTGGAGCTCAAAGCCGGGCGCGGCGGACAGCTCGCGCGCTCCGCCGGCACCTATGTGCAGCTGGTCGGCCGCGATGCCGGGTACGCGCAGCTCAAGCTTTCCTCGGGGGAGCTTCGCGTCGTGCGCGGCGAATGCATGGCGACGGTGGGCGCGGTGTCGAACCCGGACAAATCGAACGAGTCGATCGGCAAGGCCGGTCGCAACCGTTGGAAGGGCGTTCGCCCGCATGTCCGAGGCGTCGCGATGAACCCGGTCGACCATCCGCACGGCGGCGGCGAAGGACGTACGTCGGGCGGCCGTCACCCGGTCACGCCTTGGGGCAAGGGCACCAAGGGCAATAAGACTCGCAACAACAAGGCGACCGATCGTCTGATCATTCGCCGCCGGAACAAGAAGTAGGCGACAGAGATGGCACGCTCAGTCTGGAAGGGCCCGTTCGTCGACGGCTACCTCCTCAAGAAGGCCGAAAAGGCCAGGGGCTCGGGCCGCAACGAGATCATCAAGATCTGGTCGCGACGCTCGACTATCCTGCCGCAGTTCGTTGGGCTGACCTTCGGCGTCTATAACGGCCAGAAGTTCATCCCGGTCATCGTGACCGATCACATGATCGGCCACAAATTCGGCGAGTTCTCGCCGACGCGGACTTTCTATGGTCACGCGTCGGACAAGAAGGCCAAGCGGGCCTGAGCGAGGGAAGGATGAGCCAGTCACGCAATCCGCGTCGCCAGTCCGAGACCGAGGCGCTCGCCTCGGTGAAGATGATCCGGACCAGCCCGCGCAAGCTCAACATCGTCGCGCAGATGATTCGCGGGAAGAGCGCCAGCGCAGCGCTCGCCAGCCTGACGTTCTGCGAGCGCCGCGTGGCGCATGACGTGAAGAAGGTGCTGCAGGCCGCGATCGCCAACGCGGAAAACAATCACCAGCTCGACGTCGACCGTCTCTATGTCTCGCAGGCCACGGTCGGCAAGGCGCTGGTGATGAAGCGGTTCCACACGCGCGGCCGCGGCCGCTCGGCTCGGGTCGAGAAGCCGTTCAGCAATCTCGTCGTCGTCGTCAGCGAGCGTTCCGACGCCGCCGAGCAGGAGAAAGCCTAACCCATGGGCCAGAAAGTCAATCCGATCGGCTTCCGCATCGGCATCAACCGCACCTGGGACAGCCGCTGGTATGCCGGCCGCGAATACGCCAACCTGCTGCACCAGGATCTGAAGCTGCGCGACTATCTGATGCGCCGCCTTTCCCAAGCCGGCGTCGGAAAGGTCGTTGTCGAACGCGCCGCCAAGAAGGCCCGCATCACGATCCACAGCGCGCGTCCCGGTGTCGTCATCGGTAAGAAGGGCGCCGACATCGAGAAGCTGCGCCAGGAGCTGTCGAACCGCACCGGTTCGGACGTGGCGCTGAACATTCTCGAGATCCGCAAACCCGAGATCGACGCCAAGCTGATCGCGGAGAACATCGCGAGCCAGCTCGAGCGCCGCGTCGCCTTCCGCCGCGCCATGAAGCGCGCAGTGCAGTCGGCGATGCGTCTCGGCGCGCAGGGCATCCGCATCAATTGCTCCGGCCGCCTGGGCGGCGCGGAAATCGCGCGCATGGAGTGGTATCGCGAGGGCCGAGTGCCGCTGCACACGCTGCGCGCCGACATCGATTATGGAACCGCGACGGCGAAGACCACCTACGGCACCTGCGGCGTCAAGGTGTGGGTCTTCAAGGGTGAGATTCTCGCGCACGATCCGATGGCGCAGGACAAGCGCGCGGCCGAGCAGCAGCCGGCGCGCTAACGGAGATGAGTTGAAATGCTGAGTCCGAAGCGAACCAAGTACCGCAAGGCCCATAAGGGCCGGATCCGCGGTATCGCCCAGTCCGGCACGACGCTGAATTTCGGCGCGTTCGGCTTGAAGGCGCTGGAGCCCGAGCGGGTCACCGCCCGGCAGATCGAGGCGGCGCGCCGGGCGATTACTCGCCACATGAAGCGTCAGGGCCGTCTCTGGATCCGCGTCTTCCCGGATGTACCGGTGTCGACGAAGCCCGCTGAGGTGCGCATGGGGTCGGGCAAGGGCTCGCCCGAATATTGGGTGGTGCGCGTCCATCCTGGGCGCATCCTGTTCGAGCTCGATGGCGTCCCGGCTGATCTCGCGCACCGCGCTTTCGAGCTCGCTCAGGCGAAGCTGCCGATCAAGACGCGCATCGTCCAGCGGGCGGAGGGCTGAGCGATGACGAAGGCGGTGGATTTCCGCGGCAAGACCGACGACGAGCTGACCGAGACTTTGGCGACGCTCAAGAAGGAGCAGTTCAATCTGCGCTTTCAGAAGGCGAGCGGTCAGCTCGAATCGACGATGCGTGTGCGTGTCGTGCGGCGCGACATCGCGCGGATCAAGACCATTCTGGGCGAGCGCGGCCGAGCGGCTGCCGTCCAAGCGAAGGCGTGAGGATAGAGCGATGCCCAAAAGGGTGATGCAGGGCCGGGTGGTGAGCGACAAGGGCGACAAGACCGTCGTCGTGCTCATCGAACGCCGGGTCATGGACAAGGTCTACAAGAAGTTCATCCGCCGGTCGAAGCGGTACGCCGCGCACGACGAAGGCAATGTCTTCAAGGTCGGCGACGTGGTCGAGATCGAGGAATGCCGGCCGATCTCCGCGCGCAAGCGCTGGCGCGTGATTTCGCCGGCTCCGGCGCCCGGCGGCGCAGCGGCCTGAGTGTGAAGGAAGGGTCGATAAAATGATTCAGATGCAGACAAACCTGGATGTCGCCGACAATAGCGGCGCGCGCCGGGTGATGTGCATCAAGGTTCTGGGCGGCTCGAAGCGGAAATACGCCTCGATCGGCGACGTCATCGTCGTCTCGGTCAAGGACGCGATCCCGCGCGGCCGTGTGAAGAAGGGCGATGTGCATCGCGCGGTCGTCGTGCGCACTGCCGTGTCGATCCGGCGCGGCGACGGCAGCATGATCCGTTTCGACAGGAACGCCGCCGTTCTGATCAACAAGCAGGGCGAGCCGATCGGCACCCGTATCTTCGGGCCCGTGACGCGCGAGCTCCGCGGCAAGAAGTTCATGAAGATCATCTCGCTCGCACCCGAGGTGCTGTGATGGCTGCGAAAATCAAAAAGGGTGACACCGTCATCGTGCTCACCGGCCGCGACAAGGGCCGGTCCGGCGAGGTGTTGCGCGTGATCCCGTCTGAGAACCGCGTCGTGGTCGACGGCGTCAACATGGTGAAAAAGCATAAGCGGCCCTCGCCGGCGTCGGCCGGCGGCATCGAGAGCATGGCGGCGCCAATTCATATCTCCAACGTCGCGCACAAGGACCCGCAGTCCGGCAAGGCGACCCGGATCGGATTCCGGATCCTGGAGGACGGCCGCAAAGTCCGGTTCGCGAAGGCCTCCGGCGAGGTGATCGACCGATGACTGAGAAAAAGAAGAAGACTTCGAAGAAGGACGCCGCTCCGCAGCAGGAGACTGCTTCGGCCGCCGAGAGCGTTTCGCACGAGAGCAGCCAGTATGGTGCGATGCAGGCTCGCCTGCGCGCGCATTACGATGCCGTGATCAAAGCCGCGCTCAAGAGCGAGTTCGGCTACCAGAATGATCTGGCGGTGCCGCGGCTCGATAAGATCGTTATCAATATGGGCGTCGGCGAGGCGGCCAACGACAAGGGCAAGATCACGGCCGCCGTAGCGGAGCTGCAGGCGATCTCCGGACAGAAGCCGGTCATCACCAAGGCGCGCAAGTCAATTGCGCAGTTCAAGCTTCGCGAGGATGCGCCCGTCGGCTGCAAGGTCACGCTGCGCGGCAGGCGCATGTACGAGTTTCTCGACCGTCTGATCACCATTGCGCTGCCGCGCGTCCGCGACTTCCGCGGCGTGCCGGGCAACAGCTTCGACGGACGGGGCAACTACGCGATGGGTCTCAAGGAGCAGATCGTGTTCCCCGAGATCGACTATGACCAGATCGACGTGATCCGCGGCATGGACATCGTCATCTGCACAACCGCCAAGAGCGATAAGGAAGCGAAGGCATTGCTCCGCGGCTTCAACATGCCGTTCGTGAGCTGAGAGGGTCGACACATGGCCAAGAAGAGTTCGATCGAGAAGAACAATCGCCGCGCCAAGCGGGCGAAGCAGTACGCGCAGCGCTGGGAGCGGCTGCGCCAGGTGGCGCGCGACCGCTCGGCCCCGGCCGAGGAGCGGTTCGCCGCGCAGATTAAGCTGGCTGAGCTGCCGCGCAATTCCAACCCGACCCGGGTGCGCAACCGCTGCGAGCTCACCGGCCGCAGCCGCGCGGTCTATCGCCGCTTCAAGCTGAGCCGCATTGCGCTGCGCGATCTGGCTTCAGTCGGGCTCATCCCCGGCGTGACCAAGTCGAGCTGGTAGGAGGGATCAGAAAACATGGCATTGAGCGATCCCCTGGGCGATATGCTGACCCGGATCCGCAACGGGCAATCGGCGCGGATGTCGTCGATCGAGAGCCCTTCGTCGAAGCTGCGCCGCAACGTGCTCGAGGTTTTGAAGCGCGAAGGCTATATCCGCGACTATGACGAGGAGGCCGAGGTCAACGGTTCGGCCAAACTTCGCATCGAGCTCAAGTATCACGAAGGCGAGCCCGTCATCCGCGAGATCAAGCGCATCTCGAAGCCCGGTCGCCGAGTCTATTCGAAGATCGCCGATCTGCAGCGGGTCTATAACGGACTCGGCATTTCGATCCTCTCGACCCCGCGCGGGATCATGTCCGACCACGAGGCTCGGGCCGCCAATGTCGGCGGCGAGATCCTCTGCCGGATCTTCTAGGCGCGAGAAAGAAGGTAAGCATGTCACGTATCGGCAAGAACGCCGTCCCGGTCCCGCAGGGCGTCGAGGTGAAGCTCGCCGGCCAGGTGATCTCGGCCAAGGGCAAGCTCGGCCAAGGAAGCGTCACGCTGGTCGACGAGATCCAGGCCGAGATGAAGGACGGCAAGATCGCTGTCATGCCGCGCAACGATTCGCGCCGTGCCCGCAACATGTGGGGCACCTCGCGCTCGCTCGTGAACAATCTGGTGAAGGGCGTCGCGACCGGCTTCACAGAGAATCTCGAGATCAACGGCGTCGGCTATCGCGCGGCCGTCCAGGGCAAGGATCTGGTCCTGCAGCTGGGCTATACGCACGAGATCAAATATCCGATCCCGACTGGGGTCACGATGAAGACCGAGAAGCCGACGACGATCTCGATCACCGGCCCTGACAAGCAGCAGGTCGGGCAGATCGCCGCCGAGATCCGCGCTTTCAGGCCGCCTGAGCCTTACAAGGGCAAGGGCGTGAAGTACGAGTCCGAGACGATCATCCGCAAGGAAGGCAAGAAGAAGTAGCGCCATGAGCCACATCGATCCCAAGTTGGCGCGCAAATACCGCGTCCGCGCGCGGCTCCGCCGCATCAGGAGCGACCGGCCGCGCCTAGCCGTGCATCGCAGTTCGCATCACATCTATGCCCAGGTGATCGACGACAAGTCGGCACGCACGCTGGCGGCAGCCTCGACGCTCGACCCCAAGCTCCGCGAGGAGATCAAGAGCGGCGCCAACCTCGACGCGGCCAAGGCGGTCGGCAAGCTGGTTGCCGAACGTGCCAAGGCCGCCGGCATCACGGAAGTCCGCTTCGATCGCGGCGGCTACATTTTTCATGGGCGGGTCCGTGCGCTGGCTGACGCCGCGCGCGAAGCCGGCCTGAATTTCTAGGAGTTCTGGTATGGCTCGTGAAGGCAGAGAGCGTGGCGGCCGGGATCGCGACAGGGATCGCGAAGGCCAGGAAGTCGAGCTCGTCGAAAAGCTGGTCTCGATCAACCGCGTCGCCAAGGTGGTGAAGGGCGGCCGGCGGTTCGGCTTCGCCGCGCTGGTGGTCGTGGGCGACGGCAAGGGCCGCGTCGGCCATGGCGCCGGCAAGGCGCGCGAGGTGCCCGAGGCGATCCGCAAGGCGACCGATCAAGCCAAGCGCAACATGATCCGCGTGCCTCTGCGCGAGGGCCGCACGCTGCATCACGACCTCAACGGGCGCTTCGGCGCCGGCTCCGTCGTCATGCGGGCGGCTCCGGCGGGTACCGGGATCATTGCCGGCGGCCCGATGCGCGCGGTGTTCGAGGCGCTGGGCGTCCAGGACGTCGTTGCGAAGTCGATCGGCACATCCAATCCGCACAACATGGTGAAGGCGACCTTGGCCGCCTTGTCGTCGATCGCGAGTCCGCGCGCGGTGGCGGCCCGGCGCGGTCGCAAGATCAGCGACATCCTGGGCAAGCCCGAGCCCGGCACCAGCGAGCATGAAGGGGCGGTCTGATGGCGCGCGCAAAGAAGAGCGAGGATCAGAAGGGGACCGTCGTGGTCACGCAGGTCGGCAGCCCGATCGGGCGTCCGGCCTACCAGCGTCAGACATTGATCGGCCTGGGTCTCAACAAGATCGGCCGCACGCGCGAGCTCGAGGACACGCCGGCGGTGCGGGGTATGATTTCCACGGTCAAGCACTTGGTGCGGGTCGAGGGGGCGGAGTAACGGCGAGATGAAGCTCAACGAGATCAGGGACAATCCGGGCGCCCGCAAGGGCCGCACGCGCATCGGGCGCGGCATCGGCTCGGGCAAGGGCAAGACCGGCGGCCGCGGCGGCAAGGGCCAGACGGCCCGCACCGGTGTGGCGATCAACGGCTTCGAGGGCGGCCAGATGCCGCTCCACCGTCGTATTCCGAAGCGCGGATTCAAGAATCCGTCGCGGCTCGACTACGTCGTCGTCAATCTTGGGCAGATTCAGAAGGCGATCGACGCGAAGAAGCTGGATTCGAGCAAGGTGGTCGACGCGGCCGCCCTCGTCGACGCCGGCGTGCTTCGCCGTAGCCGGGATGGCGTCAGGCTTTTGGCGAAGGGCGATTTGTCGGCGAAGAAGGTCAGATTTTCGGTTGCCGGCGCCTCGGCCGCTGCAGTTGCGGCCGTCGAAAAGGGCGGGGGTACGGTTGAACTCCCGGCGCCCAAGCCCGCCGAGAGCGCGGGCTCCGAGACCTGAAGGCGTGTGAAGGTGGTGCGATGGAGCGGGCGTACTTATCTATGACGCGCCGCTCCTATCGTCCTGTTTGAGGGTCCGCGATGGCATCCGCTGCCGAGCAACTCGCCGCCAATCTGAATTTCGGTGCTTTCGCCAAGGCGGCCGATCTCAAGAAGCGCATCTGGTTCACGCTTGCCGCGCTGATCGTCTATCGGATCGGCTGCTACATTCCGCTGCCTGGGATCGATCCTCACGCGCTGGCCCAGATGTTCCAGCGCCAGCAGGGCGGCATCCTCGACATGTTCAACATGTTCTCGGGCGGCGCCTTCCAGCGCATGACGGTCTTTGCGCTGAACATCATGCCCTACGTGTCGTCCTCGATCATCATCCAGGTGATGACGATCGTCTCGCCGCAGCTCGAGGCCCTCAAGAAGGAGGGCGAGGCGGGGCGCAAGAAGATGACGCAATATACGCGCTATCTGACGGTGTTCCTCTCGGCCGTCCAGGCCTATGGCTTAGCGATCAGCCTGCAGAATGGCGGCGCCGTCATCGATCCCGGGATCATTTTCCTGGCGACCACGGTCGTGACGATGACCGGCGGCACGATCTTCCTGATGTGGCTCGGCGAGCAGATCACCAGCCGGGGCATCGGCAACGGCATCTCCCTGATCATCTTCGCCGGAATCGTGGCGCAGCTGCCTCAGGGGCTGTTGCGTGTGCTGACCCTCGGGAGCACTGGCGCGCTCTCCTACGGCATCGTCGTCGCCATGCTGGTCATGGCGGTAATGGTGTTCCTCTTCATCGTCTTCATGGAGCGGGCGCAGCGCCGAATCCTGGTGCAGTACCCGAAGCGCCAGCAGGGCAACCGCATGTTCGGCGGCGAATCCAGCCATATGCCGCTGAAGCTCAATACGTCGGGCGTCATCCCGCCGATCTTCGCCTCGTCGCTGCTGCTGCTGCCGCTCACCATCGTCAACCTGATGGGCGGCCGGAACAGCGCCGGGTCGGGGGCGATGCACGACGCGCTCAACTGGATCACGGGCCAAATAGGCCATGGTCGGCCCCTCTACATGGTCCTGTACGCGGCCGGTATCGTCTTCTTCTGCTTCTTTTACACCGCGATCGTCTTCAACCCGGTCGAAACGGCGGACAATCTCCGCAAATATGGCGGCTTCATCCTCGGCAAGCGGCCGGGGAAAGCCACGGCCGACTATCTCGACTATGTGCTGACCCGGATCACGGTGGTCGGTTCGGCCTATTTGGTCGTGGTCTGCCTGATCCCCGAGCTGGTGATCTCCAATTACAATCTGCCCTTCTATTTCGGCGGCACCAGCCTGCTCATCTGCGTCACGGTGACGATGGATACGGTCGCCCAGATCCATTCGCACCTGCTCGCGCATCAGTATGAAGGGCTCATCAAGCGCGCGAAGCTTCGGGGCTCCCGGAGCGATCGGGGCGTCTGAGCGCCGCCAGACCATCAAGGGGAAGTCAGGGATGAACATCATTCTGCTGGGGCCGCCGGGCGCCGGGAAGGGAACGCAGGCCCAGCGCCTGGAACAGACCCACGGCATGGTCCAGATCTCGACAGGCGACATGCTGCGCGCTCGCAAGAATGCGGGTGACGAGCTGGGCCGCCAGCTCCAAGCGATCATGGCCGCCGGCAATCTGGTGCCCGACGCGCTGATGATCCAAATGCTGGCCGAGCGGATCGAGCAGCCGGACGCCCGCAAGGGCTTCATTCTAGACGGTTTTCCGCGGACAGTGCCCCAAGCCGAGGCGCTCGACGCCATGCTGGCCGACAAGGGGATCAAGCTCGACGCCGTGATCGAGCTCAAGGTGGACGAGGAAGCCTTGGTCGGGCGGATCGCCGGCCGCTATTCCTGCGCCAAATGCGGCGCCGGCTATCACGACGCGAACCAGAAGCCCAAGGTCGCGGGCGTCTGCGACAAATGCGGCTCGGCCGAGTTCATCCGCCGGGAGGACGACAAGCCCGAGGCCGTCCGCAACAGGCTCGCGGTCTACCGCAGCCAGACCGCGCCGATCCTCCCCTATTACCGACAGAAGGGCATCCTTAAGACCGTCGACGGCATGGCGCCGATCGACCGAGTCACCGAGGAGATCGAAGCCCTGCTGGAGCCGGCTTGAGTTCCGGCGGCCCATTGACGCGTAAGGATACATCCCTATAATGCGCCGCTTTCCGGAGTACCGACGACCGGCCGATGGTGCATGCCCCAATCGAGGGGCATTTTTCGTTCGCGGACGTCAATCGAGGAGCTAGGCCTTGGCCCGTATCGCTGGTGTTAACATTCCCGCGCAAAAGCGCGTCGAGATCGCCCTCCGCTATATCTATGGCATCGGGCCGAAGCGGGCGTCGGAGATCTGCCAGAAGGTCGGCATTGCGACCCAGCGCCGGGTCAATGAGCTGACCGATGATGAAATCTTCCGCATCCGCGAGGCGATCGACCAGGGCTACAAGGTCGAGGGCGACCTTCGCCGCGACGTCGCGATCTCGATCAAGCGCCTGATGGATCTGGGCTGCTACCGGGGCTTGCGCCACCGCAAGAGCCTGCCGGTCCGCGGCCAGCGCACCCACACCAATGCCCGGACCCGTAAGGGACCGGCTCGCCCGATCGCCGGCAAGAAGAAGGCGACCAAGAAGTAGTCGAGGCTTTTCCTCAGGCGAAATCAGCTCGAAGTTCGAGGATTCATGGCAAAACCGACCACCGCGCAGCGGCTCCGCCGCAAGGAGCGCAAGAACATCACCTCCGGCGTCGCGCATGTGAACGCGTCGTTCAACAACACGATCATCACGATCACGGACGCGCAGGGCAACGCGATCGCCTGGGCCTCGGCCGGTAGCGCCGACTTTAAGGGGTCGCGCAAATCGACGCCCTACGCGGCCCAGGTCGCGGCCGAGAGCGCCGGCCGCAAGGCGATGGAGCACGGCATGCGCACCCTCGAGGTCGAGGTGAAGGGGCCGGGCTCGGGCCGGGAATCGGCTCTCCGGGCGTTGCAGACCGTCGGCTTCGCCATCACCGCGATCCGCGACATCACGCCGGTTCCGCATAACGGCGTACGGCCGCCCAAGCGGCGACGCGTCTGATTTTCCGCCGATCCGTTCGACATCCTCCGGATCGGCCTTTTGACGGCTCGATTGGCGTCCGATTGGATGGGGCGCGCAATTCAGGGTGAACGCAAATGCATAAGAATTGGCAAGAATTGATCAAGCCGAGCAAGCTCGGCACGCAGCCTGGCGCCGATCCCCGGCGACTGGGTAGCATCATCGCCGAGCCGCTGGAGCGGGGTTACGGGCTGACGCTCGGCAACGCGCTTCGGCGCGTGCTGCTCTCCTCGCTCCAGGGCGCGGCTGTCACCGCGATCCAGGTCGATGGCGTGCTGCACGAATTCTCCTCGATCCCGGGCGTGCGCGAGGACGTCACCGATATTGTGCTCAACGTAAAGTCGCTGGCGCTTCGCATGCATGGCGAGGGCACTCGCCGCATGCGGCTCCGTGCCGACCAGCCGGGCGAGGTCACCGCAGGCATGATCGAGGCGGGGGCCGACATCGAGGTCATGAACCCCGATCTCGTGATTTGCACGCTCGATCGCGACGCGCGGCTCAACATGGAACTCACGGTTCAGACCGGAAAGGGCTACCGCCCCGCCGCGGCCAACCGTCCCGAGGATACGCCGATCGGCATGATCCCGATCGACAGTATCTTCAGCCCGGTGCGCAAGGTGTCCTACAAGGTCGACAACACCCGCGTCGGCCAGATCACCGACTATGACAAGCTGACGATGCAGATCGAGACCACCGGCGCGATCACGCCGGAGGACGCCGTGGCCTATGCCGCCCGGATCCTGCAGGACCAGCTGCAAATCTTCGTCAATTTCCACGAGCCGGCCGCGCGCTCGGGCGAGGATCGACACGAGGATCTGCCGTTCAACCGCAATCTGCTGCGCAAGGTCGACGAGCTGGAGCTTTCGGTTCGTTCGGCGAACTGCCTCAAGAACGACAACATCATCTACATCGGCGATCTGGTTCAGAAGACCGAAGGCGAAATGCTGCGGACTCCGAATTTCGGCCGCAAGTCGCTGAACGAGATCAAGGAAGTACTGGCCACGATGGGCCTCCATCTCGGCATGCAGGTGCCGGGCTGGCCGCCGGAGAACATCGAGGATCTGGCCAAGAAGCTCGACGAGCCCTTTTGAAGCTCGTCAATAGCCGGCTCTAGGGCCGGTCTCTAGCGGGTCGGACGGCCCGCGCGCTGGGCGTTCTCACGGGTGAGGCGTCCGCGTTCGCCACCATCGGTCCCGCGCGTCGGGCCAAGTGAAGAAAGGGCATGCCATGCGTCATGGTCTCAACGGTCGCAAACTCAACCGTACCTCCAGCCACAGGCGCGCCCTGTTCGCCAACATGGCGGCTGCACTGCTGAAGCATGAGCAGATCAAGACGACCCTGCCCAAGGCAAAGGATCTCCGCCCCGTCGTGGAGCGGCTGATCACGCTCGGCAAGACCGGCGGTCTTGCCAATCGCCGCCGTGCCCATGCGATGCTCCGCGACGATGCGGTGGTGAAGAAGCTGTTCGAGACACTCGGGCCGCGTTATGCCAGCCGCGCCGGCGGCTACACCCGTGTACTCAAGGCCGGCTTCCGCTATGGCGACGCCGCGCCGATGGCGGTGATCGAGCTGGTCGATCGCGATCCTGCCGAGAAGGGCAAGGATAGCGGCCCGAAGCAGAGCGATGAGGAAGCCGCGGCCGAGGAATAAGCGGCGGTCCGATAGGGGAAGAATGGCGTTCCGCGCGGTTTTCGCAGCGACTTTTCTTTTTCCTGGAGCGCTGGCGCTCTCCGGCTGTATGGCGCCGGAAAAGCCGGCGGAAACGCCCGTTTCCGGAGTGCCTGAGAGCTGCGATCGGCGCTGCAATTCGGAATATGACGCCTGCATGGATCGGTTCGAAGGCATGCCGGGCACGCACAACCTTGGCCATCCGGACGACCCCAACAACATGCTTGGCCCGAATGGCGTCTGTCCCGACCAGTTGAAATCCTGCCTGAAGCGGTGCTCCCTGTAACAGATTCGTCATTCCCGCGAAGGCTGGAATCCAGGCGTAGAGCCGCATCCGCGGCGATATGATTCTTTTCCGCGCTGCCGCGCGTAAAGGTCTGGATTCCCGCCTTCGCGATATTGACGATTGTGGGCGACGGGAATCATGCCATCCCAAAAAGGCTTCTTCGACGACGAAGCATCTCCGCCGACGCCGCAACGCGGGCGGGCGGCGCGCACGCAGCCCCTGGCCGACCGCTTGCGGCCGCGCACGCTGGCCGAGGTGATCGGCCAGGATCACTTGCTGGGCGCGGACAAGCCGATCGGACGGATGGCGGCGCAAGGCCGGCTGGCCTCGATGATCCTCTGGGGTCCACCGGGCTGCGGCAAGACCACGATCGCGCGGCTGCTCGCCCAGGAAACCGATCTCGTTTTCGAGCCCTTGTCGGCCGTCTTCTCCGGCGTGGCGGATCTACGGCGGGTTTTCGACGCCGCGCGCAAGCGACAGGCGACCGGCGGCGGGACGCTGCTTTTCGTCGATGAAATCCACCGCTTCAACCGTGCCCAGCAGGACGGCTTTCTTCCTTACGTCGAGGACGGCACCGTCGTGCTGATCGGGGCCACTACCGAGAATCCCTCCTTCGAGCTCAACGCCGCGCTGTTGTCGCGCGCGCAGGTCTTCGTGTTGAACCGGTTGACGGCGGAAGCGCTGGAGCAGCTGCTGGAACGGGCCGAGGACGTCATGAAGGAGAAGCTTCCGTTGACGCCGGAAGCAAGGACGGCGCTGATCGCCATGGCCGACGGCGATGGTCGCTTCGTGCTCAACCTCGCGCAGGAGATCTTCGCGTTGAAAGCGCCGGCGCCGCTGGCTCCCGAGCGATTGGCCGAGCTCGTGCAGCGCCGCGCGCCGCTCTACGACAAGAGCCAGGAAGGGCATTACAATCTGATCAGCGCGCTCCATAAATCGGTGCGCGGGTCAGACCCGGATGCATCGCTCTATTGGCTTGCCCGCATGCTCGATGGCGGCGAGGATCCACGCTATATCGCGCGTCGCGTGACGCGAATGGCAGTCGAGGATATCGGGCTCGCGGATCCCCGCGCTCTGACGATCGCGCTCGCCGCTTGGGAAACATATGAGCGGCTGGGTACGCCGGAGGGTGAGCTCGCCATCGCCGAGGCTGTGCTCTACATGGCTACCGCGCCCAAGTCGAATGCTTCCTATGCGGCCTTCGGTGCTGCCCAGCGCGCGGCGAAAGCATCGGGTTCGTTGATGCCGCCCAAGCACATCCTGAACGCGCCTACGCGCCTCATGAAGGATCTGGGTTACGCCCGAGGCTATGCCTATGATCATGACCAGGAGGACGCCTTCTCCGGTCAGAACTACTTTCCCGACGAGCTGCCGCGCGAGGAGTTCTACCGACCGACCGGGCGCGGCTACGAGAAGCTGCTGGGCGAGAGGCTCGCGGAATGGAAACGCCTGCGCAGCGCGAAGTCGAAGGCATGATCACGTCGTTCGATGGCTTCGTCGGGGTCGATTGGTCGGGTGCGCGGGGCGCTCGGTACGACGGCATCGCCGTTGCCCGATGCGGCAAGGGCCAAGATGCGCCCATGCTCGTGGATCCGCCCGGCCGCAAATGGCGTCGCAGCGATTTCGTCGAATGGCTCGCGGGCTGCTCGAACGAGCGGCTATTGGTCGGTATCGATTGCGCCTTTGCGCTTCCGGAAGAAACCGCGCGGGCGTTCCTCGGCAATGCGTACACCGTCTTCGATCTCTGGAAACACGTCGATCTGACCTGCGCTGAGTTCACCGATTATTACGGCGGCGCCTTCGCGGAGCATGAAGCGCATCGGCGCCATTTCTGGACTTCCGGTACACGGCCGACCGGTTTTGCCGAACTTCATCGCGCGACCGAACATGCGTGCCGGAAGGGCGGCCACGGTGCGCCCGAAAGCCCGTTGAAGCTGGTCGGCGCGCGTCAGGTCGGCAAGGGGGGCTTGGCCGGGATGCGCGTGTTGGCGGAGCTGACGCGGCGTCTGGGCGACGCGTTCTGCGTCTGGCCGTTCGCCGATATGGCCGACGCCAGTGTCATCTGCGTCGAGCTTTACCCGCGCCTCTTTCTGCGCGCAGCCGGTCACGGAAACAGCAAGGTGAGGACAAGGGACGATCTCGACCGGTGTCTGGCGGCGCTCCGTTCTTCCGCCTATGCCGGGCCCAAAGGCAAGCTCAGCGACCATGAGACCGACGCGTTGGTAGCATCCGCCGGCCTCAGATGGATTGCCGACGATCCGTCCATTTGGATGCCTCCAGGCCTCGATCCGCTCGCACGCCGCGCCGAGGGCTGGATCCTGGGGGTCACATGAGCGGTGTCCAGACCTTGGAGGTCGGGCCTGAGGACACCGAAACGCGGCTCGACCGCTGGTTTCGGCGCCGCTTTCCCGAGGTGCCGCATGTGCGGCTGCAGAAGCTGCTCCGTACCGGACAGATTCGCGTCGACGGCAAGCGTGCCGATGCCGGCACGCGGCTTGCCGCCGGTCAGAAGGTCCGCGTGCCGCCGTTGGGCGACACACAACAGAGCGCGCCGGCGGGCAAAAGGCCGGTCTCCGAGCGCGACGCCGCCGATCTCCGGAAGCGGGTCCTCTTTCGCGATGATTGGGTGATCGTGATTGACAAGCCCTCGGGTCTGGCGGTCCAGGGCGGCAGCGGCACCGACCGGCATCTCGACGGCATGCTGGATGCGCTCGCCTTCGGTGGCGAGCGGCCGCGCCTGGTGCATCGTCTGGACCGCGATACGTCGGGCGTGCTCGTGCTCGCGCGCACCGCGGAGGCCGCGCGGCGGCTCGGCGAAAGCTTCCGGGGCAAGAGCGCGCGCAAATATTATTGGGCGGTTACCGTCGGCGTGCCGGTCGAGCGGCAAGGGCGGATCGATGCCGCGCTCCTGAAGAGGGCCGGCGCCCGGGGCGAGCGCGTCGTGCTGGATGACGAGGACGGGCGGGCGGCGGTCACTCTTTACAGCGTCGTCGACCATGCGGCGCACCGCGCCGCCTGGGTAGCCCTTTGGCCTTTGACCGGCCGCACGCACCAGCTCCGTGTCCATATGGCGGCAATCGGCACGCCGATCCTGGGCGATCTCAAATATGGCGGCCCGGCCGCGCGCCTCGAAGGCGGCGAGGTCGGGCGCGGACTGCATCTGCATGCCCGCCGGATCATCCTTTCCCACCCCTCGGGCCGGGGTCGGATCGACGTGACTGCGCCGCTATCGCCGCATATGCGGGAAACCTGGAAGAGCTTCGGATTCAGCATGAAGGACGATGGCGACCCGTTCGCGGAGATCGAGGATTGAGGCGCCTTTACAAGGAAACGGCGACGACGTCCGACGATGAAGGTTTCGCCATCTTGCTCGACGGTAAGCCGGTGGTGACCCCAGGGCGCCGGCGGTTGGTCGTGCCGACCGCAGCGCTTGCCGAAGGAATCGCATCCGAGTGGGATGAACAGGGTGAGAGTATCAGGCCCGATACGATGCCCTTGATGCAGATCGCGGCGACCGTTTTGGATCATCTGGCGCAGCATCGCCCTGACGTCGAAAAAGCCGTTCTGCGCTTTGCCGAAACCGATCTGGTTTGCTACCGTGCGGACGGGCCGCCTGAGCTCATACGTAAGCAGCGCGCCGCCTGGGAGCCGTTGCTCGATTGGGTGGCTGAGAAACATGGCGTGAGGCTGGACGTGACCCACGGGGTCTTGCCGGTATCGCAACCATCCGAGGCGATGCAAGCGCTCGGAGCGATCGTGCGCGGCCTCGATGATTGGCGCCTGGGTGCATTGCAGGCGGCGGTGTCGGCTGCGGGTTCGCTCGTGGTCGGTCTGGCGCTGACGGAAGGCCGGATCGACGCCGCACAGGCCTTTGCCGCATCCGAGCTCGACGAAAGCTGGAGCATCGACCATTGGGGCGAGGACGCCGAAGCAGCGCGCCGCCGGGCGGTCGTCGCGTCGGACCTGAAGGCTGCGCGCCGCTTCCGCGATCTGTTGGAGGCTTAGGTGACCGCCGGTCCGCAGCGCCGGGACGAGAACGTCATCGCATTCAGGCCGCGGAACGCCGAACCCGAAAGGCCGCTTCCCATGCCGGATCCCGATCCCGAAGAAGATAGGCGGCGTGTGCGCTCCAACCTGGCGGCGCTCGTTTTCGCAGGACTACTCGTCATTGTCGGTCTCTATCTGGTGCGGGTACTGGCCGAAAAATCGCGGCTGGAGGATTGTCTCATGTCCGGCCGAACAAACTGCGCGCCCATCCAGACTCTGCCGCGCACCGATTAGACACATGGCCAATTTTGAGTGGTTCTCGAAGGCCCATCGATGGGTCTATCACCATACGGGCGGGTGGATTGGCGCCAACCTCGGCGCGCCGATGGTGCTGATGTACACAATCGGTGCCAAATCCGGCGCCACCCGCATAGTGCCGCTGCAATATTATCCTGCCGAACCGGAAGGGATTCTCGTGCTGGCTTCCAACAACGGGCAGCCGAAGGCGCCCGCCTGGTACCATAATCTGAAGGCCCATCCTGAAATCGACATCCGGGTCGGCCGCGACAAGCGGCGAGTCCGGGCAGAGGAGGTCGGGCCCGAGCGCCGAGCAGAGTTCTGGCCCGGGATGACTAAGCGGAATCCCGCTATTGAGCGTTACGCAGCCAGGGCCGGCCGCGTGCTGCCGGTCATGCTGCTTCGGACATTGAAGTCATACTGAGTCGCCGCTCTTCCGAAATCCCAAGGAAAGACTATGACCTTCCTGCATCTGGCCGCGTTGCGCCGCTACGCCCTTCTGATCCATGTTGGACTGATGTCGACAATCCCGTTCGCGCCTGCTCTTGCGGCGTCCGATCTCCCGGCCGGCAACCCGCTTGCGACGCCTTCTTCGCTCGCCTTCGAAGCGCCGCCCTTCGATCGCATCAAGGATGCCGATTATCAGCCTGCAATCGAAGGCGGCATGAGGCAGGAGCTGTCCGAATATGAGGCGATCGCGAACGATCCCGCGCCGCCGACTTTCGACAATACGATTGTCGCGATGGAGAAGGCGGGACAGCTGCTCACACGCGCCAACACACTGTTCCAGAATTTGATTTCGGCGAACAGTAACGACGTGTTGCAGAAGGCGAACCGGGAGGAAGCGCCGCGGCTGCAGGCCCATAGCGACCAGATTCTTCTGAATCCGAAGCTCTTTGCCCGGGTGCGCGCGCTCTACGAGACGCGCGATGCGCTCGGGTTGAATCCGCAACAGAAATTCCTGCTCGAGCGTTACCACACCCGTTTCGTACGCGCCGGCGCTGAGCTGAACGATGCCGATAAGGCCAAGCTCAAGGTGATCAACGAGCAGATTGCGAAGCTGCAGACGGAGTTCCGCGATCGGCTGCAAGCCGCGTCCGCGGCAGCCGCGGTCATCGTGACGGATAAAACGAAACTGGCGGGCTTGAGCGATGCAGAGATCGCGACCGCGGCCGAGGATGCCAAGCACCGCAAGCTCGACGGCAAATATCTGATCGCCATCCGCAATACGACGCAGCAGCCGGTCCTGGCCTCGTTGAAGGACCGCGATCTGCGCGCGCAGATCCTGGCCGCCTCCGAAGCGCGCGGCGACAAACCCGGACCAACCGACGAGCGCGACATCATAGCGACTCTCGCGAAGCTTCGCGCCGAAAAGGGCAAGCTGCTCGGCTACGACAGCTACGCCGCCTATGTCATCGCCGATCAGATGGCAAAGACGCCGCAAGCCGCCGAGAAATTGCTGACCGACCTGGTGCCGGCGGCGACCGGAAAGGCTAAGGAGGAGGCGGCGGAGCTGCAGGCCGAGATCGATCGACAGAAGGGCGGCTTCGCGCTGACAGCCTATGATTGGCCTTTCTATGCGGAGCAGGTCCGGAAGGCGACGTACGACGTCGACGAAGCCGAGGTGAAGCAGTATTTCGAGCTCGACCGTGTGCTGAAGGACGGTGTCTTCTTCGCCGCAAACAAGCTCTACGGTCTCACCTTCAAACCGCGCACCGATATCCCGGTCTATCAGCCCGACGTTCGTGTCTGGGAAGTGTTTGACGCCGACGGCAAGTCGCTCGCGCTTTTCTATACCGACTATTTCGCGCGCCCGAACAAGGATGGCGGCGCTTGGTGCAACTACTTGAACCAGCCGAGTGGGTTACTGAATCGCAAACCTGTGATCATCAATGTCGCGAATTTCACGAAGCCGGCGCCGGGTGACCCCGCGCTCATCAGCTTCGACGACGTGACGACGATGTTTCACGAGTTCGGCCACGCGCTGCACGCCATGTTCTCGGTGCAGCAATATCCGACGGAGAACGGCTTCAACCTGCCGACCGACGTGATCGAGTTCCCGTCGCAATTCAATGAGCATTGGGCGCTCGATCCCACGGTGCTCGCGAGCTACGCCAAGCACTACAAGACCGGAGCGCCGATGCCGCAAGAGCTGGTCGACAAGATCAAGCGCGCCAAGAATTACGGGCAGGGCTACGCGACGACCGAGGTGCTGTCCGCGGCGCTTCTCGATCTCGACTGGCACAGCTTGCCGGCGGGTGCCGAGAAGCAGGTGCCCGACACCTTCGAAGCGGCGTCACTGAAGAAGAACCAGGTGGACTTACCGCAAGTGCCGCCCCGCTATCGCAGCCCCTATTTCCTGCATATCTGGGCCAACGGCTACGAGGCGAATTATTACTCCTATCTGTGGGGCGAAATCCTGGACGATGACGCCTTCGAATGGTTCACCGAGAATGGCGGCCTCACTCGCGCCAACGGCCAGCGCTTCCGTGACATGATGCTGGGGCCCGGCTTCACGCAGGATCCGATGGCCCTCTATCGCGCCTTCCGCGGCCGCGATCCGAGCGTGGAGGCGGTGAAGCGCGCACGGGGGCTGGGGTAGAGGGGCGGCCGTTAGGCCGCCTTCCAAGGATGTTCGGGATAGTGCTGCTTCATCATGCGCGCGGTGTAAGCGACCAGGTTGGGGTAGCTCGCGGCCTTGCGCTGCAGCTCCATGTCGAAGAAGGGCGTCAGCACGCCGGCCAGCGCGGCGAAGACGGTGGCGTCTTCGGCACAGGGCTTGCCGCCCATTATGTAGGGATTATCGCCCAGCAGCGTCGATAAGGCCGAGAGGGTCTTCTCGCCCAGCCAGGCGATCTCCTCCGGCTTGTGGCGGGCAGGGCCCTGCGCCAGCAGCGCGGCGCCAACGCGTTCCCGCGCCTCGCTGCGGAGCTTGTCCTGCATCTCGGCGGGCGCCTCGCTGAAGAAATGGGCCGGGCCTTTGTCGAAATTCTCCGGGATCAACCAGCGGCCGTGGACCCATGCCGGCGTGAAATGATTCTCGACCATGCGCTCGATCGCCCAGGCCTCGGCGCGCTGGCGAGGCGTCAGCCATTCATCGAGGTCGGCGCCGTACTTCTTCTCGATATGCGCGCGGATGAAGGTCGAATCGCCGATCCGCGCGCCGTCGTCGTCGATGAAGGGCAACTGGCCTTTGGGCCCTTCATAGGGCCTCGCCCTTTCCTTGCGATAGGGCAGACCGGCCATCTTCAACTGCACTTCGGTCTTGGTGACGTAGGGACTGACCTCAGGCAGGCCGAAACCGGGGCCGCCGACAAAGAGCGTGATCATGATTTCCTCCGTTCGGGAAAGACGCCCTTGCATAATCCTGGGCTGCTGCCAGCATGCTGTCAGCAGCGTGGAGCGATCATCGCATCATGAGACGCGCGGACAGGCTCTTCCAGATCATCCAGATCCTCCGGCGGTCCCGCCGGCCGGTGACGGCCGACGCGATCGCGGCCGAGCTCGAGACCTCGAAACGGTCGGTCTATCGCGACGTGGCCGACCTGATCGGCCAGCGCGTGCCGATCCGGGGCGAAGCCGGCATCGGCTATGTGCTCGACGGCGGCTTCGACCTGCCGCCCCTGATGTTGACTCAGGAGGAGATCGAGGCGGCGGTGCTGGGCGCGCAATTCGTCATGCGCCGGGCCGATCCGGCTTTGGCCCGTGCTGCCCAGGATCTGCTCGGCAAGATCGGTGCCGCCGTTCCTGAAAAATTACGCCCCTTCGTTTTCGAGCCCGCCACCGGCATGCCGCCCAGCCGCAACCAACATGCCGATCGCCTGGATATGGTGCAGGTGCGCGCCGCGATCCATAGCGGCAGAAAGATCGCGATCCGCTACGCGGATGAGGAGGGCAAAGAGACCCAGCGCGTCATTTGGCCTGTCGCCGTCGGCTATCACGATCTATCGCGGTTGCTGATCTCCTGGTGCGAGCTGCGTCGCGGCTTCCGCCATTTCCGCACTGACCGGATCGTGTCGGCGGAGTTCCTCGAGGAGCGCTACCCCGAACGTCCCGCGTCGCTCCGCGCCAAATGGCGCAAAGAGCTCGAGTGTCGACGGACGCGTGCTGCTTAGAATCCCGCCGGCGCCGAGATGCCGCTTTGCGCGAGCTGCTCCTTGAGCAGAGTCTTCAGCCGCTCCAGCCCTTCCTGCGTGGAGGATTCGGCGCGCGCGACGAGGACTTCCTGCGTGTTGGAGGCGCGGACCAGCCACCAGCCGTCGGGCGTGTTCACGCGCACGCCGTCGATGTCGTTGACCTTGATGCCATCAATCTTGGCGAGGCGCGCTTTGACCTCGTCGATCACCTTGAACTTGCGCACGGCGTCAACGTCGAACCGGGTCTCGGGCGTATTGCAGACGGTGGGCAGCCGGTCGACGATCGCCTTCAGGCTCTCGCCCGAGCGGCTCACCAGCGACACGAGCCGCACCGCGCAATAGAGCGCGTCGTCGAAGCCGTACCATTTGTCGCCGAAGAAGATATGGCCCGACATCTCGCCCGCGAGCGGCGCGCCGGTCTCGGCCATCTTGGCTTTGAGCAGCGAGTGGCCGGTCTTGTACATGAGCGGCTTGCCGCCCATGCGCGCAATCTCGTCGAACAGAACCTGGCTCGCCTTGACGTCCGCGATGATGGTGGCGCCCGGCCGCTCCTTCAGCACCTCGCTTGCATAGATCGCCAGCAGCTGGTCACCCCAAACGATCCGGCCGGTTTCGTCGATCGCGCCGATGCGATCGCCGTCGCCGTCGAAGCCGATGCCGAGATCGGCCTTCCGCTCTGCGACGACCCTTTGCAGATCGACCAGATTTTCCGGCACTGTCGGATCCGGGTGGTGATTGGGGAAGCGCCCGTCGATCTCGTCGAAGAGCAGCGTGTGCTTGCCCGGCAGCTTGGCGGTCAGTCGCCGCAATATCTCTCCTGTCGCGCCGTTCCCCGCATCCCAGACGATGTTGAGCACGCGGGTGCCGGCATAGTCCTTCATCATGCGATCGACATAGACATCCTGTATGTCGAAATCCTCGATTGATCCTTGGCCCGTCGCATAGGCGCCGTCCTTGGCGATGCGGCCGATCTCGAGGATGGCGTCGCCATAAACCGGCCCGCTCGAGAGCGCCATCTTGAAGCCGTTATAGTCGGGCGGGTTGTGCGAGCCCGTCACCTGCAGCCCGGCGTCGGTGTGCAGATGCTTGATGGCGAAATAGAGCATCGGCGTGGGGCCGAGCCCGACGCGCTTCACTTGTATGCCGGTCGCCACCAGCCCTTCGGCCACCGCCGCCGCGAGCTCGGGCGAGCTCAGGCGCCCGTCATATCCGAGCGCTACGGTCTTGCCGCCCTTGGCCTTGACGATCGTGCCGTAGGCCCTGCCGATCGCCGCGGCGTCGGCGGGACCGAGCGTCTTTCCGACAATTCCGCGGATGTCGTATTCGCGGAGAACGGACGGGTGGAATTGATGAGCGGTCATGCGCTTGGTCACTCCTCGGACGGGGAGACGGCTTTGCGCCCGATCGAGCTGTAGGCAAAGCCGGCCGCGGCCGCATCGGCGGGGTTGTAGACATTGCGGAGGTCGACGATCGCGCGGCGCTTCATGATCTTCGCGAGCCGATCGAGCTGCAGCGCGCGGAACTCGTTCCATTCGGTCAGGATGACGAGCACGTCCGCGCCGGTCGCGGCGGCATAGGCGTCGTCGGTCCAGCTCACATCGGGCAGCAGCGGCTTGGCCTCATGCATGCCGGCGGGGTCATGGGCCTGGATCTTTCCGCCCCCCTTCTGCAGCGCGGGGATGATGTCGAGGCTGGGTGCGTCCCGCATGTCATCGGTGTTGGGCTTGAAGGTGACGCCCAGCACGCCGATCACCTTTCCCTTCACCGACCCGCCGCACATCGCGACGACGCGGTCCGCCATCGCGCGCTTGCGCTTGTCGTTGATGTCGATGGTGGTTTCGACCAGCCTGATCGGAGTCCCGTGATCGGCCGCGGTGCGGGCGAGCGCCAGCGTGTCCTTCGGAAAACAGGAGCCGCCATAGCCCGGACCGGCGTGCAGGAATTTGCGGCCGATCCGTCCGTCGAGCCCGATGCCGCGTGCAACGTCATGAACGTCGGCATTCACGCGCTCGCATAGATCGGCGATCTCGTTGATGAAGGTGATCTTGGTCGCCAGGAACGCATTGGCGGCGTACTTGATGAGCTCCGCGGTTTCGAGCGCGGTCATGATGATCGGCGTCTCGATCAGATAGAGCGGCCGGTAGAGCTGACGCATCACTTGCTGCGCCCGCTCGCTCTCGGCGCCGATCACGATCCGGTCGGGACGCATGAAGTCGCCGATCGCGGAACCTTCGCGCAAGAACTCCGGATTCGATGCGACGTCGAAATCGGCGTCAGGCCGAACCTCGCGCACGATCCGCTGTACCTCGCGGCTGGTGCCGACCGGCACTGTCGATTTGGTGACGATGACTGTGTAGCGGTCCATCTCCCGCGCGATGTCGCGGGCCGCATTGTAGACATAGGTGAGATCGGCATGACCGTCGCCGCGGCGGCTCGGCGTGCCGACCGCGATGAACACCGCATCCGCGCCTTTGACCGCCGGCCCGATCTCGGTCGTGAAGGACAGCCGGCCGGCGGCGGTGTTCTTGGCGACGAGATCGTCGAGCCCCGGCTCGTAGATCGGAATCGTGCCGGCCTTCAGCCTCTCGATCTTGGATGCGTCGGTGTCGACGCAGACAGTGTCCACGCCGAACTCCGAGAAGCAGGCTCCGGACACCAGGCCCACATAGCCCGTTCCTATCATCGCTATGCGCATCGGGACCCCGTCAGAGCATACGTTTCAGAGCAGCTGCTTCAGGCCGGCGCGAAGCTTGTCCGCCATCTCGGGACGCTTCATCGCGAAGGCGACGTTGGCTTCCAGCCAGCCGACCTTGTCGCCGCAATCATAGGTCTGCCCTTCGAAACGATAGCCGTGGAAGGGTTGGTGCCCCACCAGCTTCAGCATCGCATCGGTCAGCTGAATCTCGCCGCCGGCGCCGGTCTCCTTGCGGTCCAGATGATCGAACACCTCGGGCTGCAGGATGTAACGGCCGGTGACGGACAGGTTGGACGGCGCTTCCTCGGGCTTGGGTTTTTCGACCAGGCCCAGCACCTCGACCGAGCGCCCCTTTTCGGCGCCCGGCGACAGGATCCCGTAGCGGTTCGTCTGCTCGCGCGGCACTTCGTTGACCGCGATCACATTGCCGCCATGCTCGGCATAAGCATCCATCATCTGAGCCAGGCAGGAGCGTTGCGACAGAACGACCACATCGGGCAGCAGCACCGCGAAAGGCTCGCGACCCACGGCGCTGCGCGCGCACCAGACAGCGTGGCCGAGGCCGAGCGGCTTGGCCTGACGGGTCACCGTCAGATGGCCTGTCGGGATCTCAGTTGCGGCGACCTGCGTGAGCTCGGCTCTCTTGCCGCGGCGCTCCAGCGTCTCGGCGAGCTCCGGATGGATGTCGAAATGGTCTTCCATCACGGTCTTGCCGCGGCTGGTGACGAACACGAACCGGTCGATGCCGGCAGCCCGAGCCTCCTCGACCGCGTATTGAATCAGAGGTTTGTCAACCAGAGGCAGCATTTCCTTGGGCATCGCCTTGGTGGCAGGGAGAAAGCGCGTCCCCAGTCCGGCGACAGGAAAAACTGCGATTCGAACCGGGCGACGCGTCATCAAATGCCCTCAATTTATTAATATGCCCCTAGTGCCATAGGGGTGCCGGCCGATCAAGGCGCCGAGGCGGTCGTGGTTCCCTGCGCGGCCGGGCGCCCTGTCCCATGAGTCGGTGGCGAAAGAATGGCGTCGATCAGGCCGCGCGCCTCGTGTCGTGCCGCGATGTGGGACATGGCCAGCGCCGGCCCGCCGACGGCCTGGCCGAGATCGAAGAGGGTCAGGCCGGACAGGAACAGCTCGCGGAAGATCACGCGCTCGCCGAAACCGGGCACGGTTCGGAAGCCGATGCGCTTGGCGAGCTCGGCCAGTGCCTGCCCCATCTCCCGCTTGTTGCGGGCCTCGCTGTGGCCCAACCGGTTGCGCATGACGATCCAATCGATCGGCGCGCCACGGGCCAGCGCGCGTTCCTTGCGCCGATCCCACACCAGCTCGGCATAGACCGACGGTCCCATGATTCGCTTGGTCTTGGGGTCGACGCGGGCCAGCAGGTCGAAATCGACGAAGCTGTCATTGATCGGCGTCACCAGCGTGTCGGCGGCGGCATGCGCGATGCGGCCCAGCCGCGTGTCGCTGCCGGGCGTATCGACGATCACGAATTCGGCATCGGCGAAGGAATGGAGCGCCGTGTCCAGCGCAATGCGATCGGCGGCGGACGCTGCTTCGCCATCAGCCGCTGATGCGGCTAATCGCACATGCGGCGGGATGGGAAGGCCGCCGCGCGCGGCCCGATTTTCCAGATAGCGGGAAAGCGTGCCCTGACGCGCATCGAGATCGAGCGTCGCGACCTTGTGCCCGCGCCGCAGGAGCCCGATTGCGACCTGGACGGCCGCCGTCGACTTGCCCGATCCGCCTTTTTCGTTGCCGAAAACGATGATGCGTTGGGTCACGGCGCGAGCAGGTGTCGGAGGAACTTGAGACCCAGCAAAAGCAGGCTGCCGGTCAAGGAGAGATTGATCGCCATGCCGGCGAGGGCGGCCAGAATGCCGCCCAGGATCACCCAGCCGTCGCGCTCGACATAGCCCAGGAACAGAACCGTAAGAGCCCACGCCAGCGGCAGATGGCTGAAGGGGATCGGCACCGGATTGATGAGAACGATGCAGCTCAGAAGGATGTAGGCGCCGAGCCAACGCTCGCCCCTCGGCTCGGTCAGGGGCAGGAGCCGCGGACGGCAGACATTCTCCAGAAAGGCCAGAGTCGGGCGGACGCGGCGCAGGACGGACAGCAGTGAAATTCTGGGGAATTCACGGCGGCGGACGAAACCCGGCAGCCACGGTCGGTCGTGACCCAGCCAGAGCTGTGCCGCGAACACCAGCATCGGCACGCCGAAAATCACAGGCAGACCCGGCGGGCCGGGAATGGCGACCGGGATCGAGAGGATCAGGAGGATGATCCCGAAGGCGCGGTCGCCGAGCTCGTCGATCAGATCGCCGACCGAGACTTGGCCGTCGGGACACCGCTCGACGATGCGGATCAGAAGCTCCGAGGTCGGAAGCGCGTCGGCGACGCGGCTGTCGGCATGGGAGACCGTCATGGCACCCGAACGATAGGGGAAGAGTTGGTCACAGCGATTGGACGACTTCTTTGGTCCCGCGCAGAATCATATCGGCGGCGACATATACCACGACCAGGAGCCCGGCATAGCCGAGCCAGCGTTGGCGTTCGATGAATCGCGCCACCCATTCGGCCGCAATGGCCATCAAAGCGACGGACAATACGAGTCCGATCACCAGAATTTCGATGTTGTCACGGGCTGCTCCCGCGACCGCCAGCGCATTGTCGAGCGACATGGAGAGATCCGCGGCCAATATGCCAATAACCGCGCTTCTGAGCGATTTGGCCTTGCCGCTGCCGTGCGCAACATGCGCTCCCTGGCCGCGGAGCTCGCGATAGAGCTTCCACGCGACCCAAAGCAGCAACAGCCCGCCGGCCAATGTGAGGCCCAGGATCGCCAGCAGCTTCAACGCCACCACCGAGAACAGGATCCGGAGGATGACCGCCCCGCCGAGGCCCATCCATATGGCCCGCCGCTTCAGCGCCTCCGGCAGCCCGGCCACCGCCAGCCCGACGACGATCGCATTGTCCCCGGCCAGAACCAGATCGATGAAGACGATCTGCGCCAGCGATATGAGCTCTTGGGTGATGGAGGTGGGCACGCGGCGTGATTGCCCGCAGAGGGCGCGGCTTGTCCAGTGCCATGAGCGCCTTCCTGTTCAGATCCCCTCCCCAACGAAGCTGTGCGGAAAGGTTAGCATCGGATCATTTGGAATCCCCGTATTGTGACCGGCGTTTCCGCAAGAACGAGATGGTCAATCGCGTATTGCTTCCGTCAGTCTGTAAAGGCATTGGAGAAAAGCCATGCGGACCCGCGTCTCATGCTTGGCGGTGGTTATCCTCGCCTGGAGCGGCCTCGTAGGCCTGAGTTGCACCCCAACGGTCCGCGCTGCGGAAAGCGTCTCCGCCGCGATCACCGCGGCGGTCGACAATCCCGCGCGTCCGGATGCCGACAAGCAACGCGATGTCAACCGTAAGCCGGCGGAGTCCATCGCGTTCGCGGGCCTGAAGCCAGGCGACAAGATTGTCGATCTGCTTCCCGGCAGCGGCTATTTCACGCGCATCTTCAGCAGGGTGGTTGGGCCCAAGGGGCATGTCTACGCGGTATGGCCGCAAGGCGTGCCCGAGACCAGAACAGCAGCGGTCAAAGCCATCGCGGCCGACCCCGCCTATGCGAATGTGACCGAGCTCGAGCAGCCGCTAACGGCTCTGAAGCTCTCCGAGCCGGTGGACATGGTTTGGACTTCGCAAAATTATCATGACCTCCACAACATCCCTGGCCTCGACCTGGGTGCCGTGAACAAGTCCATTTTCGACGCGCTAAAGCCCGGCGGCATCTACATCGTGCTCGACCATGCCGCCACGGCGGGCTCGGGATTCCGGGATACGAGCACCCTCCATCGGATAGACCCCGAGGCGGTCAAGGCCGAGGTCCAGGCAGCCGGATTCAAGCTCGTCGCCGAGAGCGATGTGCTGCGCAATTCCGCCGATCCCCACACGGCCAAGGTCTTCGACCCGAGCATCCGCGGGAAGACCGATCAATTCATCCTCAAATTCCAGAAGCCCGCGAAATGATGTGACGGGAGCTCTGGAGCATAGGCTTCTACGCATAAGCAGGGACTAGCTCAGTCGCTTTTCGGAGCTTCCCCTGGCTCCCGGTGCTTGACCTGGCCCCCTTCCTTCGTATCTAAAGGGTACCAATTTGGTCCTATAGGATGGCAAGGGCGTGATCAGGCTCAGCAAACTGACCGATTATGCGGTCGTGATGCTGTCGCATATGGCGGCGCGGGAGAAGGAGGTCTATACGACCTGCCGGCTCGCCGACCGCACGGCCGTGCCCGAGCCGACCGCGGCCAAGATACTGAAGTCGTTGGCAAAGTCCGGCATTCTTGTGTCCCTGCGCGGCAGCAATGGCGGCTATGAGCTGGCTCGGCCGGCGGCGGCGATCTCGGTGGCCGAGATCATCGTGGCCCTGGACGGGCCGATCGCGCTCGCTGCCTGCGTCGACGGCTCGGACGACCATTGTGGGGTCGAGAGCCTGTGCTCGATGCGCGGCAATTGGAACCGGGTCAACCGGGCGATCCGCTCGGCGCTCGAGGAGATCACGCTGGCCGATATGGCCGCCCACCCATTCACCCCGCCTCCGCCTCCGGAGGCGAGGCCAGCCGAGAGTCTTTCCTGATGGATACCGCCGAGAACATCTCCCAGGTCCGGGCGCTCGCCGAGCAGAAGTATAAGTACGGCTTCGTCACCGACATCGAGAGCGAGACCGCGCCCAAGGGGCTGAACGAGGACATCATCCGCTTCATCTCCGCCAAGAAGGACGAGCCCGAATGGCTGCTCGATTGGCGGCTGCATGCCTTCCGCGCCTGGGGTAAGCGCGAGGAGCCCGCCTGGGCGATGGTCCATTACCCGCCGATCGATTTCCAGGACGCCTATTACTATTCGGCGCCCAAGAAGGCGGGGCCCAAAAGCTTGGACGAGGTCGATCCCGAGCTGCTGCGGACATATGAGAAGCTCGGCATTCCGCTCAGGGAGCAGGAGATCCTGGCCGGCGTGGAAGGCGTCGACGGCGCGCCTGCCGAAGGTCGGCCGCGGGTCGCGGTCGATGCGGTGTTCGATTCTGTCTCGGTCGCGACGACCTTCAAGAAGGTGCTGGAGGAGGCCGGGGTCATCTTCTGCCCAATTTCCGAGGCGGTGCAGAAATATCCCGAGCTGGTGCGCGAGTATCTGGGCTCGGTCGTGCCCTACAGCGATAATTTCTACGCCACGCTGAACTCGGCGGTCTTCACTGATGGATCGTTCGCCTACATTCCGCCGGGCGTGCGCTGTCCGATGGAGCTGTCGACCTACTTCCGGATCAACGCGAAGAACACCGGCCAGTTCGAGCGCACGCTGATCATCGCCGACAAGGGCAGCTACGTCTCCTATCTCGAAGGCTGCACCGCGCCGCAGCGCGACGAGAATCAGCTTCACGCCGCGGTGGTCGAGCTGGTGGCGCTCGACGATGCCGAGATCAAATACTCGACCGTGCAGAACTGGTACCCCGGAGACGCCGAGGGCAAGGGCGGCATCTACAATTTCGTCACGAAACGCGGCGCCTGCCGCGGGCGAAACTCGAAGATCTCCTGGACCCAGGTCGAGACCGGCTCCGCGATTACCTGGAAATATCCGAGCTGCATCCTGCAAGGCGACAATTCGATCGGCGAGTTCTACTCGGTTGCGATCACCAACAACCGCCAGCAGGCCGACACCGGCACCAAGATGATCCATATCGGCAAGAACACGAAGTCGCGGATCATCGCCAAGGGCATCTCGGCCGGCCACGGCCAGAGCACGTACCGCGGCCTCGTACGCATGCATCCCGGTGCGGAGGGCGCGCGCAACTATACGCAGTGCGATAGCCTCCTGATCGGCGACAAATGCGGCGCGCACACCGTGCCCTATATCGAAAGCCGCAACCCGTCGGCGATCGTCGAGCATGAGGCGACGACGGCGAAGATCGCCGACGACCAGCTCTTCTATTGCCGGCAGCGCGGACTGTCGGCCGAGGATGCGGTGACGCTGATCGTCAACGGCTTCTGCCGCGAGGTGCTCCAGAACCTGCCGATGGAATTCGCCGTCGAAGCCCAGAAGCTCGTCGGCATCTCGCTCGAAGGGAGCGTGGGATGAGCGGTGAGGCTTGGTTCAGGCCGAAGCGCTACGGCTATGGCGCGACGCCGGCCAATTGGAAGGGCTGGGCTCTTCTCGCCGTGATGGTCGCGATCTTGGCGGCGATGAACATCGCCTTGCTGCCGGCTCATATGGCGGAATGGTTGATCGGTTTGATCGTCTGGCTTGCGGTCCTTTTCACGATCGCGACGGCAAAGGGTAGCGGCACTTGGCGTTGGCGCTGGGGCGGTAAGGAATAACGGAATGCTCGAAATCGAAAACCTACACGCCTCCGTCGACGGCCGCGAGATCCTGAAAGGGCTGACGCTCAGCGTGCCGTCGGGCGAGGTGCATGCGATCATGGGGCCGAACGGCTCGGGCAAGTCGACGCTGTCCTATGTGCTCGCCGGGCGGGAGGGCTATGAGGTCACGGCTGGCCGGGCGACGTTCGAGGGCAAGGATCTGCTGGCGATGAAGCCCGAGGAGCGGGCTGTCGCCGGCGTGTTTCTCGCCTTCCAATATCCGGTCGAGATTCCGGGCGTGCCGACTGCGACCTTCCTGCGCACGGCGATCAATGCGGTGCGGCGCGCGCGAGGCGAGAACGAGCTCGACGCGATCCAGTTCATGCGGCTCGTGCGCGGTCAAGCGAAGAAGCTCGGCATTTCGGACGAGATGATGAAGCGCGCTGTCAATGTCGGTTTCTCCGGCGGCGAGAAGAAGCGCAACGAGGTGCTGCAAATGGCGCTGCTCGCGCCGAGGCTCGCGATTCTGGACGAGACCGATTCCGGTCTCGATATCGATGCGCTCAAGATGGTCGCGGACGGCGTCAACGCGCTCCGCGCGCCTGATCGTTCGATGCTGGTCATCACCCATTATCAGCGGCTGCTCGAGCATATCGTGCCCGATCGCATCCATGTGCTGGCGCATGGGCGCATCCAGCGCTCGGGCGGCAAGGAATTGGCGCTCGAGCTAGAGCGCACCGGCTATGCCGAGTTCGGGGAGAATGCGGCGGCATGAGCGTCGGAACCCTCTCCTGGCTGGATGACCTCCGCGCGAAGGGCCGCGCGCGCTTCGCGGAAACCGGCTTGCCGTCGCGTAAAGACGAAGCCTGGAAGTTCACAGGCCTCAACAAGCTGCGCGCGCTTGGGCTCGAGCCCTCAGGGCCGCCGCATGGTCTCAGCGGGTTGTCAGGTTCGGTCGGCCCGTTGCCGAACGGCGTCGCGCTTGGTTCGCTAGCCGAATTGCTGCGAAGAAACCCCGCAATCGTGGAACGCCATCTGGGCAAGCTGATCGACGTCGATCGTAGGCCGATGGCCGCTCTCAACACCGCGTGGATCGAAGACGGGTTGGTTCTGATCGTGCCGGACGGTGTCGTGCTGGATCGTCCAATCGAAACGACCTGGGCGTCGACTGGAAATGAAACTGTCTATCCGCGCCATCTGATCGTTCTCGGCCGCGCGGCCGAAGCGGTCATCGTCGAGAGGCATTCCTCGAAAGGCGGCTTCAGCAACAGCGTGTTCGAGATCGCGCTCGGCGCCGGCGCCAACCTGCGGCACTACGCGCTGCACGAAGAATCCGAAGCCGCGCTCGTGACGACGACCATCGCCGCCGAGATCGGACGCGCTGCGACCTACCAGACATTCGCGCTCACTGCCGGCGGCGGTCTCGTGCGACGTGAAATCGAAGCGCGGCTCGTCGGCGAGGGCGGCTCGGTCCGGGTCGACGGCGCCTATCTGGTCGATGGCCGGCGCCATGCGGATACCACGGTGCTGGTCGATCACAGGGTGCCGCATTGCAGCTCGCGCCAGACTCAGAAGGGGATTGTCGACGATCACGGCCATGCCGTCTTCCAGGGCAAGATCCTGGTGAGGCCAGGGGCGCAGCAGACCGACGGCAATCAATCGAGCCAGACTCTGCTGCTGTCGCGGGACGCCGAGATCGATGTGAAGCCCGAGCTCGAAATTCATGCCGACGATGTGAAATGCAGCCACGGCGCGACGTCGGGTCGGTTGGACGAAAATGCGCTCTTCTATCTGCGTTCGCGGGGCGTGCCGGAGCGCGAAGCTCGCGCATTGTTGATCCAGGGTTTCATCGACGGCGCGCTGGATGAGATCGACCATGAGGGCGTCCGCGAAACCTTCAAGGCGGCGGCCGCGGGCTGGCTTGCGAAGAGAGTGGCAGCATGACACTGGCGACAGTCGATCCGATGCACCGCGCGCGGCGCAGCAACACGCTCGATGTCGAGCGCGTGCGTCAGGATTTTCCGATTCTTTCGCGCAAGGTGAACGGCAAGCCGCTGGTCTATCTCGACAGCGCAGCCTCGGCGCAAAAGCCGCGACAGGTGATCGAGGCGATGTCCCGCTTCTATGAGGAGGACTACGCCAACATCCATCGCGGCGTGCATTACCTGTCGCAGCGCGCGACCGAGGCCTTCGAGAATGCGCGCGCCAAAGTGGCGCGATTCATCAACGCGTCGAAGGCCGACGAGATCGTCTTCACCCGCAACGCGACGGAGGCGATCAACCTGGTGGCGCAGAGCTGGGGCCGGAAGAATCTGGGGGCCGGCGACGAGGTGATCCTGACCGAGCTCGAGCACCACGCCAACATCGTGCCGTGGCAGCTGCTGCGCGCCGAGAAGGGCATCGAGATCAAGGTCGCGCCGATCGACGATGCCGGACGAGTGCGGCTCGATGCGCTCGCGGCGCTGATCGGACCGCGCACGCGGCTCGTCGCCTTCGCCCATATGTCGAACGCGCTCGGCACGATCCTGCCGGCGCGGGAGATCGTGCGGCTGGCGCGCGAAGCCGGCGCCGCGGTGCTGATCGATGGCTGCCAGGCCGCCGCGCACCGCCGCGTCGACATGCAGGCGCTGGATCCGGATTTCTATGTCTTCTCCGGTCATAAGCTCTATGGGCCCACCGGCATCGGCGTGCTCTACGGCAAATACGCGATGCTGGATGCGATGCCGCCCTATCAGGGCGGCGGCGACATGATCGAGCGCGTCACCTTCGCGCGCACCACCTTCAAGCCGCCGCCGGCGCGCTTCGAGGCCGGTACGCCGGCGATTACCGAGGCTATTGGGCTTGCCGCTGCGATCGACTACATGTCCGAGCTAGGTCTCGAATTCATCGCCGCGCATGAGGAGGACCTGCTTGCCTATGCGACCGAGCGGCTGACCGCGATCGAGGGGCTCAGGTTGTACGGCACCGCCGAGGAGAAAGGCGCCATCCTGTCCTTCACGCTCGACGGCGCGCACGCTCACGATGTTGCAACCATTCTAGACCAACATGGCGTGGCGGTTCGCGCCGGCCATCATTGCGCCCACCCGCTGATGGATAGGCTGGGCGTCGTCGCGACCGCGCGCGCGTCGCTGGCGCTCTACACCACCCGCGCCGAGGTCGATACCCTTGCGGATGCGATCGGCGCGGTGAAGAGGGTATTGAAGTTATGAGTGCGGTTATTGTTCCACCTTCTAACATCGTCATGCCCGGGCTTGACCCGGGCATCCACGTTCCTCCGCTTGCGCCACCCCTGACGTGGATGGCCGGGTCAAGCCCGGCCATGACGACTGGGGTAGGGGCAGCGCCAACTCCTATATGTTTCTAATCATGGACGATCTCCGAAATCTCTATCAGGAAGTGATCCTTGATCACGGCAAGCATCCGCGGAATTTCGGGCATCCGGCGGACGCCAATCGGACCGCGCATGGACACAATGCGATGTGCGGTGACACGATCGACGTGTTCCTGACGGTCGACGACAAGGGGCGCATTCGGCACGCCGCCTTCGAAGGGCAGGGCTGCGCCATTTCGGTCGCCTCGGCGTCGATGATGACCGAGATGCTGAAAGGTCGCACGGCCGAGGAGGCGAAGCGCCTGTTCGGGACCGTGCATGCGCTCTGCACCGGTCGGGAGGATGTCGATTTGACGACCCTCGATGATGATACGGCCGACCGCGTGCAGGTGCTGTCGGGCGTCAGGCAATATCCGATGCGGGTCAAGTGCGCGACGCTCGCCTGGCACACGATGGAGAAGGCGATGGAAGGCGGCAGCGAACCGGTCAGTACGGAGAGCGTGGCATGAGCGCGACCGAAGCCACCGACGATATCGATCTCGAGCTCGAGGCCGAGCCGCCGGCGACCGAGCTGCCGACCGGTCATCCGAAGCTGCGCGAGGTCAAGGATGCGCTCCGCGAGATCTTCGATCCGGAGATCCCGGTGAATATCTACGAGCTCGGCCTTATTTATAAAATCGACATCGATGTCGAGAACAATGTCGCGATCCGCATGACCTTGACCGCTCCTGCCTGTCCGGTCGCCGGCGAGATGCCGGGCCAGGTCAAGGAGGCGCTGGAGGCGATCGAGGGTGTCGGCAATGTCGAGGTCGAGCTGGTCTGGGATCCGCCCTGGAATCCCGGCCTGATGGCCGAAACGGCGAAATTGCAACTCGGAATGTTTTGATTCAGGACTGAAAAAATGGCGCGACCATTACTCCAAGCGATGACCTTGACGGATGCCGCCGCCGATCGGGTCAAGGCCCTGATGGCGAAAGGCGGCGAGGGCATTCTGGGCCTGCGCATCGGCGTGAAGTCGCGCGGATGTTCGGGGCTGTCCTATTTCGTCGAATATGCCAAGGATCAGAAGAAATTCGAGGAAGTGGTCGAAGACAAGGGCGTGAAGATCTTCATCGACCCCGCGGCCACGATGTTTCTGATCGGCAGCGAGATGGATTACGTCGAGGATAAATTCTCAACCGGCTTCGTCTTCAAGAATCCCAACGAGAAGGGCCGCTGCGGCTGCGGAGAAAGCTTCCACGTGTAAATGCAGGGCGGGATGCGGTTCGCCGCTCCACCCCATGACGCGCTAACCATCTCGGGAATTCGCCGCGCGTCGCCAGGAGAGGAAATAGAGCACGCTTTGCCTCAGGGGCGATACGCGAGGCGCCGTGTCCTGGGCGTCTCCGCCCGTCGTCTGGTCGGCACCGAACAGCATCATCAGCTGGCTTATCAGATATTCGACCCATGAGCGGTGGGAGGGGCCAACCTTCTGCACATGCTCCGCAGTGCCGTCGGCGAGTATCAGGTCGCGGAGCTCGGCGGGCGACAGGTGCAGGTCGTAGCGATTCAATTCGGCGATGATGCGCGCGCGAACATCGTCATTCTCCACCCCTATGTGCTCGGCGAACTTCACCGCGAATTGCTGCGCTTCGGAACCCTGCAGACCCAGCCGCGTGGCGACGCGAAGGCCGAGCGCCTTGTACGCGTGCAAGCGCTCCTGAAAGGCGGCCAGTTCGAGGATGGCATAATGCGCCTCGATGGCATTTTCGCGATCGATGAAACTGGTCACAGGCGACCTCCGCTTGGGGTTGCGGCCGTTGCCCACGACGCGAGTCAAGTGCCCGCATCGTCGGCAAGATTGCCGGACGGGAGGGCATCCCCCGGGGTCCAGAATGGCGGCGACCTTCCGCCTTATTGCGCTTCCTTGGTCCTTTCCACAGGTGGGAGCGAGGATTGCCGCCGTCAACGGCAACAGCGCACCCTTATCTTAGCGTGTCCCCTCCGGAAAATCATTTATATCGCTTAACGATATAATGCCCGATTTTGGTCACAATCGGCGCCTAGGCTCAACACCGAACGGTGTCTGACTCGAGTTGCTGCGGAGCGTTTCATGGGCGGAATCGGCGGCTATGTAGGGGTCGTCATCATCTGGACGGCCGTGGTTGTCGTCGCGGCTTTCGTCATCGAGGACATGATGAGCTCGGTCGATCGCCGTCGCCGTCGCCACGAGCGAATCCGAGATGACGGCACCGCGCGCGACCGATCGGCCCTCCGGCGGATCGCGCCGCCGCAAGTGTGGATTCTGATTGCCTGCGCTCTTGTCGGCATCGCGGCTCTGTTTACGATGGCCGAGCGGACCGTTACTGCGGTCGACATCAAATATCCTTGGCTCGGTTGACGTGACGCGTCCGAGGCGTGGACATCTCGCTTCTGGAAACGCGAAGGACAACGCGGTAGAAGCGATCGACTCGCGCCGATGATTAAGGCGCGGGCCGGGACGGTTGGGGGGAGGTTCACTGGCAATGTCGCGCGAAGCTTGCCTGAAGGCGATTCTCGTCGCCCTGTCGCTGTCGATCGTCTTCTCCCTGCCCGAGCGCGCTTTTGCGCAAGCGAGTCAGCCTTCGCCTGTCGCCGGCTGGCCGAGCTGGGGCGACACGCCGGGCGGCCTGCGTTATTCGGAGGCGACCCAGATCACACCGGAGAATGTCGGCCGCCTCAAGGTCGCCTGGACCTACCGGGTGGGCGAATCCAAGAGCGACAGCGCTCATCCGCTCTGGACCTTCGAAGCGACGCCGATCATCGCCGAAGGGCGCATGTATGTGTGCTCCAACGTGAACAAGGTGGTGGCGCTCGACCCGGAGACCGGCAAGGAGATCTGGACCTACGATCCCAAGATCAGGAGCAAGGGGCTGTGGCTGCATAATTGCCGCGGCGTCACCTACTATCACGACGACAAGGCGCTTCCGGGAAGCGAGTGCGCCGGGCGGATCCTGACTGGGACGCTGGACGGCCGCTTGATTGCTATTGACGCCGGCACCGGAAAGCCGTGCAGCGGGTTCGGCAAGGATGGCGCGGTCGATCTCACAGCCGATCTCGGGACCGTCAATCCCGGCGAGTATTCGGTGCCGTCGCCGCCGGTGGTCATCGCCGATAAGGTCATCGTCGGCGCGGGCGTGCTCGACAATACGCGGATCGATATCGCGGCCGGCGTCATACGTGCCTTCGATGTCCGCACGGGCGCGCTTTCATGGGCGTGGAATCCGCTGCCACCCGACAAGACCGACGCGGATCTGGCGCCCCCGGGCGAACGTTATGCGCATGGCACGACGAACGCCTGGTCGATCCTGTCAGTCGATCCGGAGCACGGACTCGTTTTCGTGCCGACCGGAAACACGTCGCCCGATTATTTCGGCGGCATGCGCCATGGGCTGGATTATTACTCCAGCTCGATCGTGGCGCTCGACGCGGCGAGCGGGAAGGTCGTCTGGCATTTCCAGACGGTGCATCACGATCTCTGGGACTATGACGTGCCGGCTCAGCCCGTGCTGTTCGATTTTCCGACCGACCACGGGCCGGTGCCGGCTCTCGCGCAGGCCACCAAGCAAGGCAACGTCTTCATTCTGAACCGGCTGACCGGCGAGCCTCTGGTGCCCGTCGAGGAGCGTCCGGTGCCGACTCAGGGCGGAGTGCCCGACGATATGCCTTCGCCGACGCAGCCCTTTCTCACCAACCCGGCCTACGATCTCTATCCGGGCGATCTGACCCTCGACGACATGTGGGGATTCACCTTCTGGGACCGCGGCAAATGCCGCGATCTGTTCCAGAAATATTTCTACAAGGGCCGCTATACGCCGCCTTCGATCCAGGGCTCACTCATCTTCCCGTATGATTACGGGATCATGAATTGGGGCGGTCTCGCGATCGATCCGAGCCGAAACATTCTGGTGGTCAACACCAGTCGTGTCTTCGCCGCGATCACGATGGTGCCGCGTAAGGAAGCCGATCAGCGAATCGCGCAGGGCAACCCGCCGACCTCGCTCGCGCTCGGGACGCCGTACGCCTATGACCGAACGCTGATGCTCTCGCCGTTTGGCGCGCCGTGCAACCGTCCGCCCTGGGGAACGCTGGTTGCGATCGATCTCAAGGCCGGCAAGCGGCTTTGGGAGATCCCGCTCGGCACGACCCGCGACGCGGCGCCCTTCCCGATCTGGCTCGGTCTCGGAGTCCCCAGCGTCGGCGGTCCGATCGTGACCGCATCGGGCCTGGCCTTCATCGCCGCGACCACCGACGATTTCATCCGCGCCTTCGATACGAAAACCGGCCAGAAGCTTTGGCAGGCGCGGCTGCCGGCCGGGGGACAGGCGAATCCGATGACCTATCAGCTGAAGCCGGGCGGCAAGCAATATGTCGTCATCGCGGCCGGCGGCCACACCATGCTCGGCACCAAGCATGGCGACTATCTGATCGCCTACGCGCTGGGGGATTGAACGGCAGCCGAACGTCAGAGAACGTGGGAATGACGGAAACTGAAGCCGGCCCTACCCCAGCGCGCGCTTCAGCGCGCGGAGTGCGTCAGCGGCGGAGCGCTTGGTGACGTCCGCATCGACGGCGATGTCGTAGCCGTGATAGGCGCCGGGATAGACATGCAGCTCGGTCGGAACGCCGGCGGCCAGCAGGCGCTTGGCGTAGTCGAGATTCTCATCGAGGAAGATGTCGAGCGCGCCGGTGCTGATATAGGTCGGCGGCAGTCCCTTCAGGTCGACGGCGCGCGACGCGGCCGCGTAGGGCGAGACATCGGGTCCGCCGGGCTCGCGACCCAGCAGGGAGTGCCAGCCGAACCGGTTGGCCGCCGCGGTCCACACGAACTCACCGGTATAGGGATGGGCCGGATTGCGCGTCACGGTGCGGTCATCGATCATCGGGTATTTCAGCCGCTGGAAGATGATCGGCACCTCGCCGCGGTCGCGCGCCAGCAGCGCCAGCGCGGCGGCGAGCCCGCCGCCCGCGCTTTCGCCGCCGATCGCGATCCGCTTGGGGTCGACGCCGAGCGCTGCGGCATTGCCATGCAGCCATTTCAGCGCGGCGTAGCAATCCTCGACAGGTCCCGGATGGGGAGTCTCCGGGGCGAGTCTATAATCGACGGAAACGGTGACGCAGCCGATCTCGGAGGTCAGCGCCTTATTATGGAGATCATTCATCTCGGGGCTGCCCATGACATAGCCGCCGCCATGGATCTGCAGATATCCGGCTCTGGGACCTGACGACGCGCCGGGTGGCGTGTAGACCAGGACGCGCACGTCCGGCGCGCCCTTGGGGCCGGGCACGCGACGTTCTTCGACACGCACGTTCGACGGCGGCGCCATTGCGGCCTGTTGCTTCTGCATCTCGGCCATTCCGGCGCGGATCTGAAGCAGAGACTCCGGCGTGAAGTCGAACGCCGGCATAAGCTCCAGGCCAGCCAGCAGCTCCGGATCGACGAGATGTCGCGTGTCCATGAATTCCTCCGCTCGGATTCCATTGATCGGCTCGGGCCGCAAATTATCGGAACTCCGAGGAGAACGACAGCCATTTGTCGCCCCTATGACGTCATTCCCGCGAAGGCTGGAATGACAATGAAATGAATACCGCTCTAAGCGTGGTGTCCGAGTGTGATCGGCAAGCTCGCGACGCCGCGGACATTGCTCAGGACCGCGCGCGTCACGCGGCTCGGATCGACTTCGTAGTTCGGGAAGCGGGTCAGGATCTCGTCGAACGCAACCTTGATCTCCTGGCGGGCGAGATGGACGCCCAGGCATTTATGAATGCCGAAACCGAAGAACACTGAAAGATAATCGTCGGCTTTGCGCGTGATGTCGAAGCGGTCGGGCTCCGTAAATTGTCGCGGGTCGCGCGTCGCGGCGCCCGTCACGAGCATGACCTTCTGGCCGGCCGGGATGGTCGTGTCGTGCAGCGTGACATCGCGCGTCGTCGTGCGCCCTTGCAACTGCGAGGGCGGGTCGAAGCGAAGGATCTCGTCAGCGGCGTTCGGCAACAGGCTGCGGTCTTCCAACAGCCGCTTGCGCTCGTCGGGAAAGTGGTGGAAAGCCATCGCGCCGTTGGGGATCGCTTTGGCGACGGTCTCGTGGCCGGCGAAGCCCATCTCGAGAAAGCGCACCGCAATCTCGAAATCCTCCAGCCGGTGCTTGCCACCGGTTTCGTCGGTGACTTCCTGATCGATGAGCATCGAAACGACATCGTCGCGCGGATTTGCCCGCCGGTCGCGCGCGAGTCCAGTATAAATCTCGATCGATCGTCCCGTTGCGTGGGCTGCCGCATTCTCGTCGCGATCCTCGCCGCGCGAGATCGTCGCGTTGCTCAAGCGGTGAATCTCGGCGCGTAGCTCTTCCGGAATTCCGAGAAGTTCGCTGATCACGCTGAGCGGCAACGGCACGGAGAATTCGCTCACGAAATCGAATTCGCCGTCGGGCCCATGAATCTCATATGCCTTTTCGAGAAGCGCGCCGGCTTGCCGGCGGATGAAGGCGTCGAGCGCCACCATGCGCGGGCGGCTGAACATCTTAACGACGAGCGCCTTGGCCCAAGTGTGCTCGGGCGGGTCCTTGACGATCAGGAAGGGCATTGCCGCCTCGGTTCCCTCTATCGTGACGCCGCCGGTGCTCGAGAAGGTTTTCGCGTCGCGATGCGCGTTCATCACATCCTCAAAGCGCGACAGCGCCCAAAAGCGCATCTCCGGATTATGATAGACCGGCGCCTCGTCCCTTAGCCGCGCATAGAGCGGGTAGGGATCGATCCCGTACTCACGGTCGTATGGGTCGAATTTCAGCATGGTCGTCCGCCGCCTCCTGTCGCGTGAAGCCTAGGGACCAAAAAGATTTCGGTCAAATGGTTTTCGGCGGTTGCGGCGATTTGCGGGCCTTCTATTGACCCGTCGCCCCCTCACGCGTTAGAAGGAAACTGACTGATCTGTCAGTTTTCGGCGAAGGGAAACGCGCATGGGCCGCTACAGCTTTCCGATCCCCTATGGCTGGTTCTACATCATGGACGCCCACGATCTGGATCGGGGCGAAATCCGGCCGATCCGGCGCTTCGGCCAAGATCTAGTGGTCTGGCGAGACGAAGAGGGCGCGCTGCATCTGCAGGAGGCCTATTGCCCACATCTGGGCGCCCATGTCGGCAAGGGCGGCAAAGTGATCGGCGCTACGATCCAGTGCCCCTTCCACAAATGGCAGTTCAACGGCGACGGCTCGGTCGCGTCGATCCCCTATTCGGAGGAGATCAACAAGAAGGCCTGCCTCTATGCCTTTCCGATCAAGATCCATTACGGCAACCTGATGGCCTGGTATCACCCCGACCGTGTAGCGCCGCTTTTCGAGCTGCCGAATTCGCCCGAGCTCGATTCCGGCGAGTTTATCGGCCCGCTGGGCCGCACGCACACGATTAAGACCTGCCTGCAGGAGATGGCCGAGAACACGGTCGACGCGGCGCATTTCGTGACCATCCACAACCATCCGGGCGCGGCCACCTATGAAGGCCTCAGCTTCGACGGCCCCGATCTCGTGATGAAAAGCAAGCAAGTCTTTCCGAGCTCGCGCGGCCCGGTCGACGGCACGCTCGACACTTACTCGCGCGGCTACGGCTTCGGTGTCGTGCATTACCGGACGCTGGTCGAGATCTGCATGGTCACTGTGAACTGCCCGATCGAGACTGAGCTCACCGAGCAGGTCTTCCAGGTCTATTACAAAAATCCGAAGAACGATCCGCAGGTGGAGCGGATCGCGCAGGCCTTCTACAAAGAGGTCAATCGCCAGCTCACCGACGATATCGTCATCTGGGAAAACAAAATCTATAAGGAGAGGCCGGCGCTCTGCCCGGGCGATGGCCCGATCGCGCGATTCCGGAAGTGGGCGTCGCAATTCTATGTGGAAGCGAGCTGACCGGCTGAATGGAGCCAATTTCCTTCGAAGGCGCTGACGGCGTCAGGATCGCGGCCGATATCGGCGGCCCGGCCGAGGGCCCGGTCGTCATCCTCCTTCATGGGGGCGGCCAGACGCGGCAATCCTGGGGCGGTACGGCTGAGGCGCTGGCGTGTCGCGGCTATCGCGTCGTCAGCCTCGATGCGCGCGGCCATGGCGAGAGCGGTTGGGCGCCTGACGGGCTTTACTCCATGGACGGCTTCGTCGGCGACCTCTTGGCCGTGCTCGACCAAGTGCCGGGACGCCCGGCTCTGGTCGGCGCCTCTCTCGGCGGGCTCACCGCCATGACGGCGATCGGCGAGTCCGACAAGGCGATCGCAAACGCGCTCGTGCTGGTCGACATCGCGCCCAAGATGAATCGCAACGGGACCGCCAAGATCCAGGCCTTCATGCAGGCCTATCCGGACGGCTTCGCGAGCCTCGAGGAAGCGGCGGATGCGGTCGAAACCTATCTTCCGCAACGCAAGCGGCCGCGAAGCACCGAGGGGCTGAAACGCAATCTTCGGCGCGATGCGACCGGCCGGCTCCGCTGGCATTGGGATCCGGCCTTCGTGCAACCGCGCAAATGGGATCCGAAGTTTCAAGACCGCTTCGATGAGGCCGCGCGCAACCTGTCCATTCCGACGCTGCTGGTGCGCGGCTCACGGAGCGAGGTGGTCGACGAGGAGGCGATCCGGCATTTCCAGGAGCTGGTGCCTCATGCCAAGTTCGCCGAGCTCGAAGGCGCCGGCCATATGGTCGCCGGCGACAGCAACGACGCCTTCAATGAAGCGATCCTGCCTTTCCTGGCCGAGGCGCGACGGAAGTAGCCGCACCTTCTTCGTCTTTACCGCGAAAGCGGGAATCCATTATCCGATTGCCCGGCTTTGACAGATTCCCGCTTCGTGGGAATGACATTCTAAATGTGGCGAAACACGGCTTCCAGATGTAAACCGGGGGATACTTTCCTCTGGAGGCTGGAGTTGAAGCACCTTCTGATGGCGATCGGAATCGGCACGCTCATTGTTATGGGATGCGCTGCCGCAAGCGCGGCGGCGCGGGGGCCCAAATATCCGGCCCTCGACTTGGCCATGCCCGCGGCGCAATCCGGTCCGGCCTTGCCGGCCGTCGACCTGTTCAAGACAGTCTCGCCCTCGATCTATCTGATCGTCGCGGCCAAGGACGAGAGGACGCTGAAGCGGATGAAAAGCGTCTATGAAGGATCGGCCGTCGCGATCAGCCCGACGCTGGCGCTGACGAATTGCCACATCGTGGCGCGCCACAAGACGATCATCCTCGTGCAGAAAAAGAGCGAGGACGTGGCGCGCGTCGTTGCTTCCGATCCCAAGACCGACCGCTGCGTTATCGAAACTGCCAGCCTCAAGATGCACCCGGTCCATGGCGTGCGCCCCTTCGCCGATCTCAACGTCGGCGAGAAGGTCTATACGATCGGCAATCCGAGCGGGCTCGAAGCGACGCTGGGCGAGGGGCTGGTCTCAGGGCTTCGCGAGGAGGACGGGGTCCGATACGTGCAGACCTCTGCGCCGATCTCTCCAGGCTCCTCCGGAGGCGGCCTCTTCGATGAGCGCGGCAATCTTTTGGGCATCACGACATTCACGCTGGCCGATACAGAGAATCTCAATTTCGCCATCGCCGCCGAGGATTATTGGGCGAAGATCAAGACGAAACGGAAGCGGAAATCCGAGACCGAGGCGGATGAATAGACGCGAGACCTTTGTAAGCGAGAATCTATTTATCCGCCTGTCCAGGTTTCGACACGAATTCCCACGTTCGCGGGAGTGACGTCGTGAGTTGCGATATTCGGATTCCAGCGAAATACACTTCAGTCCAGCGCCAATTTCATCATCAGCGCGATAACCTCGTCGCGCTTGGCTTTGGTGAGCGGATAGACTCCGGCCTTTTTACGCAGCGCCGCCGCGAGGGATGCTTCCAGCAGCGGGCCCAGCATGACGGTCGCGAGAAAAGTCGCGGTAATCACGTCGCGCAGCACCGTGCGCTTCATCTTGTGCTCGAGCGCCGCGCTCTTGAAGCGGATCGTCAGCGTCACCGGCGGCGCGAAATTTTGCGCGATCCAGTCGAGCCTCGGACCCGGCGTCGTTCCTTCGCGGAGCAGGATCTGCCCGAACTCGGGGACCGCCACCAGCGTATCGACGAAGGCCGCCATCGAGGCCCGCATCTTCTCTTCGTCGGACGCGGACACGTCAATCTTGAGCCGCGCCTTCATCTCCTCGTCGAATCGGCGAGAGATGTTCTCGACGGAAAGCCGCCAGAGCTCCTCCTTGGTGCCGTAATGATAGAGGATCAGCGGCCGCTTGGCGCCGCAGAGATCGGTGATGTCGCTGAAGCTGGTGCCGTCAAACCCGAGCCTGGCGAAGAGGATCGAGGCGGCGTTGAGAATCGTCTCCTTGGCGGGCGGCTTTCGTTCGGCGGCTAGCATCGATCCATATTGCGGGTACGTGCGCAAGGCGGTCAACGCACGAGCTTGAACCCGCTGGCGATGTGGGTATCCGCGCCCTAAATGTCCGGAATGCGGCGGCGCCGATTTCCATTGGGCGGAGATCGCGCCGAAAGCGCGGCTCTTCTCCTGGTCGGTGGTGCGCCGCGCTTTGCATCCGCCCTTGAAGCCGATCGCGCCTTATGTTCCCGTCATTCTTGAATTCGACGCGGTATCCGGGGTACGGCTCGTCAGCCGCTGGATCGGCCCGCTCGATCGGCTCGCCATAGGAAAGGATGTAGGTGTGACGTTCGAGGATCTGGGCTATCCGAACGTCGAGACCGGAATCCGAGCGCCGCTTGCGTCGTAACGTTCAAGTAGGGGAAGATTATGGCCGATTTCATTCTCGTGCATGGCGCATTTCACGGCGGCTGGTGCTGGGATCTGGTGCGACCGGAGCTGGAAAAGCTCGGGCACAAAAGCATCGCCGTGGACATGCCGGTCGATCAGCCGAATCTCTGGATCGACGATTATGTGAAGGTGGTTCACGAGTCGGTCGCCGGAAAAATTTCCGATGACGCCTATCTGGTCGGCCATTCCTTCGGCGGATACGTGGTGCCGAGGCTTGCTCGCATGCGGCCGAAGGCCCGCATGATCCTTCTCTGCGCCGCTTACGCGCATGCGAATGACGCGCAGAGGGCCGAGATGGCGACTGTCATCGACACTGCTACCTTTTACAGCTGGATCGAGACGGACGCGCTCGGCCGCTCCTTCTTTTCACGCGACAACGCGATCAAGGCCTTCTTTCACGATGTGCAGCCCGATCTCGCCGATTGGGCCGCGAGCAAGCTTCGGCCACATTGGGCGGAATCGATGTCGAAGGTCGGTCCGGTCGAGCCGCATGCTGATCGCGTCGCCGGCATCGTCAATTGCGAGGACGACCGCATCATCCTGTGCGAACCGCACAGCGCGCTCGCCCGCAAGCGCTACGGCATCGATCCCATCATCCTGCCCGGCGGCCACTCGCCCTTCCTGTCGCACCCGGCCCTGCTCGCCCAGGCGTTCGACCGCATCGTGAAGTCGGACCTGTCAAAAAAAGGATAGGCAGTGTCGCCGCTGCCGTTGCTGGCCTCGCTGTTCCAGCGGGCCTACGTCACGACGGACCTCGATCGGGCGGTGCAGCTTGCGGGGTATCACCGGGGAGGCGGCACCACCTACCTCACCCTGCCTCCCCCCTTAAGGGCGGAGCGGGTTTCCGGCGCCGAAAACACCCCGCCGCGTGATCGTCGACGATTCCGACCGCTTGCATCCAGGCATAGACGATCACCGGGCCTACGAATTTGTAGCCGCGCTTCTTGAGCGCCTTCGAGATCTCCTCCGAGAGCGGCGTGCTGGCGGGGAGCGCCTTGCCGTCGCCCGGGATCGGCTTGCCGCCGGCCATGCCCCAGACGAGCTTCGAGAAATCCTCGCCGGCTTTCTCTCCGGCCAGATAGGCTTTGGCGTTGCCGATCGTCGCCTCGATCTTCGAACGGGAGCGGATGATGCCGGGATCCCGCATCAGCCGCTCGATGTCGCGCGCGCCGAACTTGGCGACGATCTCGGGCTCGAATCCCTTGAACGCTTTCCGGAAGCCTTCGCGGCGCGCGAGAATGGTCCGCCAGGAGAGTCCGGCCTGGAAACCTTCCAGGATCAGCATCTCCCAAAGCGCGCGGCTGTCGCGGACGGGACGACCCCATTCCTTGTCGTGATAGGCCTGCATCAGCGGATCGGAATCCGAGGCCCAGGAGCAGCGCTGAAGATCTTCAGGCATGCGAATACATCGGCCGTCCCGCGACCGGCATGTCGGCGACGAGGATCGAGCCCGTCTTCGACTCGGTGATGAAGAGCTGCCGATTCTCCGGTCCGCCATAAGCGCAGTTGGTCGTCATGAGGCCGTTCGGAGAACGGATGCGGAGCATCGGTTCGCCCAGCGCGCCGAACAGCCACACGCTGCCCATGCCGACATGGCAGACGACGATATTGCCGTCGCTGTCGATCGCCATGCCGTCCGGCCCGGTGCCGCCCGACATGCGGATGAAGGCGCCGACCTTGTAGACCGTGCCGTCCTCGCGGAAGGGCACGCGCCAGATCGCGTTGTCGCGCGTCACCGCTAGGAAGACGATGTCCTCGGCTGCGTTCAGCACCAGCCCGTTGGGGCTCGGTATATGGTCGAGCATCAAGGTGAGCCGGCCGTCGGCGGAGAGCCGGTAGAGCCGGCCGGTCGGGTCGTGAAGGCCCGTCTGGCCCTGGTCGGTGAAGAACAGATCGCCGTTGGAGGCGAAGACCAGATCGTTCACGCCCTTGAAGCGCTGGAGATAGGCGCGCGTCAGCAACGGCTCGATTTTCCCGGTCTTCGGGTCGAGCATCATGATCCCGTTCTTGTAGTCGGCGATGAAGGCCCGACCGTCGCGGTGGAATTTGAGCCCGTTGGGCTCGCCGTCATATTCCGCTCCGACGGAGACCTCGCCCGCGGGGTCGATCTTGAAGATCCGTCCCCAGGGTATGTCGACGACCCAAAGATTTCCGTCGCGGTCGAAGGAGGGCCCTTCGAGAAAGGTCGGCGCCGTGTTGCCGTGGAACTGCGTGTTGGTCCAGTCCGAACGGCCGTTGGCTTTGTGGAACCGTTCGGGAATCCGCGTGAAGACTCGGGCTTCGACCGATGGCGGCGCTGCGTACAAGACGAAACTCCTCCCTCAAAGAAATCCGGCTCACATTAGCGCTTGGCTTGCGCCTGCCAAACCGGGAATATCCGGCCCGGTGGGAGGAAAGATGGAAGCCAAACCGAAAGCACCATTCTCTGGGGGGCTCGACCTCGGCATCGCCGGTCGGACGGCCATCGTCTGCGGCGCCTCGGCGGGGCTCGGCAGGGAATGCGCCCGGTATCTCGGACAGGCGGGCGTCCGGCTGGTGATCAATGGCCGCGACGCCGGGAGGCTCGAAGCCGCTGCCGAGGAGCTGCGTCGGGCCACCGGATCGGACGTCCGGATCGCTGTGGGCGATGTCGCGACCGAGACGGGGCGCAAGGCGATCCTCGCCGTCTGCCCCGATCCCGACATTCTGGTGAACAATGCCGGCGGTCCGCCGCCAGGCGATTTCAGGGAATGGAACGAGGAAATCTGGATCAGCGCGCTCAGGACCAACATGCTGGCCGCGATCATGATGATCCAGAGCGTGGTGGACGGGATGATCGCCCGCCGTTGGGGGCGGATCATCAACATCACCTCACAGACGGTGAAGATGCCGCTGCCGCTGATCGGCCTCTCGAACGGCTCCAGGGCGGGCCTGACCGGCTTCGTCGCCGGCGTGGCGCGCGAGGTCGCGCAGCACGGCGTCACGATCAACAATCTGCTGCCCGGCTATTTCGAGACCGAGCGGCTGAGGGCCTATGCCGGCCGGGTCGGTAGGGACAAGGGCAAGAGCGCGGACGAGACGATCGCGGAAATGTCCGCCGGAAATCCGACGCGTCGCATTGGACGGCCTGCAGAGTTCGGCGCCTGGTGCGCTTTCATCGCCAGCGAGCATGCCGGCTATGCTACCGGCCAGAATTTCGTGTTGGACGGCGGCGCCTATCCCGGCACGCTCTAATCGGTTACAGGAAAGAGGGATGATGAAACGAGCTTGCGTAGCGGCGCTGCTGCTTCTGTCGCTGTCGGCCTGCGCAATTGGAGGCCGGGGGCGCGCGATTCCATTCACCGACGCGTCGGTGACCAGCCCCGACAATCATAGTTTCGCGATTGCCTGGACGGCGCCGTCCGTCGCTTCGGTCAGCGTCTACGCCGGCACCGACCCCGCCCATGTCGGCCGGGACCATCGCGTGGGACAGGGCGGCGGCTCCGGAAATCTCACAGTATCCAACCTTCCCGCGGCGGCACGCTGGTATTTCGAGCTGGTGCCGGACCATGGAGGGGCGCTCACCGTAGCGGATCGCAGCCTCCATCTCGCGACCGCGCCCAATTTCCGGGACGCGGGCGGTTACCGGACGGAAGAGGGCAAATGGATCCGCATGGGGCTACTCTACCGGTCCGACCAGCTTGATCTCTTGAGCCCGATGGACCTGCAGACCGTCCATGAGGTCGGCATCCGCCTGGTCTGCGATCTCAGGACCGATGCGGAGCGGAACCGCGCGCCGGACCGGATTCCCGGCGGTGCCATGGCGATGATCGCCGACGTCGCCGGCAACGACAGCTCTTCCTCGCGGCTGACCGGCCTGATGACCAACAAATCGCTGCAGCAGGAAGTGGCGCTTAGCGGCGGCAGCGCGAAGCTGATGGAGGATGCCAACCGCCAGTTCGTCAGCTCTCCCGCGGCGCTCAAGGCCTATCACGCGCTCTTCGAGCGGCTGGCCGATCCCAAAGCCCTGCCCGGCGTCTTCCATTGCACGGCGGGCAAGGACAGGACCGGCTGGGCGGAGGCTGCCTTTCTGTCGATCATGGGCGTTCCGCGTGACGCGATCCTGCGCGACTACCTCGCCAGCAACACCTACCTCGAAGGCAAGAACCGCAAGCTGCTCGCTTTCATCCGCAGCGATTCCGACCGCGCGCTGGTCGAGCCGTTGATGGAGGTTCGTCCCGATTATCTCGAAGCCGCCTTCGATGAGATCGACAAGCGCTATGGCTCGTTCGACAAATATCTTCACGAAGGCCTAGGGCTCGACGACGCGACGATCAAGCGCTTGCGCGCGGAGTTCCTCGTCGGCGGATGATCGTTCCTCGCACCGTTCAGGACGCCGAAGCAGTCGCGCGTCACTATGATTCGCTCGACCGCTTCTATCGCGAGATCTGGGGCGAGCATGTCCATCACGGTCTCTGGCGGACGGGCCGCGAGCCGCCCGAAGAAGCCGTCGAGGCGTTGGTGGCCGAGGTCGCGGAGCGGTTGCAGCTCGAAACCGGACAGAAGGTCTGCGATGTCGGCTGCGGCTACGGCGGTACCGCGCGGCTCTTGGCCGACCGGTGGGGCTGCGATGTGGTCGGCCTCACGCTATCATCCGCGCAGCTCGCCTGGGCCGAGACGGCGCGGCCGCGCGCCAACCCGCGGCTGATCCGCCGCGACTGGCTTGTCAACGACCTTCCCGATGCGAGCTTCGACGCGCTGTTGTCGATCGAAAGCTCGGAGCACATGGTCGACAAGGATCGCTTCTTCGCAGAAGCCGTGCGGACGCTCAAACCCGGCGGGCGCTTCGCGACTTGCGTCTGGCTTTCGGCGGAGGCGCCAGGCCGATTTGCGGTGAAGCACCTGCTCGAGCCGATCTGCCGGGAAGGCAGATTGCCCTCGATGGGCAGCGAAAGCGAATACCGGGCGATGATGGCTCGTTCGGGGCTGGAGGCGATCGGATTCGCCGATCTCAGTCGCCAAGTCCGGCGAACCTGGGTGCTCTGTCTGGCCCGAGCGGCCAAAGGCGTTCTGACTGACCGCAGCTATCGCGCGTTTTTGTTCGAGCCGCAAAACTCGGATCGTGCCTTCGCGATCACGCTGCTGAGGATATTGCTCGCCTACCGGACGGGGGCGATGCGTTACGGCCTCTTCTGGGCGCGCAAGCCAAAAGGGGCGCCTCGATAGACGACGCCCCTTTTATGCCGCCGGGTTTACGAAGAGCGGTTTATAATCGAGCCGCTATTGGCATCGACCCAAACGGTGTCGCTCTTGTTTCCGTTCGCGAGCTCGATCTTATAAGCGGTCTTGCCCTTTTCGGTGTCGAGCGTCGCGCGCATCGCTTTGCCGCCGCCCTTGGCTTCGGCCGTCTGGATCGCCTGGGTCAGCCCGACCTTGGCGTTTTCTATGGTCTGAGCGCCGGCTTGGCTGGAGCTGCCCGAGCTGGTTTCAGCCGCCTTGGTCGCTTGCCCGGTCTGCGGGTCGACATTCACGGTGTCCTTCTGCCCGTTCGCGCCGACGATCGTGACGACATAATTGCCCACGCCGTTATGGGTCTCGTATTTCGCGAAGATCGCCTTGCCATTGTCGGATTTCTGCGCGGCCATGATGGCCTGCGACAGGGTCATCTTCGCCGATTCGACGCCCTGAAGGTCGGAATCGCTCGCCGCGAGTGCGACCGGTGCTCCGGCAAGTAACGCCGAAAGTGCGGCGCTTGCCGTTAAATGTGTCAGTCTCATGGATCTCTCCAATCGTAAGTGGCGGTGGCCACACGCGATCAGGAAACAGCCATATTTTCAATGTGTTCCTACAGATATTCTTGGGTGAATGAGCGATAGTCGATAATAAAATCCCCGATTTTAAGTGTCGATGCCATTTCCTATTCTGGAAGTCGCGACGCTTTTCTTCTCGCGGTCCGATCGTGCGATGCTTCGGTGCGCGACCTTGCCAGACCGGGCGTTTGCGCCTTAATTGGCGCGCCATTTCCTCCCGGGTGCCGATCATGGACATGAAGGGCGAGTTCCGCATTCCGCTGCCGCAGGAGACCGTTTGGCGTGCGCTGAACGATCCGGAGGTCCTGAAGGGCGCGATCCCCGGCTGCGAGGAGCTGGTGCGGGAGTCCGATACGCGCTTCAAGGGCAAGATATTTGCGTCCGTGGGTCCGGTGAAAGCACGATTCGGCGGCGAGGCGACGCTCTCCGACATCGATCCGCCCAACGGCTACACCTTGACGGGGAGCGGCTCGGGCGGCCCGGCCGGCATGGCCAAGGGCAGCGCGATCGTCCGCCTGCGGAGCGAAGGCGCGGAGACGGTGCTGGAATATGAGGTGAAAGCCCAGGTCGCGGGCAAGCTCGCCCAGATCGGCGCGCGCCTGGTCGATATGGCCGCCAAGAAGATGGCCGACGACTTCTTCGGCAATTTCGTGCGCCTTGTAGCGCCGCCGCAGGTCCTCACCGCCGGGGCGCCTCCGGGCATCCCGGAAATCGAGCCCTCGGCGACGGTGCCCGAAACGGGTTTCCCGCCGCGCCGGTCTTGGCTAGGGTGGGCGGCGGTCGTCGTCGTGGCGATGGTCGTTATCGCCGTCTTGTGGATGAGGTTGGGCTGATGGTGGGCAACGTATCGGTTTCATTCGCGGTCAATGGAGAGCCGGTATCGGCCGAGGTCGAGCCTCGCACCTTGCTCGTGACGTTCCTCCGCGAGCATCTGGGGCTCACCGGTACGCATGTCGGCTGCGACACCAGCCAGTGCGGCGCGTGCTGCGTCCATCTCGACGGCCGTTCCGTCAAGTCCTGCACGATCTTCGCCGTGCAGGCGAACGGCCGCGCCGTGACGACGATCGAAGGCCTGGGCACGCCGGAGAACCTGCACCCCATGCAAGCCGCGTTCCGCGAGCATCACGGGCTCCAGTGCGGCTTCTGCACGCCCGGCATGATCATGAGCGCGGTCGACTTCGCCTCGCGCAATCCGGCGCCGAGCGATAGCGAGGTGCGCCACTGGCTCGAAGGCAATATCTGCCGCTGCACCGGATATCAGAACATCGTCGAATCGATCCAGGCCGGCGCCCGCGCCATGGCCAAGGCGTAAGGGAGGGGGCGGCCATGCGCGAATTCGCCTATCACCTTCCCAAATCGCTTGCCGAGGCCGCTCAGCTGCTGTCGGCCAATCCGGAAGCCAAGCTGATCGCCGGCGGGATGACCCTTATCCCGACGATGAAGCAACGCCTGGCGACGCCCACGGATTTGATCGATCTGGGCGGTGTCGGCGGCCTCGTCGGCATTCAGGCAACCGAACGCGAAGTGGTGATCGGCGCCATGACGACCCACGCGGCGGTTGCCGCCTCGGCGGATGTTGCGCGTCGGATTCCGGCCCTCGCGACGCTCGCGGGCGGCATCGGCGATCCGCAGGTGCGCCATCGCGGCACGATCGGCGGCTCGATCTCCAACAACGACCCGGCCGCCGACTATCCGGCGGGCCTCGTGGCGCTCGCGGCGACGGTGGTGACCGACAAGCGGTCGATCGCGGCCGATGATTTCTTCACCGGCATGTTCGAGACGGCGCTCGAGCTCGGCGAGATCGTGAAAGAGGTGCGCTTCCGCGTGCCCGAGCGCGCCGCTTATATGAAGTTCCCGAACCCCGCATCGCGCTACGCCGTCGCCGGCGTATTCGTCGCGCGCCATACGGACGGCATCCGTGTCGCTGTTACGGGCGCGGCGCCGGTGGTGTTCCGCGTACCCGAGATGGAGCGTGCGCTCGCCGCGCGCTTCGAGCCCGCTGCCATCGAGAGCATCCGGGTTCCGGCGGACGGACTCAATTCCGATTTGCACGCCAGCGCCGAGTACCGCTCGCATCTCGTCACCGTCATGGCACGGCGCGCCGTCGCAGCTTGTCTCTGAAAGGGCCTGATCCATGGGGCTGATGTCGACGCCGGTCCGGCGTATCGAGGATTCGCGCTTTACGACCGGCCGCGGCCGCTATGTCGACGACATCAAAATTGAAGATGCCGCGGTCGGGTATTTCGTCCGTTCACCTTATGCCCATGCGGACATTCTCGGCATCGACGTCGAGGCGGCGAAGCAGGCGCCGGGCGTGCTCGCGGTCTTCACGGGCGCCGAGCTCGAAACGGCCGGCATCGGTCATATAGGCAGCAACTTTCCGGCCGGTGCGCTCGCCAATCGCGACGGCTCGAACCGGTTCGACGGCGATCGCGCGCTGCTTGCCCTGGACCGTGTCCGGTTCGTCGGCGAGCCGGTCGTCTTCATCGTCGCGCGCAGCGTCAACCAGGCCAAGGATGCGGCCGAGCTCGTCTCGGTCGATTATCGCGAGCTGCCGGCGGTCGCGTCGCTCGAGGAAGCGCTCGCGGATGGCGCTCCGTCGATCTGGGAGCAGGCCAAGGACAATGTCGGGCTCGATTGGGAGATGGGCGACCGCGCGGGCGTCGACGCCGCCTTCGCGCGCGCGGCCCATATCACGCGGATCGATTTGATCAACAACCGTATCGTCGTGAACTCGATGGAGCCGCGCGGCGCGATCGGTCGCTTCGACAAGGCGAGCGGGCGCTATGAGCTGCATGCGGGAACCCAGGGCTCGCATCCGCTCAGGGACACGCTGGCGCGCAAGATCTTCAAGGTGCCGTCGGAGAAGATCCGCGTCATCACGCCGGATGTCGGGGGCGGGTTCGGCATGAAGATGTCGCTCTATCCCGAATATCCGCTGGTCCTCTTCGCCGCCGAGCGGTTGGGCGTACCGGTCAAATGGATCTCCGAGCGCACCGAGGCTTTCCAGTCCGACACGCATGGACGGGATCTGAGCTCCCATGCCGAGCTGGCGTTCGACGCCGAAGGCCGGATCCTCGCGCTCAAGATCGACACGGATTTCAATCTGGGCGCTTATGCGACCGGCTGGGGGCCCGGCATTCAGACCATGATCCCGATGTTCGTGGTCGGCGGCGTCTACAAGATTCCGGCGATCTATAATCATGTGCGGGGAGTCTTCACCAACACCGTCACGGTCGAAGCCTATCGCGGCGCGGGCCGGCCGGAGGTTGCCTACATCATCGAGCGCCTGATGGATCTCGCGGCCCGCGAGCTGGGCCTGGGGCATGACGAGATTCGCCTCAAGAATTTCATCCAGCCCGGCGAGATGCCCTACACGACCGCGGCCGGTGCTGTGATCGATAGCGGCGATTTCCCCCGCAATCTTGCCGATTGCATGCGGAACGCGCGCTGGGCCGCTTTCCCCGAGCGCCGCGCGGAGGCGCAGCGGCGGGGCAAGATCCGCGGCATCGGCATGGCCTATTACATGGAGAAAACCGTCGGCGCCGCGAGCGCCGTCGCGATCTCCTTCTCCGCGGATGGCAAGGTCAAGATCGGCGTCGGCACGCTGTCGCACGGCCAGGGGCATGAAACCACCTTCGCGACCATCATCGCCGACAAGCTCGGCGTGCCGCTGGACCGGATCGAACTCGTGCAGGGCGATACGGACACTGCCCCCAATGGCGGCGGCACCGGCGGCTCGCGCTCGCTGTGGAACAGCGGCAACGGCATTCTCAATGCCTGCGCGACCGTGATCGGCAAAGGAAGCGCGGTCGCGGCCGAGCTCTTGAAGGCGGACGCGGCGGACGTCACCTTCGACGAGGGCGCCTTCCGCGTGCGCGGCACGAACCGGTTTCTCCCTCTGCTCGACGTAGCCGCGGCTGCGCGCGATCCATCGAAACTATCGCCGGCGCTCCAGGCCAAGCTCGCCAACGGCCTCGATTCCGAAGGGACGCACGGCGACGACCGGCAGACCTTCCCCAACGGCTGTCATATCTGCGAGGTCGAGATCGATCCGGAGACCGGGCGCGTCGCGATCGTGGGCTACAATGTCGTCGACGATTTCGGCTATGTGCTCAATCCGATGATCGTGCGCGGCCAGGTCCATGGCGGCGTCGCCCAGGGCATCGGTCAGGCGCTGCTCGAGAATTGCGTCTATGAAGCGGGATCGGGCCAGCTCCTCTCCGGCTCCTTCATGGATTACTGCATGCCGCGGGCCGACGACCTTCCCAATTACGGCTTCGCCTACAACGAGATCCTCTGCACGACCAACCCGCTCGGCATCAAGGGCTGCGGCGAAGCCGGCACGATCGGCGCGGCTCCGGCGGTGATGAACGCGCTGCTGGACGCGCTGTGGGACCGCGGCGTCCGGCACGTCGACATGCCGATGACGCCGCTGCGACTATGGGAAATTCTGAACCGGCGCTGAGGTTGGCTTGCCCGCCGGCGCTGCCGGTGGATGCGGTCGACTCGAATCGCCTTGTCTTGACAGTGGTGCTCGGCCTTCAGCCGATCACCGCGGTCAAATCGACCGCCATCGATCTGGGTTGGGTTTTCCGGAAGGACGGCCTCGCCTCCAGCCGATCGATATAGGCCGCGAGCTCAGGGTGGTTTTCGCGCCAGCTGATTTCGGCAATCCGCAGGTCGAGATCGGCGGCTAGGAAGGTCAGCATCGATAGATTGCAACCGATACCGATGTCGGCCTGGCCGAACCGATTCCCGATCGCGAAGTCCTTTCCGCGCACCTGGCGTTCGATCGCATCGATTCCGCCGACCACCTTGCGCTTCTGTCGCTCGATCCAGGCCGTTCCGGGCACCGGCCGGCTGAGTTCGCTGACGATGCTTCCTGCGGCCATCATCACACCCTCGGCAAGCAGTTGGAGCCGCTTGGCGGCAAGGATCCCGTCATCGTTCGGGGGCAGTAGCGGCGGCGATGGGAAACGGCGCTCGATCCACTCCAGGATAAAGGTCGATTCGAACGCGATCTCGCCGTCATCCGCGATCAGGATGGGAAGCTGCTCCAGAGGATTGTATTGCGGCGTGCAGGTCTGGTCGGACCAGGGCTCATCGAAGACCGTCTCGAAGGCGATGCCCTTCTCAATGAGCGCGATCGCCACCTTTCGCCCGAATGGGCTCGCTTTCGCATTGATCAGTTTCATTCGCACAGACTCCGCTGCGAATTTGAAAGATTGCGGGCATCCGCGGTTCGCCGGCGCCCCATTTCGCAAAATCACGTACGGCGGTACTGTAAGGATGCCGGCAATTGATTTCGAGAACCGATATGGCATCGGCAGGATTGAAGATCGTCCGTCGCAACTTCCTCAAAATCGGAGCGGCCGGCGCAATCGTACCCGCCAATTTCGCGAGCGCGGGTGACCGACAGCCGTCCGCCGGGCCTTTCGACGCCGTCAAAGACAGCCCGGATTATTTGGCGGCCGCGAAGGAAGCGGCACGTTGGATCCGGTCGGCCGAGAGCCGGACCGATGGCGGTGGCTACTGGCTGCCCGACCCGGATCACCCCGAGAAGACGGCTACGGTCTCTCTGCCGAACGGCTTCTATAGCGGCGGCGCCGGCATAGTGCTGTTCTTCCTTCAGCTGGCCGACGCGACCGGCGACGATTCCTATATCGAAGACGCCAAGCGCGGGGGCGACTATCTCGTGCGGTCTTGGCGCGAGTCGATGGCGTCGAACCCAGCTCAGCTCAGCTACTACTCCGGCTTGGCGGGGACGATGTTCGGACTCATCGAGCTCTGGAAGGCGATCCGCGCTCCGTCCTACCGCGACGCCGCGCTCCAGGCGGCGAAGGCGCTGATTTCGGCCGCGCGGCCGATGGGCGTCGGGATCGAATGGGGCGGTCCGTGCGGCATGTCGGGCGATGCCGGGACTCTCCTGTGCCTTCTACATCTCCTCGATACATGGGGCGATCGATCGGTTCGCGATGCCGCGATCGGCGCCGGCGCGCGTCTCATCGAGCGGGCCGAGCCCGATCCGCGCGGCGGTCTGCGCTGGCAGGGTTTCCCGCCGGCGCTGATGGGGGCGCCGGAGGGTACCTATTGGCCGAACTTCCAGCTCGGCACGTCGGGCGTCGCCTTCGCGCTGGCCAGGCTCGCCCACAGGACGAACGATCCGCGCTTCCTGGCAGCGGCCAAGGCGGGGGCGCTCAATCTCGAGCGGATCGCCGCGGTCGAGGGCGACGCAGCGCTGGTTCCCTATCGTGAGCCCGACCCCAGCCCGATCTACTATCTCGGCTATTGCGGCGGCCCGGCCGGAACGGCCAGGCTGTTCTACGAGCTCTACCGGATCACGAAAGAAGACCACTATCTCGCCTGGACCGAACGGCTTGCGCGCGGGATCATGGAAAGCGGCATCCCCGAACATCAAACGCCCGGCTTCTGGAACGTGGCCTGCCAGTGCTGCGGCTCGGCTGGCATTTCCGATTTCTTCCTGGGCCTGTGGACGGCGACGAAGCGGCCCGAATATCTGGCTTTCGCCCGGCGCGTCGGCAGCCAATTGCTCAGCCGAGCGGTCGACCTCGATGGAAAAGGCTATCGCTGGTATCAAGCCTATACGAGGGTGAAGCCCTGGGAAGTGACCGCGGAAACCGGGTACATGATCGGCGCGGCCGGTATCGGCGCATCGTTCGTGCACCTTCATCTCGCGGAGCAGGGCCGATACCGGATGCCGGCATTTCCCGACAATCCGTTCCCAACGTCCAGCGCTTGAGCCTTCGAACGGCCTCGATTCAGCCGGCCCGCCGCTTGCTCGGTTTCCAAAATTCGCGCCGACCGGAAACGGGGTCGCAGCCTGTCACTGCTCGAACAGCGCCGTCGCCGCGGCTGGATCCATCTCGCGCATTCCGTTGGCCGGGTCGGCGAACCGCACGGACCCATCGCTCGGGTCCGTAACCGTCTCCCCTTCCATCTTCACGATTCCGAACTGGTCGGTGAAGTCCCACACGTCCCAAGCGACGTTGCCGGCATCGAGCGCCTTGCGGGTGTCGGCGATCCAGTGGTAGCGCGAGGCCGGATTGATGAAAGCTCGACGCGCGCCGAAGGCCGTGCACATGATTCGCACATGATTGGCCTGGGCCCAGTCGACGGCCCGTTGTAGCCGCGCCCGGACGTGGCCTGCGTCCCAATTTGCGGCCGCATATTGCTGAACCATATCGCGCGCCTCCGCCTTGTCGGGGGCATTCGGCGCATAGCTGATCGATGGATTGGCGGATGCCGACGGGTAAGGAAGGTTCTGGAAATAACGGATCGAGTGGTTGCGCGTCCCGTAGATCAGGCCTTGGCGCGTGAAGAGCTCCGGCTCGAAAAACTGGAACGCATATTCGATGTTCGGATCCTTGAAGGGCTTTAGCGTCACCAGCCCATCGATCGAGGCGTTTTTCGGGGCATCGACGATGATCAGATGCTTCGGCGCGATCGGCCGGATGGTCGAAATGATTTCGGAGATCAGGTCTTGATAGTGTCCCGTGTCCTCGTCGTATCTGGGCGCGTTGAGGATCTCGAACGCTAGCATGCTCGTCGGGAAGGACTTGTAGTGCTCCGCCAGGCGCTGCCAGAGGTTGATGAAGCCGGCCTCGGCCCGCGCATCCTGCTCGATCAGACCGAGGAATCCTTCGCTCGGGCTGATGTCCAGGATCACAGCGAGCCCATGCGCCATCGCCAGTCCCAGCGCATGGTCGACTTGCGCGAAATCGAACAGCACGCGCCCGGTCGCCGCTTCGTTCAGCGAAAAGCCGAGATACTCCGGGTTGACCGGAAGCCGGACATGATCGAAGCCCGCGCTCTTGATGAGATCGAAATCAGGATCCGAAAGCGGCTGCCGCTGGGCGTCGGCCAGCCATGCCGAGAGATTGACCCCGTGACGCGGCACCAAAGATTTAGCTTCCTCCGCCGCCGCCGCGGAGAAGCTCCAGGATAAGAGCGCGATCATTGCGAGTGCGGCAGCTTGCCTCAAGCATCGTCCGAGCGCTGACAATTCTGACGGGATGCGATGCTTCATCGACATTCTTACCGATGCTTGAAAACTAGGCGAGCCGAACGGCTGCCCTGTGAATTACCAGATCGGGCGATCACGACAAAGAAGTTCCGTAGGGCCGCGAAAAAAGATGTAATGTTGATTGCGGATCCAAAAGACGCCGCTCTAACGGCGCGATAATTTCCACGAGCAGGGAGGTCGGCATGGTCTCTTGTCTGCGACGGAGTGGACGCTCGCTGGCGCTTTGCCTGATCTTTGCCTGCGTCGGCTGGATTTCGAAGGCGGCCGCCGAGACGCGCGGCTATGTCGTCAGCTGGTTCACCACGGCCACCTATTCTCAGGATGGGGACTGCGCGGAAGGCCCGAATCCCTCCGCCGACGCCATGTATCGGCGGATATTGGCCGAGCTCGGCAAGTCATCCGCCGAGGTCGATGAGCTGATGCGGACGTTTCCGGTCATCAAGGGTGGGTTGATAGCCAATCGTGGCCGCATCGACGGCAAGCCGGTCAACGTCTATGTCAATCCCACCTCGGTGTCAGATCCCAAGATCCATACCGTCTCCGGCCACTACGCCTATGGTTTCAATCTGGACGGCAAGGGGGCGGTCTCGCCCAATTCCTTCGAGGATCCCGAAACGCACCAGCGTGGCGTCAACAATCAGCTGTTCCGCGTCCTCGGCTGCTTCGTCACCGAACGCGGCACGCCGCCTGCCAGGCCGACCTATCCCGCGATCCAGTGGGACATGAGCCGCGACCAGATGCCGGCCTGGATCGTGGAGATTTCGGGCGAAGGAGGCGCCGGCCGCGACGGCGACGTCACGGTGACCTTCGCCCGCGCGACCGAGCCGGTGATGCGCATGGCGTCGGGCGAGCCTCAGGCCGATGTGACCTTCCGGCTCGACCCCAACGCGCGGACCCGGAATGTCGTGCGCGGGACGGTCCGCAACGGCGTGCTGCTCACGGACAAGTTCGACTTCGACATGCTGCAAGACCCGTTCGGAGTCGCCGAATATCGCTTCATGGATGCGCGGCTGAGGCTGACTTTCGCCGCCGACGGATCGATCAAGGGCATATTGGGCGGCTATACGCCCTGGCGGGCTATCTATGTGAGCCTGGCGCTTGGGGGCAGCACGAATGAGGGCAATCTCGGAATCGATGCGCCGGGAGTCTTCTACGCGCTGCGACGGTTCGCCGACGCCTATCCCGATCCCGCCACCGGCCAGAACACGGCCATCTCGGCGGCCTATGCGATCGAAGCCATACCCGCCTTCGTCGTCCACCCGGGCAATACGCGGACGGCCGAGCGCTGACGGGTTCGCTAGGCGGCGGCTCTCCGATCGAGCAGCCCCATGGCCAACACGGGCGTCACGCTGGCGCGATACTCCGCGGTCCAGAGGCGGAAATAACGTGATTGCGCGCGCGCCCGGACGATCTGGAACAGGACGGCGCCCAACAGAAGCACAAGCAGAACCGATCCTACGAAACCGACCATGAGCGGCGTCACGATCCGGGAGAGCAGCCGCGCATCGGCCGGCTGAGCTTCGCTCGGCTTGAGATCGATCGCAGCCGAGACCGGAATAGCGAGCGGCGCGGCCGCCGGTTGCTCGGAAGAAGAGGTCACATTCGCAGCGACGCAACCGCGAAGGGCTTGCATCGCCTCCTCGAATTGCGAGAGGGCGAAGGGCAGGGCGGCGTCGCTCAAGACCAGCACCAGCTTTCGCGCCCGCTGGTGGCGATCGAGAAGCGCCGTGGTCAGGAAGCGAAACGATACGGTGGTCGGGTTCACCACGTCGCCCGTCACATCGACGGGTATCTCGTCGTCGAAGGCGAGGCCGGCCTTTATTCGTCCGCCGGTATGCATCATGAACTCGTCGCTGCGAAGGGTGACCGTCCAGCCCCGCAGCCGGTCGAGGCCGATGGTGAGCGCGACTGGCGAATCCCTTCGCCCGAACAGAGCTTCCATGCCGCACGAGGCGAACCCTCCATCGTTCGATGCAGGCGATCCGTGCCAGACGCCGAGATCGAAGCCGCCGTCGACCGGTTGGGCCCGCGCGCTCATGGCAATCAGCATGGAGATCGAGACGATCATGAGAGCGACGGGGCGCATCGACGACTCGGGGAGGGGAAGGCTTGGTTAAAACGGTCCCATCCTTACCTGAAATTGTCGAGGGCGCGGGAGGAGTTTTTTCTAGGAACGGTCGTCGCCGAGCGCCGATCGCCGCAACTGCAAGAAGCGCCGGACCGCGGGATCGGATTCAAGTCCGATCGCGCGCTCGAACGCGTCGTCGGC
>Ga0070738_10001032_pt1 | contig 65484 bp, 62 predicted proteins | sample Coa_R2_2_FD_66446 | JGI IMG/M metagenome (GOLD analysis project Ga0070738, IMG submission 66446) | Surface soil microbial communities from Centralia Pennsylvania, which are recovering from an underground coalmine fire - Coalmine... | ecosystem: Environmental > Terrestrial > Soil > Unclassified ... | reverse complement strand
ATCATGGCAAGCGTCAGCGACATCCGTCGCACATTCCTAGAATACTTCCGCAAGAACGGCCACGAGGTCGTCGCCTCGAGCCCGCTGGTGCCGCGCAACGATCCCACGTTGATGTTCACCAATGCCGGCATGGTGCAGTTCAAGAACGTCTTCACCGGTCTGGAGAAGCGGCCCTATTCGCGCGCCACCACTTCGCAGAAGTGCGTGCGCGCCGGCGGCAAGCACAACGACCTGGAGAATGTCGGCTATACCGCGCGCCATCACACCTTCTTCGAGATGCTGGGCAACTTCTCGTTCGGCGACTACTTCAAGGAAGATGCGATTGCCTTCGCCTGGAACCTGATCACCAAGGAATACGGGCTGTCGCCCGAGCGGCTGCTGGTCACGGTGTTCCACACCGACGACGAGGCGGCGGGCTACTGGAAGAAGGTCTCGGGCTTCCCGGACAGCAAGATCATCCGCATCCCGACCTCCGACAATTTCTGGGCGATGGGCGACACCGGCCCGTGCGGGCCGTGCTCGGAGATCTTCTTCGACCACGGCGAGGGCATCCCCGGCGGCCCGCCGGGCAGCCCGGACGCCGACGGCGACCGGTTCATCGAGATCTGGAACCTGGTCTTCATGCAGTACGAGCAGGTGACCAAGGAGCAGCGCGTCGACCTGCCCAAGCCGTCGATCGACACCGGCATGGGCCTGGAGCGCATCGCCGCCGTCCTGCAGCACAAGCACAACAACTACGACATCGACCTGTTCCGTGCCCTGATCGAAGCGGTGGCGCACGAGACCGGAGTCAATCCGGACGGTCCGCAATCGGCGTCGCACAAGGTGATCGCCGACCATCTGCGCGCGACCTCCTTCCTGATCGCCGACGGCGTGCTGCCGTCCAACGAGGGCCGCGGCTACGTGCTCCGCCGGATCATGCGGCGCGCGATGCGCCATGCGCACATCCTCGGTGCGCAGGAACCGATGGTCTACAAGCTGGTGCCGACCCTGGTGCACGAGATGGGCGACGCCTATCCCGAGTTGCTGCGCGCGCAGCCGCTGATCACCGAGACGTTGAAGCTCGAGGAGACGCGCTTCAAGAAGACGCTCGGCACCGGCCTCAAGCTGCTCGACGACGAGACCAGGGACCTGGGTGCCGGCGGCACGCTGAAGGGCGACGTCGCCTTCAAGCTCTACGACACGTACGGCTTTCCATTGGACCTGACGCAGGACGTGCTGCGCGCCCGCAACATCTCGGTCGACACGGCGGGCTTCGAGAAGGCGATGGACGAGCAGCGCGCCAAGGCGCGTGCGGCGTGGGCCGGCTCGGGCGAGACGGCCGACCAGGCGATCTGGTTCGACATCCGCCAGAAGGTCGGCGCCACCGAGTTCCTGGGCTACGATGCCGAGAAGGCCGAGGGCAAGGTCGTGGCGATCGTCGTCGACGGCAAGGAGACGACGTCGCTGAAGCCCGGCCAAAAGGGCTGGCTGATCGTCAACCAGACGCCGTTCTACGGCGAGTCGGGCGGCCAGCAGGGCGATACCGGCCGCTTCGTGGCGGCGGGCGGCGAGGCTTCTATCCACGACGTGCAGAAGATGGTGGGCGATCTCTGGATCCATCACGCCGACGTGGAAAAGGGGGAGATCAAGGTCGGCGACGACGTCGTCATGACGGTCGATCCGATCCGCCGTGCCCAGCTGCGCGCGCACCATTCGGCGACGCACCTGCTGCACGAGGCGCTGCGGCGTCACCTCGGCAAGCACGTGACGCAGAAGGGCTCGCTGGTCGCGCCCGACCGGCTGCGCTTCGACATCAGCCACACCAGGCCGATCACGCCCGAGGAGCTGCGTGCGGTCGAGGACGAGGTCAACGAGCGCATCCGGCTGAACAGCCCGGTCGAGACGCGGCTGATGACGCCCGAGGAGGCGATCGCGGCCGGCGCGATGGCGCTGTTCGGCGAGAAGTACGGCGAGGAGGTGCGCGTGCTGTCGATGGGCGGCAAGGACGGCGAGACCTACTCGGTCGAGCTGTGCGGCGGCACCCATGCGCTGCGCACCGGCGACATCGGCCTGTTCCGCATCGTCGGGGAGGGCGCGGTGTCGGCCGGCGTGCGGCGCATCGAGGCGGTCGCGGGCAACGCGGCCGAGGCGCATGTGCGCCACCAGATCGACCTTCTGAACCAGGCCGCGTCGGTGATGAAGGTGCGGCCGGAGGATCTGCCGGCGCGCCTGCAGGCGCTGATCGACGGACAGCGCCGGATCGAGAAGGAGCTGTCCGATGCGCGCAAGGCGCTGGCGCTGGCGGGCGGCGGAGCGACCGGCGGCGGCTCGGCCGACGAGGTGCGCGAGGTGGCGGGGGTCAAGCTGATTGGCCGCGTGCTGAACGGCGTGCCGGGCAAGGACCTCAAGGGCATGGCCGACGAGTTCAAGAAGAAGCTGGGCTCGGGCGTGGTCGCGCTGATCGGCGTGGAGGAGGGCAAGGCCTCGGCCGTGGTCGGCGTCACCGAGGATCTCGCCGAGACGCTGAGCGCGGTCGAGCTGGTGAAGGCCGGCGTCGCCAAGCTCGGCGGCAAGGGCGGCGGCGGCCGGCCCGACATGGCGCAGGGCGGCGGCCCGGATGCGGCCAAGGCGTCGGAAGCGCTGCAGGCGATCGAGGCTGCGCTGGGCGGTGCCAAGTGATGCGCCCGGCGATCCACAAGCTGGGCGCGCTTCTGCTGGTGCTGCTGCTCGGCGCGTGCGATCAGCAGGCGCAACAGCAGCAGGCCGAGGCCAAGAGCAATCCCGCCAATGCCGAGCGGTACGCGCGCGACAAGGAGCTGTGCCGCTCGACGGTCGCGGACTACATGAAGGAGCGGCGCAACATCGACGATTCGCGCCGCGAGGTGTTCCGCGGCGACTACGATCGCTACGGCCGCGGCGACCTGCCCGAGACGATGGCCGCCTATGGCGACAACCGTAGCGAGGACCGGCTGATCGAGCGCTGCATGGAACAGCGCGGCTGGCCGGCCGCGCCGAAACCGTGGTGGCAGAAGATCGGCAGTTAGGGCGATACAGGAGGCTCATCAGCGCCTCACGTCTCGATCGGTCAAGCTTCAGCGGCCGCCGACCTGCTGATCTGCAGGATCATGGCGGCCATGCGGGCACTGGCCGAGGCCGAGTTATTGCTGGTCGTGCAGCCGGCCGAGGCGGGCAGACCGCCCGCGAGTTGCCTTCAAATTGCCGGCCCGCCGACGCGGCCGGACGGTCAAATGGCCGGTCGACACTCAGGAGAATGCCCGTGATCCGCAAAGCTCTGGTCGCCGTCGCTCTGCTCGCGAGCGGGTGCGCCTCGCCTTCGCCGACCGCCGATCCCCGCGCCGACCAGATGGCCAAGGGCTTTCCGCCGCCCGAGCCCGGCAAGGGTGCGCTCTACGTCTATCGCAGCGGCATCATGGGCTTTGCCCGGCCGATCGACGTGCAGATCGTCGGCGGCGCCACGGCCTCGCTGCCGCACAACGGCTATATCCGCCTCGAAGGCCCGCCGGGCCCGATCGAGATCGACTGCAAGGTCGGCGACAAGACCAGCGCGGGCCAGGTCGAGATCGGCGAGGGGCGCACCCGCTATGTCGAGGTGTCGATGAAGGTTACCGCCCTGATGCCGGGCTGCGAGGTCGCGGAGGTGCCGCCCGAGCAGGGACGCAACGCCGTGCTCAGTGGACGGCGGGTCGACGTTCAGTGACGCAGTCGGCGGCCGGCTCGCCGGCGGCTTCCGATAGTTCCTTGAGGCGGATTTCGGCCAAGGCGACGAACTCGCCGCTTGGATACTTGTCGAGATAGGCCTGCATCGATTCGACGTTGTCGAGCGCACGCACCGAGTCCCAGAAAGCGAGCTCGATCTCGCGCTCGGCGGGATCGCGCGCCGCAGCCGTCGATTCGAGCAGCTCGGCCAGGCGGGCACGCGCCAGCGCGGCGAAGTCCCCTTCGGGATACTGCGCGAGATAGGCGTCGTAGTCGGCTGCGCGCACGCTGTCCTTGATCGAGTCCCAGAACACCAGCTCGATCGATTTGGGATCCGGCGCCGGCGCGGGCGGCGGTGCCGCGATCTTGGCCGGCTCCGGCTGCAGCGCGATCGGCGCGGGCGGCGGCTCGGGCTTGCCCTTGCGCGGCAGGAGCCGGAAGCAGCGCACCGGCTGGGCGATGTTCTTCACCGCCTGCTCGCCGAGATCCTCGAACTTGTGCGCCACCTTGTGACGGATGTGGTCACGCACCCCGCGCGAGATGCAGATGCCGCCCGGCTTGGCGAGGCCTTCGAGACGGGCGGCGATGTTCACGCCGTCGCCGAAGATGTCGCCGTCCTTCACCATCACGTCGCCGACATTGATGCCGATGCGGAAGCGCAGCTGCCGTGCCTCCTCGATCGGCTCGTTGGCCCGGGCGAGGGCACGCTGGATCTCGATGGCGCACTCGACCGCGGAGAAGACCGAGGCGAACTCGGCCAGCACGCTGTCGCCGGCGGTGTTGAAGATTCGACCGCCATGCTGGGCGATCAGTTCATCAGTGATGATGCGATGGGCCGACAGGATCGCGAGGGTTCCCTCCTCGTCGATCTCCATCATCCGGCTGTAACCTTCGACGTCGGCGGCCAGGATGGCGACGAGCTTCCGCTCGAGGGGAGGGGCTTCCATGATCAACCTAACGGCGAGCAGGCCGAACCGGTGGCAGCGGATGACCAACAAATTTGTGCTACGGTCATGCCCTATGCGGCCTATGCGGCTGATCTTCTGCATCTTCCTCGCGATTGGCAGCCTTGCAGCAAACGCGTGGGCGGCCGAAGAGCTGGTCCTCGTCCGGTCAGCCGACGCCGGCGCGGTTGCCTACGTTCTGACCACCGGCGGTAGCACCCCGACCTACGCCGTCATTCTGATGCCGGGCGGCAACGGCATCCTCGATCCGCGGATGACCAATGGTCGGCTCAACCTCCGGCTGGGCGGCAATTTCCTGATCCGCTCGCGCGCGCTGTTCGCCACCGGGCCGTTCGTCGCCGCCTCGACCGATGCGACGACCTCGCTCGAACGCATCCTGGCGATCGTGGGCGACCTGCAGAAGCGGTTCGGGCCCTTGAAGGTCTATGTGGTCGGCACCTCGCGCAGCACCGAATCGACCATGGCGTTGTCCGCGCCGCTCGACGGCAAGGTGGCGGGCTTCGTGCATTCCTCGTCGATGAACCCGATCGCGAGCTTCGATACGCGCAATTTCAGGAGCCGGCACCTGATCGTGATCCATCGCGGCGATCCCTGCCGCGTGACCCAGCCGTCGAACGGCGAAGCGGCGCATCGCAAATACGGCACCGCGCTGATCGAGATGGACGGCGGCAAGTCGACCGGCCCCGATTGCGAGGCCTTCTCGCACCACGGCTACAACGGCATCGAGGCGGAGACAGTCGAGAAGATCAAGGCCTGGATCGTCGCCGGCCGGTGACACCTGCCCGCACGGTCGCTAGCCGAGGAACGTGTTCTCGGGATCACCGTTCAGCATCACCTTGCCGACCGTCTCGAAATGCGCCTCGCGCGACTGGATCTGCTGCGACAGGGTGTGGATGTCACGGAAGCGCCGCTCGAACGGCGTGCCGAGGAAGATCGCCGACGTGCCGGCCGCCTTGTAGACGGCGTCGCTCACCTCGAGCGCGACGAGGATCGCCTGGCTGCAGCCGAGCCGCACGCGCGCGCGGTCGGCCGAGCCCAGCGGCTCGATATCGTCGGCATTGACCCAGCAGTCCTTCAGGATGTCGATGAGATAGGCCCGCGCCGAGCCGAGCGCCGCCTCGTGCCGTGCCACCATGGACTGCACCACCGGATTGTCGGCCAGGCGGGCCATAGCCCGCGGCGTCTTGTCGACGGCCAGCGCCATGAAGGCCTCGTGCATGGCGCGGGCGATGCCGAGCGCCACGCCGGCCACGCCGATCGCATAGAGGCCCTGCGTCGTGAAGGCGTAGAGCGGCCCGCGGTCGCGCCGCAGGGTCGGGTCCTCGCGCGTGCCGGAGAACTCCTCGGGCACGAACACATCGTTGATGGCGTACCCCTCCGACGCCGTGCCGCGCATGCCGAGCGTGTTCCAGTCGCGGATCGGCGTTGTCTTGTCCTTCGGCATCAGCAGCGTGCGGATGGTCGGCCGGCCGAAGCGGTTGAGCCGCAGCGAGCCGTCCGGCTCGACGACGTTGCAGTGCGCGCCCATCCAGTTGGCCTGGCGCGAGCCCGAGGCGAAGTGCCATTCGCCGGTGACGCGATAGCCGCCGGGCGCGGCGATGGCGCGATGCTGCGTCGGCGGCCCCCAGGCGATCAGCCCGCGCGGATCGCCATAGATCGCCCGTGCCGCCTCGAGCGGGATGTAGGGCGCGATCAGGGCCGAGCTGTTGGCGACGAAGGTGTTCCAGCCGACCGAGCCGTCGAAGCTCGCGATCTCCTCGACCGCGCGCAGGTAGGTCCACGGCTCGACCTGGTCGCCGCCGACCGAGCGGGGTAGCAGCATGCGAAAGAGCCGGGCCTCGTGCAGCTGGGTGAGCAGCGGTTCCGGGATCTCCTGGGTCCGCTCGATCGTGTCGGCGGCGGCTGTGAGGGCCGGTCCGAGGGCCCGGGCCTTCTTTACGGGATCGGGCGCCACCGGGTCGGGCTTGTTCGCGACAGGCAGGGTGGCGACTGTGCTCATACGACAACGCTCCGCAGGCTTGCTGCGGATTGGGCGCGCCCCATCGGGGCGTGTCAATGAAAAGGGCCGTTCAGTCCAGTCGAGCTAGCTAGTACTGGCGAAGCGCCGAGGTGTTCACCGGCTCCGGCCACGGCGTGTTGGGCTCGCAGTCACCCTTGGAGGAATAGCGCTTTCGATAGTCGAAAGCGGGACGCAGCAACGATTGGTCGACCACCGGCCCGTTGTCTTGCGGCGGCTGGTGCGCCATGTGCCAGGACTGCACGGCGGTCGCCGCTCCGAAGGTGAAGACCACCCCGAAGACGAACATAAGAGCGCCCACCAAGACGTGGTTCACACCCCAGCTCCCACCTCGACCGACTGTCCCACACAGCCGGCGGCGCCTTCATAGAGGGTTTAGGACCGAAACGCAAAGGGACATGCCAAACGCCCGATTCTGCAAACAGTTGCTGGGCGGCCTGCCGGTTGTCGTGGAAGACTTTGTGGATAGCGCGGATGAATGGTGCGTTTTCGGCCGCTGGGTATGCCGGCAAACGAAAAGGCGGCCCATGGGGCCGCCTTTCCTGGATCGATCTCAGCTCGCCTTTAGGCCGGCGGGGTGAAGGGGCGGCCGGGCCAGCGATAGCCGGGCGACGGCAGCGGGATCTTCGCCCGGATGTGCGCGTCCTCGAGCACGGGGATGCCCTCGGCGTAGTTGCCGGCCTCGCACTTGGCGATCGCAGCCGCCTCGGCCGGGTCGACCTGGAAGTTGCGATACTGACGCCACTTGTCGCTCAGCGCCTTACAGTAGGCGGCCGGGTCGGAGAAGATCGCGGGCGCGGCGGTCTGGCCGGCACCGAGGACGATCTCGACACGGCGGTTCTGCGGCTCGCGCACGCCATCCGGCGTCGGAACCAGCGGCTGGGTCTCGCCCTTGCCGATGACCTGGATCGCACCCGGGGGAACGCCGTCACGGACCAGCGCATCCTTCACCGCGTTGGCGCGACGGAGCGACAGGGCCATGTTGTAGTTTTCGGGGCCGGACCGGTCAGCGTGGCCGGTCGCGGTGATGCGGGCAGAGCCGGTCGACTTGAAGGTGTCAGCCGCCTGCTGGATCGTGGCCAGAGCCTGCTGCGAAAGGTTGTACCGGTCCCAATCGAAGAAGACCATGAACGAGGTCGCTTGAGCGGGCGGCGGCGGTGGCGGCGGTGGGGGAGGCTCGCTGCTGCAAGCGGCGACAATCGACGCGGTGGCGAACGCAAGAAAGAGTTTCTTGAACATATAGCGTTTCCCCCATCGGTAGGTAAGGCTGCCCTACAGAACGGCAAGCATCCGTCTTGGTTCCACCTTTTTACCAAAAAAGACCTTATTGGGCTTGCCCCCAAAAAGCCTCAATTTGATTTTGCCGAAAAACTACTCGGCGGCCTGCGTCAGGGCAGGGGGATGACGCCACTGGGCGAGCAGATCCTGCTGCTTGCGTCGCGCCTTGGCGATATGCGCGTCCTTCACGTGGCCGTAGCCGCGGATGTCGTCGGGGATCGAGGCGAGCTTGACCGCAAGGGAATGGTTGAGGGTGCTCAAGTCGCCCAATAGCTCGTCGACCAGGCTCTCGTACTCGCGGATCAGGGCGCGTTCCTGTCTGCGTTCGGCAGTGTAGCCGAAGGGGTCGAACGCGGTGCCGCGCAAACCCTTGAGCGTCGCGAGGAAGCGGAAAACCGGCAGCATCCACGGACCGAATTCCTGCTTTTGCAGATGTCCGGTCTTGGGATCGCGGGACGCCAGCAGCGGCGGGGCAAGGTGAAATTTCAGTCGGAAGTCGCCCTCGAACTGGCCGTCGAGCTGGGCAGCAAACGCAGCCTCGCTGTAAAGCCGCGCCACCTCGTACTCGTCCTTGTAGGCGAGCAGCTTGGCGTAGTAGCGCGCCACGGCCTCGGCGAGCTGCGTCTGGCCGGGCACGGCCTTCTGCTCGACCGACCGGACGCGATCGACCAGTGCCCGGTAGCGCTCGGCAAGGTCCGCGTTCTGGTAGGCCGTCAGGAGCTTCATCCGACTGGCCACGATCTCATCGACCGTCGGAGCGGTGCGCAACGGGACCACGTTGTCGACCGGCGGCGCGACCAGAGCCTCGACCGCGGCGCGATCGGCGGCGGCGCGGCGGCCCCAGCGGAAGGCGCCGAGGTTCATCGGCACGGCCGTGCCGTTGAGCTCGATCGCCTGCTCGAGCGCCTCGTGGCCGATCGGAATCAGACCCTTCTGGTAGGCGTAGCCCAGCATGAAAAGGTTGGTGGCGATCGAATCGCCCATCAGCGCCGTCGCAAGCCTGCTGGCTTCGAGGAAGTCGCAGGCGTTGGCGCCCGCGGCCGCCTCGATCGAGAGCTTCAGCGTGTTCGACGGAAACGCGAGATCGGGATGGCGGGTGAACTCGCCGGTGATCGTCTCGTGCGTGTTGACGATCGCCTTCGAGGTGCCGGGCTCGAGCTTGGCGAGCGCATCGGGGCTGGCGCTGACGACGAGATCGCAACCGAGCAGCAGGTTGGCGCCGCCGGCGCCCAATCTCACGGCGTGCAGGGCTTCCGGGTTGGCGCCGATGCGGACATGGCTGATGACGGCGCCGCCCTTCTGCGCCATGCCGAGCTGATCGAGCACCGTGGCGCCCTTGCCCTCGATGTGCGCGGCCATGCCCATGATGGCGCCGATGGTGACGACACCGGTGCCGCCGATGCCCGTGATCAGCACGCCGTAGGGCTGCTCGACCGACGGCAGGACAGGAGCTGCCGGCAGCGGAGTTTCGGCCGGGCGCTCGGCTGCCTTCGCGACCGCGGCCTTGCCTTTGCGCAGGCTGCCGCCTTCGACCGTCACGAAGCTGGGGCAGAAGCCGTTGAGGCAGGAATAGTCCTTGTTGCAGGACGACTGGTCGATCGCGCGCTTGGTGCCGAACTCGGTCTCTACGGGCGTCACCGACAGGCAGTTAGAGGCGACCGAGCAGTCGCCGCAGCCCTCGCAGACCGCCTGGTTGATGAACACGCGCCTGTTGGGATCGGGATAGGTGCCGCGCTTGCGGCGGCGACGCTTCTCGGCGGCGCAGGTCTGATCGTAGATCAACACCGATACGCCCTTGTACTCGCGCAACGAGCGCTGGACCTCGTCGAGCTCGTCGCGGTGATGGAAGGTGACGCCGGGCGCCCATTCGGTGCCGATCGCATACTTGTCCGGATCGTCGCTCACCAGGGCGATGCGACGCACGCCTTCGGCATGGACCTGCTGGCTGATCGTCCAGGGATGGACGTTGCCGTCGTGCGGCTGACCGCCAGTCATGGCGACGGCGTCGTTGTAAAGGATCTTGTAGGTGATGTTGATGTTGGTCGCGACCGCCTGGCGTATCGCGAGGTAGCCCGAGTGGAAGTACGTGCCGTCGCCCAGGTTCTGGAAGACGTGCGGCATGTCGGTGAAGTGGTGCGCGCCGACCCACGTCGCGCCCTCGGCGCCCATGTGGGTGAAGGTCTTGGTGTTGCGCTCCATGCCGATCGCCAGCGTGTGGCAGCCGATGCCGGCCATCGCCATCGAGCCGTCGGGCACCTTGGTCGAGCTGTTGTGCGGGCAGCCGGAGCAGAAGTAGGGGACGCGGGCCATGCCAGCCTCGTTGCGCACCTGCCGGCCGGCCTTGCGCTTCAGCCCATCGAAACGCTGCCGGATGCGTTCGCTGAAGGCTTCCAGGCCGAGCCGGTCGACCAGCGCGGTGGCGATCTCGTAGGGCGTCAGCTCGCCGTCGGACTTGAAGAGCTTCTGGCCCCGCTCGTCGGTCTTGCCGACCACGACCGGCCGGCGGTCGGCCGGCGCATTGAACAGCGCGTCCTTGAGCTGCTGCTCGATGATGGACCGCTTCTCCTCGACGACCAGGATCTCGCGTTTGCCTTGCGCGAAGGCGACGGCGCCCTGCGTCTCGAGCGGCCAGACCATGCCAACCTTGTAGATCGCGAGCCCGAGACGCCCGGCCTCCTCGTCGCCGATGCCGAGCTCGTCGAGCGCCTGGCGGACGTCGAGATAGGACTTGCCGACGGTGACGATGCCGAACCGCGCATCGGGGCGGCCCATCATGATCCGGTCGAGCCGGTTGGCGCGCCAGTAGGCGAGAGCAGCAGGCTGCTTGAGGGTGAAGACCCGGCGCTCCTGGCCCAGCCAGTCGTCGGGCCAGCGGATGTGCAGCCCGTCAGGCGGCAGGACGAAGTCGGTCGGCGTGTGGATCTCGACGCGATGCGGATCGACATGGACCGAGGCGGAGGAATCGACCGTCTCGCTCAGCACCTTGAAACCGACCCACAGGCCCGAATAGCGCGACATCGCGAAGGCGTGCAGGCCGAAGTCGAGATATTCCTGCACCGAGGCCGGGTGCAGGATCGGGATGCCGGCGGCGATGAGGGCCGGCTCGCTCTGGTGGGCCGTCGTCGACGACTTCGCCATGTGGTCGTCGCCGGCCAGCGCCATCACCCCGCCGTGCTTCGAGGTCCCGGCATAGTTGGCGTGCTTCAGGGCATCGCCCGAGCGGTCGACGCCCGGGCCCTTGCCGTACCACATGCCGTAGACGCCGTCGTACTTGGCGCCGGGATAGAGATGGATCTGCTGGGTGCCCCACAGGGCGGTCGCCGCGAGGTCCTCGTTGACGCCAGGCTGGAATTCGATGTGGTTCTTCTTGATGAAGCGCTTGGCCTGCCACAGCGCTTGGTCGAAGCCGCCGAGCGGCGAGCCACGATACCCTGTGATGTAGCAGGCCGTGTTGAGCCCGGCGGCCAGGTCGCGCTGGCGCTGCATCATGGGCAGGCGGACCAGCGCCTGCGTGCCGGTCAGATAGACGCGACCGCTTTCCAGTACATACTTATCGTCAAGGGTTACCGATTGGGACATGACCCTTCCTGACCGCTTATTGAGGCACGGTAACGACAGAATATTGCGCCTTTCAATCAGGAAGGCCCAGCGCCTTGAAAAAAGACGTTTTCCGGACGCTGCCCCCGCGATCGGCAGGTTGCCGTTTCAACCTTTCGTTTCTCCCTGAAACGTCCTTACGGGGAGCAACACCCCGGGCAGCCAGCCCCGTAGCGGGGCGGGTTTTGGCGCCGCGACGATCCGCAATCTTGGGCGCGCCGGCCTCTCGATCGCGTCGAGCTCCTGCCGACGCCACCTGAGCTGCGCTCGGAGCTGACGGGCCTCCCCAATCAACACGTACGTCTCGTCGATGGCTCTCGACGCACGATCCAGTAACGCCGTGGTTCGCGACGAACTATCGAGAAGCCTTGCCATGGCCCCCTCCGCGGATGCGTGAGCGGGAGCGCAGGACACTGTTGTTTCAGATGCCGCAGTCTCTCAGTCGTCGACGCTCAGGGTACCCGGCCGACGATGGGTCGATAGTAGCATGCGGGGGGGGGGCCAAGTCGACAGGCACGCGCGGCGGAGGCAGGCCTGCGAGTCGCCGCCATATGTGCGCCGCCTCGAGCAGGAAGTGTCCGCCGTAGTAAACAGTTGAAGCCAGTCGTTCGCACTGCTGAGCCTGGCGAAGACAGTCGGCTGCCGACCTCATGTGCGCCTCCATCGCACGTTGGATCGGTCTGCAACGATGCAGCCCCATCCGCGGCTGCGCAAGTGACATGTACTGGCCTCGCTGCGCCCTAAGCCTTTGATTACAAATAATTGCTGCGGCCCTGAATGAAACGTTGTAATCACCCGGCCGCGTTGGTTTTCTGTCTCGGCCCCAATTCTCCATGACCATCCTTGTGACCGGTGCCGCCGGCTTCATCGGCTCGCACGTCGCGCGAGCCTTGCTGGCGAGGGGCGAGCGGGTCCTCGGCATCGACAATTTCAGCGACTACTACGACCCGGTGCTGAAGTTCGCCCGGCTGAAGCCGCTGCGCGAGGACAAGGCCTTCACCTTCCTCGAGGCCGACATCACCGACCGCGACGCGATGCTGGCCCTGGCCGGGCAGCATTCGATCGATCGCATCGTCCATCTCGCCGCCCAGCCGGGCGTACGGCATTCGCTGGTCGATCCGTACCTCTACGTGAACACCAACGTCATGGGCCATCTCGTGGTGCTCGAGCTGGCGCGGCGACTGACCGGGCTCAAGCATCTCGTCTATGCCTCGTCCTCCTCGGTCTATGGCGGCAACCGCAAGCAGCCGTTCGCCACCGCCGACCGGGTCGACCACCCGATCTCGCTCTATGCCGCCACCAAGCGCGCCGACGAGCTGCTGACCGAGACCTACGTCCACCTCTACAAGCTCAAGGCGACCGGCCTGCGCTATTTCACGGTCTACGGGCCATGGGGGCGGCCCGACATGTCGCCGTACATCTTCGCCAAGGCGATCCATGACGGCACGCCGATCCATCTCTATCACCTCGGCTTCGTGAAGCGGGACTACAGCTACATCGACGACATCGTCTCCGGGACGTTGGCGGTGCTCGACAGGCCGACCGAGGCGCCATCGCATCGGCTGTACAATCTCGCGGCTTCCCGCAGCGAGGACATCCTCGACGTCATCAAGCTGTTCGAGAAGGCGTTCGGCAAGGAGGCGCGGGTCGAGCTCAAGCCCGGCGAGCCGGCCGACATGCAGGAGACCTCGGCCGACATCAGCGAGGCGATGCGTGATTTTGGCTGGCAGCCCAAAGTGACGGTGGAAGAGGGCGTGCCGAAATTCGTACAGTGGTTCAAAGAATACAACCGTCTGTGACGCCGCTGCTCGACATCAAGAACCTGCGCCGAGCCTTCTACGGGCTGGAGGTGCTGCGCGGTGTCGACATGACCGTGCGGCCCGGCGGCATCACCGGCCTGATCGGCCCCAACGGCGCCGGCAAGACCACCCTGTTCAACGTGGTGTCGGGCTTGGTCCCGCCCGACGCGGGCTCGATCCGCTTCGACGGCGGTGAGATCGCCGGCAGGGCGCCGGATGCGGTGAGCCGTGCCGGGCTGGTGCGGACCTTCCAGGTGGCGCGCGGCTTCCCCAAGCTCTCGGTGTTCCAGCACCTCATGCTCTACGGGCGCGATCAGCCCGGCGAGTCGTTGTGGCAGGCGATCCTGGGCACGCGGGCGGCGCGCGAGCGGGAGGCGGCGCTGGCCGAGCGGGCCTGGGAGACCGCGCGGTTCCTGCGGCTCGACCATTTGATCGACAATCCGGCGATCGCTCTCTCGGGTGGCCAGAAGAAGCTGCTGGAAATCGGCCGCGCCCTGATGGCCGAACCGAAGCTGGTGCTGCTCGACGAGCCGACGGCCGGCGTCAATCCGACCCTGCAGAACGAGATCGGCGAGCGGCTGCTGGAGCTGCCCAAGCGCGGCATCAGCGTGCTGCTGATCGAGCACGACATGGGATTCATCGCCCAGCTCTGCGATCCGGTGATCGTGATGGCCGAGGGCCAGGTGCTGACCGAGGGCAGCTTCGATGCCGTGCGCGCCGACCATCGCGTGCGCGAGGCGTATCTCGGGAAGAGGGCGGCGTGAGAGGCGGTGTCTCTTTCATTCCCTCCCCCGAAGGGGGAGGGCCAGGGAGGGGGATGGCCGTAGCCACGTGGTGCCGCTTCCCCCTCCCCAACCCTCCCCCTTCGGGGGAGGGAGAAGAAAGATGACCCTCCTCACCGTCACCGATCTGCGCGGCGGCTATGGCGCGGCGGACGAGATCGTGCGTGGGGCTGCGCTGCGGGTCGAGGCGGGCGAGATCGTCGCGCTGATCGGGCCGAACGGCGCAGGCAAGTCGACCCTGCTCAAGCTGATTGCCGGACTGCTGCGGCCACGCGCCGGTCATGTGCTCCTCAACGATCGCGACGTTGCCGGGCTGGGCGCGCCGGACATCAGCCGGCTCGGTCTCGCCTTCGTGCCGCAGGAGCGCAACGTGTTCGGCGCCATGACGGTGGCCGAGAATCTCGAGATGGGCGGCTTCATCGATCGTGCCCATCTGCGCCAGCGCATGGACGAGCTCTACACGCGCTTCCCGATGCTGGCCGACAAGCGCCGGGCCGCCGCGCGCACGCTGAGCGGCGGACAGCGCCAGATCCTCGCCATGGCGATGGCCTTGATGAACGCGCCGTCCCTGCTGCTGCTCGATGAGCCGACGGCCGGCCTCAGTCCGCGCGCGGCGGACGAGCTGTTCGGCACGATCGTCAGCCTGAACCGGGGCGGTGTCGCCATCCTGATGGTCGAGCAGAACGCACTCGAGGCGCTCGAGGTGTCGGCACGCGCGTATGTGCTGGTGCAGGGCCGCGCCGAGCGCGAGGGCAATGCCGCCGCGCTCGCGTCCGACCCGACGGTGCGCGATCTCTTTCTCGGCGGTGCCGCAGCGCCTATGCTTCCGCAAAACAGAGGGGACCTTCGATGAATCGTCTGGTTGGGCGGCGCGCAGCGCTGCTGTCCGGTGTGGCGGCCGTCGCGGCACCGTCGGTGCTTCGGGCGCAGAGCGAACCGATCAAGATCGCGACCCTGACGCCGCTCACCGGCGCCGGCGGCTCCTATGGCCCGGTCATGGCCAAGGTCGCCAAGGCGGTGGTCGAGGAGGTGAATGGGGCGGGCGGCGTGCTCGGCCGCAAGATCGTGCTGGTGAGCGAGGACGACCAGACCAATCCCGATGCCGGTGTGCGCGCGGCGCGCAAATTGATCGATGTCGACAAGGTCTCGGCGATCCTCGGCACGTGGGCCTCGGCGGTGACGACGGCGGTGGCGCCGCTGTGCTGGGAGAGCAAGACGTTCCTGTGCACGGTGTCGGGCGCCGATTCGATCACCCAGCTGCCGCACCAGGGCTACCTGATCCGCACCCAGCCCAATACGGTGCTGCAGATCACCCGCACCGGCGATTTCCTGGTGTCGCTCGGCGCCAGGAAGCTCTTCACCCTCGTGCCGCAGGCGCCGTTCGCGCAGCGCAGCATCGAGATCATGAACGACGTCGCCAAGAAGGCCGGCGGCAGCCATGCAGGCCTGATCTACGACGACAAGAAGACGACCTACCGCACCGAGGTCGACCAGGCGCTGCGCTTCGGGCCGGATGCGATCCTGTGCGCGGGCTATACCCCCGACACGGTGGTGCTGCTGAAGGACCTCTATCGCGCCGGCTTCAAGGGCAAGATCATCGGCCAGGCCTATGCCATCAACGCGAAGCTGATCCAGCAGATCGGTCAGAACGAGGTGGTCGAGGGCGTCTACACCTACGCGCCGTCGACCGCCGAAGGCAGCGGCGCGCTCGAGCGGGTCAAGAAGATGAGCGGGCTCAGCGATCCCGATCCCTACACCAGCCAGGTCTACGACCATGTGAACATGGTGCTGATGGCGATGGCGGCGGCGAAGGACACGACCGGCACCGCGATCAAGGACAATATCCGCAAGATCAGCCAGGGCGGCGGCAAGGCGATCGACAACGCGGTCGACGGCATCAAGGCGATCGCCGCGGGCGAGAAGGTCGACTATGCCGGCGCGTCGGGACCGTGCGACTTCGACGACAAGGGCGACATCCTCGACTGCAAGTTCCGCTACGAGCAGATCAAGGGCGGGAAGCCGACGTTGGTGAAGGTCGTCTAGAGTCATGTTCTTGCCGGACCGCGGGCGTCCCGCCCGCTTCATGAATCATGAGAAGAGCGGGCGGGACGCCTGCGGTCCGGCAAGACGATGAGCCTGATCCTCCAAGCCCTCATCAACGGTCTCGTATCCGGTGCCCTCCTGGCGGTGCCTGCCATCGGGTTCACCGCCATGTTCGCCGTGCTGCGCTTCCCGAACTTCTCGGTCTCGGGCATCGCGACGCTCGGCGCCTTCGCGGGTTACGTCGCCTATGGCGCGGGCCTCCAGCTCGTCGGCTCGCTGGTCGTGGCCTTCGCGATCGCGGGCGTGGTCGGCCTGTTCCTCGACCGCGCAGCGCACCTGCCGCTGGTGAAGCAGGGGGCGCTGCCCGCCGCCATCGCCTCGATCGCATCGGGCCTGGTGCTGGAGAACGTGGTGCGGCTGGGCTTCGGCAACGACCTGCGCGGCTTCGACCGGCCGATCGCCCGCGACATGCGCATCGGCGACATCCGCTTCAGTCCGCAGCAGCTCGAGACCATGGCGATCGCCCTCGCCATCATGCTGCTGGTGTTCGCTGCGCTCGCCTTCACGCGAATCGGCAAGGCGATGCGCGCCTCGGCCGACAATCCGGAGCTGGCGGCGCTGAAGGGCATCCGGCCGCAGCGCGTGGCGATGATCGCGAGCTTCGTCGGCATGGGTCTGGTCGGCGTCGGCGGCATGCTGCTCGGGCTCGACAGCTCGATCGATCCGCTGACCGGCACGCGCATCCTGCTGTCGATCTTCGCCGCGGCCGTGCTGGGCGGCCTCGGCAGCCCGCCCGGCGCGGTGCTGGGCGCACTGCTGATCGGCGTCGCCGAGGAGGTGTCGGTACTGGTCGTCGGCTCGCAGTACCGCGCGGCGGTCGGCTTCTTCGCCATCCTGATCGTGCTCAGCCTCAGGCCGCGCGGGCTGCTGGGCGAGCGGGCCTTTTGATGGTCTGTCTCTTTCGCTGGGGGCCCGCCACTCCAGTGGCGCGTCATGGTCTTCCGGGACCGCGGGCGTCCCGCCCGCTCAGGATGCGGGCGGGACGCCCGCGGTCCGGCAAGAAAAGACGATGCTGAACTACCTGCTCTTCATCGCCACCATCGGCGGCATCTATGGCCTGCTGGCGCTCGGCCTCAACCTGATCTGGGGCGGGACGGGCATGGTCAATCTCGGCCTCGCCGGCTTCTTCGCGCTGGGCGCCTATGCCTCGGCGCTGCTCACGACGACCGGCCACATGCCGATCCTGAGCGGCTGGGTCCTGGCGCCGATCGCCGCCGGTGCGGCGGGGCTGATCGTCGTGCTCGCCACGACGCGGTTGCGCGAGGACTACCTGGCAATCGTGACGCTGGGCTTCGCGGAAGTCGTGCGGCTGGTCGCCTCCAACGAGATCTGGCTGACACATGGCACCGACGGCATCTCGAGCATCCCGGGTCCGTGGCGCGCCGCGCTCGGCCGCGAATGGTTCAACGTGGCCTACCTGCCGATCCTGCTGGTCGTGCTGCTCGCGGTGTTCTGGCTGGTGCGGCGCATCGATCGCTCGCCCTATGGCCGCGTGCTGCGGGCGATCCGCGAGGACGCGCAGGTGGCGCAAGTCGCCGGCAAGCCGGTGCTGCGCTACAAGGCGCAGGCCTTCGCCTTGTCGGCGGCGATTGCGGGCCTTGCGGGTGCGCTGTACGGGCACTTCACGTCGTACATCGCGCCCGACTTGTTCCTGCCGCTGATCACGGTCTACATCTTCCTGGCGGTGGCGTCGGGCGGCGTCGGCAGCCCGGCCGGCGCGCTGCTCGGCGCTTATCTGCTGATGGCACTGCTCGAATCGGCGCGGTTCTTCGTCGAGTACATTCCGGCGGTGTCGGCGGTGCAGCGGGCCGCGCTCAAGGAGCTGCTGATCGCCGTCGCCCTGATTCTGGTGCTGCGCCTGATGCCGAGGGGGCTGATCCCCGAACGCATCCCGCGCGCACCGCGTGCGTAACCAGTGGAGGAAATCATGACGCCGCTCGAGTCCTGCATCGCCGCCGTGAGGTCGGGCCCGACCGACGCCATCTTCAAGGCGGTCGAGAAGGGCATGGCCGAGGTCGTGGGCCACAAGCTCTTCACGCTTCTCTACGTGGCGCCCAACGGCAAGCGAGTGAAGCGCATGTACAGCAACATGCCCAAGGAATATCCCGTCGGCGGCTACAAGGAGATCAAGGAGACGGCCTGGCACAAGCAGATCCTCGGCCAGAAGAAGGCCTGGGTCGGCTACAACAGGAAGGACATCGAGTGGGCGTTCTTCGACCACGAGCTGATCGTGTCGCTGGGCTGCGAATCGGCGATGAACATCCCTGTGCTCTACAACGGCCGCCTGCTGGGCACGATGAACCTGCTCGACGCCGAGGGGCACTACAAGGAAACCGATCCCCTGAAGTGCGAGCCCTTCGCCGCGTTGCTGGTGGGGCCGTTCCTCGACGCCATCGCCGCCGATCCGGGATGAGGCGACGCCGCGCGAGAGCTGTGGATAAGCCGCGCCGGCGGAGTCTCACGATGGGCATTGGACCGCCCGTCGGGCCCGCTTTTCTTTGGGGGATGAGCGCCGCCATTGCCCGTAATAGGTGTTTCGTGCGTCATCGTGCAGAGTGGGCCGATGACGATGCCGCTTGGCTCTCGCAACCGACCTTCTTCGCCGTCGTCGATCGCGTTTGTTTCCTGCGGCCGTAGGGGATGCGAAAAAGAACGAAGGTGGGGTGGGGGTGTGGTGGGATTCTGGGACTGACGGCCTCCGATATCGATGCCATCGGCATTTCAACGCCGCAGCTCGTGGGACGGTTTGGACGGGGGCGGCCGCTTGCGAGGGGTGCCGCTGATCCCAATCTCCTACGGAAGCGTGCTAGATCGGGCGGCCGCGATCCTGGTCGCGATTGAAGGAGTCTGTCGATGAACGCCGTGCTGGGCGACCTGCCGACCTGGAACCTGAGCGACCTTTACTCCAGCCCCTCCGGGACCGATCTCGACGCCGATCTCAAGCGCGCCACGCAGGATGCCGAGGCCTTCGCCAAGGACTACGAAGGCAAGGTCGCAAGCCTCGACGGCAAGGCGCTGGGCGCGGCGATCGCGCGCTTCGAGGCGTTGTCGGACCTGATGGGCCGCATCGGGTCCTACGCCCAGCTCTACTACGCGCAGGACCAGGCCGACCCCAAGCGCGGCCAGTTCGTGCAGAACGTGTCGGAGAAGCTGAACGACGTCGGCACGCTGCTGCTGTTCTTCCGGCTGGAGCTGAACAAGATCGAGGACGCCGATCTCGCCGCGAAGCTGAAGGATCCGGGCCTCGCCAGGTATGCGCCGTGGCTGCGCGACGTGCGGCTGTTCCGGCCGCACCAGCTGTCGGACGAGCTGGAGAAGTACCAGCACGACCAGTCGGTGGTCGGCAGCAGCGCCTGGTCCCGGCTGTTCGACGAGACGATCGCGCGGCTGCGCTATCCGTTTCGCGGCGAGATGCTGAGCGAGCCGCAGATCCTCGACAAGCTCTCGAGCAAGGACGCCGAGGTGCGCAAGGAGGCGGCCAAGTCGTTCGGCAAGGTGCAGAACGACAACATCGCCGTCTTCTCCCTGATCATGAACACGCTGATCAAGGACAAGGAGATCGACGACCGCTGGCGCAAGTACAAGCGGCCCCAATCGTTCCGCAACCTCGCCAACGTGGTCGAGGACGAGGTGGTCGATGCGCTGGCCTCCGCCGTGAAGGCTGCCTATCCGCGGCTGGCGCACCGCTACTACAAGCTCAAGGCCAAGTGGTTCGGCGTCGACAAGATGCCGTACTGGGACCGCAACGCGCCATTGCCCGAGCACGACGACCGCACGATCCCGTGGAACGAGGCCGAGAAGATCGTGCTCGACGCCTACGGCGCCTTCTCGCCGGAGCTGGCCTCGGTGGGCCGGAAGTTCTTCGGCACCGGCTGGATCGATGCGCCGGCCCGGCCGGGCAAGTCGCCGGGCGCGTTCGCTCATCCGACCGTGCCCTCGGCGCACCCGTATCTGCTGCTGAACTACCAGGGCAAGGTGAGGGACGTCATGACGCTGGCGCACGAGCTGGGCCACGGCGTGCACCAGGTCCTGTCGGCGCGGCAGGGCGCGCTGATGGCCGACACGCCGCTGACGCTCGCCGAGACCGCCTCGGTGTTCGGCGAGATGCTGACCTTCCAGTCGCTGCTCCGGAGCGCACCCGACGCCAGCACGCGCAAGGCGATGCTGGCCGGCAAGGTCGAGGACATGCTGAACACGGTGGTGCGCCAGATCGCCTTCTACGACTTCGAATGCCGGCTGCACGCGGAGCGGCGGAAGGGCGAGCTGACGCCCGACGCGATCGGCGAGATCTGGATGGCGGTGCAGAGCGAGAGCCTCGGCCCGGCCTTCACCTTCGACGAGGAGTACAAGGCCTACTGGTCCTACATCGGGCACTTCATCCATTCGCCGTTCTACGTCTACGCCTATGCGTTCGGCGACTGCCTGGTGAACTCGCTTTACGCCGCCTATCAGTCCGGCCTGTCCGACTTCCAGAACAAGTATCTCGACATGCTGAAGGCGGGCGGCGTGAAGCGGCACAAGGAGCTGCTGGCGCCGTTCGGCCTCGACGCCTCCGACCCCGCCTTCTGGGACAAGGGGCTGGGCGTGATCGCAGGCTTGGTCGACGAGCTCGAGAAGTTCTAGGCCATGGCGGAGGCTACAAAGACTCCTCACCCTGAGGAGCAGCCCGCAGGGTTGCGTCTCGAAGGGTGGGCGGCGCAGATGGTCTCTGCGGCCCATGCTTCGAGAGGCTCGCTGTGCTCGCTCCTCAGCATGAGGTGGTAGATGGCGGATGACGAGTGCCCTTCGCTGGGCGGCCGGCTGGGCCGCTACGCGCGCGTCGGCGCCTCGGTCGGCGGCCTGGCGGCGCGCCTGGCCGGGGAGCGCTATCTCGGCTGGACGCTCGATCGCGGCAAGCACGCGGCCGAGCTGAAGGCGGCGCTCGGCGGGCTGAAGGGCCCGCTGATGAAGGCGGCGCAGCTGATGGCCACCATCCCGGACGCGCTGCCGCCGGAATATGCGACGGAGCTCGCCCAGCTGCAGGCCAACGCGCCGGCCATGGGCTGGGCTTTCGTGAAGCGGCGCATGGCGACGGAGCTGGGACCGGACTGGCAGGCGAAGTTCCGGAAGTTCGACAAGGAAGCCTCGTTCGCCGCTTCGCTGGGCCAGGTGCACCACGCGATCCTGCCGGATGGCCGCGAGGTGGCGGCCAAGCTGCAGTATCCCGACATGGCCTCGGCGCTCGAGGCCGACCTCGATCAGCTCAAGGTCGTGTTCGCAATCGGCCAGCGCTTCGATCCGGCGATCAAGACCGACGAGATCCAGGCCGAGATCAGGACGCGCCTGCGCGAGGAGCTGGACTATCGCCGCGAGGCCAGGCACGTGGCGCTCTACCGCCACATGCTGCGCGACGAGCTGAACGTGCACGTCCCGCAAACCGTGCCGGACTATTCGACCGACCGGCTGCTCACCATGAGCTGGCTCAGGGGCGAGCCGCTCCTGAACTGGAAGGCGCGCAGCCAGGAGGAGCGGGACGCGCTCGCCATCAACATGTTTCGCGCCTGGTATGTGCCGTTCTATTTCTACGGCGTGATCCACGGCGACCCGCATCTCGGCAACTACAGCGTCCGGCCGGACGGCGCGGTCAACCTGATGGACTTCGGCTGCGTGCGCGTCTTTCCGCCGCGTTTCGTTCGCGGCTCGATCGAGCTTTATCGCGCCCTGTTGAGCGACGACCTCGACCGGGCCGTTGGGGCCTACGAGGACTGGGGATTTGCAGGGCTGAGCCGCGACATGATCGCCGTGCTGAACCGCTGGGCCGCGTTTCTCTACGGCCCGCTGATGGACGACCGACCGCGCCGCCTGACCGAGGGCCTGGCCGAGGGCCATGGCCGCGACATGGCGCAGAACGTGTTCGGCGAGCTGCGCCGCATGGGCGGCGTGCGGCCGCCGCGCGAGTTCGTGTTCATGGACCGTGCCGCGATCGGGCTGGGCGCGGTCTTCATCCACCTGCGCGCCTCGATCAACTGGCACCGCCTGTTCGAGAGCCTGATCGACAAGTTCGACGTCGACGCCCTGGCAGGCCGCCAGCAGGAAGCCCTGGTTCAGGCGGGGCTGTAGATGAACATCCTCGTGACAGGCTCCTCGGGCTGGCTGGCCCAGGATCTCATTCCCCGGCTGAAGCGTGCCGAGCATACGGTGATCGGCCTCGACCCGGTACCCGGCCCGCACACCGACGTGGTCGGCACGGTCGCGGACCGCGACCTGGTGCGCAAGACCCTCCGCGACCATCGCATCCAGGGCATCATCCATGCCGGCGCCCTGCACAAGCCGCAGGTGGCGACCCACGATCCCGCGCGCTTCATCGAGACCAACGTGCAGGGCACGCTGAACCTCCTGCAGGAGGCGACGGCCGAGGGCTCGACGGTCGACCGCTTCGTCTTCACCTCGACCACCTCGCTGATGATCTCGCAGGAGATCCGCGATGCGCACAAGCGCGGCATCGACCGGGCCTTCTGGATCGACGAGGAGATGGTGCCGCTCGAGCCGCGCAACATCTACGGCGTGAGCAAGCTCTCGGCCGAGCATCTCTGCCGCATGGTCCATGACGCGACCGGGCTGCCGATCATCGTCCTGCGCACCTCGCGCTTCTTCCCCGAGGAAGACGACATGGCGCATGCGATCATCCAGTCCGGCGCCAACACCAAGGCCAACGAATTCCTGTTCCGCCGCCTGACCGTGCACGACGCGGCCTCGGCGCACATCGTGGCACTCGATCGCGCGCCGCAGATCGGCTTCGACACCTTCATCATCTCCGCCCTGACTCCCTTCAGCCCGGAAGACTGCGAGCAGCTGATGGAGTACGCGCCGCTGGTGGTGCATCGCTACTTCCCGCGCTATCGCGAGATCTACGCGCGTCGAGGCTGGACGATGTTCGACTACATCGACCGCATCTACGATTCGAACAAGGCGATGCGGCGCCTCGGTTTCGTCTGCAAGACCGACTTCGGCGACATCCTGGCCCAGCTCGACCGCGAGGACGGCGTCTAGCCGCCCGTGGCCATGCGGCTGATCCTCGGCCTGGTGCTGGCCGGCGGCGCGCTGGCCCTGATGCTCGTGCTGGCCGCCTGGCTGGCCGACCGGCAGATCGACCGCTTCGCCGCGCCCTGGCTGACGGAAAATCTGAACGCGCTGCCGGACGTCGACGTGGCGCTGGTGCTGGGTGCCGCGCCGATCGGTCCCGAGGGCGGGCCCAACCGCTATTTCGAATACCGTCTCGATGCCGCCGCGGAGCTGTGGCGGACCGGCAAGGCGAAGTATCTCCTGGTGAGCGGCGACAACCGCAGCCCCGACTACGACGAGCCGTCGGCCATGCGCGCCGGCCTGATCGGGCGCGGCGTCGCCGCGACGGCGATCTATCGCGACTTGGCCGGCGTGCGCACGCGCGATTCGGTGCTGCGCGCGAAGTCGGTGTTCGGCCAGCAGCGCATGATCATCGTCAGCCAGGGCTTCCACGCCGCGCGAGCGGTCTTCCTCGCCCGTCGCGAAGGCCTCGAGGCCTGGGGCTTCGCCGCGCGCGACGTGAAGCGCGCCTACAGCATCTTCACCGAGCTGCGGCGTTATCCATCGGCGCTGCGGGCCTGGTACGACGTCTGGCTCGACACGCCGCCGCGCCATGCCGGGCCGGCGATCGCGATCGGCGTGGACCCGCCCAACTGATGCGGCTGCGGCACTGGATCGGGCTGCTTGCCGGAGCCCTTGTCCTCGCCATCGTCACGGTGCTGGCGCTCGCTTCGATGGCGCGCGGCGTCACCAATGCCTGGGGCCAAGCCTATGTCGTGGACGACCGCGCGCAGTTGCCCAAGATCGACGCCATCCTGGTGCTCGGCACCTCGCCCTACGGCTATCACGGCCAGGACCAGTACACGCTCTCCTATCGGCTGAATGTCGCCGCTGGGCTGTGGAACGGCGATTTCGCCGATCGTCTTCTGGTCAGCGGGATCAAGATCGACGACGACTACGACGAAGCCAGCCTCATGCGCGACGCGCTGGTGGCGCGCGGCATACCGGCTTCGGCGATCGAGCTCGACCACAAGGGCAACCGCACCTGGGATTCGATCTATCGCGCCCGTCACGTGTTCGGCGTGCACCGCCTCATCATCGTGTCGCAGCGGGATCATCTGCCGCGCGCCATCTTCCTGGCACGGCACATCGGGATGGAGGCCTGGGGCGTCCCCGCGATCGGCGACACCTATGCCGGCCTCTATGCCGGCACGGTCGGCAACCTGGCGAGCCTGATCGCCTTCTACGACCTCATGAGGGGAACCGCGCCGTGATCGCGTCGTCTCAACGCCTCCCCATTCTGAATGGGGAGGACAAGCTTCGCTCTATGCCGCCTTCGGCTTGACGATGCCGACCAGGTCGCGCAGCTCCGGCACCGGCGACACGACCGGCTTGCCGGCGAAGTGGGCGTCGAGATTGCGGCAGACCAGCGACGTCATGCGCCGCTGCGCATGTTCCGTGCCGCCGCCGAAGTGCGGGGTCATCACCAGGTTGTCCAGCTCAAGCAGCTCGGTGCCGGTGTAGGGCTCCTCGTCGTAGACGTCCAGGGCGGCGCCTTCGATGACGTTGTTGCGCAGCGCATGGGCGACGGCAGCCTCGTCGATGGCCCAGCCGCGGCTGATGTTCACGACGTGGCCGCGCGGCCCCAGCGCCTTTAGGACGTCGGTGCTGATGATGTGCCGGTTGGAGGCGTCGGAACGCAGGGCGACGATCAGGTAGTCGCACCAGGCCGCAAGTTCCATCACGTTCGGGAAGTAGGGGAAGTCGACGTCGGCGCGCTTGTTGCGGTTGCAATAGCCGATCTCGAGGTCGAAGCCCTTGGCGCGCTTGGCGATCTCCATGCCGATCGAGCCCAGGCCCAGGATGCCGAGCTTGCCGCCGGTCAGTCCGGCGATCGCGCCGAAGCGGTTGGGAATGCGCTTGGTCCACTCGCCGCGGCGAATCATCTTGTCGGCGCGCACGATGCGCCGCGTCGACGCGAGCAGGATTCCGATCGCCAGCTCCGCCACGTCGGGTGCGTTGGCGTCGGCGCCGTGGGTGACCATGATGTTGCGCTTGCGGGCGGCGGCGAGATCGACACGCTCGTAGCCGGTGCCATAGCAGCAGAAGAGCGAGAGGCGGGGGAGGGCGGCCATCATGGCGTCGGAGATGCCGACCGAGCCCGTGCTGACGATGGCCTGCACCTTGTCCGCGACACCGGGAGGAATGTCCGCCGGCGTGGGCTGTGGATTTTCCATCCGCCCCACGATCTCGCATCGTTCCTCGAGGGCGGCGAGTGTCGTCTTGGTGAAATGGAAGCCGGTCAGGATCACGGGACGGTCAGTCATGGCGTGCCCCTAACACGCGCCCATCGCGTGCGTAAATCGGGATCGTCCCGCGCGGCGAAAAACCGACTTGGCAAAGAACAAATCGGTGGGCAAGGTGCCCGCGCCTCATTGCGCCTCCAACTCCGATTCGGCTCCCTAGCGCTCCATGAAAATCGCCATTCTCAAAGAACGCCGGCCACACGAGACCCGCGTGGCCGCGACTCCCGAGACCGTCAAGAAACTGAAGGCGCTGGGCGCGGAAATCACCGTCGAGACGGGCGCTGGAAGCGCCGCCGGCTACACCGACCAGGCCTACAGCGAGGCCGGGGCAAATATCGTGCCGGATGCCGCGGCCGCGGCGTCGGCCGGCGACATCATCTTCAAGGTGCAGCGGCCGATGTCGGCCGACGAGGGCGTCGATGAGGTCGGCCTGCTGCGCCAGGGCCAGATGCTGATGGCGCCGCTCGGCGCGCTCACGAACAAGGATCTGGTCCAGGCGCTGGCTAGCAAGGGCGTGACGGCGTTCGCGCTCGAGCTGATCCCGCGCATCACGCGCGCCCAGTCGATGGACATCCTGAGCTCGCAGGCCAACCTTGCGGGCTACAAGGCCGTGCTGCTCGCCGCCGACAATTTCGGCCGCATCTTCCCGCAGATGATGACGCCCGGCGGCACGCTCGCCCCGGCACGCGCCTTCATCATGGGTGTCGGCGTCGCCGGCCTGCAGGCGATCGCCACCGCGCGCCGTCTCGGCGCCATCGTCACCGCGACGGACGTGCGGCCGGCGACCAAGGAGCAGGTGCAGTCGCTGGGCGGCAAGTTCGTCGCCGTCGAGGACGAGGAGTTCAAGGCCGCCGAGACCGCAGGCGGCTATGCCAAGCAGATGAGCCCGGAGTACCAGGCCAAGCAGGCGGCGCTGGTGGCCGAGCACATCAAGATGCAGGACATCGTCGTCACCACTGCGCTGATCCCCGGCCGCAGGGCGCCGGTGCTGGTGAGCGAGGACATGGTGAAGACCATGAAGCCCGGATCGGTGATCGTCGACATGGCAGTCGAGCAGGGCGGCAACTGCCCGCTCTCGGAGTTCGGCAAGGTGGTCGAGAAGTACGGCGTGAAGATCATCGGCCCGGCCAACCTGCCGGGCGAGGTGCCGACCGATTCCTCGGCCCTCTTCTCGCGCAACCTGCTGAACTTCATCACGCCGATGGTCGACAAGGAAACCAAGAGCCTGAGGATCGACCCGAACGACGAGGTGGTGAAGGGCACGCTGGTCACCCAGAACGGCCAGGTGGTCCATCCGTCGCTCCAGTCATGACGCTTCGACTGCAGCCTTCCCCCACCCTGGCCCTCCCCCTGCTGGGGAGGGTTCATGACTCCCTTCCCTGTAGGGCGAGGGTTGGGGAGGGGGACCGTGCGGTGACAGAAAACAAGGACACCCAATAATGGACGACAGACTCGCCGGCGAAGCCGCCAAGCTCGCCTCCCAGGCGCAGGACCTCGCCGCCAACCTCAAGGCGGTGGCGCAGCAGATCCTCGACATGTCGGCGACGAATACGCTGAACGCGCCCGACGGCCACATGCCGTTCGTCTCGCTGCTCACCATCTTCGCGCTGGCCTGCTTCGTCGGCTACTACGTGGTGTGGCGGGTGACGCCGGCGCTGCATTCGCCGTTGATGGCCGTCACCAACGCCGTCTCCTCGGTGATCATCGTCGGCGCGCTGCTGGCGGCGGGCCTGAAGGGCCTCGGCGCCGCGCAGCTGTTCGGGGCGATCGCCGTGGCGCTGGCCGCGGTGAACATCTTCGGCGGCTTCATCGTCACGCACCGCATGCTGTCGATGTTCAAGAAAAAGACTGCGGCGAAGAAGTAGGCGAACGACCATGACCCAGGAACTGGCCGCCTACGGCTATCTGATCGCCGCCATCTGCTTCATCATGGCGCTGCGCGGCCTCTCCTCGCCAGTGACGGCGCGGGGGGGCAACCTCTACGGCATCATCGGCATGATCGTGGCGATCGGCGTCACGGTCGCGACCCCGGGGGTCGTCTCGCCCTGGCTGATCGTCGGCGGCCTGCTCATCGGCGGCGCCGTCGGCACGGTAGTGGCGATGCGCATCCAGATGACGGCGCTGCCCCAGCTGGTCGCGGCCTTCCATTCGCTGGTCGGCCTTGCCGCGGTGTTCGTCGCCGCGGCGGCCTTCGTCTCGCCTGAAGCCTTCGGCATCGGCTCGCCCGGCCACATCAAGACCCAGAGCCTGGTCGAGATGGGGCTCGGCACGATCATCGGCGCCATCACCTTCACCGGCTCGATCGTCGCCTTCGCCAAGCTGCAGGGCCTGGTCTCGGGCGCGCCGCTGATCTTCCGCGGCCAGCATCCGCTCAACGCCCTGATCGGCATCGTCCTGCTGCTCCTGCTGGTGTGGTTCGCCATGCACGGGCATCCGATCACCTTCCTGCTGCTGATCGGCCTGTCGCTGGCGGTCGGCTTCCTGCTGATCCTGCCGATCGGCGGCGCGGACATGCCGGTCGTGGTCTCGATGCTGAATTCCTATTCGGGATGGGCGGCGGCAGGCATCGGCTTCACGCTCGGCAACACCGCGCTGATCGTCACCGGCGCGCTGGTCGGCAGCTCGGGCGCGATCCTGAGCTACATCATGTGCAAGGGCATGAACCGCTCGATCTTCAACGTGATCCTGGGCGGCTTCGGCACCGACAGCGCGGCAGCGGGCGGCCCGGCGGTCAAGAACGACAAGCCGGTCAAGGCCGGCTCGGCCGAGGACGCGGCCTTCCTGATGAAGAACGCGCAGAGCGTGATCATCGTGCCGGGCTACGGCATGGCGGTGGCGCAGGCCCAGCACGCGCTGCGCGAGATGGCGGACATCCTCAAGAAGAACGGCGTGCAGGTGCGCTACGCCATCCATCCGGTGGCCGGCCGCATGCCGGGCCACATGAACGTGCTGCTGGCCGAGGCCAACGTGCCGTACGACGAGGTGTTCGAGCTCGACGACATCAACCGCGACTTCGCCTCGACCGACGTCGCCTTCGTGATCGGCGCCAACGACGTCACCAACCCGGCCGCCAAGACCGATCCCAAGAGTCCGATCTACGGCATGCCGATCCTCGACGTCGAGAAGGCGCAGACCGTGCTGTTCGTGAAGCGCGGCATGTCCTCGGGCTATGCCGGCGTCGACAACGAGCTGTTCTTCCGCGACAACACAATGATGCTGTTCGCCGACGCCAAGGTGATGTGCGAGAACATCGTGAAGGCGCTGGAGGGCTCAGCCCACTAGGGTCAAAACCCAATAAAGGGTGGTCATCGTCTTCTGCTTTCGGGCCGATTCCGGACATTGGCGGACACTGAGCAGTTCGTCAGAGAAAGGCCATATGCGGAAGTGACCCGGACTATTCGATCACCTCGTCGGCGCGAGCGAGCAGCTGCGCGGGAACCGTGAGACCAAGCGCTTTGGCGGTCCTCAGGTTGATGGCGAGCTCAAAGACGGTTGGCTGTTCGATCGGCAGGTCGGCGGGCTTGGCGCCCTTGAGGATCTTGTCAACGAATGGCGCGGCGCGGCGAAATTCATTGGCCAAGCTGGCGCCAAGGGACTGCAAGCCGCCGGCAACGACGAAGTCGCGCAGTGGGCAGCTTGTCGGGAGCCGGTTCGCCAGGGCAAGGGCCGCGATCTTCGTCCGGTTGGCGACCGTCAAGGCATTGAACGCAATGAGGAGAGCGTCGGCGCGTCCTGCCAGTCCGTGAATTTCCTTTTCGATGTCTGCTGTCGTGGCCACTGAAACCTGCACAGGCGTCACGCCGAGCTTGATGGCATCGTCGCGGGTTTGCCGCCAATATTCCTTCCCACCCGGGTCGTTGGAGTCGGTAAGTACGGCAACGCGGTTTGCGGTCGGGACCATCTCCAGCAGCAGTTGAAGGCGCTTGGACAAGAGGTCGACCCCAGAATTAGTCGTTCCAGTGATGTTGCCGCCCGGCCGCGCCAGGGTCTGAGCGAAACCGAAACCGATGGGATCGCTGACCGCCACGAAGACGATCGGGACGCCAGGCGCGGCTGAGATGGTTCCCTTGGTGACGAGGGCACCCGCAGTGACCAGGACATCGACTTTGTCGGCCAGCAGCCCGGCGACGATTTCCGGCAGTCTCTCCGGCCGATTTTCGATCCAGCGGTCGAGGATCGTCAGATTTTGACCTTCGACCCAGCCCAGCGCCGCCATGGCCGTGCGAAACGACGTGAGGAACGGGCCGTTGGCTTCTTGCGTCCCAGGTTCGATGAAGCCGACGCGCGCCTGCTTTGAGGTTGGCTGCGCCTGGACCGCGGGTGAGGGAGTAACGGCAGCGCCAAGGAGTGCTGCAAAGGTGCGCCGTTTCACTCAATGACCTCGTCTTCGGCTTGCCGCGGACAGCCGTATCCTAGTTGCGCAGTGAAGCGGAGCAACCAACCAATGACAAGCCCACCAAGTCCGCTTCGGGTCAATCTCCGACGAACTGTTCGGCGTGACCAATGTCTGGAACCGGCCCAAAAGCAGACGTCGACGACCACGCTTTATTGGGTTTTGACCCTAGAATTCATTGGACCGCGCCACTCCAGTGGCGCTCATGAATCTGAGCGCCACTGGAGTGGCGCGGTCCAATGAGTGCTATCCTCCGCGGGACAACGCGGAGGAACACCATGAAGACCGTGCAATCGATGCTCGCCGAGGCTCAGGCCGCGGTGCCGATGATCAGCCCGCAGGAGGCGAAGGCGCTGGTCGGCAAGTCGGATGTGCTTTTCCTCGACGTCCGCGAGCCGCCGGAGGTCGCGGCCTCGGGCAAGGTGCCGGGCGCCCTCGCCGTGCCGCGCGGATTGGTCGAGTTCCGCGCCGATCCGGCCTCGCCGATGCACGACAAGGCGTTCGACCGGTCCAAGACGGTCGTGTGCTACTGCGCCTCGGGCGGCCGCTCCGCGCTGGTCGGCAAGACGCTGAAGGACATGGGCTACGACAATGTCCGCAATCTCGGCGGCTTCCAGGGATGGGTGCAGGCGGGCGGGGCGGTCGAGAAGGCCTGAAACCTTTGGCTCGGCGCGCCGTCCTGTTCGACATGGGGGGGCCGATCGACATGGAGTTCGCCTACGAGATCGCCGTGGAAGGAGCGATTGCCGCGGCCTGCGGCATGGAGGGCATCCGCGTCGACCAGGCGGCGATCGACGCGGCGTCGGAACGGGCGGTCGAGGCCTTCGCACCGGACGCCCGCGCCTACATGATCGAGACGCTGTGCGGCGACCCGCGCACCGTCGAGCGGGTGCGCCAGCGGGTCCATGCGATGGTTGCGAACCTCGACGTGTTCCAGCTGCGGCCGGGGATCGACGACTTGTTGCGGAAACTGCGCAAACTCGATCTGCGGCTCGGCCTCGTCGCTCACCAGCCCGATCGCGCGCGCGAGGCGCTCGAGCGGGCGGGTGTCATCGATTTGTTCGAGCATGTCTCCCCAAGCGTGGCCGCTGCTGCAGAAGCGCTGGGTGTGGCGCCGGGCGCCTGCATCATGGTTGGCGATCGGCTCGACGCCGACATCGCACCGGCCAAGGCGCTGGGCATGGCAACGATCCGCTTCCGCACCGGCCGCCATCGCCGGCAGAAGCCGCGCTCGCCGGCCGAGACGCCCGACGCCGAGGTCACGGACGTGGCGGAACTGGAGGCGGCGATCGAGCGGTGCCGAAACAGTGGCCTCCGATGATATCTTATGAAGAGCAATGCGAGCGCTGCTTCCGGAATTCCACTGAGGCATCGCCCGACGGGCCTTGGCCGCCTGGCGCGGCGGGCGGGCATGGGCGTCGCTGCGCTACACGGGGGCTCCGCGACGACCATGCCCAACATCACCCGCTCTGACCGTTTTGCTGAACTTGACGCACACACTGCTTTAGAGAGACGCGGTGAGCAGCGCGGCCGCTGATGGAAGTACGCCACGTCGGCAGGCGCGCTGACTTTTCTTTGTAGTGGATACATAAATTTTCCAACACGGCGGGGAGCGATTCCTTGGGAAATCTCGCTCCGCAACGTCAAAGGCCACGACTCTGGCGCTCGCAACGAGTTCTTTGTGGGCAATGGCTGGCCATTCGACGCGCGCAAACAACGGCGTTTTCGGCCGGTCATTGCCCATAATAGGTGTTCGGCGCGTGATCATGCAGACTTGCGCGCATGATCTTCCTCATCGGACCGCGCCCCTCCAGTGGCGCTCATGATTTTCCGAGCGCGACTGGAGCCTTCGCTCCGCTTAGGCCGGTGGCGGGGTCCGATGAGGGGTGTTTTCTCTGGGGGACAGAAGCGGTGGATTCGTGGACTCCGGGCCCAAAACCCTTGTGCCATCGGCATCCAACCGGTCCACGCCCGAGTGGACTCCTGTGGACTCCGCTCTAGTGATGGTGGCTCGCGCCGAAGCGGTGGATATGCAGCGGCGCCTTGGCAAGGCCGGGGCAGAACGTGCCGACCACCTTCTCCAGCCGCTGGTAGAGCTTGCGCGCGTCGCCCATCGGCTTGGCGCGCCGCGCCTGAGAGGCGGCGGCTTCGGTGGCGAGCTGGGCGAGGTCGACGGTGAGGAGCTTGCGGTCCTCGACCACCATCCGGCCGCCGACCATCACCGAGTGCACCGCGCTGCCGTCCTCGCTGTGCACGATCTGGTTCACCGGGTCGTTCATCGGGATCCAGTTCACGTGATGCAGGTCGAGGAAGACGATGTCGGCCTTGTAGCCCGGCGCGATCCGGCCGATCTGGCTCGCGAGGCCGAGCGCCCGCGCGCCGCCTTCGGTGCAGGCCCGCAGCGCCTCCTCGGTCGAGACCCACTGCTCGTGGTCCGGCCCCTGGACCTTCGAGGCGAAGGAGGCGAGCCGCATCGCCTCGTAGACGTTCTGGTTGTCCGAGCAGTTGGCGCCGTCGGTGCCGATGGCGACGTTGACCTTGGCGTTCAGCATGCCGCGCACATCGGCGAGGCCATTGCCCAGCCGCATGTTGGAGCCGGGATTGTGCGCGACCGAGGCGCCGCGATCGCCCAGCCGCTTCATGTCGTCGGCGTCGAGCCACACGCCATGCGCGACGGTGAAGCGGTCGGTGACCAGGCCGAGCTCGTCCATGTGCGCGGCCAGCGTGGTGCCGTAGCGCTGGAAGCCTGCGATCACCTGCACCTTCGATTCGGCCACGTGGCTGTGGATGCCGACGTCGTATTCCTTGGCGAGGTCTCGGCAGGAGATCAGGAAGGCATCGCTGCAATGATGCGGGATGGTCGGCGCCAGGGCGAGGTGGACCTTCTCGAACGGCCACTTCTGCAGCGCCTTCTTCATCTGCTTCGTCGTCGCCTTCCACGGCGCCAGCCTGAAGCTCTCGATCTCCTTCTGCAGGCCCGGCGACAGGCGCTCCATCAGGCCGGGAATCGCCTCGAAGAAGGTGAGGTCGGCCACCATCGGCGCCAGCACGCAGCGCATGCCGACGTCCTCGTAGCCCTTGGCCATCGCCGCCAAGCCTTCGACCGAGGGGACCGGGAATTCGGCGGCGAGGTCGTATGCGGCGGTGCAGCCCTTCAGCAGCATCTCGGCCGCGCCGATCTTGGCCGAGAGATATTTGTCCTCCAGCGTCCGGCCGATGCCGACCCATTGGCTCGCCGTGAGCAGCAGCTCGAGCGACCAGCGGTCGTGCAGTCCCTTGCCGAGGTTGCCGGGACCGTGGGTGTGCGCGTTGATCAGGCCGGGATGCATCAACCTGTTTCGCGCATCGACGGTTGTGGCCCCTTCAGGGGCGGCGAGCCCGGGCGGGCCAATCTCGGCGATCGAGTCGCCCTTGACCAGGATGTCGACGGGCACCGCCTGGCGGCGGTCGATATCGAGGAGCTTTCCGCCGCGAACGACGGTGTAGGGAACCTTTCTGGGCATGGCCGCCCCAGTCTCGCAAACTCGATGCCATTCCGGCGACAAGAATCCGCGGCGGTTGTCACGGCAACGTCCGCTCTCGCACCCGCGTTGATCCGCTGCCGTCCGCGTGACGGTGCAATCGACGATCACTGAAGAAGATGGAGAGAGGAGTCAGACAATGATCTCGATCGTTCGCAAGACCGCCCTGGCCGCCGTGCTCCTCGCCGGCACTGCGGGCTTCGCTTATGCGCAGACCAGCCTTGGTGCCGGCAGCTCGGCGACGGGCGGCGCGGGCGCCGGCACGTCGGTCGGCGCCGGCGGCGCCTCGGTCGGCACGGGTGCGGGCACGTCCTCGACGCTGGGCCTGGGCGCGGACAAGAAGAAGAGCGGCACGTCGCTCGGCGCCGGCGGCTCGAGCAGCAGCTCGCTGGGTGCCAGTGGCTCCGCCGCCGGGACCGGTGCCGGCGCCTCGGCAGGCACGGGCACGAGCGGCTCGGCCAACATCGCAGCGCAACCCCTGAAGAAGTAGCGCGAGCCCACGACTGCTGGACCATCCCGGTCCATCAGCGAGTCGGATGGTGCGGGCCGGCCGGGAGAGCATCGCTTTCAGCCTCTCCCGGTCGGGCTCGGCCGTCTCGCTTGATCTCGTTGTTGTTCGGTCGCTCGCTAGAAGCGGCCTATGTCGACCATCAGGTTGATCGCAAACCACAGGGCAAGGACGATCGGCACCGTCAGAACCGCCGCGTATCCCCAGCCCAGCCTGAGCGCACGGATGCCCGCAAGAAGAGGAAGACGGGAACTCCGGCGACGAAAAGGAACAGGGCGGACTGCAGCATGACTACGGCAAAACTGTCTCGTACCGCCTGGCGGTGCAAGTCACGGCGACTTGAGGGGGTGAGGATAACCCCTGTACCATTCGTGCAGGCCAGGGAAGGAACTCATCATGCTGCACGAGCTGATTTCCGGCGACAACCACATCGACCTCACCTACTGCCCGACCGACCTCTGGTCGTCGCAGGCGCCTGCGAAGTGGAAGAAGAACGCACCGCGAGTCGAGGAGCGCAACGACGGCCAGCACTGGTTCGTCGACGACAAGGATCGCGGCATGTGGAACGGCGTGGGTCCGGGCTTCCTGCCGTACAAGAAGGGCTCGTTCGGCCATGTCGACGAGATGAAGGAGGCGGGGTTCGAATGGAATTCCTATCCCGGCGGGGTGCCTCGGCCGACCACGCCCGAGCTGCGCATCGCCGACCTCGACCGCGATGGGCTCACCAAGGAGATCATCTACGGCTGCCTGATGGTCAACGACCTGGTCGACGACGTCGAGCTGCGCAACTGGGTGAACCAGCGCTACAACGACTGGGCCGCCGACTTCGCGCGCCGCTCCGATCCCAACCGCGTTTTCCCGCTCGCCATCATCCCCAACACCGATCCCAAGGTCGCGGCGGACGAGGTGCGGCGCTGCGCGAAAATGGGATTGAAGGGCGGCGACCTCGCCTTCAAGCGCATGAGCCTGCCGCTCTACCATCATGGCTGGTATCCGCTATGGGAGGCGGCGGCGGAGTGCAAGTTCCCGATCTCGTTCCACTCGACCGGCTTCAAGAACGTGCGCGCGCCCGACACGCCGGAGATGGAGAAGGAGTACATGGTCCAGCACCGGCTGGTGCGCTCGGCGCTGTTCCAGCTCGACACGATGGAGGTGCTGGTCTCGCTGCTCGCCTCGGGCGCCTGCGAGAAGTACCCCGAGTTCAACTTCGTGCTGGGCGAATCGGGCGTGACCTGGCTGCCCTACGTGTTCGACCGGCTCGACACCGAGTACCATGACCGGGCCCAGGCCCTCGGCTTCAAGATGAAGCCGTCCGACTATTTCCGTCGTCAGGGCTATGTCACCTATCAGCAGGACAAGTACCTCGAGCCGATCGTGCCGCTGATCGGCGAGGACAACATCATCTGGGGCGCCGACTACCCGCACCCCGATTGCATCTGGCCGAACTCGCGCGAGACGCTCACCAAGAATCTCGCCGGCTTCTCGTCCTCGGTGCAGAAGAAGATCGTGCACGACAACGTGGCGCGGCTGTACGGACTGAATTGAACCGGACGGTCGTTATCGGCGGCGGGGCGATGGGATCCTCCATCGCCTGGCACTTGGCGGGCGAGGCAGGCTTCGACGGCGAGATCGTCGTGGTGGAACGCGACCCGACCTATGCGCGGGCCTCGTCGGCGCTGTCGGCGAGCTCGATCCGCCAGCAGTTCTCGACGCCGCTCAACATCCACCTGTCGCGCCACGGCATCGGCTTCCTGCGCAAGGCGAAGGATCTGCTCGACGTGGATCTCGGCCTGAAGGAGCCGGGCTACCTGTTCCTGGCGAGCGCCGCGGGCGAGGCGGTGCTGCGCGCCAATCACGCCATCCAGAAGGCTGAAGGCTGTGCGGTCGAATTGCTCGGCCCGGCTGCGCTGACGCAGCGCTTTCCGGCCGTGTCGGCCGACGGCATCGCGCTTGCCTCGCATGGCATCGCGAACGAAGGCTGGTTCGATGGCCCGGCACTGATGCAGGCCTTTCGGCGCAAGGCGCGGGAGCGGGGCGTCGCCTACCTCAATGACGAGGTCGTGGGCCTCGGCGCCCACAAGGTCACGCTGCGGTCGGGCGAGACGATCGACGCGCGCACCATCGTCATCGCCGCAGGCCCGTGGTCGGGCGAGGTGGCGGCGCTGGCCGGCATCGCCCTGCCGGTCGAGCCGCGACGCCGCTCGGTGTTCGTGTTCGACTGCCGCGAGACGCTGCCGCTGCTGCCGCTCACCATCGATCCTTCGGGCGTGTGGTTCCGGCGCGAAGGCCGCTTCCACATCGGCGGCACCACACCGGCCGAGGGCAACGATCCGCCGGACGCGCCGCTCGAGGTGCAGCATCAGGAATGGGACGAGATGGTCTGGCCCGTGCTCGCCCATCGCGTGCCCGGGTTCGAGGCGGCCAAGGTCGTCAATTCGTGGGCCGGCTACTACGAGTACAACACCTTCGACCAGAACGGCATCGTCGGGCGCCATCCGGAAATGGAAAGTATCGTCTTCGCATCAGGCTTCTCCGGCCACGGCATCCAGCAGTCGCCGGCGGTCGGTCGGGCGGTGGCGGAGCTGATCGCATACGGCGACTACAGGACCCTGAATCTTTCTCCGTTCGGCTATGAGCGGATATCCGCAGGACGGCCGGTACGGGAGCTGAACGTGGTGTGATAGGCTCCGCTGCCGTCAGGGAGTAACGCCGTGCCCGATTCGCCGCTCGTCAATTCGGACCTTCAATCCGCGCTCGCCGAGGCGCGCCAGGCCTACATCGATCGCAACCCCAAGAGCCTCGCGCGCCAGAACGAGGCGGTGGAGGCGATGCCGGGGGGCAACACCCGCACCACGCTGCACAATGCGCCGTTCCCGCTCACCGTGGTGCGCGGCGAGGGCTGCCGGCTGTGGGACGTCGACGGCCACGAGTATATCGACGTGCTGGGCGAATACACCGCCGGCATCTACGGCCATTCCCATCCGGTGATCCGGGCGGCGATCGACAAGGCGCTGAACCATGGCTGGAACTATGCCGGCCGCAATCCGCACGAGGCCAAGCTCGCCAAGTTGATCGTCGACCGCATTCCGTCGATCGACCTGGTGCGCTTCACCAACTCCGGCACCGAGGGCAACGTCATGGCGCTGGCCGGCGCCCGCGTCTTCGCCCAGCGCAAGGGCCGCAAGAAGGCGACCAAGGTGATGGTCTTCCACGGCGGCTATCACGGCGGCGTTCTGTACTTCGTCTCGGGTGGATCGCCGGTGAACATGCCGTACCACTACATCGTCGGCACCTACAACGACGTCGAAGGCACGCGTGCGCTGCTGCGCCAGCATGCCGAGGAGATCTTCGCCGTCCTGCTCGAGCCGATGCAGGGCAGCCACGGCTGCCTGCCGGGCGATCCGGCGTTCCTCCACATGCTGCGCGAGGAGACCTGGAACCACGACATCACCCTGATCTTCGACGAGGTCATGACGTCGCGCCTGTCGCCGGGCGGCCTGCAGGCCAAGCTCGGCGTCACACCCGACATGACCACGCTCGGCAAGTATATCGGCGGCGGCATGTCGTTCGGCGCGTTCGGCGGCAAGCGCGAGATCATGGAGTTGTTCGACCCGACCAAGCCCGATTCGCTGCCGCATGCCGGCACCTTCAACAACAACGTGCTGACCATGGCCGCGGGCGTCGCGGGCTACGGCGAGGTCTATACGCCCGAGGCGGCGAACGCGCTCAACGCCCGCGGCGAGAAGATCCGCGAGCGGCTGAACGCGATTTGCCGGAAGGCGGGCGTGGCGTTCCAGTTCTCCGGCATCGGCTCGATGATGACGGCGCACGCCACGACCCGGCCAATCAAGAGCGCGGCCGACATCGCGACCTCCAACCAGGACGCCAAGGAACTGTTCTATTTCGACATGGTCGCGGCCGGCATCTGGATCGCCCGGCGCGGCTTCGTGGCGCTCAACATCATGATCGGCGACGCCGAGGCGGATCGATTCGTCGCGGCCGTCGAGGAGTTCATCAGCGCGCGCAAGGCCCTGCTGCGGCCACAATGAATGCCGCATAGGTGAGCATGAACGACTCATCGCCCCAGAGCTTCCCGCAGCCGGTCGCCGGCACGGTGGTGCCGCGCTTCGGTGACGTCGCCACCTTCATGCGGCTGCCGCTATTCCGGAACCCGGCCGATGTCGAGATCGGCATGGTCGGCGTGCCGTGGGACGGCGGCACGACCAATCGCCCGGGCGCGCGGCACGGCCCGCGCCAGATGCGCGACCTCTCGACCATGATGCGGCGGATCCACCACGTCACCCGGGTCGCGCCCTACGAATTGGCGAAGTGCGGCGATCTCGGCGATGCGCCGGTCAACCCGGCGAGCCTCGACGATTCGCTGGAGCGCATCGGCCGCTTCTACGCCGAGCTCCATGAGGCCGGCGCGGTCCCGCTGTCGGCCGGCGGCGACCACCTGATCACCCTGCCGATCATGCGCGGCATCGCGAAGGGGCAGGCGCCGCTCGGGATGGTGCATTTCGACGCCCACAGCGACACATGGGACACCTATTTCGGCGGCTACAAATACACCCACGGCACGCCGTTCCGCCGCGCCATCGAGGAGGGCCTCCTTGATCCCAGACGGGTGGTGCAGATCGGCATCCGCGGCTCGCTCTACAAGCGCGACGACAACGACTGGGCGGTCGAGCAGGGCATCCGGGTGATCACCATCGAGGAGTATTTCGACCTGGGCGTGGACAAGGTGATCGCCCAGGCACGCCGCGTCGTCGGCGACGGCCCGACCTACGTCAGCTTCGACGTCGACGGCCTCGATCCCGCCTATGCGCCCGGCACCGGCACGCCCGAGATCGGCGGCTACACCCCGCACGAGGCGCAGCGCATGCTGCGCGGCCTGCGCGGGCTGAATCTCGTTGGCGGCGACGTCGTCGAGGTCTCGCCGCCCTTCGACATGAGCGGCAACACCGCCCTGGTCGGCGTGACCATGATGTGGGAGATCCTCTGCCTCCTCGCCGAGGCGGTGGCGAAGCGCAAGGGCCGCCTGTAGCCGTCAGCGATAGCTCACGACCTCGTACTCGATGCCGTCGGGATCCAGGAAATAGAACCGCCGTCCCGGATCGTAGTCGTCGTGGCCGAACGGTCGCAGCCCTGCCGCGACCACCTTGGCCTCGACGGCCCCGAGATCGTCGACCTCGACGCCGATATGGTTGAGCGGCCGGCCCTTGGCGAAGTTGTCGGCGCCATAGGCGACGCCGTGGCCGGTGTAGAGCGCGAGGTAGTGGCGGTCCGACCCGACATGGATGGTGCGGCCGCCATTGCGGGCCGCGCCCTGCCAGCGGACATGCCAGCCGAACAGGGCTTGCATGAGCCGCGCCGCTCGCTCGGGGTCGCTGACGGTGACGTTGACGTGTTCGATCCGAGGTTCGGACATTTGCGAGCTCCTGTCTTGATATTTGGACGCTAGAACCTCAACCTAGCTTGAGGTCAAGGGTGCGAAATGCAGGCACTGCTGTCGATCGGCGAGCTTTCCCGGCGGACCGGGCTGTCGGTGTCCGCCATTCGCTTCTACGAGGCGCGCGGGCTGGTGAAGGCGCTGCGCACGGCGGGCAACCAGCGCCGCTTCGCGCGCGCTGACCTCAGGCGGCTGTCGTTCGCCATGATCGCCCAGAAGCTCGGCTTGACGCTGGGCGAGGTGGCGGCCGAGCTCGCGACCCTGCCGCTGCAGCGTGCGCCGACGCGGGCGGACTGGCAGGCGATCAGCAACCGCATTCGCGGCACCCTGCAGCAGCGCATCGCCATGCTCGAGCGCACGCGCGAGCTGCTCGACGGCTGCATCGGCTGCGGCTGCCTGTCGCTCGACCGCTGCCGTCTCTACAACCCTGGCGACTATGCCGCCGAGGCTGGCGCCGGCCCGCGCTTCCTGCTCGGCGACCGGCCCAGGCCGCCGGCTCCCGGAACGCCGCCTCGGCCTGGCACATCGTCCCCTCGGGCCGACGCAGCCTTGAAAAGGAAAAGGCGAGTCTAGCCGGGCTTGCGCGCGCGGAAGCGCAGCCACAGCTCCGGCAGCCCGCGCGATTCGGACAGCAGGTCGCGCGCCCTGGCCGGATCGGCGATGCGTTCGCGCACGATCGCCGGAAGCGGCTGGTCCTCGGCCTCGCATCCGCCGGTGATCTCGAAGCGGTGGGTCGGCCAGAAGCGCTCGATCAGGCGTCGGGTCACGCCGAAATTGTACCCGTCGTGCGTCTCGACGATCATGTCGGCGGCGGCGATCGACGGCGCGCGACGGATGTCGAGCAGCTCGTCCTCGGCGCCCTCTATGTCGACGAACAGAAGCGGCCGCTTGTAGCGGCGCAGCAGGGTCTCGAGCTCGACGGGCGTGCGCATGTCGGCGACGCGGACGCGATCCTGCAGCCCGTTCAGCTTCGCGAGCTTCGACAGCATGTCGAGGGCCGAGCTTGCGATGTCGACGGCGACGACCTCGATCGCGGGATCGGCATAGGCGAAGCCGACGGCGTAGTAGCCCTCGGCGCAGCCGACGTTGATCACCGCGTCGTAGCCCGCGGTCAGCGCCTCACCGACCCAGCCGTGCAAGTCCGTCTCGTAGATTCCGAGCAGCTTCGGTATGAGTGCGCTGTTGTAGCTGAAGTCGCCATAGCGCATGCCCTTGAACGGCCCGGACAGGACCTCGAGCTTGTCGAGACCCAGCGCACGGATTTGCTCGGCGCTCCGGCGGGAGAAGTCTGCGGCGGTGGGACGGGAGGCTGGGCCGCCCAGACCGACCAGGCGCGCCTTCAGTCTGCGCAGCCCCAGACGTTCGTAGACGCCGAACAGCAGCGCCGTGAGCAGGGGCGATACGAAATAGAGCTTGCGGCGCACGCTCGGGGCCGTGCGCATATCCTCGAGGACTTTTGCCAGTTCCGACACCGGCCGTTTCACTACGCCTGCAAGCGCATGCACACAATATGAATTTGCACCTATGGGTCGAGAAATCGATGCGCCGGCAATCGCCGGTGCCCTCAGTTTTCAGCCGTCACGCTCATGCGCGAGCGCGGCCAATGCCCCAATATCGATGCAGTTCCGCGGCGTTGCCGGCGAACAGATTGCGGTCGCAGTGGGTGACACCGGGAACGGCACGCGAAGCGGTGCCATAGGCGGCATCGCTGTCGCTCTCGTTCGCGACATACTGCCAAAGCCGCCAGCCGCGGCCGGCCCAGGCGTCGGGCACGACGGGATCCTCGCGCGGGTCGGCCAGCCAGAGATCGCATTGGGCGAGAATGGAATCGGGCCCTACGGGCTTTTGCAGCCGGGCACCACGCCGGCCGGAGCGCGTGCCGTTTGCCCACGCGGCGTGGGTATAGACGACCGGCAGCCGGCCGGTGGCGTGGTGAACGACCCGCACGAACTCCTCGGCCTGCTGCAGGGTCATGGTGTTGTTGGGATTGGGATCATTGTGCTCGAAGTCGAGCGCCAGAAGGGTGCGCGGCGTGGGGCGTGCTGCCGCCAGGAAGTTCTGCGCCTGGCGGGCACCGGAATACTGGCGCGTGCCGAAATGATAGGCACCCCAGAGCAGGCCGTTCGATTCGGCCTCGACACGGCGCGGCGCGTACGAAGGATCGATCCAGTCGCCACCCTCCGTCGCCTTGTGGATCACCGCCAGGATGTTCGCCTTGCGCACCTGGCCGAAATCCGTGACCTGCACGTTGTGGCTGATGTCGATCACTGCATCGAGCCCGTTGGCCTGCGGATTCCAACTCGCCCCGCCAGGCGGGGCATAAGCGTAGCTCGGTGTCGTGGCGTGGCGACTGCCGCATCCGGCGAGCGACAGGCCCGATAGTCCGGCGAGACCAGCAAGCAGACCGCGACGAGGGATCATCCAGCCTCCTGTAGGGAAGGCCCGATCATACCCCAACCGGTAGAGAAGTGCGACCTTTCGGTGACAAAAGAGGTGCGTAATCAACGCCCTGCGACGATTTCTCAATCTCTTTTCGAAACGCTACGCGGCGAGTTCGAGAATCTCCTTTACCTGCTCGGGGCCGGGGATCGGCCGCGGATTGCGCGGCACCCAGGGCGTGCTCATGGCCTGACGGGCAATGCGGTCGAAGTGCTCGCGGCCCACTTTCACCTCGTGCAGGCTGCGCGGCATGTCGAGACCGCGGATGAATGCGTCGAGCACGTCGCCCGCATCCCCGCCCGGTTGACCCATCGCCGCTGCAACCATGGCCTGGCGCGACCCATTCGCCGATTTGTTCCAGCGCATCACCGACGGCAGCATGATGCAGGAGGTATGGCCGTGCGGGATGTCGAACACCGCGCCCAGCACATAGCCGATGCCGTGGCTCGCGCCCATCGGCACGCCGGCGACCAGCGGCGCCATCGAGAGCCACGAGCCGAGCTGGCAGTCGAGCCGCGCCGCGAGGTCCTGCGGATCGGCCTTCACCTTCGGCAGACCGCGCGCCAGCAGCGACAGCCCGTGGAGCGCGGACGCATCGCCGTACGGCGTCGCCTCGTTCGAGCAGATGCCCTCGACGCAGTGGTCGACCGCGCGGATGCCGGTCGAGAGCCACAGCCATTGCGGCGTGTGGCGCGTCACGGCGGGATCGAGCACGACGGCGCGCGGGACGATGTCGGCGTGGCGGAACAGCTCCTTTACTTTGGAGCGCTCGTCGGTGACGCCGGAGATGGAAGAGAATTCGCCGGCCGACAAGGTGGTCGGCACAGAGATCTGCGCCACCGTCGGCGGCTTCACAGGATTCGGCGCGCGGACGGCGTCCATCGCTTCCGGCGTGCGGATATCGTTGGCGAGGCAGAGCTGGACGGCCTTGGCGCCATCCGTGATCGAGCCGCCTCCCAGCGTGACGATCAGATCGGCGCGTGCCTCGCGGGCCTGGTCGGTCGCAGCGATCACGGCGCTGCGCGGTGTATGCGCCGGCATCTTGTCGAACGCGCCGACGCATTTGTTGCCGAGGGCGCGACGCAGCTTGTCGATCTCGTCCGTTGTGCGGTTGAGCGTGCCGCTCACCATCAGGAACACGCGCTCGGCGCCACGCTTTTGCGCAAGCGTGGCGACCGTTTCGGCAGCCGGCTTGCCCCAGACGACCTCTTCCATCCTGCTGAAGACGACCTGGCCTGCCTGTGTCATGGCGCTCCCTCCTGCGGATGAGGTAGCCTAGTCGCCATGAGCGGAACACGAAACGGCGCCATCGGGCGCGCAGAGAAATATTTCGACGATGGCGGCTTCCTCAGCGATCTGCAGAGGCGCGTCGCCATTCCCACCACCAGCCAGGAGCAGGGCTCTATGCCCGCGCTGCAGCAGTACGTCTCGGGCGAGATGACCGAGTCCCTGCAGAAGCTCGGCTACGACTGCACCGTGCTGCCGAATCCGAAACCGGAATATGGTCCGTTCCTGATCGCCCGCCGTATAGAGGACGAGAAGAAGCCGACCGTGCTGACCTACGGCCATGGCGACGTGATCCGTGGCCAGGAGGACCAATGGCGGCAAGGTCTTTCGCCGTGGAAGATCGTGATCGAAGGCGAGAAGATGTACGGCCGCGGCACCGCCGACAACAAGGGCCAGCACACCATCAACATCGCAGCACTTGCCTGCGTGCTGGAGGAGCGCGGCTCGCTGGGCTTCAATTCGACCATCCTGATCGAGACCGGTGAGGAGACCGGCTCGCCGGGCCTCGCCGACTTCTGCAAAGCCAACAAGACCGCGCTCAAGGCCGATGCGCTGATCGGTTCCGACGGACCGCGGCTCGACCATCGCCGCCCGTGCATCTTCGGCGGCACGCGCGGCACGATGAACTTCAACCTCAAGCTCAGCTATCGCGAGGGCGGCCATCACTCGGGCAACTGGGGCGGGCTGCTGGCCAATCCCGGCATCGTCATGGCGCATGCCCTGGCGACCATCACCGACGAGCGTGGCCAGATCAAAGTGCCGGAATGGCGGCCCAAGACGCTGACGAACTCGGTACGCGCGGCGCTGGCCGACGTCTCGATCGACGCCGGCGAGGGCGCACCCAAGATCCATGAGGACTGGGGCGAGAAGGGCCTGACGCCGATCGAGCGCGTGTTCGGCTGGAACTCCTTCGAGGTGCTGGCTTTCAAGACGGGCAATCCCGACCGGCCGGTGAATGCGATCCCGCCGTCGGCGATCGCCTATTGCCAGCTGCGCTTCGTGGTCGGCACCGATCCGCACGATATCGTGCCGGCCCTGCGTCGCCATCTCGAGAAGCACGGCTTCGGCGACATCATCGTCGAGCCGGCGCGCGAGGTGATCATGAACGCGACGCGCCTCGATCCCGACAGCCCGTGGGCGAAATTCGCAGCGAAGTCGATGGAGCAGACGGCGGGCGTCAAGCCGCACATCCTGCCCAACCTCGGCGGTTCGCTGCCGAACGAGGTCTTCACCGACATCCTGGGGCTCCCGACGGTCTGGGTGCCGCATTCCTACGCGGCCTGCTCGCAGCATGCGCCGAACGAGCACCTGCTGGCACCGGTGGCGCGCGAGGGGCTGCGCTTGATGACCGGGTTGTTCTGGGACCTGGGTGAGGGACGGCCCGCCTGACACCGGACGAAGCCGCCGACCTGATCGAGGCCATCACCTCCGCACGAGATCGCGCGGCCTTCGCCAGCCTGTTCCGCTTCTACGCGCCGCGTATCAAGGCCTTCGTCATGAAGGGCGGCGCCGATGCCGAGTCGGCGCAGGAAGTCGCCCAGGAAGCGATGATCATGGTGTGGCGCAAGGCGGCGAGCTTCGACCGCACGCGGGCTTCGGCCGCGACCTGGATCTACACCATTGCACGCAACAAGCGGATTGATCTGTTGCGGCGCAGCCGGCCGGGGATCGAGGCGGAGGATTGGCTCACGGTTTATGCGACGGACGAGCCTGACCCCGACAAATCCGCCTCGGCCGGACAGACGTACATGCGGATGAAGGAACTCATGCAGGGCCTGTCGGCCGATCAGCTCCTGGTGATCCGCAAGGCGTTCTTCGAGGACAAGACGCATACGGCGATCGCCGACGAGCTGGCGCTGCCGCTCGGCACGGTGAAGTCGCGCATTCGCCTTGCTCTCGGCAAGCTGCGCGAGGCATTGGATCGCGAAGAGAAGGAGAAATGATCCGCCATCACGCGCCCGACGAGCTGCTGCTCGACTACGCCGCCGGCGTGCTGCCCGAAGGGCCGGCACTGGCGGTGGCGCTGCATGTCGCGCTCGATCCGGGATCGCGCCGGCTGGTGCGGCGGTTGCGCGGCGTCGGCGGTGTGCTGCTCGACGAGGATCCGGGTGCAGCCGACATGGGCGAGGCTGCGCTCGAGGAAGCGCTGGCGCGGCTGGAGGATTTACCGACCGACGACACGCCGGTCGCACCGACGGTGCGGAAGGACTTGGCTTCTGACTTTGATTGGGCTCCCGCTGCGTTGCTTCCATACGTCGCCGGCAAGAGCTGGCGGCGCGCGTTCGGCGGCTTCGACGAGATTCGACTCGACCTGCACGGCGATCTGCATCGCGTCGCGCTGCTGCGGCTCCAGCCCGGCGAGGGCCTGCCGCTGCATCGCCATGTCGCGAACGAGTACACGGTCGTGCTGCAGGGCGGCTATACCGACAACACCGGCAATTACGGCGTCGGTGATTTCGCGGTCGGTCCGGGCGCTCAGGAGCATCGGCCGATCGCCGATCCAGGCGCTCCCTGCATCGCGCTGATCGTGCTCGAGAGACCGATCGTGCTCACCGGCTTCTGGGGCCGGCTGTTCAACCCTTTATTGCGCCGAGGCTGGATGTAATTCAGGCTCATGCAGCCTCGAGAGGACATCCATGCCGCGCATCCCTTACTTCGACGTTGAGTCCGCCACCGGCAAGCACGCCGAGTTTCTCGACAAGCTGAAGCCGCATCTCAACATCTACCGCATGCTCGCCAACTCCGAGGCCGGGTTGAAGGGCTTCATCCGCATGGGCAATGCGCTGCTCTATCGCTGCGAGCTCGATCCGCAGCTGCGCGAGCTCGCGATTTTGCGCGTCGGCCGGCTCAGCCGTGCCGCCTACGAGGTGTTCCAGCACGAGCGCATCGGCCGCGAGGCCGGCGTCAGCGACGACAAGATCGCCGCCCTGCGCGATGCCACCATCGAGTCGCCGGCTTTCAGCGACAACGAGAAGGCGGTGCTGCGCTTCACCGACGACGTGGTGCGCAACGTCAGGGCGTCGGACAAGAACCTCAAGGCCGTGCAGGCATTCCTCTCGCCCGGGGCGGTGGTCGAGCTCACGCTCACCATCGGCTACTACATGATGGTCTGCCGCTTCCTCGAGACAACTGGAGTCGAGGGCGAGGAAGGGCAGGCGGAGTGGCTGAAGACGGCGAGGCTGTGATGCGTGCGATCCTCGCAGCTGCCGTCGCGGCGATCATCGCGCTGTCCGCGGCTGCTGGAACTAGTGCATGGCGAGAACGGCGCTGATGCCCATGCTGACGCCAGTCCCAACCAAGAGCACACAAACGAGACCCCTGAGCAGCTTGGGTGACAGAGGGGACGGGCGCCGCGCCGCGTAGGATGTCACGATGAACACGACAGGCACCGCTTCCGCCGCCAGCTGCAGCGCCAGGAGCGAGGACTGGCCGGACGGCACCACGACGAGCAGGCGCAACACCGTGCCCAGTCCGAAGATCACCATGAGCGATTGCTGGATCCAGGCCAGGGGTTTGGGCTGCCGATAGAGCAGATAGACCAGGGGCGGACCCGGGGAGGCGAACAGGCCCGCCAGCAGGCCGGAGATGCCGCCGGTGAGGGCATAGATCGAGGGCGGCGAAAGCGACGGCAACGGCTTCGCCGCACGCCATAGCGAAACCGCGCACGCTGCGATGCTCGCACCGAGAAGAAGACGAAGGACCTGATAGGCCGATCCGGCAAGCCAGCCCAGCAGGAGCGCGCCGACCACGATGCCTGCCGCGCTCGCCACCACCGTCGGCACGAGGACCCGTTCGACGCGCAGAGCCCGGCGGCGATAGAGGAAGGTCCATGCGCTGCAGAACGCGATGACGGTCGACGCATTCACGGCGTCCGTCAGCGGCACCAGGTTGGTGGCGCCGATCAGGCCGAGAAGGATGAGGTTCAGCGCGAACCCGGTCAGGGCCTGCGCATAGACCGCTCCGGCGACGAAAGCCAGAAAGGTCCCGTGGACCCAAAGAATCTCGCCGAGGTGCATCGAGCCGCTAGAGCAGGATGAGTTGTTGTCATACCCCCCGTCGTCCCGACCGAAGCGCCTCGCTTCGCTCGGCTTCGGTCGGGACGACGGAGGCTTGAATCATCATGCTCTATGCGCCGCGAGCGGCCGCTTTGGCTTCCGCCTTCTGGCGGCGGCGCTCTTCGCCGATGGCCAGCAGGCGCTCCCGCTCGGCGGGATCGACGCGGCCATAGCGTGCCCGCCATTCGGGGTCGCTCGCCTTCCAGGCGAAGGGCGCCTTCACGGTGGTTCGCGGTCCGGCGGCGTTGGCCAGCAGATCGAGGGCCTGCCGAACGATCTTCTCCTGCATCTCGCGATCCCACGGATGACCGCACGGATTGCCGAGCGGGAAATCGGTGAACAGGAAGCGGGGAACGCCGCAATATTCGACAACGTCGCGGGCCGAACCGATGATCACCGTCGGAATGCCGTTTGCTTCGAGATGCCGGGCGACCAAACTCACGGTTTGGTGGCAGACGGGTCAAAGCGGACAGAGGATCGCGCCGTCGGCGCCGTCGTCGCGCAACCGCTGCAGGACCTTCGGTGCGACATCCTCGGTCGTGCTGCGCTGGCTGTACTCGGTGGGCACGCCGTGGAAGCGGGGCGTCAGGCCGGCGAACACACCGTTGCGCGCGAGCTTCGACGCGATCTCGATCGGCAGGAAGGATCCGCGATCGTCGGTGTGGGTCGATTCCTTGTCCCAGGCGAGGTTGGCCGTGTGCAGTCTGGCGGGCGCGGGATCGATCGCTCCGGACCACAGCTGGCGCTTACCGTCGTAGGGGACCGGCCCGGCGGTCGTGATCAGGGCGAGGCGGCACTCGGACAAGGGCTTCGGCAGCCTTGCGAAAGGCACGTCGTCGTGGCGCGCCCAGACATAGTCCTTCGCATAACCGAGGGCGCGATAGTATTGCCGGGTGCGCTCCATGTAGGGCACGGGTTCGCCAGTATCGACCATTTGGCTCATCCTCCTTTGAGTCCATCGCCCCGAATGGTTCGGAGATGGCCCGTCTTGATCCAGAGCCGGCAGCCCTGCGGCCCTGCCGCCGCCTGCAGCATGCTGCTTGTCGGCAGTCTCAGCCAGGACAGAGGCTCGAAGTGCTCACTGCCTTCGTCGAAACCGCCCTGCAGTACCAGCAGTTCCGCGCCGCCGGATGTGTCCAGGGTGATGGCCATGAGTGTGGGCGAGAACCGGCTACCGGCTGCATAGCGAACGATGGACGTCGCGCGTGCGACCTCGTCGCCGATCCGGTCAAGCATGCACCGTTCGACCCCGGCCATCGGCGAGGGAACCCATGGCAGCCGTGCCGCGTGGACAGCGACTCGGCGCGAAAAATCGGCGTTGATCTCCATGCGGGCCGGCATCTTCTACGGCAGCATCATAGAGGCCCGGCGCGCGTCCGTCTTTCGACGATGCGACAGTCGATATAGAACATCGGCCACGGTGAGCGTCGCGCAGACGCATGGCAGACAAGAGAGGAAGTATGGCGTACCGCGTCCTGATCGCGCAGTTCATGCACGAGACCAATACCTTCAGCAAGCTGAAGACCACGCTCGACGACTATCGCCGACGCTGGCTGATCGACGGCGAGGAGATGGTGCCGCGCTTCAAGGGCACGCGGAACGAGGTCGGCGGCTATATCGATGCGGCGGCGCAGTACGGCTGGGAGCCGGTCTATGCGGCGGCGGCCAATGCCACGCCGTCGGGCACGCTGACGAAGGAGACATGGGAGACGATCCGCGACAAGATCCTCGGTGCGGCGAAGAAGGCCGGTAAGCTCGACGCGGTGTGCCTGTCGCTGCACGGCGCGATGGTGACCGAAACCGAGGACGATGCCGAGGGCGCCCTGCTCGAGGCGTTGCGGGGCATCGTCGGTCCGGACGTGCCGATGGTCGCGACGCTCGACCTGCACGCCAATGCCACGGTGAAGATGGCGAAGAACGCCAACGCGCTGGTGAGCTTCCGGACCTATCCGCATGTCGACGGCTACGATCGCGCGCTGCAGGCGGCGGCGCTGGTGCAGGAGGCGCTGACCGGCCGGAAGAAGCCGCGCTGCCTGCTGAGCCAGCCGGCGATGCTGGAAGGCGCCGACCATGGCCGCACCACCGAGCCCGGCGTGATGCGCGACCTGCTGGCCAAGGCGGACGAATACGAGAAGGAGCCGGGCATCAACGTGGTCAGCATCCAGGTCGGCTTCACCTGGTCGGACATCCCGTACACCGGCCCGTCGATCGCCGTGAGCCACGAGCCGGCGGCCGAGGCGCGGGCGAAGGAGATCGCGCGGCTGATGATCGACGAGATCTGGCGCCGGCGTGACGAGATGAGCACCGGCTATCGGCCGGTCGCCGATGGCGTCGCTGCGGCGCGGGCGAAGAGCGACAAGAAGGGACCGCTGGTGCTGGCCGACGGCACCGACAATCCCGGCGGCGGCGGCTACAACGACACCACGCCCGTGCTGCAGGCCCTGCTCGATGCCGGCATTCAGAACGCGGCGGTCGGCACGATCTACGATCCGGGCACGGTGCAGCAGGCGATGAAGGCGGGAGTCGGCGCGGAGATCGACGTCGAGCTGGGTGGGCACACCGACGAAACGATGGGCAAGCCGGTGAAGGCCAGGGCGCTCGTCAAGATGCTGTCAGACGGCGTGTTCAAGAACGACGGGCCGATGAATGCCGGCGTGCTGAGCGACATGGGCCCGACCGCCGTGCTGCGCATCGGCGGCATCGACGTCGTCACCATCTCCAATCGCATCCAGACCACCGACCTGCAGGTTTTCCTCAGCCAGGGCATCGATCCGCGCGCGAAGGACGTTCTGGTGGTGAAGAGCGTGCAGCATTTCCGCGCCGCCTACGCGCCGATCGCGCGCGAGATCGTGCTGGTCGATTCGGGCGGCATCTGCTCCCCCGATATCTCGCGGCTGAAGTTCAAGAAGCTGCGCCGGCCGATCTGGCCGCTCGACGGCGTCAACAATCCCTATGCCGGAGCGCGCGCATGAAGCCCTACGTGATTTGCCATATGGTTTCGAGCGTCGACGGCCGCATCTGGGGCAGCCGTTGGCGGCCCAAGGTGAACGTCGTGCCCAACCTGTTCGAGACGCTGCACGACCAGATGGGCGGCGGCTCGTGGCTGTGCGGCCGCGTGACGGCGCAGGAGTTCGCCAAGGGCAAGGGGCTGGTCTATCCGCCGGCCGATCAGAAATTTCCGCGCCAGAACTGGTTCGCCACGCGCGAGGCCAAGGCGTGGGGCATCTTCCTCGATGCGCACGGCAAGGCCGTGTGGCATCGCTCGGATATCGGCGGCGACGCGATTCTGGTGATCCTGACCGAGCAGGTGCCCGATTCGCACCTCGCCGGCTTGCGCACCGATCGCGTCTCCTACGTCTTCGCCGGCAAGACCGAGATCGATCTCGCGTTGGCGCTCGAGACGCTGAACCGCGAGCTCGGCATCGAGCGGCTGATGCTGGAAGGCGGGGGCGGGGCGAACGGCGCGTTGCTGAGGGCCGGCTTGGTCGATGAGCTCAGCCTCGTGATTACCGCCGCGATCGACGGCAGCACCGGCGCGCCGACCGCCTTCAATTCAGGTGAGACCGATCTTGGCCCCGCGCCGATCGAGAGCATGACGCTGATCAGCCATGAAGTGCTCGAGAAGGGTGCGGTCTGGCTGCGCTACAGGCTGACTAATCAGCCGCTTTCTGCTCGATGAAGTGCAGCACGCCGTCGCTGCGCTCGCCCTTGAGGTAGCGGAAGGTGCCGGCGCCGGTGGCGATCAGGTCTCCCTTCTGGTCGTAGATCTCGGTCTCGGCGGCGAAGGTGCTCTGGCTGGTCGAGGGCCGCCAGGCGCCGAGGATGGTGAGTTCGTCGCCGTCGCGCGCCGCCTTGATGAACTGCGTCGTGAAGGCCAGCGTGACCGAGAGCCGCCGCGCGGTCCCTGTCTCGTTGAAGGTGCAGGCAAAGCCCGACGCGCTGTCGAGCAGCGTCATCAGCACGCCGCCATGCAGCAGCCCGTTGGCGTTGCACAGCTCGGGCCGTACTTTCAGTCGCATCTCGACGAAGCCGTGGCGCCACGCCACGACCTCGTGCCCGATCAGTCCATTGAAACCGCGGAACTCGTGAGACGCGACCGGCCGAGCGTCGGCCGGTCGTTGGATTGCCATGTGTCTGTGGTCGCTTCCGTTTTAGCGGCGGGCCATGGCGGCCATCGGCGCACGATGACCGTTGGTCATCGGCCGCGCGGCAACGGGCGAGGTGGCCTGGGCGGCCGACGGCTGCGCCGCCATGCCGGTGCGGATGTCGCGCGCGACCTTGACCAGGCGCGGGCCCCAGTCGGCCTCGAGCCGGTCGCGGCTGATCTGGTAGATCGGCGCCGAGGCGTTCACGGCATAGGCGGCGGTGCCGTCGGTGTTGCGCAGCGGCACGCCGACGCCGCACAGCTCGGGCAGCCACTCGCCCCAGGTCACGCAGAAGCCGCGGTCGGTCAGCTCCTTGAACGAGCGCTCGAGGCCGGTCTTCACCTTGGTCCAGTCGTCGCGCCAGCGGCGGCGGATCGCATCGATCTGCTTGTTGCGGTCGACGTCGGGCAGCGAGAACAGGTAGGCGCGGCCCATCGCCGTGCTCGCCATCGGCACGCGGGTGCCGACGTCGTGGGTGATGGCCACCACCGACGGGCCGCGGCAGGCCTCGAGGTAGATCATCGAGTGACGGTCGCGGCCGCCGAGCGCCGTCGAGGCGTTGAGCGCATGGGCGAGGGTCTCGAGTGGCTGGCGCGAGGCGCGGCGTACGTCCATCGAGGAGATCGCGGCATAGCCGAGCGCCAGCACCGAGGCGCCGAGCTCGTACTTGCGGAAGCGGCGGATGTAGTTGAGGTAGCCCAGCTCGGTCAGCGTATGCGTGAGCCGCGCCACCGTCGGCTTGGGCAGGCCGGTGCGATGCGCGATCTCCTGGTTGCCCAGCATGCCCTCGCCCGCATGGAACGCGCGCAGGATGTCGAGGCCGCGGGCCAACGCCGTGACGAACTGGCGGTCCTTGGCCGGCACGCCCTCGGCGAGTCCGTTCTCGACGGAACTTTGCAGCGCGGCGGTTCGGGTGACGAGGTGGCTGACATTACCCATTGGTCGTTCTCTCCTATGTAAATGGCTGTTCATTTCTGCGGGTCGGAAGCTGCCATTCGTTGGAGGTCACTGCAATGCAAGGAGAGGGGTTTTGATATGCGAACGTGCAAGGCCGCCATGTCACAAATGCGGGGTTCAATCTCATCAGTTGTGCGAGCGATAACTCCTTCGCGGAAATCGCTATTTCCGTGTTTTGCGAGACTGGTGTGATAAGTTTCGCCAACCCCTTCAAGAGGCACTCTTCTCGTGGCCAAAGACCCGATCAAAGAACCCACGGTCCCCAAGGACATCGCCGGCCTGTCGTTCGAGGACGCGTTGAAGGAGCTGGAGGCCATCGTGCAGCAGCTCGAGCGCGGTCAGGTGAAGCTGGACGAGGCGATTTCGGCCTACGAGCGGGGGGCGCTGCTCAAGCGCCACTGCGAGCAAAAGCTTGCCGAGGCCAAGATGAAGGTCGAGAAGATCGTGTTTTCCGCCGATGGAACGGTCAGCAGCCAGCCGGCCGATCTGAGCTGACCGACCGTACGATATCGTCCCATGCCGTTGTCTGCGTACCGACAGTTCGAGCCGGCTCTGGCCTATGCCGCCGAATCGACCGAGCGAACCATGGATCGCCTGATCCCGAAAGGCGATGCCGGCGAGGCGCGCGTGTTCGAGGCCATGCGCTATTCGAGCCTGGGGGGCGGCAAGCGCCTGCGCGCCTTCTTCGTGCTGGCGAGCTCCACGCTGTTCAAGGTCAGCCCGAGCTCGGCGCTGCGCGTCGCCAGCGCGATCGAGTTCGTGCATGCCTACTCCCTGATCCACGACGACCTGCCGGCGATGGACGACGACGATCTGCGGCGCGGCAAACCGAGCTGCCACAGGCAGTTCGACGAGGCGACCGCGATCCTGGCCGGCGATGCCCTGCAGGCGCTGGCGTTCGAGGTGCTGGCTCACGAGGCCACACACGGCGATTCGGCGGTGCGGGCTGTGCTGGTCGCGGAGCTCGCCAAGGCCGCAGGGGCACAGGGCATGGTCGGTGGCCAAATGCTCGACCTGCTGGCAGAAACCCAGCCCGACCTGTCGATCGGCGCGATCACCCGGCTGCAACGGCTGAAAACCGGCGCCCTGATCTCGTTTTCCTGCACCGCGGGGGCGATTCTCGGCAAGGCGGCCGAGCCGCTCCGGGCGGCGCTCGCGGCCTATGCTCACGATCTCGGGCTGGCGTTTCAGATCGTTGACGACCTGCTCGACGTCGAGGGCGATCCTGCCGAGCTCGGCAAGGCGACCCGCAAGGACGCGGATGCGGGCAAGGCGACTTTCGTGTCGATCCTCGGCCTAGAGCGCGCTCGGTCGCAAGCTACACTACTTGCGCAGCAGGCCGCCGCTCATCTAGAGCCTTTCGGCGGGCCGGCCGATCTCCTGAAACAGGCGGCCAAATTCGTGGTAACCCGTCGCTCGTGACGGTTCCGTCTCCACAACTTCTCAATGGCTTATGGTCTATAGTGATTCCATGACCGGGCAAAATACGACGCCGCTTCTCGACACCGTCGATGTGCCGGCCGACATCCGTCGGCTGAAGCCCGAGCAGCTGCGCCAGCTCGCCGACGAGTTGCGGCAGGAGACGATCTCCGCGGTGTCCGTGACCGGCGGCCATCTCGGCGCGGGTCTCGGCGTGGTCGAGCTCACCGTGGCGCTGCACTACGTGTTCGACACGCCGCGCGATCGGCTGATCTGGGACGTCGGCCACCAGGCCTACCCGCACAAGATCGTCACCGGGCGTCGCAGCCGCATCCGCACGCTGCGCCAGGAGAACGGCCTGTCCGGATTCACCAAGCGCTCGGAGAGCGAGTACGACCCGTTCGGCGCCGCGCACTCCTCGACCTCGATCTCGGCGGGGCTCGGTATGGCCGTGGCGCGCGACCTCGCCGGCAACAACAACAACGTGGTCGCCGTGATCGGCGACGGTGCGATGAGCGCCGGCATGGCCTACGAGGCGATGAACAACGCCGGTCATCTGCGCAGCCGGCTGATCGTGATCCTGAACGACAACGACATGTCGATCGCCCCGCCGGTCGGCGCGATGTCGGCGCATCTCTCGCGCCTGCTGTCGGGCCGGCCGTACGTCACGCTGCGCAATCTCGGCCGCTCAGTCGCCGAGGCGCTGCCCAAGCCGCTCGAGCTGGCGGCGCGCCGCGCCGAGGAGTTTGCCCGCGGCTTCGTCGCCGGCGGCACGCTGTTCGACGAGATGGGCTTCTACTACGTCGGCCCGGTCGACGGTCACAACCTCGACCACCTGCTGCCGGTGCTGAAGAACGCCCGCGACAGCAAGCTCGACAAGCCGATCCTGATCCACGTCGTCACCAAGAAGGGCAAGGGCTATCCGCCGGCCGAGGCGAGCGCCGACAAGTACCACGGCGTGGTGAAGTTCGACGTCATCACGGGCAAGCAGAGCAAGCCGATCGCCAACGCGCCGCAATACACCGCCGTGTTCGCCAAGGCGCTGATCGCCGAGGCCGAGGCCGACAAGAAAATCTGCGCCATCACGGCGGCGATGCCGTCAGGCACCGGCCTCGACAAGTTCTCCGAGCGCTTCCCGGAGCGCAGCTTCGACGTCGGCATCGCCGAGCAGCATGGCGTGACCTTCGCGGCGGGCCTCGCCTGCGAGGGCTTCAAGCCGTTCGCCGCGATCTACTCGACCTTCCTGCAGCGCGGCTACGATCAGGTGGTCCACGACGTCGCCATCCAGAAGCTGCCGGTGCGCTTCGCCATCGACCGTGCCGGCCTGGTCGGCGCCGACGGCGCCACGCATGCGGGCTCGTTCGACGTCGCCTATCTCGCCTGCCTGCCCGACTTCGTGGTGATGGCGGCGGCCGACGAGCTCGAGCTGATGCACATGGTGGCGACCGCCGCGCAGATCGATGACCGGCCCTCGGCCTTCCGCTACCCGCGCGGCGAGGGCGTCGGGATCGAATTGCCGGCCAGGGGCATCCCGCTCGAGATCGGCAAGGGCCGCGTCCTGCGCGAAGGCACCAAGATCGCCATCCTGTCGCTCGGCGCGCGGCTCGGCGAATGCCTGGTGTCCGCCGAGGACCTCGCCGCCAAGGGCCTCAGCACCACGGTGGCCGATGCGCGCTTCGCCAAGCCGCTCGACACCCGGCTGATCGAGCGTCTGGCGCGCGAGCACGAGGTGCTAATCACCATCGAGGAGGGCTCGGTCGGCGGCTTCGGCAGCCACGTGCTGCAGCATCTTGCGATGGCCGGCCTGCTCGACCACGGCTTGAAGGTACGGCCGATGGTGCTGCCGGATCGCTTCATCGATCATGCGGCGCCGGCGAAGCAGTACGCAGAGGCCGGCCTCGACGCGCCGCACATCGTGGCGACGGCGCTGGCCGCGCTCGGCCAGCGGGCCGAGCGCGCACGAGGCTGACCTCAACTGCCGAAGCGCCGCCGCTTTCTGACGGTGCTGTTGCCGTGGCAGGCTCGCCGGACGCTCGCTGCCCTGGCCAAGGGCACTAACTAAACCCGCTGCGCTGTGTCGAATTGGGGAGTGAGAGCCGCCTGCCGGACGGTCCTGGGCTTCAGTCGGCTCAGCTCCGATCGGGAAAATCCCGCTTCGCCGAACAGGATCCGGGTCATGATCTCCTCACCTTCCGCGGGCAGGAACCGGCCCCGTCCTGCCTGGTGGCAATTGGTGATTTCTCCGACCAGGACTGTCCGCTCGTCGGTGTAGAGATCGATGCGAATCAGGTTGAACTCCTCGCTGAGCTTCGTCGCGATGGAGATCAATTCATTCAGGTTGGCGGGCTTCGACTTTCCGGGGCCCATCGGGTTGCTCATCGCGAACGGCAGCAACTCCCAGTCCGTCGTATAGAGGTTTTGCGTGTGGTTCGTGTGCCGGTCGAAGTCGACCTGCACGATGAACGGACGGCCATGGAGGCAGAACACCTTGTAGTCTTCCACCGACTGCCGGCCGAAAATATAGGGCTCGACGATCACCCTGGGACGGAGATGGCGGTAGTTCACCTCCCGGGTGACGCAATAGAAGTCCTTGTCGAACCAGGAACGTACTTTCCCGAAGTCGATGGCTGAGCCGGCACGCCGAAAGATGATCTCTCCGGACATGTGGGTCGGCTTGATCACACAATCTGTCGGATAGGCGAATTCCAGGACCTCGCCATAGGACTCGAGCACCGCGATCGTCGGCACATTGTGTGCATCGCCGACTTTCGCCTTCACGTATTCCTTCACGCGCGCCTTGTCGCTCACGAAGGCTCGGAGCGGATCGAGCATCTCCTTGGAGGTCTTGATGTGAAACAGCGCATCGTTCAGCCCACCGCCCGATATTCGCGGAAGACGGCGGTGCGCTTGCACAAACTGCGCGAGCGCAAAGCCGTAATCGAAAATTCGTGTTTTCGGCAGGAAGCCGGACATCTTGAACAACGAACTGTCTGCGACGCCCATGAACTGCCTTGCTACTTTGGTGGTCCGATGACCCTTGCGGGGGATCAAGAGCTGCGTGCCTCGCGCACAGTACGGTTGAGGCGGGGGCAAAATACTCGAATTGAGCTCTCGAGGCGAGGCCCGGGCTTCCGCAGCATTGTCCATGTAAACCGCGCTGTCGATGCGCCTCAGATCGTCTCGGCCGCCGTCAGCCGGCAAGCCGAAGGGGCACGCGGATTGCGCGAGTTCTGCTTCGTGCGGAAAGACATTCGAAAGCTTCAGGAAAGTCGGCCGAAAGCTGTCCTCGCTAGCCTTGCCCTCGAACCGTTGACGCATGGCGAAGCATCTCCTCCGACTTCTAGCCTTGTTCATTGCCTTGAAGCTTCTGTGGATGGAGTTTCAGCCGGTTGTCGAGAAGCTTCTGTCGCAGCGCTAGCGATCGGTCGAAACGCGAAACGGAGCGAAGAATGTTGAAGTTCATGTTCCTGGCGGCAGGGATGGCCGCGCTGCTGCTGATCGGCGCTGCCGCTTTCGCCGCTGGTTGCCCCGCGGGAAGCAAGCGGCATTGCGTGCAAACCAAGTCGGGCATCCAGTGCTACTGCCGCTGAGCCGTACGTCGCACAGCGAGCTTACGCAGAACTGACGACACGCTTTCCCGAGTCTTACGGCGTCTGTCAAATTACGCAAAGCTTACCTGCTCTTTCGTTGCGGACTCGCCGACAGCGCTGTTAATCGATTCGCGTGTCGGAGATGCCTCGATGAGAGTGCTCATCGCAGAAGACAACAGCACATACGCTCAGGTCCTTCAGGAACAGCTGAAGCGATCGGCCATCGACTCTGATCGTGTCTCGATGCTCATGGAAGCCGAGAATGCCCTCTCGGCGATACCCTATTCGGCACTCGTTCTGGATCTCGGTCTGCCGGACGGCGACGGTATCGACCTGGTCCGTCGGCTGAGGCGATCGGGCAGTTCGCTGCCGATCCTGATCATCAGCGCGCGTCACGGGCTCGATGACCGTGTGCAGGGGCTTCGCGCCGGTGCCGATGATTACATGGCGAAGCCCTTCTCGATCGACGAGCTCATTGCGCGACTGCATGCGTTGACGCGCCGTCCCGGCGCGATGGTCGGCGAAATGCTGCGCGTCGGCAACGTTACGCTCGATACCCAGACGCGGCAGATCAACGTCGGCGAGCGCGTCATTGCCGGTCGCTTACGCGAGGCGCTGATCCTCGAGTTGATGATCCGGCATCAGGGTCAGGTGATCCGGCGCGATTTCGTCTTCCACCAGCTTTATGGGTTCGACGGCGACGTCGAAGCGGCGACCATCGATGTCCACATCCATCGACTACGCCGCATGCTCATAGTCATGGGCGCGACGGTCACCATCCATACTATCCGAGGCGTCGGCTTCATCCTCACAGCCCAAGGACCGCAACCGCATGCGAAGCTGTCCCCCGGTCATATAAGCAACGGCACGAGTTCGAAAAGATGAGTGAGTCCCGAGAACCGAGCCCGCACGGCCGAGTCGTCAACCGGCCGAGGCTGATCGGCGCGGCCGCGCTGGTAGTCATCGCATTGGCCGGATTGTGGTGGCTCGGCTTGCCACCATTTTCCGGAGCGCCGCCGAAGGAGGGTCGAACCAAGCGCGCCGAGGTCCAGCAGGCCAACGTCGAGGTGACGCTGAGCGACAAGCAGGTCAGTTCGCTCAAGATCGCGGCCGTCGGCCGGGCGCGTTTCGACGTCACGCGCAGCGCGGTCGGCAGCATCGACTTCAACCAGAACATGCTGGTGCAGGTCTTCACGCCCAACCAGGGCCGCATCATCGCGACCTATGCCAACGTCGGCGACCGGGTGCAGAAGGGACAGGTTCTGTTCACCGTCGACAGCCCCGATCTCCTCACGGCGATGTCCAACCTCATCCAGGCAGCGGGCGTGTTGGTTCTGCAGAACGCCAACCTCAAGCGCCTGACCGAGACCCTGCGTGGCGGCGGCGGCGCGCAGAAGGACGTTGACCAGGCCCGCTCCGACCAGCAGACGGCCGAAGGCAACCTGCGGGCCGCGCGCGACACGGTGCGGATCTTCGGCAAGACCGAAGAGGAAATCGATCAGATCATCCGAGAGCGCAAGGCTGATTCGGTATTGGTTGTGCGGAGCCCGATTACCGGGAGCGTGACGCAGCGCACCGCGGCGCCCGGCCTGCTGGTCCAGCCGGGCAACGCGCCGGCGCCGTTCACCGTTGCGGACACCTCGACCATGTGGATGCTCGCGAACGTGGTGGAGGCCGACGCGCCTCTGATGCGCGTCGGCCAGCCGATCATCGTGCGCGTCTCCGCCTACGGCAACCGTCAGTTCGATGGTGCGATCACGGTGGTCGGCGCTCAGGTCGATCCTGCCACCCGCCGGTTCCTGGTCCGGTCGGAGATTCGCGATCCCGAGCAGCTGCTGCGGGCCGGCATGTTCGCCACCTTCACCATCCGGATCGCCGCGCCGGTCGAAACAACGGCTGTACCTGACGATGCCGTCGTCCGCGAGGGCGACGGCAGCATGACGGTCTGGGTCACGACGGATCGGCGGCGCTTCGTGAAGCGCACGATCAAGACCGGGATGCAGCAGAACGGCTCGACCGAGATCCTCGAGGGCTTGCAGCCCGGCGAGCTGGTCGTCGTCGACGGTGCGGTCTTCGTCAGCAACAAGGCCTTCGGCGTAGCCGGGGCGGACTGAGGAGATCGGGCGTGCTGAAGTCGATCCTGGTCTTCGGGCTGACCCGCCGGCCGATCATCGTGCTGGGCGTGCTGGTGTTCCTCGGCATCGGGGTGTTCGCCTTCTCGCGACTCAATATCGAGGCCTATCCCAATCCGGCACCGGTCATCCTCGAGATCACCGCGCAGGCGCCCGGCCTGTCGGCCGAGGAGATGGAGAAGTACTACACCATCCCCATAGAGATCGCGCTTTACCCGACCCCGGGCGTGGTCAACATCCGCTCGACCTCGTTCTACGGCCTGAGCTTCGTGCGAGTGACCTTCAAGTACGGTATCGCCTTCAACACCGCATACGCTGATGCGGCCGTCTACCTGCAGCAGGGCGTCAACCTGCCCGGCAACCAGGTGCCGCAAATCCAGCAGTCGAGCCTGGTCGGCGAGATCGTGCGCTATCAGGTCACCGGCCCTCCCAACTTCGGGCTGACGAATCTCCGCACCGTGCAGGATTGGGTCGTCGCCCGGCGCCTGCTGACCATCCCCGGCGTGGTCCAGATCAACTCGTGGGGCGGCACGACCAAGCAGTTCAACGTCGATGCCGATCTCGCCAAGCTCGAGGCCTACAACGTCACCATTCCCCAGATCATCACCGCGCTGGGCAACGCCAACATAAACGTCGGCGGGCGCGAGATCACGATCGGCCAGCAGTCGGTGAACATCCGCGGCGTCGGCCTGATCGACACCGGCGGCAACGACGATCTCACGCAGGGCCGGCGCGTCACCGACATCGAGAACGTGGTCCTCAGCCAGAGCAACGGCGTCCCGGTCCTGGTGAAGGACGTGGCCAAGGTCTCGGTGGGCTTCGTGCCACGGCTGGGCATTGCCGGCCGCGACAACGATCCCGACATTGCTGCGGCGATCGTCGTGATGGGGCGTACACAGCATACCAACGAGGTGCTGCCCAAGGTCGAGGCCGAGATCGAGCGCATCAACAAGGACGGCACCCTGCCGCCCGGCGTCAAGGTCGTCACGTACTACGACCGCAGCACGCTGGTGAATGTCACCACCGCCACGGTGCTGCACAACCTCGTGTTCGGCTGCCTGCTGGTGTTCCTGATCCAGTGGATATTCCTCGGCGACCTGCGGTCGGCGATCATCGTCGGCGCCAACATCCCCTTCGCCTTGTTCTTCGCCGTGGTGATCATGGTGGCGCGCGGCGAGGACGCGAACCTGCTGTCGGTGGGCGCCGTCGATTTCGGCATCATCATCGATTCCGCGGTGATCCTGGTCGAGAACATCTTCCGCAACTTCCAGAGCAATCAGGACAATCGCCATCGTTTGCTGCAGCATCTGAGTGAGGGCCTGTGGGGCCCCGACCCGAGCTCCTCGACCAGAGGCTCCGCCTTCCGCTGGTCTGAAAGGCTGCGTCTGATCTTCGTCAGCGCCCTGCAGGTCGATCGCGCGGTCTTCTTCACCGCGACCATCACCATCACCGCCTTCCTGCCCCTCTTCACCATGACCGGAGTCGAGGGCCAGATCTTCGGCCCGATGGCCCGCACCTATGCCTATGCGCTGGTCGGTGCCCTCCTGGCGACCTTCACGGTCACGCCGGTGCTGGCGTCGATCGTGCTGCCGCAGCACGTCGAGGAGGTCGAGACCCGGTTCGTGCGGATGATCCGGCGCATCTATACGCCCGTGCTGCGCTGGGCGCTGGGCAGCGTCGCCATCCCGATCACGGCCGGGGTGATCTTCCTGGCCATCGCCGGGGCGTGCGGTGCGAGGCTCGGCAGCGAGTTCCTGCCGGCGCTGGAGGAGGGCAACTTCTGGATCCGCGCTTCGCTGCCGCCGACCATCAGCCTGCAGGCTGGCGTCGACGCCACGAAGAAGATGCGTGAGATTCTGCTTCGCCATCCCGAGGTGCTGACGGTCGTGTCGCAGCACGGGCGGCCCGACAACGGCAGCGATGCCTCGCCGTTCTCCAATGTCGAGCTGTTCGCGCCTCTCAAGCCGTTCGACCAGTGGCCGAGCGGACTCGACAAGGCCGAGCTCACCGACATGCTGCAGAAGGAGTTCGAGCAGGAGCTGCCGGGCGTCGGCTTCAACTTTTCGCAGTACATCCAGGACAACGTCGAGGAGGCGTTGTCCGGCGTGAAAGGCGCCAACTCGGTCAAGATACTCGGTCCGAACCTCGAGGTTCTGGAGAAGCTCGCCGAGCAGGTCCGCAACGAGATGGCGCAGATCCAGGGCGTCGCCGATCTCGGCATCTTCCACATCGTCGGCCAGCCCAATCTCAACATCAAGATCGACCGCGAGAAAGCGGCGCGTTACGGCCTCAACGCCGGCGACATCAATAGCGTCGTGCAGGCGGCGATGGGCGGCACCAACGCGACCACCGTCCTCGAGGGCGACCGGCAGTTCGGCGTCTCCGTCCGCCTGCAAGGTCCCTACCGGCAAACCATCGACGCCATCCGAGACGTCAAGGTCGCCTATTCGCTGCCCGCTGGAGGGAACGCTTACGTGCCGCTGAGCGAGCTTGCCAGAATCTCGGTCGATACCGGCGCCTCGTTCGTCTATCGCGAAAGTAGCCAGCGATTTATCCCGATCAAGTTCAGCATCCGCGGCCGCGATCTCGGCAGCACGGTGGCTGAGGCGCAGGAGCGCATTGCCCAGCACATCAAGCTGCCGACCGGCTACCGCATCCTGTGGGCCGGCGAGTTCGAGAACCTGCAACAGGCCAAGCAGCGGCTGGAGATCATCATTCCGATCACGCTGCTGCTGATCCTGGTGCTGCTGTACGGCCTGTTCAACACGCTGCGCGACAGCCTGGTGGCGCTGGCCGGCATTCCCTTCGCGGCGGCGGGCGGCGTGATCGCGCTCTATGTCGCCGGCGAGGACTTCAGCGTCTCGGCAGCGATCGGCTTCATTTCGCTCGCGGGCGTGGCGGTGATGGATGGCATCGTCAACATCACCTACTTCCGCGAGCTGCTGAGCCGCGGCCAGTCGTTCGGCGACGCTATCTTCAACGGTGCCGAGCAGCGCATGCGGCCGATGCTGATGACCGCGCTCTCGGCCGGTGTCGGCCTCTTCCCCGCGGCGATCTCGCAAGGCATCGGCAGCCAGGTGCAGCGGCCGCTCGCCACCGTCGTGGTGGGCGGCATGCTGCTCGGCCCGATCATGCTGCTGGTGGTCGGGCCTGCCCTGCGCCGCGTGTTGCTGAGGGAATACATTCGCAGTCCCGACCGGGTGATCGATGACGAAGTCCTGGGCGACGAGGAGGTGGGAGAATGAGCCTCTCCCGTGCATTGGCCGCCATGGCGACGCTCGGCCTCGCCTCCTGCACGGTCGGCCCGGATTTCGTCCGGCCCGACCCGCCCAAGGACAAGACCTATCTGTCCGGCCCGACGACCGACGAGACGGTCGCCGTGCCGGACGTGCTGGGTGGTGAGGCCCAGCGCTTCGTGGCCGATCTCGATATCCCGGCCCAGTGGTGGCAGGTCTACCAGTCGAAGGCGCTGAACGACTTGATCGGGCAGGCGCTCGTGGCCAATCCCGACATCCAGTCGGCCCTCCAGTCGCTCAAGGCGGCGCAGGAGAACGCCAAGGCGCAGCGCGCGGCCTTATTCCCGACGGTGACGGCCACCGGGTCGGGTACCCACAACCAGACCTCCGCGGCCTTGTCGCCGGCGACCTCGGACAACAACAACGTATTTGGTCTTTTCACCGGCCTCCTGAACGTCAACTACCTGCTCGATGTCTGGGGCGGCACCCGGCGCGCCGCCGAATCGCTCGAGGCGCAGGCGGAATCGCAATGTTTCGTGCTGGAGGCCGCCTACCTGACCCTGAGCTCGAACGTGGTGGTCGCCGCCGTCACCGAGGCGTCGTTGCGCGGTCAGATCGCGGCCATCCAGCGCACCATCGCCATCCAGCGCGATTCGCTCGCCCTGTTGCAGCGTCGCTTCACGATCGGCCAGGCTTCCCGCGCCGATGTCGCCACCCAGGAAGCAGCGCTTGCCCAGAGCGAGGCGACCCTGCCGCCGCTCACCAACCAGCTCAGCCAGCAGCGCAACCTGCTGGCCCAGCTCACCGGCCATACGACGGCGCACGTGCCGGCCGAGACCTTCGAGCTCGCGAGCCTGACCCTGCCGCAGGACCTGCCGGTCAGCATGCCGGCGCGCATGATCGAGCAGCGGCCCGACATCCGTTCTGCCGAGGCCAACGTCCACTCGGCTGGCGCGCAGGTCGGCGTGACGACCGCCGCGCTGCTGCCGCAGTTCAACTTCCAACTCATCTACGGCTCGACCTCGACCTCGCTCGACATGCTGTTCAGCCCGGCTCTGGGGCCGACCGTCACCGTGGGCGGCAGCGTCGCGCAGACCATCCTCGATGGCGGCGCGAACCTCGCCCGTCGGCGCGCCGCGATCGCGGCGTGGGAGGCGAGCAAGGCGCAGTACCGGTCGACCGTGCTCACGGCCTTTCGCAACGTCGCCGATACGCTCCGGACGCTCGAGTCCGATGCCCTTGCTTTGCGGGCCGCGGCCAATGCCGAGCATGCGGCGGGCCTCAGCCTCGAGATCACGCGGCGCCGCCAGGCGGCAGGCGATGCCGGCATCCTCGACGTGCTGAACGCCGAGCTGACCTACCAGCAGGCGTCGCTCGCGTTGGTGCAGGCGGAGGCGGCGCGTTTTTCCGACACCGCGGCGCTGTTCCAGGCATTGGGCGGCGGCTGGTGGAACCGCGACGTCGACGGCAAACCGGCCCCGGCCAAGCGCGCGACCTGCGCGGCGCCGAAGAACCCGCCGCCGCCCCAGCCCTGGCCCGGGCAATCGCAACCGAAGAGGGCCGGATGATGCGAGGCACCTTGGTGCTGCTTGTGCTGGCCGGAGCCCTGGCACAGGGCGGTTGCGCCGTGAGCTGCGGCGCCACGCCCGAACGGCTCGCCTCCCTGCGCCGGGGAATGTCCTACGACGAGACTGCGGCGGTCATGGGGTGTCCCGGCGGCCTGGTCACCGATCGCAGTCCGCTGACCGGCGAGTTCGCGATCGTCGAATGGAGCGGCCCGGCATCCCGCGTGTTCAGCTGGACGCAGATCGACTTCCTCGACGGCAAGCTCCTGTCCTACTCGACCGGCCGCCGCGGCGCGCTCTAGAGACACGTTGGATCTGCGGCGCCTCGGAGGCCGGATCGATCAATCGTGCGACGACATCGCCCACAAGTTCGATTCCGCGGTAGCGTATGCGGATTTGCGCTGCGTCCTCGGTAGAGCGCCTGTGGCGGGCCGGTGCACCGTCGAACCAGCGCCGTCGTTTCGCCCTGAGATCGGCCATGTTCACCGCATGGCTGCCGAGAAAGAGATGGTCGGGGTTCACGCAACGTCGCTCGTCGCAGCGATGGCAAACCATCGTCTGCGCAGGGATGGGCCCGTGCTTGATTATCCATGCCAGGCGGTGCGCGAGATGCGTCCGGCCGTGGACCGTCAAATGGCCGTAGCCGCCGTTGGTCAGGCCGCCTTGCCAGATCAGGCAACCGGACAAGGGATCGGCCTTGGTGAAATGGGCGAGGCGCTGCTCGGCAGTCCAGCCTGGAGGGAGGTTGCGCCGGCTCAGTGCGCGAATGGTGGAGGTCATGCCTGGATGATAGGCCCGGCACGCTTTCACCACCTATTATGGGCAATGGCCTTCGCGCATTCCTAGAAATGCGTATCGAAGAATCCGGTTCCATTGACCAAAAAGCGGCGCTCGAGGCGCCGCTTATCCACAGGGTTTTGGTCGAGTCGGCGAAGAAAAGATCCCTCGACTACGCTCGGGATGACCGCTTACGCGGTCACTTCGGCTGGGCCACCGTGCGCAGGTACGGCTTGATGGTCTTGAAGCCGTTCGGGTACTTGGCCTTGGCCTGCTCGTCGGTCACGGCGGGCGGGATGATGACGTCCTGGCCGTGCTTCCAGTTCACCGGCGTCGCGACCATGTGCTTGGCGGTGAGCTGCACGGAATCGAGGATGCGCAGCACCTCGTCGAAGTTGCGGCCGGTGTTCATCGGGTAGGT
>Ga0070738_10001030_pt1 | contig 65590 bp, 51 predicted proteins | sample Coa_R2_2_FD_66446 | JGI IMG/M metagenome (GOLD analysis project Ga0070738, IMG submission 66446) | Surface soil microbial communities from Centralia Pennsylvania, which are recovering from an underground coalmine fire - Coalmine... | ecosystem: Environmental > Terrestrial > Soil > Unclassified ... | reverse complement strand
GTGGCAGAAGACGGACGCGTGCTCGGTGTTATTCATCTCAAGGACATCGTGAAGCAGGGTATGCGCGAGCGGTTCGATCAATTGCGTGCGATGGGGATTAAGACGGTAATGATTACCGGCGACAACCCGCTGACGGCGAAAGCCATCGCAGCCGAAGCAGGCGTCGACGACTTCCTTGCCGAAGCAACGCCGGAAACAAAGATGGCTCTCATTCGGAAAGAGCAAGCGAGCGGAAAGTTGGTAGCAATGACGGGAGACGGCACGAACGATGCGCCGGCGCTCGCGCAGGCCGATGTTGGAGTGGCCATGAATACCGGCACAATGGCTGCGAAGGAAGCAGCGAATATGGTCGATCTCGATAGCAATCCGACGAAGCTCATCGAAGTCGTGGAGATCGGCAAACAACTTCTCATGACTCGCGGAGCACTCACGACCTTCAGCATCGCCAACGACGTAGCGAAATACTTCGCGATCATTCCCGCCATGTTCATGGGTGCTTTCCCGGTGCTTGGGGCTCTCAATATCATGGGGTTGCACACGCCGCAAAGCGCTATCCTTTCGGCGGTCATCTTCAATGCGCTCATTATCATTGCGCTGGTGCCGCTTGCACTAAAAGGCATTAAATACCGACCATTGGGGGCGGCAGCGGTATTGCGACGTAATATTCTAATTTATGGCGTGGGTGGTGTGATTATCCCTTTCATTGGCATTAAGGCTATCGATCTCGTAGTCGCAGCATTCGGAATCTAAGGAGGCGTTCACAATGATGAAGACAATAGTTACCTCAATTGTCATGACGATCGTACTGACCGTGCTCGTCGGCATTATTTATCCACTTGCCATGACGGGAATTGCACAATTGGTATTTCCAAAGCAGGCCAATGGCAGCCTCATAGTGCACGATGGTAAAGTGATCGGTTCGAAGCTAATCGGCCAGCAGTTCGGAAGCGAGAAGTTCTTTCGTTCGCGACCATCGGCGGCGGGAAGCGGATACGATGCGGCTAACTCGGGCGCTACGAATCTTGGCCCTACCAGTAAAGCACTTATCGACCGCATTACGCATGACCGTGATTCGTTGCAGAAGCTCTATCCAGAACTTGATTCCGTACTGCCGGCAGATATGTTGACGACTTCCGGTTCCGGACTCGATCCAGATATTAGCGTTGCCAATGCAATGATGCAAGCTAAAGTCGTCGCACGAACGAATAATCTGCCTCTCGATACCGTTACGGCACTGGTGAAGCACCACATCCAGGGGCGCGATCTGGGATTCCTGGGCGAGCCTCGCGTCAACGTGCTTGAGCTTAACATGGATCTGTTGGATCATCTTAAACACCCGTGACAGAAGCGCTTTCGGTTGAAGACCTGCTCCACGAGATAAAGTACGCGAAGGAAAGCCCGCTTCGCATTTATCTCGGTGCGGCTCCCGGCGTTGGGAAGACCTACCGAATGCTTCAGGACGGCAATACACTGAAACGCAAAGGCGTCGATGTTGTCGTTGGCTACGTTGAACCCCATGAACGGCCCGACACGATCAATCAAATTGGCGATCTCGAAGTCATTCCTCCCAAAGCGATAGAGTATAAAGGCGTGACGCTTCGCGAGATGGATACCGAAGCTGTTATTGCACGGCGTCCCGAAATCGTCCTTGTCGATGAACTCGCACATACAAATGCGCCCGGTTCGGTGCATAGCAAGCGATATGAGGACATCGAAGACATCCTGGCTGCCGGTATAGCCGTTTTTAGCACGTGCAATGTCCAGCATTTGGAGAGTGTCCACGATATGGTGGAGCGTATGACCGGGGTGGAGGTAAAGGAGCGCGTTCCCGACACGTTCTTCTCACTCGCGCGAGAGATGGTTATCGTCGATGTGACGCCGGAAGAACTATTGGAGCGGATGCAGCAGGGTAAGATTTATCCGGTCGATCGGATCGAACGTTCGCTCAAAGGCTTCTTCTCGCGCAGCAATATTAGTATGCTTCGCGAACTGGCGTTGCGCGAGTTGGCTAACGATGTTGAACAGAAGGATAAAGAAGCGCGACACGACACCAATACACCGGGTACCGCGACCAGCGGTGAAAAGGTGCTCGTCGCCGTGCCTGCAACATCGGCAGCTCAACGGCTAATCCGACAGGGTTCACGAATGGCCGGTCGAATGAATGCCAAATGGATTGTAGCGTTCGTCGAGCCGGAAGGCAATACTATTAGCGAAGAACAGGCAGTGACTCTTCGCGACGCATTCACGCTTGCGCGCTCCTTAGGAGCAACAGTCGTGCAATTGAGAGGCCGCGACATAGCTGATACCCTTGTGGACTTCGGCAAACAGGAAGGCATTACGCAGTTCGTAATCGGAGCCACACAACGTGCGTGGTGGAAGAGACTCATCTCTCGTTCGGTCGTCGGCGAATTACTCAAACAGGTTGGGGAAGTCGGCGTATTCGTAGTGCCGATGAAAAAAGATGGAGAAGAAAGTGAGCCGGTATTCCCTTCGGTATCCTCCGCACAACCACATGAAGGCAGAGTTCTTTTAACCGATTATATTAAACCTAACTGCATTGTCGCAAATCTTCGCTCCGTCGAGACAGTAGAACAGACGATTGCCATATTGATTGACCAACTCATTCAAAACAACCCCGAGCTTGCCGAATACCGCGCTGAAATCCTCGACATGATCATGCGCCGCGAACGCCTGATGAGTACCTTCCTCGATACCGGCATTGCCATTCCGCACTCGGCAGGTTTCGAAGCGATTACGGACATTCATGCAATTATGGCGCTCACACCGCAAGGCGTTATGTCGTTGGGTCGGGATGACAAGGCCTATATAGTCTTGCTGTTTCTCTCACCCGCTGTTGGCCGCGCCAATCATCTGAAATTCCTTGCTTCGATAGCGAGAGTGTTTATCGACAAAACAACGACAAGAGAGATCGCAAACCTTGATTCAGGGATTGCTGCCTTTGACTTTATTTCCAGAATCGAGTCGCTTGGCCGGCAGCCGTAGGTAAGTCGCCGAGGTTCGTAGACTCCATGCCGGAGTATACGGCATGTAGCTTAAGTGCTTGCAAGGCAAGATCTTAGGGATTAACCACAGTTGGTGTGGCAGCAATGTGGCCACAAAAGTCTATACACGCACCACAGTGACCTTATCTGAGTCCGAATTCCGCAATAAGAGCTGGACGAGATGCCAAGAGCCGCTCAATGTGACTTTCAGGCCACATTTCAATACGGAGAGGATCGCCTGACTGATTCTTACGTTCGATGTACTGAATGGCATCCTCCGAAAAGCGACCACTCGTTGTGATTGTCAGAACGTTGATCTTGGGTGGCTCCCACAAAGTCATCTGACCTTCTAGAGTCTTAACGTCCGCCACGTTTATACTCTTCGACAGCCAATGCCTACACTGAAGGATAACGCGTGATCTAAGTACACCTGCCAAAGGATCATTGACGACCCGATAGACCGAAATGTCCCGACCCCGATCGGGCGCATTTGTCCGTGTAAGCCATTCTGGGTTCTCATAGCCTGACTCACTGGAGACTAGTGAAAAGATAAGTCTTTCAAAATCCTCAGATTCTAGTTTCTCCCACTTCAATTTGCTCGTGACCAGTCCTCGTGGTTTACCCTCGACGAGTTCAGAGAGATCTGCGACACCGACAGGGATAGGGTCAGCAGCGCCGTATACGGACGTTCCAGACCGGCTTTCACCGACGGCCAATCCATTTGTGTGATGTCCGAAAGGTCATGTGATTCACCGAAGCCCAAATGCCTTCGAAGATCTGTCCATCGCACCGGACGTTAGACACTACTCCCGAGAAGCGCATCAAGTTGATCAACGTAACTCCTTAGAACTTCCCAAAGTGAGTCATCTATTGGCTTGGATATTTGGCCCTCATGAAGATTGTGATGCACTTCTTCGACTGCTGCCTCAAATCGATGCAATCCGGCGATTCTCTTCAAATACAAGCCATTCTGTGGCACTGATTAGTACGTAATGGCACTCAGAAACGCTCCGAAGCTCCGAGTTCGAATCTCGGGTCTTCCGCAGAAGATCGGTCCTTTATTTAAGGTCTTCTTGGTCCCCTCAATATGCTCTATAGTATTACTAGACTTCACGACTCGCGAATAATCGTGGAAGTAATTATTCGTGCCGTAATGCTTCGATCGGATTTAAGCGCGCGGCTTTCATTGCAGGGTACCACCCGAAAAAGACTCCAACAGAAGATGCTGCTGCGAACGCAAGACTCACGGCTTCGGGTGAAATAATAAGTCTCCATCCGTTCTGATTCGATACGACTTCGCTTGCGGTAAATCCCAAGACCACACCGATCAATCCTCCGGCCAGGCTTAGTATTATCGCTTCGGTCAAGAATTGGGAAAGAATCACGATCCGTTTTGCACCGATCGATTTTCGAATGCCGATCTCACGCGTTCGCTCGTTCACGCTCACAAGCATAATATTCATGATGCCGATGCCGCCAACAAGAAGAGAGATCACGGCCGCCATGCGCAGGAGATTGGTCATTGTTTGAGAGGATTCCGCAGCCGCTTGTGCCATTTCGACTTGAGACCGCACGCGAAAATCGTCGTTGCCGGTGCCACTCAGCCGGTGTTCGATGCGAAGGATGCGCGTAACGTCAGCGATCGCTTGTTCGGTCAGGTCGGAAGAAGCGGTACTTACAAAAATATCTTCGAGCCAGGTAATACCCATAATGCGTCGTTGAACGGTCGCGAACGGCGCCAGAATGTTATCATCCTGATCCTGGCCGAATGCATTCGAACCCTTCTCTTTTAGGGTTCCGATCACGAGGCAGGGTACGTCCTTAATGCGGATGGTTTGTCCGATAGGATTTTCGCCATTAGGGAATAGCGCGTCGGCAACCGTTTTTCCGAGGAGGCACACTTTTCGTCCGACGCGGGCATCGTCATCGGAGAACATTTCGCCTCGGCTCACCTCGTAGTTGCGAATGCTCATGATCTCCGGAGTACTTCCCGTTATACGGGTGAGCCAGTTATTATTACCGGCAATGACCTGTGCGCGGGTATCGACGGATGGGGCGATGGCTGTTAAATAGGGTGATTGTTGCAAGGCCTCTGCATCCTTCTCGACGAGATTAACGCTGCCTCCTGCGCCGGAAGAAATACCGGCTCGCTGGGTCGGTCCGGGATCGATCTGCAACATGTTCGACCCCATCGAGTTGATCTGCCCAGCGATCATTTCCTGAGCGCCCTGGCCGATCGCCGTCATCGTGATCACTGCGGCAACCCCAATGATGATGCCGAGCATTGTAAGCAATGCTCGCAATCGGTTGCTGGCGATCGACTGAAACGCCATCCCTAAGCTGCTCGCAAAAACTGGCCACATCTTATTATCAAACGGGCAGGGAAGAACAATCGCTCATTAGTACGTGATAACCTTGCAGAAGCGATCGAGAAGTGCCATCACTCTGTAATCGACTATCAAATCACTGAGCACATAGGTTAACGGTTTTCTTTCCTCCACGCAACAAATTGCGTTGGACTGAGTGTTAGCTTGCGAAGCCTAACTCGAATCTCCAGTCTTCCGTACGCGTTAACCAGATGATGAAAGATGGAAAGAACACGCGAAGAAACCGCGTCTTATGGGTTGTCCTCTTTCATTTCCTATCGTTTGTATCCTTAAGTTCGGCGAGCGCCCAAACCCGCCCGATCTACATCGGCGGCGGCATTACCGGCGGATTCAATTTCCACGACCTTAACGCCCCGATCATTCGCAATGATACGCTCTGTGGCGTATTTCAAAGCGGGACGAGCATTCTGCCAAGCGGATTCCTGACATTCGAAATGCCGTTGGGCGATCCGGCGTCATCCTTTTGGATCGCCCCGCGTATCGACCTTTCGGGACTCGGTGCCCTCATTTCAGCGCCAGCTGCAGACCAGGCCCGCGCTCGTGCTCCTGATAGTTCGCTCGTGCCGGTCGCGCGTGCCTATCATCTCGATGCGAATATTCTTTCGCTTGGCGCCGACCTCTTTGTAAAATATCCGCTCTTTAGCCGGTTCTTCTTATTTGGCGGACCGAGTATCAGTTATCTGTTGCGCCGGGATGCTACGCTAACGGAAGTAATAACCGATCCTCCGCAGGCCGTTTTTCCTGGTACCGGCTCGAACAGCCGTTCTGTTCCAACTTCGACGGTCTGGAATTCGACGGGCCAAATACTAAATAGCACGAGCATTCTTGCCTCCGCCACGCTTGGAGCTTCGTTGGATATTCCGCTCTCGCCTAAAGTAGTAGTGGCGCCGGAGCTCAGTGTGCGTTTCCCGATCAATAGCATTCGCACCGATTATAAGTGGCATATTACAACGGTCTCGCTCGGTGCCGCACTTAAATTCGATATTTCGCCGGAGCCGAAATTAGTCGTAGTTAAACCTCCACCGCCGCCGCCGGCACCGGAGCCAGCAAAGAGCGAAATGTCGGCTACGGTAAAGATATCAGGAGTGGTAAAAGATAGCGTCGGGGTCGAACACGAAATTCCGGAGCCGCAAATTCGCATCGAAGAGTTTTTGCGACGTGAAGCGTATCCAACGTTGAACTATGTCTTCTTTGGTGAAGACAGCGCCGTTATTCCAGCCCGGTATCATCTATTAAAGCCGGAAGAAGCTTCGACGTTTACGGTTACGTCGCTTTCCGGTGCCAGCTTGGTCGATGTCTATCACGAAGAGTTGAACATTCTCGGCAAGCGCCTCGAGGAGAAGCCCTCTACGTCTATTACAGTCACGGGTACGAATGGCGCGAGCCCGAAAGAAGCGGCGGATACCTCGCTTGCACGTCGGCGTGCAGAAGCTGTGCGAGAGTATTTGGTGAATACATGGAAGATCGATCCGAGCCGGATACGAATCCAGACCGAAAATCTTCCTCGCAAGCCTTCGAGCACAGATACCAAAGAAGGAATGCAGGAGAATAGACGGGTAGAGGTTACTTCGAACGATCCAGCGTTTCTCGATCCATTGGTGGTCGAAACGATCGACCGAACGATGAATCCGCCAAAGATCCGAATGCGGACGACCGAGTTCTCCAGGCTTCCACTCGTTGAGAATACCTTATCGCTTACACAGGGCGATCGCGTGCTGACGTCCTTCCGAGAGCCGGGACCAATGCGTGAATGGAATCCGAAACCAGAAGACTTGCCCCGCACCGATTCGCCGCTCGTCGCGACCGTACACATGACGGATTCCATCGGTACGACGTTCGTCGCGACGGATTCGAGTCATGTCGAGCAGCTTACGGTTCGCAAGAAGCGCGAAGAGCGCCGCGCCGATCGTATTATCGAACACTACAATCTTATTACGTTCGATTTCGATAAATCCGATCTCGATGAGCGCTCACAACGGGTGATCCGAGAAATTGCACAGTCGATCACACCGAACGATAAGATCGTTATTCGCGGCTACACCGATATTACCGGCGAGCGGAGCCACAACTTCGAGCTTTCGCAGGCGCGCGCGCAGGCGGTGGAAACGGCGTTGCGGTCCAGCTTAGGAGATAAAGCCTCATCTGTTGTCTTCCAAACACAGGGGGAAGGGCAGCTTAATCTGGTCGATAATCGCCTTCCGGAAGGCCGGTTTCTTTCACGCACTGTTTTTGTAGAACTCCAAAAACCGGTACAATAACAACCAATGGCAAGCGGTGAACGGAGAGTGGTAAGGGAGGTGTGGCGCTGTAACGGCACTATCCGGGATTCGCACGCGGTTGTCTCGGGAGTGATGAAGCGCGCCACTCAATTACTTTTTGTCGTTCTTGCAGCTCTTGGTGCTGGCGCAGCTTCCGCGCAACCGCAGGTCTCTTACATTACTCCGGATGCCGGCGCACCCGGGATGTGTGTCGCGGTAGAGATCGTGGGGCCGGCGGGCAATCAAAATAATTTCGGACAAGATCAACTATGGACCACGGATTCTGTAGTGTATCTTCCACGACCGAGCGATCGAAAAATGGTGCGGTTGGGTCCTACGATCGTAAGCTGGAACGAGCAGCTCATCCAGCAGATGATCCTGATCGAACCTAATATTCCTTCCTCTGATACCTTTATATACCTTGCGGTCCATCGCAACGGGCAATCGACTGGCAATATCATGTTCCGGATCATTGCGCCGATACACTTGGGTGTAGTTTCCGGCGGAGGTACCTTAGGATCGAATCCGTTTGTGCCGCGCACCCCTGCAAATACGATGATCGTCGACTCGATGATCTTGCAAAATGGTACCTATACAATTTCGCAAAGCGATCCCGACCTTGCGACTCCGGGCAATCAAGCTTTTCTACCCATACGAATACTTTCCAAAGGACCTGTTCGCCTTATTAATGCCACGCTTAGTGTGGATGGTCAATCAGGTTCGACAAAGAATTATGGCGGCACCGCCGGGCCTGGTGGTGGCGGTGGTGGCGCTGGGTATCCTGGCGTAGGCGGTAGCGGATTCACCGGTGGCGGCGGAGATAATGATGGCTCGTCGGGTAACGGTGGCGTTGGTACCGGCTCTACGACCGGAAGTCCTGCATGGGTTGGTGGCAGTTCTTTAAATGGAGTGACCGGTGGTGGTGGCGAACAGCATTCGAGCGGTGGTGGTGATGATGGCGGTGGCGGCGGCACCGGTCATCCGTTCGGATCGAGTGGCGCAAGTGGTACGAAAGGACCAAGCTCCAATGGGGGATTAGGCGGCGCCTCCGGCGGTGGCAGTTCAACCGATTATCTTACCAATTATGGTGGCGGTGGTGGTGGTAATTATAATCCCGGCGGCAACGGCGGCGGCCAGGGTACCAACGCAGGTCAGACCATCGGTAATTTTATGCTCGTTCCTCTTGCGGGCGGCGGCGGTGGCGGAGCTGGCAATGTAACGTATGTCAGTTTCTTCGGCGGTGCGGCCGGCGGCTCGGGTGGTGGAGGCGGCGGAGCGCTCGACCTTACCAGTTTTGCCGATGCAGGAGTGGCCAACAGCACGATCTCCGCGAAGGGTGGAAATGGATCGAACGGCGTTGGAGGAATTTCTCAAACAGCGGCCGGTGGTGGTGGTGGTGCAGGCGGCTCTATCGATCTGAGCGCTCGTGATTCTATTGTTATCGCCAGCAATTCTTCCTTCAGTGTTTCTGGTGGCAGCTCCGGGAGCGGACAAAATTCCGGCGGCAATGGATCGATCGGCAGCGTCCGAATAAATGGATATGTATCGAAGCTTAGCGGCGCACCTTCGAGCTCTGCTTACTTCAATAGAACGAAAGACTATACCGGCCCGACGATCCAGCGTGTATCCTTTTCGCATGACTCGGTCCTCGTTCATGGATACGCAAAGTTTTGGGACACGGTCCCCTCGGGTCAGAATCAACTCGAGCTATTCTATTCCTGGTCCACGACCAATGCGTGGTTGGATATATACCCGATCTTTACAGTCGATCCCGCCAGCCATTCAGCGCGGTGGGATGCGGTGATAACGCCGATCTCTACGGTCCACGGTGACACGGAAATTTATTTGGTGGCCGTGCAGGAAGATCAGTTGGCTGATAATCCGCCGTATCAGTATTTCCCGGTTGGTGTGATGTCCCACACCGGCGCGATGATCTCGAAAGTACTGGCACCGCCGATTGGGGTCGTGAGTCCACCTGTGATAGATTTTGGTAACGTTCAGGTCGATTCATGCCGTGATACCGTGGTCACCGTTCGATCGATCGGTGGTTCAGACCTACTGGTCGACTCCGCAAGCATTTTTGGACCGGATGCAAAGCAGTTTAGCGTCCAGTCGTTTACGCCGCGTGTGCTGCATCCCGGGGACTCGATGAAGATCCGAATATCATTCTGCCCGGATTCTGCCGCATGCTTTAGTGGGACTGGTGTACATATATATACCGATGCGGCGATACTCGACGTTGCCATCCGTGGGTGTGGCGTTCAGCCCAAAGCGATCGTTAAGCCGCTCTTAGTGGATTTCGGTGCGGTCCATGTCGGGTCTTGTGAGGACACCAGCGTTAAGTTGTTAAATCTGGGTACTGCAACTCTAACCGTTACTCGCGAGACCATACTCGATCCTCACTTTACTATTACGGATGTACTACCGATCGTTGTAAAGGCGGGAGATAGCGCAGTGTTGCATCTCCGGTTCTGTCCTACAGATACATCCCATCTTACTGCAACGGATACTATTATTAGTAATGCGCCGCAAAGCCCGATACTGTTGACGTTAAAAGGTCAGGGAAAAACAGGCGTCTTCTTTGCACCGCTTAATATCGATTTTGGAGAAGTACGGCGCGGCGAATGCAAAGACTCGAGCTTCTATGTTTATAACCTCGGTAATGATACGCTCGAGTTTACCGTGCAGGCAATTAGCGTCCCGGTATTTATGGTTGTTGCTCCTGCTACTCCATACACACTGACCGCTCACGATAGTGTGCTTGTGACCGTACAATTTTGCGCACGTGATACCGGTGCGTTCTCGGATTCGTTGCTTATAAACTCGCCTGTGCCAGGGCAATGGAAAGTGAATCTATTTGGCCGAGGCGGCATCGGTATTCTTTCGATGGTCGATACGATCGATTTTGGATCGGTGGTGACCGGTGCATGCCGCGATACGAATATCACGGTGAGCAATATTGGCAATGATTCGCTGGTACTTGCGCCGAATTCTCTGTTCAAGCCGCCATTCTCTTACATACGTCCGGACCCTCTTCGACTCGCGGCGGGACAAAAAACAACGATCACGGTTCGATTCTGCCCGACGGATACCAATGCTGTTTCGGAGACCGTTGGCTTCGATACAGTGATCACCGGTATTTCTCATGCGTACACCTTACTCGGTAATGGCATCCAAGGTTCACTTGCCACCTCCGGTCCTGTCGATCTCGGTTGTATCGACCTCGGTTCAACGAAGACGGGCAGAGTATTCTTGCGCAACACAGGCAATGCAGCACTGACCAATATTGTCGCGTCGATCGGCGCGACCAGCACGACGACCATCGTTCACAACCCGCCATCCACCCTTCCGGTGGGTGCGTCGGATTCGGTCGTCTTTATCGTTTCAGCTTCTTCGATCGGGCCGATCACCGGAACGCTTACACTGACGTGGAATGCCGGCAGTGCTCCGCTTACGTTGCCGATCACCGGCCATGTGTCGCTGCCGCCGAAGATCACCACGTTCGATTCGACACTCGTCTTCGATACTACGAAACTTGACGATTCGAGCGTCATGAAATGTGTGACGATCACGAATTACTCGTGCACGCCCATACACATTGATAGTTTACGCATTCGTACGAGCCTTTCAGGAGAGTTCATCCTTGTTTCGAGCACGGCGCTCACCGTATCCGATAGTATTCCGGCGACGATCTGCTTCCAGTACAAGCCGCGTCGTAGTGGTACCGACTCGGCGGTTGTGTGGGCGATCAGCGGTACCGATTCCGCCTTCGTTGCGAAGCTTTCTGGCACTGGAGCAGGAAATGCCATCGGAATTCAATTGGCGGTCGATACCGTCTCAGGTCGTCCGGGAGATGTGGTCAAGGTGCCGGTACGTGCGATAAATGATGTGACGGCTGCCGGCATTACATCGGTGACCTTCCGCATCACGTTCAATCCGATGCAACTGGACCTGCGAACGAACACGATCTCGCTGACATCGAGCATCATTCCGGCGTATCCCCTTGCGCAAGGTGCTACCTATTCGGTAAACAAGCATTCGCTGGGCGATTGGGATGTCACGGCGACGTTTGGATCTGCGCTAACCGGCAAGCCGGTCATCGCGCAATTGCCGTTCGAGATCTTGCTGCCGACCGCAAGCTCTGCCGCGATCCATCTTGCCACGGCAACGTTCGGAACAGCCCTGGCGACGCTTGCTTCTTCGAGCGATGGTCTCGTCCAGATCCAACAGTGCGATACGGCCGAGCGGATCGTAGTGCAGTCAACGCCGGTCAGTATTGCGCAGAATAATCCAAATCCGTTTAATCCGGTAACGACGATCCATCTCGACGTTCATTTCGCTGGCCATGTGACGATAGAAGTCTATAATGTGCTTGGTGTGAAAGTAATGATGCCGTTCGATGACGATGTTAGGGAAGGCCCGCGCGAAGTACATGTTGATGCATCGTCGCTGCCGAGCGGGGCATACCGTTATATCACGACCTGGACTGGCAATGGGCCTACGCTTCGCGATGAGAAAACGATGGTGGTGACCAAGTAACTACAACTCTTTCCTCGACCGTTCTTGAATTTTCTTCCTTCTGATTTCGAATCTCATCCGTGCGACCTATGTGGTGCGGATAAGCCGATCCTGCGCTATGAGAAGCGCGGCTTTACGATCGTCCAGTGCGCGAACTGCGGTATGGTCTACACGAACCCGCGGCTGACGAACGCAAAGATCGCTGAACTCTACGATGCTGATTACTTTCAAGGGCATGGCTTCGACACCAGCGTAAACTATGTGCGCGAGGTCGGTGAGTTTACAGAAAAGAAAGACGACTACACCCTCCACGATTGGGATGTGGACTGCATTGCCGCGCTGGTGAGAGGCGCTAAAGGCAAAAAGCTTTTGGAGATCGGTTGTGGCACCGGTGTATTCCTTGCTAAAGCCCGCGAACACGGATTCGATTGTGCCGGGCTCGAGCTTTCGAGCTATGCGGCAGAATTTGTCCGCTCGATGGGAATTTCGGTCGAGACAAAGTCGATCGAAGAAGCAAATTACGCGGAGGGTACGTGGGATGTAATTGTCATGCGGGAAGTAATAGAACATTTGCCGCATCCGCTGGAATCGCTGGAGACGGTCCGTAAATGGCTGAAGCCCGACGGTGTCTTATTCATGGCAACAGGCAATTACGATTCCCCCGAGCGAAAAGTGAAAGGCTCCGACTGGTTCTACTTCATGCCGGAAGGTCATCTATATTATTTCTCGAATCGTACGATGCAAAAATATTTACGAAAAGCAGGATTTCGCATCGTACGAGTGACGAACCAGGGTGATATGTTGATGGAATGGCTCCGGAAGAATGGTATTCTCGAGCGGGGCCATGCCGAGCCGCGTAACCTTTTGCGCCGAGTCGTGTTCCAGTTGGTACGCGCCGTTAATCATTTTATATCGAGCGGAATGCGTATTTACGCAGTGAAATAACAATGCGGTCGGTCGTAGAGCGGTCCACGGTCTTACTTCTCCTTCTCGTTTCGTCCATCGTCGTTCGTGCTCAATCGACTATCCCCGAGCAAAAGGGAATGGTGATGATGCGAATCACTCCGGCACTTGCACGTACTATCGAAACGGCATTCTTCGCCGTTCGACCCGCTAATGACCCGCAGTTCCGCCACACGGATATACACTCCGTTTCGCTTTCGAACGATAGCCTGATCCAAGCTTTGCTGGGGCTTTCAGGGCAACTGCACGGCCTCACATTGCGACCCTTTATTCCCACACACAGCGTTGCGTTCGAAGACATTCGCGAGCGTTCGAATCCGGACTTGTTCAGGAAGCAAGCGGTAACGGAAAGTACAAAGACGTCCAACAACGATCTTCGCATCGCTGAAGATAACGTGTCGCGCTGGTTTGTCCTCTATTTTTCTGACTCTATCACTGGCGATGAAGCAGCTTCGATCGTTCGCAAGTCCTCTGCGATCGAATCAGCAGAGCCGAAATATATTCGTTCGGTCTGCTTTACCCCAAATGATCCGATGGTGAACATGCAGTATGCCCTCACGCTCATTCATGCTTTCGAAGCGTGGGATGTGGTCCGTTGCGATTCGACCATGTTGCTTGCCGATGATGATATAGGAAGTGATTGGACGCATGAAGACCTGGCGGCTGCTGTGTATCAAAATCCTGGTGAGATCGGTATCGACTCGAACGGTCTGGACAAGCGAGCTAATGGTGTCGATGACGATGGTAATGGCTTTATCGACGACTGGCACGGATGGGATTTTGGCGGACCCAATTCGACCTCAGAGGATAATGACCCACGCCCGGGCGTCGATCAATCACACGGGACACACACGGCAGGAATTCTCGCCGCTGTCGGAAATAACAATAAAGGCATTGCGGGTGTCGCCTTTGGTGCTAAGTTTATTCCAATTAAGGTAAGTGACAACGGCGGTGCGAACCTCTTGTTTGGGTTCGAAGGCATTATCTACGCGGCCGATATGCGCGCAAAGGTCGTGAACTGTTCGTGGGGAGGTCCTGGCCGCGCTGATGCCGAGCAGGATGTGGTTAATTATGCGTATGCAAAAGATTGTGCTGTCGTTGCTGCGGCTGGTAATAACGGCAATAATTATCCCTATCAGGATTTCTTTCCCGCGGCGTACGATCATGTGCTCTCGGTCGGGAATGTCGATGCGAACGGCAGCGTCGTAGGCGGGTCGAATTACAATACACACGTTGCAGTAACAGCGCCCGGGATGTACGTGCAAAGTACAGTGAATGGCAACGCTTACGATAATATGAGCGGCACCAGTATGGCTTCGCCGAACGCCGCGGGATGTGTTGCTCTCGTTCGCCAGCGGTTTCCGTCGCTTACTGCCGGGCAAGCGATGCAGCAAGTCCGGGCAACGGCAACTCCGCTTGTCGGTGTCGATAGTGCTCGCATCGATTTTGAGGGACATGGCACCGTTAACGCCTATAAGGCCGTCACCGATACGAATACGTATTCTGCTCGTATCGAAGGCATCACATTTGCCAATAATAATGGCACTGGTTCGTTCGGTCCCGGTGAGAGCGGCGGCATTGTGCTCTATGTTCGTAATTATCTGAAGCCATTACACGGACTTCAGGCAAGGATCGAAGTCGTTCGTGGTGGTGGCATCATAACGTTGCATCAATCGGTAGTGCCGTTCGGTCCAGTAGAAACGATGGGCATTGTTTCGAACGATCAAGCTGCGTTTCAGATCACGGTTGCAAACGAGGTGCCTCCAAATACCGTCGTCCTCATGAAGGTACTTTTCTTCGATACCCTTGCTGGCTACGCACCCGATTATGACTACTTTAGCTTTGTGATCAATCCGTCCTATGTCGACCTGAATGCGACCAACGTGACGGTAACACTAACATCGAAGGGAAGCCTCGGGTATCAGGATGTTCTTGTTAATAAAGAAGGCTCCGGATTTCGTTGGAAGAACGCAGCACCAAGTATCTCACTCTATGGCCGAAGCGTGCTATACGAAGGTGGGCTAATAGTGGGCCGCGACGCGCAGCATATTGTAGATGTAGTAGAAGGTAATGATACCTACGTTGCCGATAGTGATTTTACACCATCGGTGATCGCTCATTACGTCGAACCGGACCGTCCGAACGTTGCGCAGGAGATCAGTACCGTCTTTAGCGATAGCGCCGCAGATTCCGCAAAGCAAGTAGGGGTGCGAGTAAATGAGAATGGTTATGCGTTCACGAAGGGCCTTGCCGCGAATGCGGTCGTCTTAAAATATATCTTGCGTTCTCGACCAGCATCAACCGGTTTGCCGCCGAGCGATTCTACGGCTGCCGCCCTCTTTTTCGATTGGGATATAGGACTCTCCGGTTCTATTAACGAAACGAAGTTTGATAGCGCTACTCAAACGGCTATCAGTTATCGTCTGGACCCGGGCTATCCGTATCTGGGTGTAAAACTGCTCTCGGCGATCCCGCCCAAAGCTGCGCTCAATTACCATGCGATTATGAATGACGGCTCGCAAGGGGATATTACAATCTACGGTCCGTTCGTAGCGCAACAAAAGTGGTTGGCGCTTAACGAATTTTATCCGCACGCCGGGCCCGGCGATATCTCGCATTCCTTTGGGCTAAAAAATCTGCCGCTCGCTTCACAGGATTCTGTTGAAATGACGGTCGCTATTGCGATGGCGGAATCGGAGACGTTGTTGCTTCAGACCTTAAATGAGGTTACCTCGCTATGGAATGGGCCGGCCGCTGTAGAACATTCTACAGGAGATGCCACCACGAACCTTCAGGTCTTTCCAAACCCCTTTCAGGACTTACTTCACGTTTCCTGGAATGGCGCAGCATCGTTTGCCCGAATAGTCGTGTATGATGCGCTGGGGCGCGCTGTTTTTTCGGAAGCTCCGGCATCGAACTCGTACAGCCTCGATCTTAGTGGAATTCCCTCCGGGCAATATGTGATTGATGTAGAGTGCGGCGGCTTACACCTGCGTCGTCAGATCGTGAGCGTGCACTAAACTTGAAGAGAGGTTACATGCGGCGTTTGTTCGTAGGTCTGTTTCTTGCCATTACTGTTATTCCATTCCATGCTGTTCTGGCGCAGCGTGCTTTAAGCACACCGATACCACATATGGTCCGTGTGCTTCTCCGGCCAGAAGCAGCCGTTAGCCTTCGATCGGTATATACCTCGTTACGAGCAAGCGATCCTGATATTCAGCATATAACATGGTCCGATACCAACCGAATCATTTCGGCGCTTATGTTGCCGCATTCGATCCATGCGATTTCACTCAAGCCCTATCTTCCGGAGCATTCCGTAGTTTTTGAAGACATTCGTGAGCATATCAATCCGTCGCTATTCCTTAAGCAGGAAACCTCTGCAGGTATAAAACAACCAGCCGTCGATCCGTTACTTCGAACGAGTGAAGAACGCCTTTCGAGATGGTTCTTACTTCGCTACGATGATTCTTTAACCCCCGAAATGGCCGCAAAGCGGTGTGCTAAATCGAACGCGATCGAAGTGGCGGAGCCGGTGTATCCGGCAGTGCCGCAATTTACACCGAACGATCCCATGTTGGACCAACAATATGCACTGGGCCTCATGAACGCATTTCAGGCATGGGATGTGGTCCGCGCTGATAGTTCGATTGTCATTGCCGATGTCGATGAAGGTGTTGCGCTTTCTCATCCCGATCTCTCGCAGGCCATTTGGCATAATGCGGGAGAGATGGGACTCGACGCTCAAAATCGCAGCAAGATAAACAATCACATCGATGATGATAGCGATGGATTCGTCGATGATTGGCAGGGCTGGGACTACGCCGGCCCGGATGATATTCACGCAGATAACAACCCTACTGCCACAGCGCCGCACGGAACGCATACTTCAGGGATCGCTGCAGCATCCGGTAATAATAATATCGGTATTGCCGGGGTTGCATTCGGTGCGCGAATTATGGTGCTGAAGACGAGTGCCGATAACGACCCGAATGAAAAGATCTATTATGGGTATCCGGCTATCGTCTATGCCGTCGATCATGGTGCGCAAGCGATCAATTGCAGTTTTGCACAATCCTATCGCTCGGCCGCCGATCAGGATGTTATTAATTATGCCTTCGGCAAAGGTTCGGTCGTGGTTGCTGCATGTGGTAATTATGGCGACTTCGCCAATTACTATCCGGCATCCTACGATCATGTGCTCTCCGTCTCGATGGTCGATGCGAACCGCACTATATCGAACTCACCGTCGCGTAATGAGCACGTCGATGTTGCAGCACCGGGCGATGGAATTCTCAGCACGGTACTCAATGGTGCTTATGGAAGTATGACCGGTACGAGCATGGCATGTCCGCAACTGACGGGCGCCGTAGCCTTGGTCTTCCAAAGTTCACGCAAAGGTCCGTTGGCCGCTCAATATCCCAACATGACGGCCGGGCAGGCGATCGCGCAAGTGCGCTCGACGACCAGTGCCATCTCCAGTGACCCCAATCCTGGCTTTAACGGTACCGGTATCGTCGATCTGTATAAAGCAGTGACCGATCTGAATGCTCGATCGCTTCGCATTGAATCGGTGTCGGTCGATAACGGTAGTGATGGAGTATTGCATCCGGGCGAGCAGGCGTTCGTTCAGATCGACCTAAAAAATTATCTCGCTCCGCTTCGGTATGCGACGGCAACGGTCCATTTCCTCGATTCGAATGGCTTTGAATATTCCGCGGATACTGGCATCATTCGGTCCGCTGTGAAGTCGATCGCGATCGGTTCGTTCGAAACGCTCGAAGAGCGCAAGACGGATGGTGCTGCTTTCCCGATAATCGTCGACCCCACAGCGCCAGCCGGCAGTAAGGTCATTGTAAAGCTTGATATTAGCGATTCAGGCTCAGGTTATCGCTATACTGATTACGATTATTTTGAACTCGATATTGCGCCGCCGTTCCGCGATCTCGATACCAATAATGTTGTGGTTTCCCTTTATAATAATGGTGCGATCGGGCACGTGCGTCCCGGTGAAGCGAACGGATTGGGCTGGACGGGCGCGCCGAAATCGATCGACGTTGGTAATCGCGATCTGTTGTGGACGGGGTCGTTCCTTATCGGCACGGATGCATCCCATGTGGCAGACGCTAACGGACTTACCGGGGCATTCGGATTAGAGGCAATGGCATCGATGCCGTTCAAGAAGATCACTACCGCGTTCGGCCAGGAAGTGATAACGGCATTCTCCTACACAGATCAGGTGAGCGGCAACGAAGTAGATGTTTATGAAACTGGTGAAGAATTCGATGATACGAGATATAAGGATGGCCTTGTCCTTGACTTTAATCTTCGATTGCCACAAGCTCTCGATCAGGCATTCCCTGTGAGTGCCGGACTCTATATGGATTGGGACCTCGGCAGCGGCGGATTCAATAACACCGAGAACATTGATCTGACAGATAGCATATTCTATATTCATCGTGCGGATGCCCGCTACCCGGTCGTGGCGATGAAACTGATCAGCCCGCTCGGTCTTGGGTCTGATCTGAATTACTACGCACAAGATGCTGATACCGAATCAGTTTCCACAGCAGCCGATGAATGGCGCTTGCTCACGACATCTCGCCCATCTACAGGTTACTGTGATGCAATGATGACGCTCGGAGCGAAAAATATTACGTTCGACCCAACGCATACCACGCAACATTTGACCTATGCTATTGGTATGGGACTATCCTTCGATAGCGCACGAACGGCCCTCAATGCCGTAACGCAAGTTTGGAAAGCGCAGAATGCTGTACGGCAGGGTGCGTCAGCAACTCTTACGTGCCAGCTATGGCCTGATCCGGCCTTCGATATGCTGCACGTTTTTGCTCCGAATTTCCCGGTCGCTGCGCCGGTAGCGATCCGTATTATAGATGCGTTGGGACGAACCGTGGTGAGCGGAGAAATTCCGAATGGCTCGGAGTGCAATATTGTGGCGCTTGCAAATGGAGTCTATTGGATCGAGATGTCCGTGCACGGTGAGCATGTCTCCGCGACCTTTTTGAAGCAATAGCTGCCCCGAGTCTACCGACGATCTCCGGATCGCCGGTGCGTGGAGAGTAGCACACTTTAACGCTTGTGGCACTCTTGCGGGGTCTCGCGATCAGAGATCGCGAGTACACGGGGGCAGCCCGAATTCGCCAACTTTCTTTGCTGTGGGCAGGTTATTCAACCGCCAAAAGCGCGACTTTTCTAAGGTCCTTCCGTTTTTGGGTATATTGCTTGCGAATTAATGAGCACCTATTAAAGGAGAATTCCCTATGGCAAAGAGTCTGAACAAAGCCACCCTGATCGGTCATGCTGGTAAAGATGCCGAGGTCCGTTATACTTCCAGTGGCCGTCCTGTTGCATCGTTTTCGATCGCTACCAATGAGTCGTGGAAAGATAAGAACAGCGGTCAGATACAGGAGCGCACCGAATGGCATAATATTGTCGCATGGGACCGCCTCGCAGAGATCTGCGGCGAATATGTAAAGAAAGGAAAACGCCTCTACGCCGAAGGCCGCATTCAAACGCGCTCGTGGGATGATAAGGACGGCAACAAGCGCTACACCACCGAGATCGTCCTTCAGGATATGATTCTGTTGGATGGCGGTACCGGCGGTGGCTCGGGTGCTTCGAATCGAGGCGAGCAGGGCGGCTATCGTCCGCAGGCAGCTTCCGCTCCGGCACCGGCCGAATACGAGCCGATACAGGAAGCCCCGGTCGACGACCTTCCGTTCTAAGGGCTACAATTTATTTTCCGGAATTTACTTTCCCGAGAGGAGCATAACGATCGCATCGTACCGCTCCTCTTCGTTTTTGCTAAGCTCCACACCCCTAAAGAGATGCCAGCGCTCGGTGTGATGCGCGGCTTCTCCCGGTGCAAGCACTTCCATGGGTCCCAGCGATTCTAACTCCATGAAATCGCCCTGAGTATAGGCTTCGCAGTTAGCGCCGTAATCGGGATAAGGCTGGCCTGCACGATAATCGAATTCTTTAACGAAGAGAAGATCTTTCCAATAATATGCGGCCCATCCCTGCTTGTTCATTGCTCCGATCTTTTGCGGCTCATTGGAATTCGTATCGGTGCGTAACTCAATAAGTCGCTCACCGATCGAGAAACGCTTGTCGGTAAGATCGGTGAAATGCCATAGCACAATGGGGCGTGCCGGCAACAAATAATCGTCGTGCGAGCGGTACGGCTCCTGTGGAATGATGGTCGTCCCGCCGGGCCGCATGATCGTAAGCGACCACGGTGCAAGCTCCGTCGGTCCGTCTCCACAATTCGTAATGAGATGTTCGAGAGCGACGCTGGCGCCCTCTAAAAGTGTAATACGAAGCTCTTTCTGGATATTTGTTACTCGTTCGACGGATGCGGTGAGCTGCACGGCTCGATCGGTTAACTGTTTTACCGTAACGGGATCGTTATCGGGATAATAGGTCCGAGGTTGTTCCTCCGGTGCGGCCCATATTCGGTGGCCTCCGTAAGGTTTCCAGGTACCCAGGTCGTTTGTTTGCGAAGCCGAAGGCCACAGGCCCAGGATATTTTCGCCGTGTACAAAGCGATAAAATAAAATGCGAGGTCCGACGCTTGTGGTAGCCACAAGCTCGACCTCGCCGTTCGAAATCGAAAGCGCCGATCCTATAGAGTCCAACGCTGTCGTTCGAATCATTATTGCTCTTGGTTCGCAGTTAACTGTTAGCAGTCATCTGGTTAGCAGACATCTCAGCAGTTAACTGGTTAGTTAATTCGCTGAGTCGTTTACGACTGTACGCTCGGGCTATACGTCCGATCGTGCGTGACATTACGCGTGTCGATCCCTTCTTCGTCTTCCAGACCAAAGAACTCACCCACATCGTGGATGACCGGATCAACCATTTCGCTAACGGTGTCGATCTGCATTAAGCCGTAGATAAGGCCGCAGAAACCTAAGACGCTAAGCGAAATACCGGCCCACATAGGCAGACCTAAGAATGTTGACGAATTACGCGATGATGAATTAGAATTTCCTGACCGTCTTCCTCGCGAACGTCCGCGTGAAGAAGAATCAGAATTGCTGCGCGAATTGCGCGAGCGTGACATTGTACGTGGCATATATTCCTCCGATTTTATTTTCATTTAGCCGGTCTTGGTCCCTGTACTATTAGTACAGAAGCCTCTGCTATATTGGAAGGCGAAGACCGGCTTCCTGACATATTGTGAAAGGGCATAGGGGCAACCGGTGTGCCACAGAGGCCGGAAGAAAACACCTGACTTCGTGAGAGGAAAGTTAGTCGTGAGGTGAAATGAAAGTTAGTCGTGAGGTGAAATGAAAGTTAGTTACAGCAACGGTTTTCGCAAGCGAAGGATGAGGTAAAGAACTACCGCTACATTGACTATAATAATTGCGAGCTTGAATTTGCTCGAGTGTTGTACGAACTCATAAATTTCGAGCGGGAGGAACGAGGCGGTGGCCAGGACCGTGAACAGCTCCGCCCAGCGCTTTTGGAGTAACAGTCCGACACCCTCCACGGCGAAGAGAGCGGCATAGAAGAAAGAACCTGCTCCAAAGAACTCTACTTTTTTCGGTGTTGCAACGCCCAGCAGTTCTATGAGCTTGCGAATATAGTGATTGTTCGTATCGAATCCGAGTTGGCTGATGCGAAACGTTACTACTTCCTGCACGTCCTTATGCAGGACCGAGAACGCGCCGATCGCGAGCGCCAACATCAGTGCCGATTTGACGAGCTTGAAGATCGCTATAAGATAGATTCCGCGGTCGCGCAACGGCTGTAATTGTTAAGTGGCGAGTACTCTCGACATTTGCAGGAGCGAAAGGTCGAGTTCTTTCTTCGTACTTACGACTGCTTTAAGCGGTGTAAGCTGGATACCGTTATTGTGCAAGCCGATGAGTACGCCGTGCTTGTTTTGCGCCAGTGTTTCGATCGCCGCGACGCCGAACCGCGACGCTAAGATGCGATCGAATGCGCTCGGGACGCCCCCACGCTGCACGTGTCCCAGTATGGTGGTGCGAATATCGAAGCCGAGCAGGTCCCGATGTTCTTCAAATATCTTCGCGAGATTGCTTGCATTGCACGACGCTCCTTCGGCGACGACGACGAGCGCATGGTTCTTCCCGCGACGGTACGCGTCCAAAATGGCGCGTGCAACATCGTCCGGTTTCGATTCTACTTCCGGAATAACGACGGTTTCCGCGCCGCCGGCAATACCGCACATCATTGCAAGATAGCCGCATTTGCGCCCCATTACCTCCACTAAGATCGCGCGGCGATGCGAGGAAGCCGTCACTTTCAACCGGTCGATCGCTTCGAGCGCGATGTTCATCGCCGTGTCAACGCCAAGCGTGATGTCGGAGCCGTAGAGATCGTTATCGATCGTCGATGCAATGCCAACTACCGGAAATCCGAGTTCGGAGAGTGCGTACGAACCCGATTGCGATCCGTTGCCGCCGATGACCACTAGTGCTTCGATATTGAACTCACGCAGATTGCGGAGCGCGTGTTCACGTCCTTCCTTTGTTTTAAATGCTTCCGAACGTGCACTGCCTAAGAACGTACCGCCATGCTGGATGACGTTGCCAACATCGCGCGGACGAAGCCGAAGTACCCGGCCAGCGATAAGCCCTTCAAAGCCATCGCGTATGCCGAACATCTTCATCTCTTTTTCACTGCCGGCGCGGACGACCGCCCGGATCGCCGCGTTCATTCCCGGCGCGTCGCCTCCGCTCGTAAGTACCCCGATCCTGTTCATTTATGCAAAATTACGATAGTTTAGGCTTTGTGTAGTCGCAACTATATAGTCATTCTGCTTTTGTTGCCAATAATTAAACTTGGAAACTAGAAATGGTGAAGAGTGAACCTTATTAGCATTTTCATGCTTGTTGGCAATTGAAAGACAATCGACTAAGATTGCTTGTTAAGTGTCTGATTCTATGCTTAATCAATATCCGCTCGGTTTGATTAGTAGCCCTGAAGAGTTGTTCTAACCAGCTGAGATGGATGCTTTTTCTAACCATTTAAACGATCATAAAATGAAATCCAAGCTGTTGAAGCTCTCTATCATAGTGGCTTTCTTTTCAATTGTTGTAATATCCAACAATAATGTATCGGCACAGAGTCTCCCCCCTTGCTTCCGTATAGTTGACGATTCTGCTGCTATGGATGTAAACTGCCACACTACTAATAGTTGCAGTTTGACACCGCCGGAGTGCAATTTGCCACACTGCGGAGCTACGGACATATCACTAACTTGTGATTCATGTTGTATTACTCAAATTGACTTTACACAAGATTCAATCGGCCCCGCGGGATTATCATGTTTTCTTGCTTGTGGTTCAGGGACTGCAAGCAAACTTACGTGTGATGGCAATACAGAGACATTTACATCTTTAGGCACATGGTGTTCTAGTTCTGATCCAATCAGAACCTATACTGTTTGCGCTGATCGAAGCTGCATTGTCAACGTTTGGGTTACTTGGTCATGTAAAGGCGGCAATAATGGCAGTCAGCGTTTTGCAGTCCACGTTGGTCCCTGATTTTACAACCTCATTGAGCGGGCACTTCAATTAGATGCCCGCTCAACATTTTATCCCACTTTCCGCCACATTTCTCGCTTGTTCTCTTAAAGAAGACGAGAAATTTATATGATTATCGTATCGTGAACCTTTTTTTACCGGGCCGTTTTGTACTTGGGCGCTGAAAACTGCAGGTTGCGCGTGCCTAAAGGCACGATCCTTTTTTTGTGCGCTCCGTCGTCAATGTGTGGGTAGAAAGAAATCGGTAATGCAAGCGAGCGGGTGTTGCGCGCGCATTATTGAAGTTGTGAGTTTTTTTAATTACGTATCCTTGATGTGAAGGTCTTCGCCTTCAGGCGCGTCTGCTGCTGGACGATATTAGGAGTTGAATCGCACCACGCCTGGGGCTGATGTCTTCGTGACTAACCGACTTAAACCATGAATAAACGACTACTAACCTCGTTCGCGGCGTTCTTTGCGCTCGCGATCCTCTTTCCATTATCTTCGCACGCCGTAACTACCACAACTGTATTCTCTGAAGGCTTCACCGGTGCCACGTTCCCACCCGCAGGTTGGACCGCGAGCTATGTGAACGGTGTCCAAACGTACGGGCAACCAGCGTTTTGGTATCGTAGTAGCGGTGGTATGGGTGGTGCAAACGGATCTGCTGTTGTCTGGTCAACTTGGGCTTATAGCTATAATTGTTACGGTTCTTTTTATGGACCGCCGACGCTGACCACACCCTCCATTGCTACGGGCGCTTCTTCGGTCGATTCGCAGTACGTTGATTTTGATCTCTATTATGCCAGAAATTATTACGATTCATATTACTCCAATATGGGTGATAACTTCATAATTATGAATGGCAGCACTACACTTAAAACATTAAGTACGGGACCGAGCTCGTATGGAGATGCTACTTTTATGGATCCTGTTTATGGTTACACAGATCCAGCTAGCTATCCATCTCCAAGTTATTGGCGGCATTATCATATAGCGATTGGCGCGGGGCAGACATCGGTTCAGATCACATTTAAGAAGACTATGGGTTATGGCTCATGTTATTATACTTATTGGTATGATGACGATATCGCGATCGACAACGTCACAATTACCAATGTGCACTATGACGCTTTAACCGTCCCCGCGAATGCAACCATTAGCTTCGGGAATGTTCCATATCATGCGACCGCAGGACCATATTACTTGACTGTTAGCAATCCTTCTACAAACTCCAAGGCCATTACACTCAGCAATTATGTCTTAGGTGGTACCAATCCAGGAGACTTCACAATAACGCGTGCTCCAGCTTCTATTCCTATTGGTGCTTCCGATTCCATTGGTGTAACCTATACACCTCAAGCTGGTGGTAGCCGTAGTGCAGTAATAAATGTGACGACGAACGCTGACATGCCTACGAATTTCAATGTTAATCTTACGGGCTTCGGGTTGCGTCCTTCAATCGCATTGCCTCAAGGGCTATTAGCATTATTTACGCATCAGTGGGCGCGCTTTAGGCAAACGATCACCCAGTCGTTCTTAGTGACGAACACGGGTCAGGTGCCATTGCATATCGATCCGGCAAGTTATATCGGAGGAGATTATCCAAGTCAGTATCGGATAACGCGCTTACCAACTGCTCCGATCGCGGCCGGCCAGAGCGACACCGTTACCGTTGCGTTTTCTCCGACGATGGAAGGTCTTATGACAGCGACGATCTTCATCATGAGCGATGCTCAGAATGGAACGCAGTCGTTAGCACTGCGCGGCCTCGGAATATTGCCGCGCCTGACGATCAATAATATGTACCAGAATTCGTTTACCGTGAACTTCGATTCGGTGAACGTGGGTGCAGATTCGTGCCTGATGCTCCAGCTCTATAATCCGGGCTCGGACACGTTGGCGATCACACGAAACTTCCTTTCGAGCCGTGATTATGACTTCACGGTCCAATCGTTAAGCGGTACGGATACGCTGATCGCCCCCGGTGTTACCAAGACGATTCAGGTGTGCTTCCAGCCGCTCAAGCAGGGCTTCCGTGAGGCGACCGTTCGCGTGACGACGAACATTCCGCCGACCTTCGACGTCCCGAGCCGCGATACAAGCAGCTTCTCGATCGTCTTTACGGGTGAGGGCGTGCCGGTTGGTAAGTTCGGCATTACGGGTCCATCGATGACGGACTCGATCTTAGTGAATCATCAGCAGTGCTTGACGGACACGTTGTGGAATTTAGGGGCAGCCGATATCACGGTAATCGGTATTGCACTGAGCGGCCTCAACGCGACAGAGTTCGCGTCGAGCGGCCTGACATTCCCGTTCGTGCTGGCAGCGAACACGCACCAGACGTTCCATGTCTGCGCTACGCCGACCGCGATGGGCAGCCGCATGGTGACGGTCACAGCGAACGGCACTACGAATGGCGAGCCGACGACGACATCGTTAGACCAGTCGGTCTTCGGTCAACTCGTGGCCGATAGCTTGATGGTCCAGGGCTTCCCGAGCGTAAGCTGCATCGGTGACGTGGCCGATACCGCAACGATCATGGTGATGAACACGGGTAACGTCTCGACGGCCTACTCGGCATCGCTTACCGGTACGAATGCTTCGATGTTCCAGATCGTCGGTGCTTCGACGAGCAGCGTCGAAAATGGCGGCGGTACAGCGACGTTCAAAGTGGTCTTTACTCCGGATGCAGCACATGCCGGAACATCGACGCCTGTGACGTTCAACATTACCGGTGGCGCCGGCGGCACAGCAACGCTTACCGCGAAGTCTGGAGCAGCGGCGATCACTGGTTCGGGCGCCGCACCGATGACGATGGCCGGAGCCACAGCGTCGAGCTTTTCGGTAACGGTGATGAACAATGGTACCTGCCCGTGGACGCCGGGCACACCACAGGTCTCCGCGCCATTCAGTTACGTAAGCGGAGGTACGACAGCGATCGCACCTGGAGGTACAGGCACATTGAACTTCAAATTTGCTCCGACGACTGCGGGCAGCTTCAACCAGACGGTAGGCTTCCCATCGGCGACAGGCGTTTCGGTACCAGCTGCTTCGGTGACGATCAGCGGTGTAGCTTCGGGCAATGGTGTTGCACTGGTTTCGGAGCAGAATGGCTACCGGTTAGACCAGAACTATCCGAATCCGTTCGGCGCCGCGAGCGAAGTAGAGATCACGCTTCCGACGTCGGCGAACGTTCGGTTGGTGGTGCTCGACCAGAAGGGCTCGATCGTCGAGACGGTGATGAACCAGCACATGGGTGAGGGTTCGTACACCGTGCGTATTCAGGCCAGTGAGCTCGCAAGCGGCACCTATTACTACCAGATGACCGCTAACGACGTCACACTGACCCGACAGATGGTTGTCGTCAAATAGCTTTCCAAATTTTTGGAAATGAGAAAGGCCTCTCCTATGGAGAGGCCTTTTTGTTTTTAATCGAAATTGCTTAAAACAAGCTGGTTAGGTGGCTACAGAAAAAATTTTCGTTAAGCCATGTTCATGGGCTTTTTCATGGCAAAGTTGTTGTTAAGAATACCACTGAAGTTCTTTGAATGCTGTCAATTATAGGCAGTTGGCTGACATTTGCGGCATACAATCGGAATGCTATGCTGGTAGGCCAGCCATTGTTGCAAAGAAATGGAGTGAATTATGATGAACGATCAGGACATTGACTTAGCCGCCAATGAAGTCAATAATATGGGACCGACCCGTGATTATCGGGACGACCTGCGCGATCTGCTGGACCGCGCTCACACCGAACGCGGACTAACTCGTTACCGCCTGTGTAAACAGATGGGTATCGATAGCGGCACCCTTTCGAACGTATTGGCAAAACGCCGCCATTTCTCCCTCGAGAAACTCGAGCAGATCCTCGGTCTCCTGGGGTATCGGCTTACGTTCACACAGACGTCGCAAGGCGCAAACAACCACATTTGAAGCGGGCCAACGGATAGACACCGTTAAAGGGCTGCCGGATGACGGGGCGATCGAAACTCTTTAAAATAAAGAGACCCCGGTCTCTCATTTTCATGGGAGCGAGCCGGGGCCTGGTCCGTCAATATGTGGGAGAGAAAATCCTCCTAAAACTTGCCGATCAGCTACGCGCTCATAATAGCGTGCTAATTGTTTAACAAAAATACAAAACGGGTGCAAGCTAAACAATCGGTCAGTTGAGGTTTCTTTTGTGGGACGTTGAGAAATTATTAGTAGGATAAATCCTACATGTCTTTCGGCAACCTACGCGGTGACATTGTCATTGTCCATGAGCTTATGTTTGATCGCGTACTGAGTGAACTCCGAATTATTCTTAAGTCCCATCTTCTCCATAATACGAGCACGGTTCGTGCTGATGGTTTTTACCGAGAGCGATAACTCATCGCCGATCTCCTTGACCGTCTTGCCGGCAGCGATCAGCCGGAACACCTGAAATTCGCGGTTCGAAAGCAACTCGTGTGGTTGCACGTTCTTGTCGTTGACCATTCCGAAGACGAGCTTTTCCGCGAGCGGCATGCTCATGTATTTGCCACCCGAGGCCACCTTACGGATCGCGTTAATAAGCTCATCGGAAGCACTCTCTTTCGTTACATACCCGGCGGCGCCGGCTTTCAGCATACGAAGAGCATACTGGTCCTCGGGATGAAAGCTGAGGATCAATACGGGGAGATGGGGGAAATCGCGCTTTACCTCGAGCAGGACGTCCAAACCCGAACGACCCGGCATGGAAATATCGAGTAGTAGAAGATCGAGCTTGAGCCGGCGCACCTTGTCGAGCGTTTCGGCAGCGTTGCTCGCTTCATCGACAACTAAAATATCGGAGGTCTGCTGTACGATCTGCTTCAGTCCTTCACGGACGATAGCATGGTCGTCGGCTATAAGAATCCGAATCATCGCGCAGAACTAAGGGTAGTAGTAGAAGAACAGCTATGCAACCTTTAGGCTGAAGAGTATCATTCCCCCAGCATGATGTTGCAATCAGAACAGCAAAATACCTGAACTGTAAAATTGACGGCCTGTAAATATACGAAGGAAACCTCGCGGAATCCAAATTTACAGTGAAACCTGGTTCATAAAAGAACGTATAACGAGACCCATAAACCCCATCCGGGTACACTACACGCGCTTCCTTCACCACTTCTTCAACCACATTAGAGCGACGAAAACACCTTCGCGCTCTTCATGGAGCGGCGTGTAACTCCCGGAAGGTGCTCGGTAAAATAGGAATCGAAGAAGCCGGAAATACGCTCGTATTCTCGCTCGGATAATTTCAGGTCTTTCGAACTTTCGCTTTCGATCGCCCGGAAGACCGTTGCCAACTCCGCACTTACAGTATCCAACTCGATCGCGAATCCCATGATCGCCGCAAAGCCGAGATAAAATCGGATCTGAATCGTACGAATTATATGCTCGCCATTCCGATCGCTCGGCGTGGCTGTTAGCTGATCGAGTGAGAGGTCGAGCAGACGGTAGAGTTCTTCATTCGCTTCTTCATCGTGCATCGCATGTAATACCAGTTCGATGATCTCGGTCGCTGCTTCGATCGTCTCGAGCCGTTTAAGAATAGCAGAGTGTGAGTCCAGCGTCTCCGCTTTCGAAAGCAGGCTTAGCGAATCGTGTTTATCCTTTTTATAAAAGACAACATTGGATTTCGCGAACATCTCGAGCGATGCACCGAATTTGCTCTTCGTTTCTCGCGCGCCTTTAGCGATCACATTCAATTTTCCGAAGCCGAGCGTATAAAGTGTAACGATCTTCGACGTTTCACCTTGTTTGCGTGAACGTAACACGATGGCTTCAGTAGTAACGAGCATACGATTGTAACCGGCCCTGGTGCCCGGGCGTGCCGCTTGACTTCTCGCAGGGTTACAGAAATTTGTGCCTCCACTTCCGTGTTATAGGCCCGTTCTCTAAATTGGCCTCCCCTGACATGAAGACAATTATCGAGCCCTTTAAAATTAAGATGGTGGAACAGCTCCGGTTTACGACCGAATCGGAGCGACGTGAATTGATCCGGCGTGCTCACTATAATCCTTTTCTCTTACATTCCGATGATGTTCTCATCGACTTCCTGACGGATAGCGGCACGACCGCCATGAGCCAGAAGCAATGGTCACGCCTGATGGACGGTGACGAAGCGTATGCCGGATCGCGAAGCTATTATGCATTCGAAGAGGTGGTGCATGATCTTACCGGGCTAAAGCATATCATTCCAACGCACCAGGGACGCGCCGCTGAAAAAATTCTCTTTAGCATCGTTGGCGGTAAGGGCAAAGTTATTCCGAACAACACGCACTTCGATACTACCCGCGCGAATATCGAAGAATCCGGAGCGGAAGCCGTCGACCTGCCAACAGCGATCGGTGTGCGACCGGAAGTCCGTGCCGATTTCAAAGGCAACATGGATGTGGAACGTCTCGAAGCGCTGATCGAGAAAGTCGGCGCGCAGAATATTCCGCTGTGTATGATGACGGTTACCAATAATAGCGGTGGCGGTCAGCCCGTCTCGATGCAGAATATTCGTGAGACGAAGAAGTTGCTTTCGCGCTACGGCATTCCATTCTTCCTCGATGCATGCCGCTTTGCGGAGAACGCTTACTTCATCAAGCTTCACGAGCCGGGCTACGAACACAAAACGGTTGGTGAAATTGCTCGTGAAATGTTTTCCTATGTTGACGGTGCAACCATGAGCGCCAAGAAAGACGGCCTTGTCAATACCGGAGGCTTCCTGGCGATGAACGACGATGAGCTGGCTCGTAAAGCACGCAATGTTCTTATCGTTACCGAAGGCTTTACCACCTATGGTGGCCTTGCACGCCGTGACCTGGAAGCGATCGCACAAGGCTTAAGGGAAGTATTGAATGAGTCCTATCTTGCATACCGAATTCGCTCGGTCGAGTATTTCGGCGAAAAGTTGGTCGCTGCAGGCGTGCCGATCCTCGAACCGCCGGGTGGTCATGCGATCTATCTCGATGCTCGTCGCTTCGTACCCGATATTCCGCCGGAGCAATTCCCGGGGCAATCGATCGTGGTCGCCCTATACGAACACGGCGGTATTCGCTCGTGCGAGATCGGCTCCGTTATGTTTGGCCACAAAGATGCGAACGGTAAGCACGTTGGTCCACCGATGGAATTAGTGAGAATGGCAATTCCGCGCCGAGTGTATACGCAGTCGCATATCGACTATTGCATCGAAGCTGTTATCGAGGTCTACGAAAAACGAAATGAGCTTCGAGGTATGCGAATGACCTACGAGGCGCCGACCTTGCGGCATTTTACGGCCCATTTTGAGTCGGTTTAGGCAATATTAACACACGAAGTAACTTTGACGAGCGGTTCGTGTTCTTAAGGGACATGAAACCGCTTGTTGTACTACTGCTGCTGTGTTTGATTGGATGTAGCTCTTCAAACGGACCGGCCTCTAACACATCCATTATGCCGCTGGTCCTCGGCAACGAGTGGATCGGTGAGGTGAATGTTTATGATACGAAGGGCGCTCTTGCATCTACGTATCTGGACACGCTTCGAGTAGAGCGAGCGGTAACGGTCAATGGCGAGAAGTGGTACTATATGAATGTACCTGGGTTTGTGTGCGACACGTTTCACGCGTGGTTCGTTAATCGCGTGGATGGCCTATATACTTGTGATAGCGGACATTTCTCGAAAGCCTATCGGTTGGCAAAGTATCCGGCGCTACCTCATGATGAGGTGGTCACCTTTGCAAACACCTTCGACTCTAACGGAAACGGCTATTCGTCTGGAATAATGGTCGATACGACGGACCTTCTTATACATGTTCCTGCCGGTACTTTCACAGCTAATTTATATCGTGGCTATTATTACTCGCGAAGCTCTGATGTAACCGATGCGATCGTAGAGCCTGCTTCTTACTATTCACCTGGAGTAGGGCTTATTGCGTGGGGGTATATTAATCCAGATGGAACACACGATAACGTTGGACCCGACCGCACTTGGCAATTAGTACGAGCCGAATTACATTGACTGTTATGAAAAAATATCTTCTAGGCCTTCTGCTGTTTATCGTTGGGTGTAGCTCTTCGAACGGGCCAGCCTCTAACATGTACATTATGCCGCTCGCCGTCGGCAATAGGTGGATTGGGAATGTAACGGTGACAGATTCCACCGGAGCGGTACTTTCTACACAACTGGATACGCTTCCGGTGTACGGGACGAAAGTGGCGGGCGGTGAGACGTGGTATTTTCAAACCACATTCCCGAAGGTACTGAAGGCCAAGGCCGGTACCGTGGGTCTTACGTTTGATACCGTAGCGTATGCGTTTACAAACCGGAGCGATGGGCTTTACAGGAATGACACTTTTCTGGTCGATCCACCGAGGCGCATCGCGAAGTATCCAGCCAGTGTCGGCGATACCGTGTCGTTCTCGCCAGAAAGTATTCCTATTATGGATTTCATCCTCGTGCATGGTATCGCGGAGCCCGTTACCGTCCCGGCGGGTACCTTCTCCTGTTATCATTATCAGGATTGGTACCCAACGACGCACGCATCGGTGCTTGCATCGGATTCTTACTATGCGCCAGGTGTAGGACTTGTGGAATTCGTCGATAGCGTTCACAACTTCGATCATCCCTATGCGAAGCCAAATGTCGAACGGTGGCAATTGGTCCGTGCGGATCTTCATTAGCAGTCAGGTTTAGCCACGGTCGTTCGTCTTTTTCTAAGCGGCCGCGTGGCCGGTTTCGGGCGATTTATTCCGATAGCTCAGCGGTTTCCAATCTACTAATTGTCCTGTCTCATCACAGAACTTTGTGTTACGTATGAAGTCATCCCATCTCGCGGCTCTACTGACCTGTTGTAGTTTAATTCTTTCACTAAATTCCCGGGCACAGCAGTCGGGTACGCTTAGCGCCAACGAAAATGCGTCGTACGCAGCGCGTGTACCGGGCGTCGTGTACGTGCAATTTCGCCCTGGATATTTACCGCCGCTCGAACATGCCACCGAAGGTGGCGTTGCTCGCGTCGACGATCCGATCCTTAAAATTTTTCGCGAGATCGGCGTAAGCAAGATCGATCAATTCGATCCTGAGGCCTGGAAAGATCCCATCGATCGCAAACTCGGTATCGATCGTATTTACACGGTTTATTATACATCGAATGCACAGCCGCTTGGCGTAGTCGTTCGTTTACTGCAGACGGGACTTGTCGAGACCGCATCTCCGCGCTATATTTTCAAGCCGCAGTATATGCCGAACGATCCGGGCATCGCGGACGAATATTATCTCGATAGTATTCGCGTCTATGCCGCGTGGGATATGACCAAGGGAGATTCAAACGTTCTTATCGCTGACGTCGATGAAGGCGTGAATGTGAAACATGAAGACCTTAAGGCAAATATTAAAGCTCAGTGGAATGCCTTCTCCGGAACAGCCGATGCTACACCACCAGCCTGTCAGGGATGTGAAGCAGAACATGGTACAATGACCACCGGATGCTTTGGCGCTGTGGCGGATAACCACACTGGTATTGCCGGCGTAGCACCGAATTGCAAGATCGTTGCCGTTCGAATTTCGGATAATAATGGCCAGCTTACAGCCGCTTACGAAGGATTGCATTGGGCCTCGAACTATTGCGCACAGCATGCCGCGCGTGCGGTCATCAATAATTCGTGGGGTGGTCGTTCCGACGCGGAAGCATTACCGTTCGCTTCTATTTTCCCGCAGGAGATCACAGCTCGTGGGCAAGTCTGTGTGGCCTCTGCTGGTAATTATCATATGGATAATGATGTGACGCCATTTTATCCCGCCTGCGTGCCGGGCGTACTTTCCGTTGGTGCAACTGGTAAGAATGGTCAGCCGACATCCTTTACCCATTACGGTCGCAGCGTGCTTGTTTATGCTCCCGGCGACAATATTTACACGACTGATCTGGGCAGCCAGAATAACGAGTATACCGATCCGCAGAACGGTGTTGCCGGCACCAGTTTTTCAGGACCCATCGTAGCAGGTGTTGTGGGCCTCGTAATGTCGCAGTACCCGAATCTTTCGCCGGATGCGGTGAAGCAGCGCATTATTCAATCATGCGACCGGATTCCGAATGCGGATACATTATTGTATCATGGCAGAGTAAATGCCGCAAATGCCATCGCTTCCCCTACTAACCCTCTTCTCGCCGTTCAGGACTACTTGGTTGGTACTGATACACTTGGTACATTGAAGGATATTGGTTCGTCGAATTCTCTTATAGTCGATTTCGTAAATCTTTCGACGAGTGGTTCCAATCTGACCGCGCAGATCATTCCCGGAGGAGGTTATACGTGGCTTGGATACGATGCACGTTATCCGGCCTTGTGGCCGAACACAGTGCTTGGTAATATTGGAAACCTCGAAACGCGCTCATGGAATTTAGATATCATTCGTACCGGAGAATATTCTGAAGGTTCGATCCCGGTTTATTTCCGTGTTACAGGACCTAATTACCTCGATACACTGCACATCCAGGTGCCGCTTACCAAGCAGTCGGGTATGACACACCGCTTGCTCGTACAGCATGCGACGTGTGTAAAGCAGGTCGATGCGCGGACCGGATGGGCCGGTTTCGGTTACTACCTGAATTATCACGATCCCGAAAAAAATACAGACTCGGTGATCCTCGTCAGCCAATATTCCGTCCGCAACGATACCGGATGGACGATCCCTGCCGATATCGATGATGGTTCGAATCCAGCAACAACGGTCGATGCGATCGACGCGCAGCATGCGTGGTTTGGTGGCGCATCGACCACTCAGGAGCCGATAGTGATGTTTACCGCGGACGGTGGTAATAGTTGGAATGTATCACATCCTTCCACGCCGATTCGAAGCATTCATTTCACCAGTGCAAATAACGGAATGATCGTAGGCGAATCGAATGGCCGCTGGCAGATCTATAACTCCAATGATGGCGGCCAAAGCTGGACGATGGGGTCTGCTTCTGCCGCAAATCCAAACGAGTATAGTTTTACGAATGGAGCATTCTGGAATGGCACATACGGATGGATCGGCACGAACCAGGGCCAGGTATACTATACGGCGAACAATGGCGCGAGCTGGATTCCGATCAGATTGCAAAATGGCACCAACAAGCAGGTGAACGTGATGAACGTCGGATTCTCGACGGATAACTCTACGGGTTATGCTTCGGTCCGTGCTTATGGTTCAAGTGTGGATAGTGCCGGTCTCTTTTTCTCGCAGACTCACGGCGCTGCCTGGAGCCTTTACACGAAAGCTCCGGCGGGTTTCATCCCGTATGGTGTATCCTTCTTGCCAGGGACAACAACCGCAGTTATCACGTCAAATCAAGGCGTCTTTACGCTTAAATCGCCGCAGGATTCGCTTCAATATCTTGCCGCTCCTGCATCGTGGAATGCTCGGGGCAGCGTTATTAGCGCTGGCGGGAATTCCGGATCGTACACGATCAGCGCTGTTTCGGATGCATCGGGTATTGTAGATTATAATGTAGGCGGTTCGGCAGTCCATTCGAACAGCAACAGGACTGCTTCAGAACTTTCGATCGCTAACTCACCCAATCCATTCTCGAATTCGACGCTCGTTTACTTTACTTTGTCGCAAGACGAGCAGGTGCGCATTCGCGTGACGGATGTATTAGGACGCGAAGTTTCTGACGTGTATGATGGTGTACTTTCCATCGGACCACATGCGATGCAGGTCGAATTGCGGGACACTCCCAACGGTATCTATCATTGTACGATCGATACCGAATCCGGCGAACACTCAGAGAAGAGCATCGTGCTTATGCGATAAGGGGGTTTTCATAAGAGATGCTGTGTGTCAATAAAGACGCACAGCATTTTCTTTTAACAGAAATAGCGGAGCCTGAAAGTTCGGGTGATGAACTTCATAAAACGAATTGTGTGTGGCAAAGATATTAAGTTCATCGCCGACGAGCGACACCGCCATCACGGAATCCTGCGTTGTATCGCGATAGAGTACGGCGAGGTTATTTACCATTACGCGACCAATGAGAGGACGGCTGAGGTTGTAAAAGCTCATCGCTTCCTCAGGCGATCGCTGCTTTTGAATGAACGTAGTATCGATGCCGCCGCCGTGAACGTGTAGCCGTGCGCTGATCTCCTGTGCAGTTTCTGGAATATAGATATGAGCATTTTGCTCGTTATCCGTTCTTGTGACGATCGGATCTTCTACCAAATTGCAGGACTTGCATTCGATCGTAAGCTTGCGTGAACTGAAGCGATCGAGAGAATCCGATGTACGATAAAGATGGACGACAATAGAATCGCCTACCCACCGGTGTTGGCCGATATGATAAACATCGGGATTACCATCACTGCCGCAACCAAAGAGGAGCGCAGAGAGGACCGTTAATAGTGCATAGTGTTTAAGGTCGAGGACACAACGCGTTACCCGTTCGATCAATCTACTTCCCCATGCCCTAAACCTCGTAAGCATATTCTTTGAAATGATAAGTCACTCCTGCACTTGTACGGCTTCCGCTTCAACGAAGCCTTCTTGTCCATCGACCGTAACAGAATAAAGATCACCTTCGTGTGCTAACAATGGGATCGTACTCCCTTGTGGCAATATTTTTAGTACCTCACGCTTTGTTTTATCCTTATAGACGGCCACCCCCTCGGGGGCTGTTACCTTGATCGTCGCAACCTTTTTCGGTGCTTTTTCGACGGTTTCAGTATTTTCTACAGTATGTTTTTGCTCGGCGTTCGATTCAACCGGTGCCGTAACCGGGCGATAATGTCGTGTCGCGAGCCGGCGCATGGTCGGATGTTCTTCTGCTGTTCCAGTGCCTGGCAGATCTAACGTATCGCGATGACCCAGTGAGTAGAGTGTAAGCTTCACTCCTTCAGCGGAAGGAATGAGATATTGCGCTGCTGAGCGATCGTCGAAATGCTCGACAAGCTGTCTGCCTCCGATCTCACAATCGGGACAATCGATGATCAGGCTGTCTCGTCGAGGATCCCAACGGTGGGCACCCCGTCCGCCTATTGCGACCGAAAGCGTATCACTCGTTCGGCTTGCTTCGAGCTTAGCAGGGATATAATAGGTGCAGCCCGTGAGGCTCGTGCTAAGGAAGATCGTAAATGCAGCAGAAAATATTAGCATCGCGCGAGCCACATTCACTCTATAAAATAACCGCTTTATGTTTGCTTCCAACCGTTTCATACCAGAGAAGAAAAGTTAGTGAAGTGGATCGAGAAATTCGACGATTCGTATCGTATCGATCGGGTGAAGTGTTTCGAGCAGCTTGCCTTTTCGCCACACGTCATTTACCTTAAAGTATCCGTACACACCCTTAGCAAAAACAACGCTATCCATTTGAATGACCTGTTGGGTATCGGGAAGATATCGCTGTCCTTCGCCACGAGCTAACGCACGGTCCAGTTCAAGCCTGGATGTATAAACGTTTGGTGATACGAACAACTCGACTTCCTGCGGTAACTCCAGAACGATCGTGCTGGGCCGATGTGATACTTGTGGGGTGGTTCGAGATGAATCGACCGTCGCGGCCGGTTCATTCGGATGCCCGGAAAAGATCAGATAAACTACGATCGCGATAATGAGTACCGCAACCGGCAACGCCCACTTTTTTAGCGGCGATCTTCTTCGGCGACGTTCCGCTTCTGTGATCGTCTCTTCTTTTCGCGCGACCCCACGCGAGGCATGTAATTGCGCAGAACGCTGTAACGAATCTCCGAGTATTTCGAGGTCAGCCGTAGTATATTGTACACCTTTTTGCTCGGCGACTCGCAATATATTCGGCATGTGAACGATCGTTCGCGAGACGGCATAATCGAGCGTCATCATCGCAAAATTCGGGTCGCCGATCGGCTCTTCCGATCGAAATTCACGTACGGGAGAGGTGAAAAGCGCGATAAGGGTGACGCGCGGCTCGGCGGATTCGATCACCTCCGCTTGCGGTATAGTAGAATAACGTTCGTTCGTCACTTCCGCTGTGGCATGTTCCAGTACCAGGCCATCCAAGGTGCTCGCTAATTCGGCGAACGCCTTTACGAGTGTGGCATGGGGGTTATCAAAAAAAATGCGGGTCCCTGGAGCAGGGTGGTTCGTACCGTTTGATGTATCGATCTCAGCAGTGGAAGGTGCATCGCCTTGCCACCGGCCTGTCTTGGAAACTTGTACAATGCCACCATACGGGTACATGGCCACCAACGAAACCCCATGCGACCAGACCAGTGCAAAATGGTCGCGCTCTTCGGAGAGTGGCCGGCGAATAAGTGAGACCGAGTCCCGTGAGTGAGCGCAATATTGCCGTACCGATTCCTCGATCTTACGAAATGCTCGTTCGTTCTCCTCCTGGAGAAACGCCGGACCGATCACTCGAACAACAGATGCCAATGCGACTTGCTATTAATTATCGAGAAGCAGTATTTCTTCGTATCCATGGACGGGAGTTTTGCAACCTCGCGTCTCTGTTAGACCCCAGGAGAAAGAGATAACAAGCCATTTCGAAGGGCGAATAAGGGATCATGCTTACGACCGCTCTTCCTATTGGATTATAGAAGTTCGCCCTCTTTTGGGATGCGAATTTCGCTCCAGTAGTTGAACTCGTTACTGTCAGCTCATCAGCGTGGAATAACCGTGCCATACGGACAAGTAAATAGATAAGGCCAACCCTGCAAAATTAGGCACTTTTGGGTGCCCGATCAAGCATTCTGACTAAAATCGACATTTTTTGTGCTATACCTCGTCGCTACACCCATCGGTAATCTGGAAGATATTTCATTACGAGCAATTCGGGTGCTTCAGGAAGCCGATATTGTGGCGTGCGAAGATACACGGCACGCCCGAGTCCTTTTCGAACGTCACGGCATTCGCCCTCGACGGCTCATCAGCTACCATTCCCACAACGAACAATCGCGAGCGGTCGAGCTATCGGAAGATCTTGCGACCGGTGCAACGGTTGCGATCGTAACCGATGCCGGTACTCCCGGCATATCGGACCCGGCATGGGCGATCGTGAAAGAGGCCATCAAACTGGGTATCGAGGTCGTGCCGGTGCCGGGAGCCTGTGCAGCGATCGCTGCTTTAAGTGCCAGCGGAATGGATACCACTCGCTTCGCCTTCGAAGGGTTTTTGCCGTTAAAAAAAGGTCGTCGTAAGCGGCTCATCCAGATAGCAAATGAAGATCGAACGGTCGTTATCTATGAATCACCACACCGCATTAAGCGGCTGCTCGAAGAATTAGGCTTGGTCTGCGGCCCCGCACGCACGGTTGCATTGGCTCGTGAAATTACGAAAGTACACGAAGAATTCGTGCGCGGTACGATCTCCGAAGTTTTGGCCTCCGTCGAAAAGCGATTCCCGGAATCGGTGAAAGGGGAATGCGTAGTCATCCTTAGTGGCCGGGCGAAAGGGGAAGAACTTGTCGAAGAAGTTATGGTTGAAGAAGATGAGGCCTTATAACCTGTGATGGAAGTTATACATCGGAAGGAATAAACAATATGGAATATCGCCGTCTTTTGATTGTAGTTGTCATTTCGCTTCTGTCACTCACAGCATGCGCGCAAAAGCCTGCCACTTCTGGAAATGCTGTTTCGGGTAATCCGACGGGTCTCGATCTATCGATGTATCCTAAGGCGAATGATAAAGTTGAGAAGAGCGATGCCGCATGGCGAGCGCAACTTTCGCCGGAAGCCTTTAGCGTAATGCGCGAAGCTGGCACGGAGCGGCCATTCACTGGCTTATTGCTCAACGAGCATGGCAATGGAATTTTCGTTTGTGCCGCCTGTGGCAACCCATTGTTCAGCTCGTCAGCGAAATTTGAGTCAGGCACTGGCTGGCCAAGTTTCTGGGCTCCGATCGAACCCGGCCGTGTAGTGCAAAAAGGCGATGACTCTTATGGTATGGAACGTACCGAAATTCTATGTGCTCGGTGTGGCTCTCATTTAGGGCATGTGTTCGACGATGGCCCGAAGCCGACCGGTCTGCGCTATTGCATGAACTCGGTGGCCTTGAAGTTTGACAAAAAATAATTAGCCTTCGAATTCTTCTTGCTCTAATTTCTTACGCACTCGTGCGCGTACGGCTTGTTCCAGCACGGCGGACATCGTGACGATCAATGCAAACGTTGGCCAATATCGGGCAGCCGAGCGGTAGCCAAAATAGATCTCGAGTCCTAACAGCGCCACCGCGAAAATACCCAGTGAGCTCAAGCCGATGGTAACGGCCAGGTTACCGCGGTTCGGTCGCCGCTGCTGTGCAAAAGGCATCCGAGGTGCCATCATGATATAGAGCTGGAAGAGAAGTCCGGCAATCGCTCCAAGCACGAGCACGTGTTCGATGGCATGATAGACGGGCATAAAAAAGCTGAACGTGATCGCCAGCACGATCATATAGGGAAGTATAAGCGATATCAATAAAGCATTGCGAACTGCCAGCAATAACTTCGCGCGGTCGAGCGGTGCCGAAAAAAATATCCATGCCGCTTTATAGTTTGCGGATTGCGATACATTCTGCATGAGCATCATCGGCATTAATAGCGCGATCATGTATAACAGATTAGCCCTCGCTACCTGCTTTATGCTCGCCGTAAATGGATCGCCTACGCCACCGCTCATGATGGCTATAAATAAATAGACAAAGGTTAAAGGCAGTGTTGCCAAAAGCTGCATCCTGAATTTTGTATCGTATCGGAACTGAGCCCTCAGGAGCATAAAGACGGCCCGCGCTTCGAAGGAACGAGCAAAGCGAGTGTAAGTGCGAAAGAGAAAGCCACCACCAATCGCATGTGCTGCGCGATCGCTAGCGTTCTTCTCTTTTGTGCTAGTCGATGCAGAAGCGGAAAGCTCTGAAATTTCATTCTGATAATGCTTGCCAAGCAAAAGATGCGATGCCGCTGCAACCAATACGAGCAGCGCGATCGAGCCGATTGCTAATGGCACATAGATGCCCGAGGTAACTCCAGTTACAATGCCCGCAAGGGATGCGAACCAGAACGCAGGCAGCAGCGCGAGCAACGGCTCCGTCGTTATATTGAACGTATGAAAGTCGAACGAGTATTCAGCACGGGTAAGCAGTACAAAGCTCATCGCTACTACGAACGAGCCAAGAAATTGCACATACCCCATCATTCTGGTGATGACCGATGGCTTAAGCCTGCGCAGCATTAGGCCATACAGCGCAATGACGGTCATTGCCGCACCGACGCTAGTAAGTATTGATACTACAAGAAAGGCAAGATTAGCGAAGAGGTCTGGCCGAAAAAAGAATTGAAGTCCGATGAATGGCCCAATAGAGACGAGAAATCCGATCGTTGTAGTATAGGTGATGAGGACTGCGAGTCGTGAGAAGAAGAATGTTTCGCTTCCCACGGGCAGCATCGAAATGATCTGTGATTCGTCCGGCGAGAGGAATCCTGTGCCGAAGGACAAGAAAATATTGCTCGCGCTGATGAAGGCGACATAGAGCATAAAGAATCCAGCGGCTGTGACATACGCGTCGCCGGAAAAATTATGAGCGAACAGCCGGATCGAAAACGCACCAATTCCCAGATAGCTTACCATCGTCCAGTAGGCCCAGGAGCGGCTCATTTTTTTTCGGCTCGAACGCATCCGTAAACTGGCCGAGCGCCATTCGCTTTTAAGCGCAAATCGCGTGAGAATCCTTACCTGACGAAAATCGACCGAGCCAAACATAGAAGGAAAGAGCTATTGTGAAAGGGCGCGAAGAATGTCTTCCGTGGAGCGCTCAATATCGGCGCCGCCTGTCAGGCGATGGAATGCGCGTTCGAGCGAAAGTTCGCCAGATTCCTGCAGCAATTCGGAAGGAGTACCGATCGCCGCTAATGTTCCGTGATTGATGATCGCGATGCGATCGCACAAACGCTCGACGACATCGAGGACATGCGAGCAGAAAAAGATCGTCTTGCCGCCTTCATGCGCATACTTGCGAAGTACCTCCTTAAAGATGAGCGCAGCATTGGCATCGAGTCCGGAAAGCGGTTCATCCAGGATGAGCACTTCGGGGTTGTGTATGAGTGCAGCGATCAGCAGGACTTTCTGCTTCATTCCCTTCGAGAACTCGGCGAGCAGTTTCTTACGATCGGCTTTTGAAAGTTCGAACAACGTGAATAGCTCTTCCCGGCGCTCTGCCAATTTATCAGGATCGAGATGCCGAAGAGTGCCGGCAAGATCGAGATATTCATCGGCGGTCAAGCTCTCGTAGAGTATTGCGTTTTCCGGTACGTAGCCAATGCGTTTCTTTACCTCGATCGGCTCTTCGACGACGTCGAATCCGGCAATGCGGACAACGCCAGTCGTCGGTTGCATAAGGCCCGTCAGGACCTTAACCGTCGACGATTTGCCTGCTCCGTTCGGACCAAGCAACGCAAATATTTCTCCCGATGGTATTTGAACCGAAAGGTCATCTACGGCAAGCGTATCGCCATAGCTTTTACTTAAATGAAGAATGTCGATCAATGTTGCTCGGGCATTTTAATTCGGACAACCAGATCTGCAGGGTTAAGGTCGATATGAGTGTACTCCATCGTTAACTTGTTCTGCCCTGCAGTTGCTTCGATATGCTGGGGAATAGACATACCATTGACAAGTGCCGGTTCCCCAAACCGGACCGTAACATTGGGTGCGGGAGCATTTCGCGTCGGATCGACAATGCCGTTCCATCTGCGATAGCGAACGAGCGAGAGGTTCGGTATCGAGGAGTCGCTGGTAAGCGTACCGGAAAGATCGAGGGAGGATGTCGTATATCGTACCGGGTCCTGGATCACTAATATATGATGATTGCCGTTGGAATATAATTGAAGTGAATCAGCACTGTTGAGATCATCTGCCGGTAATCCGTAGATGATATCACTCATAGCCGTTAGCGATACCCCACGCAGACGAGTAAGCTCTTCCAGCGAGTGAGTGTCGGTAGCCCCTCGCATTGTTTCACCATGGAGGATATCATAAAATTGATATTCTTGCGGAGAAGCGAGAAATTTTGCAACATTGATCCCGAATGGGCCGTATACGCTGACGCTTAGCGAATCGATACGCGCGTTCGTTTGCTCCGCGAGCCGTTTGCTCTTCATCGAAAAGCTGGCAGAATTCGACTCACCATTTTGATCGACGGTAATATCACCGGAGACATTCATCGAATGCGCGAGCGCCCGCCGTGCTTCGAGCCAGGATCGAATTAAAGGAATAGCAGAAGTACTCGTTTCGACGTGCACCGGTACGGTGCTCGTTGTCGTGCGTGGTGCGGATGCACACCCTGTAAGCGCCGCTATGGCAGCGGTGATTATTAATACTATGGTAATTCGAAAAGCGGACATGAACGAACTCTACGTGATTTGTGAAAAAAGTAACAAATCTTCGAAAACAGCATGACTATACAGTAACAAACCAAAATTGTCCATTTGACCATGCACCGCGCTGCACGCGACCTAGCGAAGAAAAGTACGTTTTGTGCAAAACCCAGCTTTTCAACCGATGGCATTCAAATGGACATAATAGCATAATACACGCCCCGTTGAAGGGTTTAGTGAACAGAATCTAAGATAATCGTATCGATAAACTGAAGTAATAACGGCATGATGGCTGATTCGGATTTTTGCAGCGCATTCGAATCGGCCACCATCCCGAATCGGACGAATAGTTTAGTTTCAACGTCGTCAATATATTCACCTATAATAGTTAGAATGAAATCAATAATCACTTTCACCAGCGCTGCTCTTATCGTTGCGGGCTCCATATTGTTTGCCCCTATGGCTCACGCACAATTCTCGCATGCGGTTGTCGTTATGACTGGCACCGTGATCTCGGAAGAGAATGCGAAACCGACGTCGGTTAAAGTCAGTATCCGCGAGGCGGGCGACACAGCGCGCGAAATCACGCGCAGCACGTCGAACAGCCAAACGGGTAAGTATCTCGTCGTATTGCAACCCGGTAAAAAATACTGGGTACATTTGGAAGGTGATTCGATCCTGACGCAGGACGTGCTGGTTAGCACCCCGCCGGTCGATCACACTGAAAAGCTCACGCAGGACTTCACGGTCACAATGCGTGAGGTGGAAGCAACCAAGCAAACGCCACAGCAATCGACGAACTAAGAGTGTCCAATCCCTACTATCAGCTCATGGTTGCTGGTAGTAAAAATCAGAAGCAGCAGAACAAAGAACGCAGGCCCACCCACAAGGTGGGCTTCCGTTTTTTATAACTATTTGCATCGCACACCCCCTCCTCAGAGTGAAGCGATGAGGAGGGGGCAGGGGGTGGAGTCGTGGGGATTATTGCACTGGTGAGGTGACAACGAATTTCACCGCCTCTTCCCCAGCAACCCACCCTGTTGAATACGCCGCTTGCAAGTTATAGCCCCCAATCTCACCGGCAATATCGAGCATTTCTCCGGCAAAGAAGAGTCCGGAATGCAGGCGCGACATCATCGTTTTTGGGTCGACCTCTTTTAAGTCAACACCGCCGGCGGTTACTTCGCCGCGATCGATCGGTATTTCGCTTACTTCGCCAAAATCGTAATCCGTAAGTGCAGTTGTTAAATGGTCGCGCTCCGAGCGTGTGAGTGCATTCCATTTACGATCGAGAGGAATGTCAGCTTGCTTCAATACGTAAGGCACGAAAGCGTTTGGAAGCAATCCTTCTAACCACGTCTTTACGTGCTGGAGCGAGCCAGATTGTTGCTCGTCGATAAGCAGAGCACGAATTTCTTCTGTAGTGCGATTAAGTAGATTCGCGTGGATCGAAATCAAGTCGTTCTCAAAGTGCATTGCCGCTTCCCGGCTGAGATCGAGTGCGGCCGGACCCGATAAGCCACGATGAGTTATGAGAATATCTCCGTACGCTTGCGCAAGCGATCTATTCCCTTTTGTGACGGAGAGTACAGCATTACGTATCGCCACACCGACGAGATCCTGATGAGGCTTCTGCTTAAGATAGATCGGTGCGAGCGCTGCTCGAAGCGGTACGATCATATGACCAAGCCTCGCTGCGAAATCGATTCCGTCGCCGGTTGTGCCCACTTTGCGATAACTTGTACCACCCGTAGCTAGAATTACAGCATCTGCTTCAAACGTATTATCATTGATGGTGAGTAGCCAGCAGTTATCACTTCGCTCTATCGATTCAACTCGCGACTTTGTATGAATAACTACCTGTGCTTCCCTAAGCTCAGCTTCAAAGGCGACGAGCACGTCCTCAGCCCGGCTCGATGTAGGAAACACTCGTCCGTTCTCGCGAACATACCATTCAACGCCGCGCCTACGGAGCATGTCGAGAATGTCATTGTTGGTGAAGCGGTACATCGCATGTTTGAGGAAGCGTGCTTCTTTAATATGAGGGAATCCATCCTGAAGCACTTCTTCTACCGACCCTGCATGAGTGATGTTGCATTTGCCTCCACCTGAGATCAGTATCTTAATCCCCAATCGCGGATTGCGCTCGAAGAGATGCACCTCCACACTCGCATCCAGCGATTTCGCAGCTTTACCCGCTGCTAACGCCGAGCAAATGCCGCCCGCACCTCCGCCGATGATTGCAATTTTTGGGATCATCAGAGAGAGAACAGTTCTAACGAACCGATTAGCTCAATCGAAAAGCCCTGTCTCTCCACTTCTCCTAAAATGCTTCACCGTTAGCCCCCGCCCCCGCTCGTTCAATCCCAGCCGCTTGCACGTTTTATCAAAGAGGTCTTCGATGTACTTCGCATAACCACCGGTGCCGGACATCCGCGAGCCGAATTCAGGATCATTCATGTTGCCATCGCGCACCATACGAATGCGTGTCATTATTTTTTTCGCTTCGAGCGGTACGTTCTTTTCAAGCCATTCTTCAAAAATGGATTTAACAGCGAACGGTAACCGCACAATGTTATAACCGGCACTCGTCGCACCGGCCTCACGCGAGGTGCGAAGTATGGCCGGTATTTCTTCATCATTGAGTCCCGGAATAACAGGGCCGATCATCACGCCAGCCGGTACACCAGCATCGTTGAGCGTTTTCATTGCCTGCAGGCGTCGTTCGGGTGTTGGTGTGCGCGGCTCAAGTTTGCGGGCAAGCTTCCGGTCGAGCGTCGTGACCGAAAAGTGAATCGCGATAAGATCGAGCTTCGCCATCTCGCTAAGAATATCGACGTCGCGTAAGATGAGCGTGTTCTTCGTCACAATTCCCACTGGATTTCTGAATTCCAGTAATACCTCCAGGATTTGCCGGGTGATTCTGAATTCCCGTTCCGCGGGCTGATAGCAATCCGTATTGCCGCTCATCATGATTACCTGCGGCTTCCACGATTTGCGGGAAAATTCTTCGCGAAGCAATTTTGCCGCGTCATGTTTCACCATGATCTTCGACTCGAAGTCGATACCGGCATTGAACCCGAGATATTCGTGTGATGGTCGGGCATAACAATAGGCGCACCCATGCTCGCAGCCTCGGTATGCGTTAATAGAGTAGCTAAAACCGAGGTCCGGACTGTCATTCTTAGCCAGGATGGACTTCGTTGTATCCTCGAGAAATTGGGTTTGAACGACCGGCAATTCGATGTGGTCGGGAGAATCCCAGCCGTCATCGAATGCTTCGAGAGAGGTCGTTTCGAACCGGTTTTGGGGCCGGAGTTCGGTCCCGCGTGACGTGCTCATAAGAAAAAGGTGCTCCTAATATTGAGAACAAGATAGCAATAAAAAAGCGCAGTGAGTGGAAGTTAATAAAGCGCACGTCTGTTCATGGCCGTAATGACGTGGGAGGATCTGGTAAGTATTTGTGGTAAGAACGGCCTTACCGTCGATGAGTCGGCGTTGCCGCTTTTGCGGAAATATGCCGATGAATTGCTTTCGTGGAATTCAAAGATCAATCTCATCTCGCGTAAGGACGAAGATCACATCCTCGATCGCCACATTTTGCATTCGCTCGTACTTCGAATGCCAACTATTTGCGATTATGATTTTTCCAATAAACGCGTAGCCGACCTCGGTACTGGTGGTGGCATGCCCGGCATTCCATTTAAGATCGTAACCTCGTCTGCCGAAGTCACGCTTATTGATTCGATTCAAAAAAAGATTATTGCTTGCTCTGCTATGATCGCAGAGCTTAAGCTGAATGGTATTTCTGCGGTCGTGGGGCGCGCTGAAGAATTGGCGAAGCAAAAAGAATATGCTCATTCCTTCGATGTCATTATTTCGCGAGCTGTCGCCCCTATGGATGAGCTGGTAAAATGGGGACGAGGATTGCTAAAGACCGGTGGCGCTCTATTCTCGCTTAAAGGTGGCGACTTAACTGAGGAAATTAAGCGTACTAGGCGACTTAACTATATCGTGAGCGTTGAAGAAATACCCTTGAGTCTTGCCGGATTTGATAATTTTGTAACGGAAGATAAAAAGCTCGTTAAGGCTGTGTTTGGACCGTAAGTAGACGGCACCAAAGTTCTACCTTTCCTGCTATTCTATGGCGATGAGTCCCGAAAGCGCCAGAAATTCCACTGACCGAATCAATATTATAAACATCGCGCTGATGCTATTGTCGGCGCTTCTGGCGTACGCGTGGCCGTTCTATCTGTTCCTGGTCGCTTATGCCGTCCTTGGGCCTCTCCATTATCTAACGGAAATATCGTGGTTGCACGATCATCAGTATTACACCAGCCGCAAATCGGATGCGCTGTTTCTCCTCGTTATCGGTGTGTTATATGGCGCGATGGTCGTCTTGGGTTACAGTGCATTGAAGATCATACCGAATATGATCCTTCTGGCGTTGGTTGGCTCATTCATTCTGGTATTTACTGCTAATTGGTTTGCTCGAATTGCGCTGATCGTTGCGGGGAGTGCGTTGGTATTTATCGTCCCGATGAGCTTAAGCACCTTGATCGTAGCAATGATGCTGCTCACCATCTTTCACGTCTTCGTCTTTACCGGATGTTTTATTCTCATCGGTTCAATGCGATCACACAGTAGATCAGGTTATATCTCGTTTAGTGTGTTCGTTGCAGTTGCCCTCTTTTTGTTATTATTCCGATCGCTGCCCTCGGGCGGTGTCGCCGATAGCTTTGTCGTTCAGCATTATGGCCGAGGATTTGGCGACGTTAATGTCGTATTGTTGCGCGCTTTTAACGCTTCTCCGCTCGGGGTTACAGCGAGTGATCCGTTCGAATTTTCAGCCGGTGCCGTGGCCATTATGCGGTTTATCGCGTTTGCCTATCTCTATCATTATTTGAACTGGTTCTCTAAAACGAAGATCATCCGTTGGCACGAAGTTTCGAAGTTGCGGATGGGCTTGGTATTAAGCCTATGGATCGCAGCCGTTATCTTCTACTTTATAGATTATGACCTCGGCTTGCGGGTTCTGTTTACGTTAAGTGCGTTACACGTGCTCTTGGAGTTTCCGCTCGACGTGCGAACCATGTTAGGAATTGTAACACATTTCGGTAAGCGCGTAAAATCCGTCGGAGTTCGATTAGAACCGGCGCAATAACTGTTAAGAAGTTGACCTGGATAAGCTATGATCGCGTATCATAGCTCTTGTTACTCACCATGAAGTCTGTTATCTTCTCGTTTGCCACACACAACCATCAGCCGCTTGGCAACTTCGATCATATTTTCGAAGAATCCTACGAGCGCTCGTACCGGCCATTCTTCGAACTTGCTGCAAATTACCCGATCCGCTTTGCTACGCACTTTACCGGTATCTTGCTGGAATGGATGGAAGCACATCATCCGGATCATATCGTACGCATACGGGAGATGGCTTCGAGTGGTAAGCTCGAGTTGATCTCCGGGGGATATTTCGAGCCGATTCTTTCGGTCATTCCACGACAGGATCAACAGGCGCAAATATCGTTGCTCTCGCAGAAGATCGCTCAGCTATTTGGCACAGAACCGCAAGGAATGTGGCTGGCCGAGCGGGTATGGGAGCAACCGCTTGCTTCGGTATTGAATGAAGCCGGCATCCGCTACGTCTTACTCGACGATACCCATTTCCTCCATGCCGGACTGCGTGAGCGCGACCTCAACGGTTATTATCTTACCGAGGATAGGGGCAAAACATTAGCGGTCTTCCCGATCTCCAAGCAACTCCGCTATACCATACCGTTCGCTAACGTCGATGAGACGCTGCGCGTGTTGGGTGATGCGGCGAGCGAATCCGGTACTAACGTGGTAACGTTCGCCGATGATGGAGAGAAATTCGGTGTCTGGCCGAGGACCTACGATCACGTTTATCGCGACGGCTGGCTGGAGGAATTTTTCCGTAAGATCTCGGAGAATTCGCATTGGATTCGGATGCTGCCGCCAGGCGAAGTATTAAAGCAGGTCAAGCCCATCGGCAGAATTTATTTGCCGAATGCGAGCTATGAGGAGATGATGCAGTGGTCCTTGCCGACGACCGAGGCATTCGAATCCTACGAGCAACTGGTGCATGCCTTCGATAAAAATAGTGCGGAGTGGCAGTGGCAACGCCCGTTCATTCGTGGTGGGTATTGGCGAAATTTCTTTGTCAAGTATCCAGAGGCAAATCACCTGCATAAACACATGCTTCGCACGAGTGCGCGTGCTGCAAAGCTAAAGAAGCAAGACGCAGCGGCCATCGATCAACTATTGCGCGCGCAATGTAACGATCCGTATTGGCACGGAGTCTTTGGTGGTATCTATCTTTCGAACTTGCGTCACGCGAATTACACAGCGCTTGTCGCTGCTGATGCGTTGCTCGACAAAGCTGAAAAACTAAAGGGGATACGAGTCGAAACGGGTGATATTGATTGTGATGGTTCGAATGAGGTCGTCCTCGAATCCAAAATGCTTTCCCTCTACTGCAAGCCGGAACAGGGAGGAATGCTCGCCGAGATCGACTTTAAACCGCGCAGCTTTCACGCAACTAATATCATATCGCGGCATAAAGAAGCATATCATTCGAAAATAACGCAAGCTGTTCATGCCGATGATGACCAGAACGCCGCGTCGATCCACGACCGCATCGAAGCGAAGGAACGAGGGCTCGAAAAGCTGATCGTTTACGATCCGTATCGTCATGGCTGTCTTATCGAGCATATACTTTGGCACGGCATCTCATTAGAGGATCTCCGTTCGATGAATTTCTTCCATCATGCCACGAGCTTTGTTACTTCGGCATTTGACTGGGGTTGGATAGAAGAGGAAAAGACGCTCGAGCTAACCGCCGTCGCGGCAGGAATTAAATTGGTCAAAAAGGTACAACTTTCGACGAAAAGTGACCTTAAAGTGACCTACCGGCTTACGAACGAATCGGGCACGACGCTTCGTTTTCAATTTGCTTCCGAATGGGCGTTCAATCTGCTTGCCGGTGCTGCTTCGGACCGATATTATGAGGCGAATGGCGAGAAGCTGTCGGATTCAAATTTGAATAGTTCGGGAGTGATCGCTGAGAGCAAAAATCTGCGCTTGGTAGATGAATATTTGAAGCTCGCGATCGACGTTCGTCCAGAGGCCGCACAAGAGGTCGCTCGATTTCCGATCGAATCGGTCTCGATGAGTGAAGGCGGGTTCGAGCGAATATACCAGGGCTCGATCGTCATGCCGATATGGAACGTTGAGCTTGCTCCGGATGGCACGTGGGATGCCTCACTTCAAGTGAAGTTCGAAGAGTTATAAATGGCACAGAGAAGAATTTATCGTACACGGTCGCTGCCAGTCCAGATCGATCTTCCGGACCGGCCGCGTATTTCTGTTGTCATTCCGACGAAGAATGAGGAGAAGCTCCTCGAAACATGTCTTCAGCAATTCACTCCAGCAATAAAGAACCGATATCGTATCGAGATCATCGTTAGCGATGGCGGCTCGACGGACGATACAATAGGTATTGCCACCGCATACGCCGATTTTATCGCGACCCACGAGCTCGACCGGCGACAAACCATTGCGGAAGGACGCAACCGTGGTGCCGAGCTTGCGCATGCCGATCTGTTGATGTTCCTTAATGCGGATACGATCATTGCTGACATTGAAAAGTTTTTAGAACGAGCACTACAACGTTTCGCAGTGGATGAGTCGCTTTCAGCGATCGCAACACGTGTGGAAGTAATGCCGCACGTGCGCAAAGGAAGCGACGTCCTGTTTCATGCGTATTTCAATCGCTACGTAAAGATAGCGAATGGTATCGGCCTTGGTATGGGCCGCGGCGAGTGCCAGATCGTTCGCCGCAAAGCGTTCGAAGCGTTGAATGGATATAACGCCACCATGGCGGCAGGCGAAGATTTCGATCTGTATCGGCGGCTTCGATCCATTGGCAAAGTGAAGTACGATGGCAAACTGCTCGTCTATGAGTCGCCTCGCCGCTACCGCAAGTACGGCTACATGCATGTGTACTTCGATTGGATCCGTAACGGCTGGGCGGTGTTATTCCGCCACCGATCGTCGGACCAGGTGTGGGAAGAGGTTCGCTAACTACCTGTCTAAAGATTCTCTCGCGTGACCTTTCAACGAATCATCGCGTATCTCATTGCGATGGTATGGCCAGCAGCTATTGCAGTGGCACAGATGAGTTCGTCGACCTTCTCCGGTCATGTTCGCGATGCCTCTACCCATGAAGCGCTGGCGGGTGCTCGAATAGAGCTTCGAGATTTGCATCGTGGTGCGATCTCGGATATTTCCGGTGATTTCACCATTAAGAATTTGCCTGCGGGCGCGATCGATGTCGAAGTGCATCTGCTGGGATATACGGTCGAGAAGCAGATAGTACTGTTAGCCCAAGGATTGGAGACAAAGGTTACATTCGATCTTCATTCTGCGGTAGTCCAGGGAAAAGAGATCACTATCGAAAGTGAACGAGAGCGAGAGATCGAAAAGACCAGCGTTAGTCGCATCACTCTCACACCGAACATAATTGAGCAGGTACCTGCCGTAGGCGGTGAAAGCGATCTCTTCCGCGTGCTTCAGCTTATGCCTGGTGTGAAAGCGCTAAACGAAGTATCGAGCGGACTTTATATCCGCGGCGGCCCTCCCGACCAGAACCTCATCCTGCTCGATAATAATGTTGTCTATAATCCCTCGCACTTATTCGGCTTTTTCTCGACCTTCAACACCGATGCTATTAAGGATGTCGATCTGATCAAAGGCGGCTATCCGCCGGAATATGGAGGGCGATTAACCGGTGTCCTCAATGTGACGACACGAGAAGGGGACCGAAACGAGGTACACGGCAAGACGTCGATCAGCCTTATCAGTGCACGGCAAACACTCGAATTTCCGTTGCCGTCTGGCTCCATGCTTGTTTCCGGACGCCGCACGTACATCGACGCTTTCCTTAATGCAGTGAATGCCGATAAGATCTTTGGTGATTCTACTCAACTGCCGCGCTATTATTTCTATGATCTTAATGCAAAGATCGATGAGGACCTGGGTGCTTCCGATCGCCTAAGCGTTAGCGGCTATCTTGGTGCCGACCATTTGCTCTATCCCTCGAATGGCTTCGTCGATATCACACTTACCTGGGGCAATCAACTCGCCAGTGCTGAATGGACGCACATCTTCTCCGATAACGTATATGCCCGTACTTTCGCTGGGTATAGCGCTTACTCGTCATCATCCAGTGGGACGATCACAGCAAACCCGTTCGAGTTCGATAATGGCATTCAGGAATTGTCTTTAAAAGAAGATGTCGATTGGCGATTGAATACGAAGAATGACGTTCGCTTCGGAGCTGGGCTTTCTCAATTTAAATTCCATTTTTTTAATCGGTTAGGCTCGACCAATCAGGCATTGAATGACACGGGCGGTGTACCGAAATACGTCTCTGCTTATATGCAACATGAGTGGCAGCCAACCGACCGCATCACGGCGACGTATGGTCTTCGTGCTGAACTGTTGGATCTCGCAAATGCTGTTACGTTCGACCCGCGGCTGACGATAGCCTATCAATTGAATCCCTCGTGGACGCTCAAAGCTTCCACCGGTATTTACCATCAGTTCTTGCATCTCGTTACTGCCGGCGATTTCGCGTTCTTCGATCTTTGGATTCCAGGTACGGCTCCGCTTCCGCCGAGTATGAGCACACAGTATATTCTGGGCATTAGTGGCTATCCTGCCGATCCGTATTTCGTCTCCTGTGAAGCCTATTATAAGAAGCTGAATAATATTGTCGAATATAACGAGACGAAATTCCTGTCGAATAATATCGAAGAGATCTTTCCGCGTGGTACTGGCGAAGCTTATGGAATTGAGCTTTTCCTGCGGGAGCGTGTAAATGATTTTACCGGCTGGATCGGCTATACGCTCTCCAGGGTGACCGAAAATATTCCGGCCATGAATAATGGCGAGACGTTCTATCCAAAGTACGACCAGCGTAATGATATACAGCTTGTGCTGAGTTATAAACTATCCGATCGCTGGACCGTTGGCGCAACGTGGACCTATGCAACCGGTCAGGCTTACACCGCCGATCTCGGATATTACCGCACCGCTTTTGATGAGATCGGCTTCGAGCACGATCTGGAAATTCCCGGAGCGATGGGTGCACAACGTTTACCAGATTACCACAGAGCTGACGCAAGCCTAACGTATGCGTTCAAATTTTTTGGCAAGGATGCCAAGGCATCGCTCGATATTTTCAATATCTATAGTCACCGTAATGTATGGTTTAGGGTTGTCGATACCAAGATGCAGCCGCCGGTCGTTTCGGACGTGACATTACTTCCCATTATTCCTACACTTGGAATGGAGGTAACATACTAATGAAGAATGAAGAATTAAGAATGAATAGTGAAGGGTTGGGAAGAGCGTGCTATCCTTATGCCTTAAACTCTTATTTTGTAAATCCGGCCGCTTTGGTTGCGATCCTTCTATTATGGGCGGGTTGCACGAGCGTCAATGAGTCGGCATATACGCCGCAGTTGGTCGTGCAAGGATACTTGTATGCCAATGAACCGTTCGATTCGATCGTCGTGCGAAGAACGATACCTATCGGGTCGACTGGCGATAACGATCGTGTTAGCGGAGCGCTCGTTGTTATTTCAAGCGATGCCGGGGGCGATACGCTTCGCGAGGATGTGTCGTCCAGCCGTGCTGCAGGCCGCTATATAGCAAAAGACAGTATAATTATACAACCGGGGAAGACGTACAATCTGCTGGTACAGGTGTCGGGATATCCTACGGTTACATCTTCGACAACGGTGCCATTTGCTATTCATCTCGATTCGGCGACCTATCGAGGTCGCAGGCTTTCGATTACAGCAATTGACACTGTGGTCTATCCGGTGATCGTCGATAGCTTACAATCGCCAAGCGTGCATTTGTGGTGGTCGTCCAGTTCTAACGCTGCCGGCTATGCACTCGAGGCGTTATCGCTCGATCCGAACGCGGATACGATCAAAGACCTCATTACCGGTCAGCTTCAGGATACTTCCGCGAATGGCCGATATCACTTCTTTATCCTATCGACGAACGAGGAAGTGTTGTGGCCGCAGTTTACCCGGTTTGGACTGAATGCTGTTCGCGCTCTTGCGATCGACCGAAATTTCGAAGACTTTATTCTTGGCCTGTATCTCTCTGGTTCGCAATTCAACAATAATACGCTTCACGTACAGGGTGGCCTCGGCATCTTTGGAAGCGCAGCGAGGACGAGTAAACTGGTGTATTTAGAATGAGGGTTTTAAAACCTCACATACGCCTTCACGCTAAAATCGCCAACGTTCGATGGAGTTAGTCCAAGACCATACGCGGCGCCATAGGACAAGCTAAACCCGAGGCCATGTACTTCACCGAGCGGCTCGCAGGCAACGCCGATCTGGCCCGAGAGGAGCGTGGCGGAGCCGAGTCCGCCAGAAGTTGGTGTAGTCCATATTCCGTAATACCCGACACCAACTTGAGGTTCGAGCAGGCCATCGAAGAATTTCACTGGTATCCATGTAAGTTGGAAGCCAAGCGATTTAGGAGAAGAGAACATCTGCGAGAATATCTGCGGATGGTCGTAATCGAGATATGGTGCGCCGGCATACAGATATCCGAACGAGACATCGAATGATAGTGCCGGACGGTTCGCCTCAATTCCAATAAAGAAATTATCGCCGGCTACACTACCGATGCCAACACCGATACGCCCATGCACATCGGCGATAGTACTTTTTTTGTTTGCGAGTACGATCGTTTCTAATCTCTGTTTTTCTCGCTCTGCCGCTTCGCGCGCGGCATTATCGCGGTCGTCCTTGATCTGAATTTCCGCGTTCTGTTGCTGCAGCTCGCGGACCATAGCCGCATAATCGATCTGCTTGCGTCCAACTTTTAAGGTGTCACCGCTTCCTAACCGGCTGCCGCTAACAAAGACGACAGGCGCCGTCTTATTAAAGGAATGCGTCTCGCTATAGAGCACTTTGCCAGTGCCAGGTTCTGTGGCCGTAAAGCGATAGCGATAAGGTCCAGTCGAGAACTTTGACATATCGATCTCGGCCAAATAATCGGCCGGTTGACGAAGAGTGTCGACGATGGTGCGCGGATGGGCCGTATCAACGACACTTAACAATTCTACTTTTGCCAGGCAGGTCTGAGCGACCGAGTAAGGAATCGATAGCCGCTCGGAAATATCGGAGATCGTTTGTGTACCCAGGCCAAACGACAGCCGATGACCCTCTAAAATTATATGCTCCTCGATAAAGCGCGAAAAGTCGTCGTAGAAATCGAGTACAGAATTATCTTCGAGTTGGACGATATACTTACCTTTGGCGAGCGGTTCGTTCGCTAAACGAAGAAAGACCGGCTCATCGACCTTTGCCGAAAATTCCTTCGCAAACCGTTCGAGACGTACCGACGCATCGGTGTGGTTCGATTCGATCATTCGTTCGATCACGACGTAATAGCGCATCGAGTCGGGAGCGCCTACGATCGGAAGGGGAAGTACCCCGAGGTTGATCGTGTAGGATGCTTCATCGCCTCCAAGCGCTTTCGAAATATTGCTGACCATCGGAAGGGCCAGTGGTGTGCGCGCCGAACCGATATAATACATGATCGGCTGCTCGCCATAGATACGTGAGGAAGTGTCAGGCCCGGTAGAACCGTGGCTAAAATACTGAGGACGAAGATGGAAGCTTGCCTCGTAAAGTGCATCGCGCGAGGTAGCGCTTAACCGAGCATAATTTGCCTCGGTACGAAGAAGCTCGGGCCGAAAGTTTGGTCCCAGGTCATTCCACGCTTTTCGGATCCGATTGGTAATAAGATCTTCGATCGACGCATCGTCCGATGCATCAACGTCGCGATAGCGTTCAGGAGTTGGAGGAGTTACCCGGGCTTGCTGGGTATTCGAATGTTGAGCGTTAGCAGTTCGACCCACACATAGTATCAACGCAAAAAGCACGGGCACGATAACCGTGCTCGTGCAATGGGCCGCTATGGATCGAAGCTTACGCACGGGTGTCCGAAGAAACGAAGTATCTGGGGCGCCTCAGAGGCGATCGCGGCTCGAAACCACGATCTCGCGTTTCTCGGCTGCGTTTAAAATCTTTGTATAACGTCGCGATAGCATCACATCCTCAGGATTCGTCGTCTGCTCGGGTTGAGCGGCGGGCTTAGCCTGTGCGGAGGCGGCATTCTGCGCATACGATGGAGCTGCAGCTTGACGCACTTGGGTCAGTACCGCATGATGCGTGCTGTGCGTTTTCGTAACCACTTCGGTTGCTGGCTGTTCCGGCTGTGCTGTCGGCGTAGGAGCGATGGTCTGTGGCGCCTCTATCGACGATTGCTGCGGAGCAGCTGCCATTTGATGCGGAGCAGCGTGGTCGTCGGCAGTATGCGTAACAAGCCACGTCGTGCCGATCGCAAGAAGCAATACTAATGCTGCAACGCTCGGGCGAAGTACCCAGCGCTTCATGCGACGGCCAGTAATAATAGTCTGCACAGCAGGGCGATCATCGAGGAAGCGAGCGGGCTCGGCTTTTTCCGTGATAGACTCGAGAAGCTGTTCGAGGCGGACTCGTGTCCGATCATCCAGGCCCTCGGAAAGCTGGAAGCGCTCGTCTTCACGGCTTACGCGGATCGCGCCGCGCACGACCAGGTATTCGCGAAGCAGCATTCGCGCCTCTTCCGAGTGAGAAAGCCGTTCGAAAAGAACTACTTCGAGCTCTTTGCGAACGAGTTCGCCATCGAGATACTGAACGATCAACTCTTCGGTCGTTGTAGCACCGTTCGTCATCATCTCGTTTTCATGCGTTGTCATATCGTTTCCCTCTGACTTAATTTAAACTTTTTTCGGACCATCCCCGATAACGGGCAGCAGCATTTTTCGCAGCCGCGCTTTCGCTCGAAAGATCCGAATTCGGATCGTTGAAAGCGATGCGCCCATCATCTGGCCGATCTCTTCATACGTAAGGCCTTCATACTCACTGAGTATTAGCGCCTCACGAAATTCTTCCGGCAGCTTGGCTATGGCAGAAAGCAGAAGAGCATTTTGCTCCTGCTTCGTCATTTGCTCGAGCGGATCGTCCGTTCGTGCAACAGTAGCTCTTAGGTCGCCGGCAATGATATCTTCGAAATCTTCGCCGTCTTCGGCGTATTCCATACTGGCATTCTGCCGAAACGAACGCTTCTTTGTGCTCAGGCAGGAGTGCCGAGCGACCGTAAAGATCCACGGCTTGAAATCGCCACCGGTAAACGTGTGACGATACTGCACGAGCCGCAGGAATACATCCTGGAAGGTATCTTCCACTGCTTCGCGAGCAAGCCCTGCACTAAAGAGCACCTGCGCACAGTAGGCATAGATGCTTTGCTTGTAGCGCTCGTAGATCGCGAAGAAGGCGCGTTCATCACCGTTCTGATATCGAAGAAAGAGAGCTTCATCCGTGTGATCGGACGAAGGCCCGGCCGCGACGGTTGGCTGGCCGATCCTGTCAATGAACTCGGACGCAGGTTGACGCTTCTTTGTTTCACCGGCTTTACGATGTGAAGCTTCTCTGCGTGCTTCTGCGATCCATTCATCCTCGACCGGGGCACCATCCGATGCCGAGTTCGACGGTGCATCAGAAGCGCCGGACCCACCTGCACCCGATTGGGCCAGGCGATCGTCCTTCGGGTCTGAAGACGGATCACCCATCATCGATGGATCATCCGTGAATCGCTCTTCGTGCATCTGCCTTATTACGGACTTCATGGCGTTACCGCCGCGCCTAAAAATGCATCACTTACACACGTAAAGTAATAGTCGCACTGTACCCGACCATTACCGGCGCCCTCAATCCCTGAAAAGGACGCATGGACGTTAACCGCCCAAACCGAGGCATGCAACCCCGCATACCCCAACAGAACGTAAACCGGCAGATGCCGCGGATCAAGCAGATAGTTATTAGGCTATTCTCCCCAATCCAATCGAAATAACTTCGCTCGCGGTAAAAAATTACACATGGAGCTCATAATTATTCTATTAGAACAGGATTGATCGCTTCAGTTGCCAGAATTAAGGGATTAAAAGACCGTCGCTATTTGCTAAGATATTATAAGGAACTACCGTTCCGTGAACCATCTGTACGATTCTGAGAATCAAGCGTAATTAAAAACTTAGATAAAAAATGGTTAAATTGGCTTGTTTAATCAATTTTGACTCAGAAATTTCAGGAATAATCTCAAAAGTGTACAAGAATGGGAACGCATGTATGATAATTGAACATTAATCGGTTGTCATTGTATGTGCCGGAAACGCTGTTATTGTTCAGCGTTCACCGCGACGCAATGAGCACACAGCATCTTGTATCACGTTTAGTTCTTAGCCACATAGCCAACAATATGAAGTCCCCCTCACCCGTTCGATTCGGGAATATTGGTAGCTCTCGAAAAATGGAAATGTTTCCATCACTTTCTACTACGCCTTCATCATCTGGTTCGGCGCCCATTCTTATTGGTGACGATCAAAATTTGCTCGATGAAGGCCGTAAAGCACCGATCCTTATCGTGGATGACGAGCCGTTCGTAGCCGATCTTATCTATCACTGGGTCAATACCGTATGGGACTATCCTGCGATCATCGCACACACAGGTGAAGAAGCGATCATTGCAATGCGAGAACAGCATCCCCGGATGGTCCTGCTCGATATTCAATTGCCTGACTTGAATGGCATCGATGTGCTTCGTGCAATGAAGAGTGCGAATGAATATTTACCGATCGTAATGGTGAGCGCGCAGGAAAGCATTACGGTTGCCGTCGAAGCATTGAAAGCGGGAGCGTACGATTATCTTACGAAGCCGATCGACACCGAGCGGTTGCAAGTCATTATTCGTAACGCACTATCCGCTTACAGCTTCCACCAAAAACTGCGGATGCTTCAGGCCGAGCTCAACAATCGTTACGATTTTTCGAATATCATTTCGGCCGACCCGAGAATGCACGATGTCTTTAAGCTCATGCGTAAAGCGTGCGATAGCGACATCACGGTCTGCATTTTGGGCGAATCCGGGACCGGTAAAGAACTGGTCGCGCGTGCGCTGCACGCCAATGGCCCACGCAAAGACCGTCCGTTCCAGGTCATCAATTGCGCTGCGATTCCACACGAGCTGTTAGAGAGTGAGCTGTTCGGTCACGAGAAGGGAAGCTTTACCGGCGCTATCGGACGCAAGATCGGTAAATTTGAAGCCGCTAATGGTGGTACGCTATTTTTAGATGAGATCGGCGATATGGATCTTACGCTTCAGGCAAAGCTGTTGCGTGCGATCCAAGAGCGTGAGTTCGAACGTGTAGGTGGCACCGAGTCCGTACATGTCGATGTACGCATTATTTGCGCGACGAACACCGACCTCCGAGAGGCAATTCAGGAACGCCGTTTCCGCGAAGATCTCTACTATCGTATCTCGGCCTTTCCGATCATGTTGCCGCCGCTTCGTCAGCGACGCGGTGACATCCTGCTACTAGCCGATACCTTCCTCAAGCGCTTTAGTAAGAGGCAAGGTAAGAACGTGGATTCGATCTCACAACCTGCTATGGAAGCGATGCTCGCTTATCCCTGGCCGGGAAATATTCGCGAGATCGAAAGCACGATCGAACGCGCTGTCCTTATTGCGGATGGCGATGTTGTAATGCTCGCCGATCTACCGCTGCCGATCCGGCAATACTATGAAGCGCGCGATGATGAGAGCGCGTACGAAGGCATGAAGGACTTTTTCGATCCTGCAAAGAACAAGGTCGTTCTGCCGCTGGAAGAGATCAAGCGCTTTGCAGTCCATCATGCGTTGCTTGCCTGCGATGGCAATATCAGCGCTGCTTCGATGAAGCTCGACATCAGCCGCTCGACGATGTACCGCTTCCTGGAACAATACAATATCGAGACGGAGAACGGCGTTGCGATCATTGCGAAGTCGGAAGAGAAGGCTGTCGCGGCATAGAGTCTTCCGGGATGGTAGCGACCGCCTACGTGTTTAAGGCGGTCGATGTTTAAGAACAAGGCCCTCATTCCGATCGCGGTCGTCGTGGTGATCGACCTCATCGGCTTTACGATCATCATTCCGATGATCCCGTTCTACGCGGCGCAGTTTGGCGCGTCGTCGGAAATGGTCGGGTATATCCTCGCGAGTTATTCGGTATGCCAGTTCTTTGCCGGGCCGGTCTTGGGCGGTCTTAGCGATAAATTCGGACGACGGCCGCTCCTGATCTATTCGCAGATAGGCTCCATGATCGGGTTTATTCTGCTTGCGGTCGCGAACTCGATCCCTATTCTCTTTCTCTCTCGAATCATTGATGGTATCAGTGGTGGTAATGTAACGATCGCTTCTGCTTACATAGCGGACGTCACGAAGCCCGAAGAGCGCTCTCAAGCCATGGCTATCATCGGTATTGCGTTCGGGGTTGGATTTGTCATTGGAATGCCGATCGGAGGCGTGCTCGCTCAACACTTTGGCTACGCCGTACCGGCGATGGTCGGGGCGGCATTCGCGCTTTCGAGCACATTGCTAAGCACATTCTATCTCAAAGAGCACCATCACGTTCGAGACGAAAGTACCACGTTCGGATTCCATTACTACACGCGCATTATCGAATATCTGCGTATTCCGAGTCTGCGCATGTTGCTCCTGACGTTTCTCTTCTTTGTTCTGCCGTTCACCCTTTTCATGTCGATGTTCTCGCTCTTTGCGATGATCAAGCTGAACTTCACGCCGGAGGATATCGGTCTATTCCTTGGCTTCGTTGGTGTGCTCGGGATATTGTGGCAAGGGGGAGTGATCCGACCGCTTGTCAAGAATTTGGGAGAGATCAAGTCCCTGCGATTAGGACTCGCAGCAATGACTGTCGGACATCTGGGGCTTGCATTCAGTCAAACCGTGCCGACGCTTATTATTGTCGCGGTGATCTTGTCCTTTGGTACCGGTGTAACACGTCCGGTTATTTCCAGTCTTATCTCTCAGCATGCGCCGCCAAACCGAAAAGGAGGAGCTCTCGGAGTATCATCCTCTCTCGAAAGCTTTTCGCGAGCGATCACCCCGATCTTAGGCGGATGGCTCATCGGTGCGCTGCACCCGAATTGGCTGCTATACGTCGCCGCGGTGTTTTCGACTATTGCCGTGCTGCTTGCATTTCAGGTAACAGGTGATAGTCACACGATCGAACGCTCTTATTCGAGTTCGACCTGAGCTATCGCGTAGGCAGCCACTCCTTCTTCTCGACCAACAAATCCGAGGCGCTCGCTCGTGGTTGCTTTTATAGAGACGCGTTTAATATCCAGCCCAACTGCTTCTGCAATTCTGGCACGCATGGCATCGATGTGCGGCCGCAGACGCGGTGCTTCCAAAACAATCGTCGAATCGATATTTACAATATGGGCGCCTTCATTTTGAATTATGTGATGCACGCGTTTTAGCATCGAAATAGAATCGGCGCCGCGCCATTCTTCTTTAGTATCGGGAAAGTGAAGCCCAATATCGCCGAGCGACAATGCGCCGAGCAGCGCATCCATAATGGCATGGACCAGCACGTCACCATCCGAATGCGCGACCGTGCCTAATCGAGATTCCAGCACAACGCCGCCTAAGACGAGCGTCTCGCCAGCAGCTAAGCGATGAACATCATAACCGAATCCTACCATGACCAAGATTTACAAAATTCAAAACCAGGATTTACAAGATGCAAAACCAAGATTTACAGGATGCAAAAGATAGTAAGGATTGATTTTAAAGATTTTGGAAGGATTATCTTCTAACTTCTATCATCGCTTGCACTTTTTTTATACCTTATCTTTTGAATCTAAAAATCTCTTCTTACCAAAATTTCTTATTTTGACGCATCGAAAGATCGCTACCATTCCTGACATCCTTTTATAAATCCTGAAATCAATCCTTATAATCTTTTGCATCCTGTAAATCCTGGTTTTGGTTCTATGTCCCCCAATCCCTCGGATATCTGAAATCTGCATTGATCGTCCGGCTCGATACTTTTGCAATGATCGGCGGTCGGCGCTTGAACTGTGAACGACGTATTTTCTCGCGTATCTTCGCGATGAATTCGGGCTTAAATCCTCGGGCCACTAATTCCTCGTCACGCGATCGCTCGTCTACCATGTAGTAAAGCAGTTCGTCGACTTCCCGATAGGTCAGGCCGAGCTCCGCTTCGTCGGTTTGTCCGGGCCAGAGATCGGCGGAAGGCTGCTTATCGATAATGCTCTGTGACACGCCGACATATTTCGAAAGCTGCCATACTTGTGTTTTGTAAAGATCGCCAAGTGGATTAATAGCGCTCGCGTTATCACCAAAGATCGTCGTATACCCGAGCAGCGATTCCGTCTTGTTCGATGTGCCAAGCACGAGTGCGTTCATAGCGAACGAGCGGTCGTACAGAACGATCATACGCAGGCGCGCAAAAATATTACCGCGACGTCCGCGCAGCGAGGGGTCGCTCCAATCCTTGCTATCACCTTGCGTAAACGGATTCGGTGGTATGCTGAAAAAGCCTTCGGCTGCATTTGTAATATCAAAGACCTCTGACGAAATGCCGAGGTCCTTTACGACCGTCTCAGCATCACTAATGCTTTCGGGTGACGAAGTGCGGTAGGGCATGAGTACGACGTGCACATTCTCGCGGCCCAGAGCGCGAACTGCGAGGTATGTTGACAAAGCGGAATCAACGCCACCCGAGAGGCCCAAAACCACTTTGTTCAGTCCGGTACGCCGAACCTCTTCTCGAATAAAGATCTCGAGGACGTGCGACGTTTGCTCCTCATTTAGAAGCAGTGGAGATCTCCGGGCTATGTGTGGTGCTTCCACGTGTTGGATCTGAGAGAAGTTTACTTGCTTAGCGCTTGACTTCTTTAGTGATATTTTATCTCGAACTTCTCTTTTAGTGCTGCTGCGACAACGTTCGGTACAAAGTCGGAAACATCTTTACCATATCGCGCCAACTCACGAATGATCGTCGAGTTGAGATAGGTGTATTCTTCGTGCGGCATGAGAAAAACCGTACTTATCGTGGGTGCGAGTTTGCGGTTCATGAGTGCCATTTGGAATTCGTATTCGAAATCGCTCATGGCGCGTAGCCCGCGCACGACGGCCGTCGCATTGCGAGCCGTTGCGTATTCGACGAGCAATCCCTGGAAAGCATCGGTGCGGATGTTCGTGCGGTGTGGGCAGCATTCCATCAGGCTTCGTTCGACAAGCTTGAGCCGTTCCTGCTCCGAAAAGAGCGGCGATTTCTGGCTATTCCGTGCCAGTGCCACGATCACTTCGTCGAAGAGCTCGCTGGCGCGTTCGATGATATCAAGATGCCCGTTCGTGATCGGGTCGAACGTGCCCGGATAGATCACTACAGTCTTTTTGTGCTCGTTCACGATAGTTGAAAGATCGTAAAACTGGCTTCCCCGGCCTTTAACTCACGGATCAGGCGAGTGCCTTCCGGTAGAACGATTTCATCGCCAGTGCGGTGCTCGATGGCAATTACTCCCCCGGTTGCTATTCGGTGGACTAAAGTAGTCGGTAACTGCAAGCGAGCCGGCGCACTATCGTAAGGTGCATCGCTCAATATGAGGTCATATAGATCGTGGTGGTGTGTGACAAAGGTAAAAACATCTTCCTTCTTGATCTGTATTTCAAGGGTAACGCCTAATGCTTCTGCATTGGCTTTGATAGTGTCGATCGCTTGCTTATCTCGTTCAACGAAGATCACGTGTTCTGCGCCACGACTCAGCGCTTCGAAACCAAGCGCGCCCGAGCCGGCGAAGAGGTCCAGCACTCGGATGCCTTCAAACGAAATATGATTGGTTAGGACATTGAACAGGCTCTCGCGTGCTCGGTCGGTGGTGGGGCGGGTAGCACTCGTCTTTGGAGCGATGAGCGTTCGGCTGCGAAACCGCCCAGCGACGATCCTCATGCCGCTTCTTTAGTGATCTGCGCGAACACCGATGCGGCACCAATGCAAAGAGTATAAAGATGCGGCTCGAGTTCGACCGCTTTAAGCGCATCCTCCGTAAAAGTGCTGATGCTTAAAAAATCGGAAACAGCAATTCGGCGCGACTCTTCCAGTGGACCGAGATTGAGTTCTTCGAAATGATCCAGATCGTAGCCGCTCATGATGATCTCCGATGCGACAAAATCAGGGAATATTGTATCGCGTTCGTCTTCCGGAAGAGCGAGAAAGGTTTTTAACGAGTGGGCTGAAGCATGCGCTTCAAAATGTTCGCCCGCTTTGCGGACGAACAGCAGCCCACCGTTATCTGCTTGCAATATCGCCGAATTGACACTCCCATCTGCGAGCAATATTTCCCGTAATGCCGCAAGAGGAGAGATCGACGGATAGACCGGATTTGTGTATTGCATCAGTACAAGCGAGCCGAGTGTACTCGGAAAGACTCGATCGTTCAGCGATTCATGCAGCGTCTGCGGAATATGGATCGCTACTTCTTCATGGAGCTCCGCTGGTGTAAGCGGTTCTGGAGTATGATAAAAAATATCATGCTCGGGACGAAACGCCTGAACGGTTACAGAGGGAAGAATGCCTGCGGAATCCGCTGCTATGAGCTTGCCGTCCTCTATTCGAAACGAGAGAGAGACCGCGTCCACGGTCCCTCCCTCAAAACGATTTCGACTCTCGACAACAAACTCCATGGCGAGTATGAACCGATTATAAATGGATCGGTTCGCCTTCTGCAACAGAGGCCGCCTCCATCACTGCTTCAGAGAAGGTCGGGTGCGGATGGATCGTCTTTGTGATCGACATACCAGTAGCCCCATGTGCACGTGCAATGACAAGCTCCTGGAGCATTTCCGTTGCTTCGTTGCCAATAAGGTGTGCTCCTAAGATCTCATCGTATTTCGTACCGATGATGAGCTTAACAAAGCCATCGGTCTCGCCGGCCGCACGGGCTTTACCAAGAGCCGTGAATGGAAATTTACCGACCTTATACTCGATGCCGGCAGCCTTTGCAGCACGCTCGGTCAGGCCAACGCTGGCAACCTGCGGCTGGCAATACGTACAGCCAGGAATGTTGTCGTAATCGAGCGCGTGTGGATGATGACCTGCAAGGTGCTCGGCGGCGATAATACCTTCATGTGTTGCCACGTGAGCGAGCCACGGCGGACCCGCAACGTCACCGATCGCATAAATGCCCGGTACGCTGGACTGCATATAATCATCGACGTCGATAAAGCCCTTCGTCATTTTAATGCCGAGCTTCTCCAGGCCAATATTTTCAGTATTGCCTTGTACACCGATGGCAACGAGCACGCACTCTGCTTCGAGCGTTTGCTTAGCACCGCCATCGACTGCTTCGATCTCGACCTTTGTCGAATTCTTTTCGAGCTTTACGTCATTGACCTTGTGCTTCGTAAAGATCTGATATCCTTGCCGCTTGTAGATCTTTTCGATCTCGGTCGAAACTTCCGTGTCTTCGATCGGAAGTAAATTCGGCATCATCTCGACGATGGAGATCTTCGTGCCGAACGTCTTATAAAAATAGGCGAACTCCATTCCGATGGCGCCGGCTCCGATGATCGTCATAGATTCTGGGATGTGGTCCATGATCATGGCTTCGGTAGAGGAGAGCACCTGTTTGCCATCCGGTTT
>Ga0070738_10001025_pt1 | contig 65649 bp, 58 predicted proteins | sample Coa_R2_2_FD_66446 | JGI IMG/M metagenome (GOLD analysis project Ga0070738, IMG submission 66446) | Surface soil microbial communities from Centralia Pennsylvania, which are recovering from an underground coalmine fire - Coalmine... | ecosystem: Environmental > Terrestrial > Soil > Unclassified ... | reverse complement strand
CCGGAAGCGGCTCGCGGGCCGGGTCGAGCGGCGACAGTCGAGTGCCGACCGGGAGACTCTCCCCGAGTGTCCGCACCAGGGCGGCCGTGATCTCGGAGACCTCCGGCGCTCGCCCCAGGAGATTCCGGAGCGTCGCGACCGGCTCGGGGCACGTCGGGGCTCGGGTCACCGCGGTCAGGCGGTGCTGATCGTCGTCGATCAGGATCGAGCCGTGCTGGAGCACGGCGTGCCCTTCACGCCACTGGGCGCTGCCGACCAGCTTGCGGCCGAGCGCCACGACCTCGCCTTCCGTGGCGATGTCGAAACAGGGGGTGGCGGTGGGTCCCACGGCGGTTGGTCCCCGATTGGACGACCTCTGGGCCCCGGCCGCCAGGGCGGCCGGGACCCCGAGTCGCCGGAGGGCACGGACGAGCAGTCCGTTGATCGACCCGTACAGGTCGCGCACGCGGATCGCGCGGTCGACGTCGGGACACAGCGGGGCCACGACGCTGTACGTCAGCTCGCGGTCGTGCACGACGGCTCGCCCACCCGTCGGCCGGCGGACGACGTCCAGTCCGGCCGCCGCGAGACGCTCCCGGTCGTAGACATCGCGCGCGGGCTGGTGGCGGCCAAAGGAGATCGTCGGCCGCCGCCACCGATAGACCCGGAGCACGGCCTCGCCCGTCGCCGCGGCATGGCGGAGCAGTGCGTGATCCAGGGCCATGTTGCCGGCCCCGTCACCGGACGCCCCGGCCTCCAGCACCCGCCATCGCGGAAACCGGGCGAGCAGCCCCGGCCGATCGCCTCTGCCCACGACGGGCGCCGGGTCTTCCGCCTCCGTCGGGTCGAGGACGTCGGCCCCGCCCCGCCCCGGCGGACCGTCAGGCTCCGACGTGTGCGGCGTACTCCGTCGGGGAGATCAGGCCCTGGCGTGCCTGCGCGCCGCTGGCGGTCGGCCTGATCCGGATCATCCACCCGTCGCCGTACGGGTCGGTGTTGATGAGCGACGGCTCCTTGTCGAGCCGCTCGTTCACGGCCACGGCCTCACCGGCCACCGGTGTGAAGAGCTCCGACACTGCCTTTACGGCCTCGACGGTGCCGAACACGTCGTGCGCGCCCAGGGTCGTCCCGATCTTCGGCAGCTCGACGTACACGATGTCGCCGAGCTCCCCCTGGGCGTAGTCGGTGATGCCGACGACCGCCAACCCGTCGGGCGTGAAGCGGACGTATTCGTGCTCGGTCGTGTACAGGAGGTCGTCAGGGATGTTGGCCATGCGAGGGAGAGTGGTCGAGTCGTGAACGCGCGTCAGGCGGTCATCGGCGCCGGGAGGTGATCGGCCTCGCGCGTGAGCTCCGCCCACACCTCGTCCACCCTGGCGTCGAGATCGGCCAGCGTGCCGGTGTTGTCGATGACGAAGTCGGCACGCGCACGCTTGAGCTCAGCGGGCATCTGCGCGGTGATCATGTCGAGCGCCTCGGTTTCCTGCAATCCGCGATCGTGCACGAGACGCTCGAGGCGGAGCGGTCGTGGCGCGTCGACGAGCACGATGCGATCGAACTCATCGACCAGCCGCCGCTCGAACAGGAGCGGAATATCGCACACGATCACGCGCTCGCCGCGCGCGCGTGCCTGCGCCACCTGCTCGTCGCGGAGGCGCGTGACGGCGGGATGCACGATCCGGTTGAGCTCCTCGAGCTCCTCGTGATCGTGAAAGACGCGGCGTCGGAGCGCCGCCCGGTCGAGGACGCCGGTCGGCGCGATGACGTCCGCGCCCCAGCGCTCGGCGATACGCTGGAGGGCGGGGGTACCCGCCTCGACCGCCTGTCGGGCGAGGACGTCCGCGTCGATGACCGTCGCGCCCAACGCTCGAAGTCGCCCGGCGGCGGTCGATTTCCCGCTGGCGATATTTCCCGTCAGGCCGACGACCAGCGTCACAGGATTCCTCGGTGCCGGGTGATGGAAGGCACTGCTCGCCGCCACGCTCCCTGCCGACCGCGCGCGCCGGCGAGGGCGCGCACGTCCACCCGGCGTGACTTCTGGAGACAACGGCCGGGGCGGATCGACGGCGCCGGGACATAATCTACACCACCAGCCCGTTTACGCCCGCGTCAGATGTGCTCGGCTGTGCCGGGATGCACTCGGATGCGTTCGGATGCGCTCCGCCGTGGCGGTCCCGGCGGGCGCGGGCGCCGCTGCGGCCGCTGGCTCAGCTCTCGTCCGGCGAGCCCCCGTCCGTCCCGCCCGCGCCCGGGCCGGGGAACGGGCCGCCGATCGCCGCCAGTCGGGCGGGCGTCCGCCGGGGGGCCTGGCCGGGGTGGACCGGGTGGGCCGGGTAAACCGCGTGGACCGGGTGCCCGCCGTGCCCGGCGGCCCGATCCTCGGTCGGGTCCTCACCGTTCCCGTTCGGCTCGGTCGGGGCCGAGGGTCCCGGGCCGGCCGTGGCGCCACGGCCCCGCACTTCGGCCATGAAGATGGCGATCACGTGGGCGGCGCCACCCCGATCGCGGATCTGCTGCGGCGTGGCGTGGAGGTACCGCTGGCAGGTGTTCCGGAAGGCGCTCCCCGAGGGGAAGTCGAGCACCTGGGCCACACCGTCGGCGCTCCGATGCTCGTCTTCCAGCATGTGGGCGGCGACGATCAGGCGGCCCCAGGTGAGAAGCCGGTGCGGGGCGGGGAAGCCGGCCTCCGTCAGCCGGCGGGTCAGGAGGCGCCGCGGGACGGCGAGCAGCCGGGCGAACGCCTCCGGTGTCAGCCGCTCGTGCGCTCGCGTGACCGAAGCCAGCACCGCATCGCGAACGGTCGGCTTGAGCCCGGCGATCGCGGGCCGCAGGACGCTGGCGACGCTGCGTGCTTCCGCCTTCTCGACATGGAGGAGCAGCGTCGCCGGGGCGTCGTCCAGGTCGGCCACGATCAGGCCGTCCAGGCCGCACCGTCCGGCGTCGAACATGTCGCGCGCCCGCTCCGTGTTGATGCTCACGTAGGCGATGAGCGCCACCCGCGGAAATCGAAGCTTCAGGACACGGACTCGCTCGAAGTTCGCCGGCCCGTCGGCATAGAGATCCAGCACCGCCAGATGGACCGGCTCGGTCTCGCACGTCCGCGTGACCGCGCTCCAGTCCTCGCACGTCATGAGCGTGTGGCGGTCGCGGATGGCGGCCCGAAGTCGCTGGAGCCGCCCCGGTTGCGGGAGCAGGGTCACGATCACGCCCATGCCCACTGGACGCGAGTCCTGTCGAGCCCGTCACGGTTGGCGACCACCGTCGCAGATCGTGACACCGAACCGCCGACTGCGTGACAGGCCAGGCGGAGGCGTGGCTTACATTAGTGCCAGAGTCAGTGCCAGAGTCGTCCAGGCCGTCGTCGGATTCAGCGACGCTGTCCGGCTTCGGTCTGCAACGCCTGACGGCACGCAGGACGGAGTCGGGCTCCGACCCCTATCGCGGGAGACCGCGGTAGGGGTTTCGCGTCACCCCGGCCGCGTCATCGGCCGCATCACCGTCCGCCTCGCCCGCCGCCCCGGCTGCCTCGCCCGCCCCGCCCGCCCCGCCCGCCCCCTCCACCAGCGCCTCCGCCGCCGTGCGGACCCCTCGGCGCCCCCCGGGGTGCGCCGCCAGCGCCGGCGCCCGGGCCGCGAGGGGCGCGCGGCCGGTCCCCGAAGTCCCGCCTCGGGTCGCCGCCCCGGCCTGCGCCCGCGCCCCGGTCGTGGGGCCGCGCTCCTCCCGGCCGTCCGCCGGTCCCGCCCCGTCCCGTCCAGGCGGGGCGCTGATGGGTCCCGGTCTCTCGCGCGTCGGCCGCGACGGCGGGCGGCCGGGCGGATCCCGCCGCCTCACTTCGCCGACCCGCGGCTGCCCGGACGCGCTCGAGGAGCCGCACGGCCGCGGCCGCGATCGTGAGTCCGTCGAAGTCGGTCAGCAGGGGCTCGAGCGCCAGCAGCTCGCGCTGGGGTGCCACATCGGCGAGCTCCCGCGCGAGCTCGGCGCGGAGGGCGGCATCACGCGCCCGCGCCCGATCGGCCGGCCCGGGAAGCGGCAGCGGCGTCACGGCCGCGCCGGTGACCGCCCGGAGATGCCCGAGCTGCCGCGGCAGGAGCAGGGCGACCGTCTGGACCGGCGCGCCGCGGGCCACCCGGCGCCACTCCTCCGGCGTGTGTGGCAGCTCGTAGAGCACCAGCAACGCGGCGTGCCCGCCGGCGGCGTTCCCCGCCCCCTCCGCCCCCTGTTCGGGCGCCGCCCCGGCGTCGCGGACCACGCGGACGGACGCGGACGGACCCGTGTACCCGAGCGCCGCGAGCGTCGCTCGAGCCTCGGCCTCCCCCGCGGCTGACCGGACGGAGACGACCGCCGACGGCGGGTCCAGCTCGTCGAGCACGCGCCGGAGCGCCGTGTTCCGGAGGGACGGTTCGACGAAGTGGTACGCGATGCTCGTGGCCGCCGCATCGCCGCCTGCTGGCGTGCTCGCGGCCGGCGGCGTGCCGACCCGATAGGCGCGCCTGGCATGCCGCTCGAGGAAGTCCTCGACGCTCGCGCCGGTGGTCGATGTGATGACGATGCGCGCCGCGTCCTTGGGCACGTCGGCAAGCACCGCCTCGAGCTCGTCCCCGGCGACGCCGGCGAGGATCTCGTCCAGCCAGGCGATCGCGACCCACCGAACCGCGTCCATCTTGAGCGCCGAGCCGCGCAGCAGCGCCAGGAGCTGCGACGGTGCGCCGATGACGACCGGTGCAGCGCCGGCCCGGAGCACACGCGCCGTGCGATCGGCCCCGGTCGCCGCGACGACGCGCGGCGGTGTGCCCGCGCGCGCGCGGGCGAGCGCGTCCGCGATGCCGACCGCGGCGTCGGCGTCGGCCGTGATGACGAGGAGTTGGGTCGCGCCGGCGTCGGCATCGACCCGCGGCAGGATCGCGTCGAGCACGGGGGTCGCCGCAGCCCACTCGCTGGGGAGCACGTGCACGACGTTCTGTCCACGAGCGACCGACCCGGCCTCGACTGCCGTCCCGCCGAGCGAAGGGTGTTGTTCCACGGAATGGGGGCTAAGTTTTGCGCTGGCCGGCTAAGTTACCGGATCGCTCCCCCTCCTCCAACTCCGCGACGGATGACTGCGACCGTTCCCGGCACCTCTCCCGCCCGCACACCCGCGGAGGCGGCGTTCACGCCGTCGGCGAACATTGTCGAGCTCAGGGAGTCGGCGACGATCGCGGTATCGGCACGAGCGCGGGCCCTTCGTGCGGCCGGGCGCACCATCCTCGACCTCGGTGCCGGCGAGCCGGACTTCGATACGCCCCGGTTCATTCGCGCCGCGGCCGAGCGGGCGATCGACAGCGGCGCGACGCACTACACGGCGACCGAGGGGATCCTGTCGCTCCGCGAGGCGATCGCCGCCGAGGCGAACGACCGGTATCGGGGGAGCGATCCCATCACCCCGGCCGACGTCGTCGTCTCCAACGGCTCGAAGCAGTCACTGTTCAACGCCTGCTTCGCGCTCTTCGGGGCCGGCGATGAAGTGCTGATCCCGACGCCGAGCTGGACGAGCTACTACGAGATGGTCGGACTCGCGCGGGCGACGGCGGTGCCGGTGTTTGGCACGCGGGCGCGCGGGCTCAAGGTGACGGCGGCCGAGCTCGCGGCGTCGGCGACGCCGCGCACGCGCGGTCTGATCCTCAACTCTCCCTGCAACCCGACGGGATCCGTCTACACGGCGGCCGAGTTGCGCGAGATCCTGTCGCTCGCGGCGACCCGCGGGTGGTGGGTGCTGAGCGATGAGATCTACATCCGGATCGTCTACGGCGCGCCCGCGGCGTCGGCCCTGGACCTCGTGCACACCCGGGACCGGTTGATCGTGATCAACGGCGTCGCGAAGGCATACGCGATGACCGGCTGGCGGATCGGATGGGCGATCGCGCCGCGCGCCGTCGCCGCCGCCATGACGGCGCTGCAATCCCACACGACCTCCAACGCGTCGTCGATCTCCCAGCACGCGACGGTGGCGGCCCTCCAGGAGCGTGACGCGGCCGAGGCGGCGATCGCGCACATGGTCGGGCACTTCCGGGCGCGCCGCGACGCCGCGACGGCGCTGCTCGACGCGGCCGAGATTCCGCACGTGCGGCCGGATGGCGCGTTCTACCTGTACGTCGATGCGGGCGGCGATGGCGCCGCCTTCGCGACTCGGCTCCTCGACCGGTATGGCGTCGCCGTCGTGCCGGGGGCTGCCTTCTACACCCCCGACTGGGTGCGGGTCTCGTACGCCGCGCCGATCGAGTCGGTGGTCGAGGGGGTCACACGGCTCGTCGAGGTCCGCCGCGGCGCCTGAGCCGTCCGGCGGCGCCTAGTCCCTGCTACTGCTCACCGCCGGGTCGAGGCACCAACTGGCCGCCCCGCGGAAGATCTCGAGCCAGCGGCCGGCGTTGTAACGCATGATCATGGGGTAGGTGTCCCCGCCGTACTGCCATCCCTCGAGGAAAATCTCGTCCGTCCCGTCGCCGTTCAGGTCGAGGTGGTCGACGTAGCGACGATACTCGGCGTGCGCGGCGGGACCGTTGACGGACTCCGAGTAGCTGGTCGTGTAGTCCGGGCCGCTGCGGTCCGCCATCGCGAACACATACGCTGTCTCATCGCCGTGTGCCGCGGCTTCCTCGGCGTTCGGATCGACGTACGAGACGACGAGCGTCGGATCGTGGGTGGCCCCGGTGTTCACCGCCATGGCGTGGAAGTCGAGCGAGTCGAGCCGGCGGCGCGGGATCCGCGCCTCGTCGGCCACGCGGCCGCCGATGTCCCGCGCCAGCGTCGTCGCCGCACGTTGGTCCATCGGCGACCCCGGAGCTGCCGGGATCAGATCGGCGCTCGTCGCCAGGAATTCCACCGTGATGCCCGCGCGCACCTTGCTCTCGAGGGTCACCGCGGCCATCGGAACGAGGTTCTGGCAACTGGGGAGCGTGTAGACCGGCGCCTCGGGGCGCGACCACATCCCCTGTTTCACCGTCACCGCGCCGACCGGCCGGCCATCCTGGTAGAGCGTGTAGCTGGCGCCGGGCCGGTGATAGATGCGGTCGAAGCTGCGCCACCCGTTCGCCGAGAGATGAATCGCCTGGGGCTTGCCGTGATCGAGGACCGCGATCGGCACCATCCGGGGGTCGTCGCGCTCGCCGAACACCTCGAACAGGATCGTCGGTCTCACGCGGAGATCCAGCTCCCGCGTCGCGGCCGACGCGCCGGCGACACCATGGCCGAGGAGGGTCGTTTTCAGCTTGTCGCACCCCGCGGTCATCATTAGCGTTAGCCAGAGCACGCCGCCGGCAGCCACACGGGCCGCGCCCCGAACCATTACCCCCCGCCGGATCCGGCCGGCGCTCCTGTATCCTGTCGTCACGCGTCGCGTAGGGTCAATGGACGCAAGCCTCCGCAGTGCGCAGCGCTTGCTCGATCGGTGGGCGCCCACAGCCCGATCCACGGACGGTTTTGGCCCCACGCTGGAGACGCTCCCGAGGCCTGGAGAGTCACCGCGCCTCGTCCCGGCCCGCACCGTCGAGGGCGGCCCCGTCCGGGCGCGCCGGGTGCCCGGCGCACCGGAAGTGGCCTTCGGCGCCTTCCTCGACGGCACGCAACAGACCCACGTGCTCCGGCACGAGTGCACGGTTCCGATCGTGTTCGGCACGGCCGCGGCGGTCGTGCGCGTGCGCCGCAACCGCCGGCTGGTGACGTGGGGACGCGGACCCCTTCGCGACGGACGCTTCTATGTGCCGCGCGCGCTCGTGTCCGACGCCTTCTGGACGCAGGTCGCCGGGCTGGGCGCCATGGACACCGGCGCGCACCTCGGCCCCGACGATCAGGGGATCGCACCCGACGGTGTCCATCCGACCTCGCTCGCGGAGCGCGCGCTGCACTTCGTCCAGGCGAAGCGCGAGCAGTTGGAGCGCACGCTCGCCGAGGACTGGTGCCGCACGGAACGCTCCCCGCTCTACATCGACGGGGGGATCAGCGGGAGCGAGACGGTGGCCCGCGCTCCGTGCAGTGTCGGCGTGGTAAAGGCGCACCGAACGCTGTACGTCGGGCCGGATGACCTCCCCGTGCTGGCGACCCTCGGCGCGGGCGAGCGCACGACGGCCTTTCGGCTCGCGGTCGGTCGCCGCACACCGGTCCTGAGCTGGTACCTGCGCTGCCGCCACGCCCCGGGCCGGGAGCCGACCTGGGGGCTCGTGCGGGTCGAAGTGGCGGAGCTCGATGCCGCCGCCGTGACCGCGCGGGCGGATGAGGTTTCGCGCTGGGTGCTCGCCGAGACGGCGCCGCTCGCGCTGCCGGACCCCCGCTGGCATGCCCTGGCGTACGGTATCAGAGACTGCGAGGAGTTCCTACGAGCGATCATGTGAGCGGCACCGGCCCGGACGGGAACGGCCGCGCGCCCGGCGAGCCTGCCGCCTGGCCGGGCACCGGCGACGCGCGTCCGCCCCTGGGCCGTGTCGTGGCGACGGAGCGGCGGCCCAACACGCCACACGAGTTCCATTTCTGGACGGCGCTCGACGCGAGCGTGGGCATCGGCACGATCGTGCGCGTCGAGGGACGCCACGCGATCAACGGCCAGATCCCCACGGTGTACGGCGTCGTCGTCGAGGGGTTCGGCTACACCGACCTCCAATCGCCGCTCTACGATGTGCTGAGCGCCGACGGCTCGCCCGCCCAGGCGTCCCGGGCCGCCACGGAGCGCACGGAGATCCGCCTCTACACGGCGGCCGTCCTCCGGCAGATCCCCGAGGAGCCCCTCCAGCCGGTGCCGATCGGGGACGTCTTCCTCGCCACGGACGAGGATGTCGCGTGCGCGCTGCGGATGGACGCCTATCTCGCGCGCTCGGGGATCCCGATCGGTCTGTACCACGCCGGCGGCACCGACGCGCCGGTGTACCTCGACGCCGACTTCCTGCTCGGGCCCGAGGCGGCGCACCTCACGGTCACCGGCGTGTCGGGGCTCGCGACCAAGACGAGCGCTGTCGAGTGGCTGCTGGCGTCCATCTTCACGCACTTCCCCGCCGAGAAGGGCTCGATCGCGGCCGTCTGCTTCAACGTGAAAGGCCCGGACCTGTGCTTCCTGGACCAGCCATCGGTGGACCTGAGCGACGCCGACCGGGCGCTCTACGCGCAGCTCGCGGTCGCGCCGGACCCGTTCGCCAACGTGCGCTACTTTGCGCCGTACACCCCGCGCGGCTACGCGCTCAACACGCTGCGCTCGCACGAGGCGCTCGCGCACAATGTCGCCCCGCTCGTCTGGGGGCTCCGTGAGGTCATGCAGTTCGCGGATGTGCTGCTGACGCGCGAGGATCTCGACGCCAAGGCCGACGCGCTCGTCGATTTCATCCGCGAGATGGTCGTGGGGCGCCAATTCACGGATGGGATGCTGCCGCGCGCGTACGAGGTGCAGTCGTTTGCCGACCTCGACGAGTGGTTCCGCGACGTGCTGCGCGCACTCGAGAAGCACAACCAGGAGAGCTGGCGCACGCATCATGTCGCGACGATCCGGAAGATCCGGAACCGGCTGTCCAACATCGCCCAGCGGTGCGCCGGCCTGGTCACGAACGATGCCCGGGTCAGCGACCTGCCCTGGGGGAGCTTTGTCGATCGGACGGTGTATGTGATCGACGTCGCAAACCTCGAGGAGGACGCGCAGGATCTCATCTTCGCGCGCGTCGTCTCCAAGCTCCGCGAGCACCTCGAGCGCCGCGACCTGGGCGTCAATCACGTGGTCGTCTTCGTCGACGAGCTCAACAAGTACGCACCCGGCGACGGACCGGATACGTACGTCCGGAAGATGCTGCTCGACCTCGCCGAGCGAGGGCGCTATCTCGGGCTCGTGCTCTTCGGGGCGCAGCAGTTCAGATCGCAGGTTCACCGTCGCGTCGTCGGCAATGCCGGTACGGCGCTGTTCGGCCGAATGGATGCCGACGAGCTGGCCACGCCGGGGTACGCCGTGCTCAGCCCGGCGGTCCGGACTCGGCTCGCGACGCTCGAGAAGGGGCAGCTCATGGTGCGGCACCCGCACTTCACCCAACCGATCTTCGTGCGCTTTCCGCGGCCGCCGGTCCTCTCGGGCCGGATCGGCGCCGAACGTTTCCCGCAGGCGGCCGAGACGTCGCTCGAGGGGGCGGTGACCCGCAGCCTCCGGGTGCTCGACCCGGGCATCACGCTGGAGTGGGTCAAGGGGGTGACGGCCCTGTACGAGCCCGCCGAGATCCTCCGCGCCCGCGCCAATACCGAGCGTGAGCGCCCGACGGATGTCCGCGCCTACTTCAAGGCCCAGTTCCGCGCCGTCGTGCCCCCGAAGCCGGTTGTCTCGCAGCCGCTCGGCGTCCCGATCCGGGCCGCGCCCACCGACGACCCGTACGGCTTTTGAGTTCCGCGCGACGCTGCCGGCCCGCGGCCCGAGCCGCGGGGCGTCGGGCCGGCTCGCCGGTGCGGGCCGCCGCCCGTACCGCGTTCGCGGTCGCCACCCTCGGCTCGGTCGGCTCGCTCGGCACGGTCGCCGGCGCACGCCCCGCCGGCGCCCAGCAGGTGCTACTCCAGATCCGGCCCCACCCGGGCGACACGCTGCACATGCGCTTCGATCAGGAGATGGACTACGCCGGCTCGGTGCGCCGGGCCGGCGCCGACTCGACGCCCGGGGCCGGCGCGGCCACGATGGTCACCCGGGTCACGACTACGTGGTGTGTGCTTCAGCGGCTCGTCGTGGAGCGCGCGGACTCTTCCGGGACCGACGTCCTCGGTGTCACCGACTCGGTCGCGGTCGCGACGGTCGGCGCCCGCGCGAGCGAGGCCGCGGCGCGGCAGACCCGGGCCATGACGGGGAAACGTGTCTGGCTCCGGGTGGCGCCCGACGGGGCGATGGCGATGCTCGACAGCTCGACCGGCGTGAGCTCGGCCGTTCGCGAGGTCCTGGCGAACTTGCCGGTCACCTTCCCGCGGCGGCCGGTCCGGGTGGGGCAGTCGTGGATTCGGAGCATGACCGTGCCGGCCGGCGCCGGCTACGTGGCGGGCGAGCCGATCACGCTCCAGTTCCGCCTCGACTCCGTGTCCGCCACCGGCGACTCGGCCTTCGTCTCCGTGCGCGGCCCGCTCGGGAGCCCCCGGGTCGACACGGCGTTCGGGGGCGAGCGCATCACCTCGCGGGCCTCGCTCACCGGGACCATGCTCATCGACCGCACCCGCGGGTGGCTGACCGACTGGCATGCCACGATCGCGGTGCAGTCGATCATCAGTGCGCCGCACGTCGCGGACTCCGCCCTCGGGCGGATGCGCATGACGGTGACGCAGTGGTTCCGCACCGTCGATCGCCCCTAGATTTCCGCTATACATGCGGCTGGTCCATCTCTCAGACCTGCATCTCGGCTATCGCCAGTACCAGCGGCTCACCCCTGGCGGCATCAATCAGCGAGAGGCCGACGTCGCGCTCGCGTTCAAGCGCGCGATCGACGCAGTCATTGCCCTCGGACCCGACCTCGTCGTCGTCGCGGGCGATGTCTTTCACACCGTCCGCCCGACCAACCCCGCGATCCTCCACGCCTTCCAGCAGTTCGCGCGACTGCGGTCGGCGCTGCCGGAGGCGATCGTCGTCGTGGTCGCCGGCAATCACGATACACCGCGGGCGGCCGAGACCGGGTGTATCCTCCGGCTGTTTGCGCCGCTGGGGATGCAGGTCGTGGACGCGAGCCCGGAGCGGCTGAGCTTCCCCGACCGGCAGCTCTCGATCCTCGCCGTCCCCGATGCGGCGATCGGACAGTTGGCGCTGACGCCGGACCCGGGCGCCCGGTACAACGTCCTCGTGCTGCACGGGGAGGTTCAGGGAACGCTCCCGGGTGTGGCCGGGGCCGACCGGGCCACGGTGGAGATCACGCCCGAGGAGCTCGGGGCGGACCGGTGGACGTACGTGGCGCTGGGTCACTACCACGTGTACCGGCGGATCGCCCCGAACGCGTACTACTCGGGCTCGCTGGAGTACACCAGCACCAATCCATGGGGTGAGCTGGTCGAGGAGCGGGAAGAGGGCATCCCGGGCAAGGGCATCATCGAGCACGATCTGGCGACCGGAGCGCACCGGTTCCACCCCGTTGAGGCCCCGCGGGCGCTGGTCGATCTTCCGTCCCTCTCGGCGCGCGGCATGATGGCGGCGGAGCTCGACGCCCGCATCCAGGAGCTCGTCGCAGGCTGTGAGGGGGGGATCGACGGGAAGATCGTCCGCGTGCTCGTGCGCGACATCCCCCGACACATCCTGCGCGAGCTGGACCATCGCGCCCTCCGCGACTTTCGCCGGCGGGCGTTGCACTTCCAGCTCGACACGCGGCGCCCGGAGATGATCCGGCTTCACGGGCGCGGGGCGCCCGGCCGCCGGCCTTCGCTCGCCGAGATCGTGCGCGACAAGCTCCACGAGCGGTCGTTGGAGCCGGACATCGACCGGCTGGCGCTCGTCGATCTCGGTCTGCGGTACCTCGCGGAAGCCGAGGCCCTGAGCGCAGCCGCGGTCGCGATGGAAGGGCAGGGAGGGGCCGAGGTGTGAAGCTCAACAGCCTGCGCCTCGTGAACTTCCGCCAGCACGCCGACAGTCAGATCACGTTCGACGGCGGGCTGACCGGCATCATTGGTCCCAACGGATCGGGTAAGACGACGATCCTCGAGGGGATCGCGTGGGCGCTCTACGGGAACAGCGCGGCGCGCGGGACCCGCGAGTCGCTTCGCTTCAATCGCGCGCCGGCGCGGGCGGCGGTTCGGGTCGAGCTCGACTTCGAGCTGGCCGGCCACCGGTATCGGGTCGTTCGCGGTCTCACCAACGCCGAGCTGTACCTCGACGGCGCGTCGGTCCCGATCGCGAACTCGATCACCGGCGTGACCGAGTTGCTTCAGCGGCGGCTCGGGATGACCCGCACCGAGTTCTTCCACACGTACTTCACGGGGCAGAAGGACCTGAACGTGATGGCGGCCATGGGGCCGTCGGATCGTGCCCGGTTCCTCTCCCGCGTGCTCGGATACGAGAAGCTGCGGACGGCCCAGGATCTCGTGCGCGATCGGCGCAAGGAGATCATGGCCAAGATCGCCGGCGTGCGGATGGGGATGCCGGACCGCGACACGGTGGAGCGCGGCCTGCTGGAGGCGGCGAGCCGGCTCGGGACGGCCGAGCGCCGCCTCGCCGAGGCGGAGCGGCACGAGCGGGAAGCGGCCGCGGCGCTCGCGTCGGCGACGCCAGAGTGGGAACGAGTCCAGCGCGAGCGGGACCGGCTCCAGGAGCTCCTGACGGACCTCAAGGTCGCGGAGCGCGACGAGGAGGCGCTCGCCCGCGATGGCGAGCGGATCACCCGCGAGCTCGCCGACGTCACCGCGGCGCGGGCCGAGCTCGAGCCGCTGCGCCGCGAGCTGGCGACCTTCCCCGGCGTCGTCGCCGAGCTTCAGCGGGCGGACGAGCTGTACCGGGAGGAAGGCCGCCGGCAGACGTTGCTCGAGGCCGCCCGTGCGCTCGACGATGAGTTGGCGCGCTTGCGCGAGCGGCGGTCACGGCTCGAGACGGCGCCGGCCCTCGAGGAGGAAGTCACTCTCTCGCTGGAGGCGCGGCGGCGGGAGCTCGAGGAGGCACTCGGCCAGCTCGAGGCGCGGCGGACGGAGTGGGTGCGCGACCGCCAGGAGGCCGAGACCAAGCTTCAGGCGCTGCGCGCCCAGTACGCCGACGTCCGGCAGCAGCGCGAGCGTCTCATGAGTGCCGGCGAGGAGGGGACGTGCCCGACCTGCGCGCGCCCGCTCGGCGGTCACTACCGCACGGTGCTCGACCTGCTCGAGGAGCAGGCCGAAACCGTCCGCGTCGATGGGAATTATTTCAAGGCGCGGCTGGAACAGTTGGAGCAGATGCCGACCGACGTGCGCGCGCTCGACGAGCGGCGGCGGGCGCTGACGCAGGATGTCGGGACGTTGGAGCGAAAGCTGGCCAAGGTGCAGCTCGCGGTGCAGGAGTTCCAGCAGGTGGCGCGCGAGATCACGAGCAAGGAGCAGCGGCGCGGCGTGCTCGAGCGGGACATCGTGGCGATCCCGAGCGGGTACGACGCCGCCCGTCACGCGTATCTCAAGGCGGAGGCCGAGCGGCTGACGCCCCTCGACGCGCGGGCGGCGCGGTTGGGCGCGCTCGTCGAGCGCGAGCCGCAACTGGCGCGGGAGCGCTCGCGGGTCGAGGGCGCGGTGGCGGCCGTCTTCGCCCGGCTCAAGGCGATGCGCGCCCGCCGCGACGCGATCCACTTCTCCGAGGCGACGTACCAGGCGGTGCGGGAGCGTCACGATCGCGCGGCGGCCGAGGCGCGGAGCAGCGAGTTCGCGGCCGCCACGGCGCGGATCGAGGTGACGGCCGCACGCGCCGAGATCCAGGCGGCCGAGGCACGCCGGCGAGAGCTCGACGAGGTGCAGGGCAAGCTCGATGGGCTGCACCGCGAGAAGCGCCTGCACGACGAGCTGGACCGGGCGTTCTCCGACATGCGGACCGATCTCAATTTCGCTCTGCGGCCCGAGGTCTCGGAGCTGGCGAGCAGCTTCCTCGTCGACCTGACCGACGGCCGCTACTCGGAGCTCGAGCTGGACGACCAGTACAACATCGTCGTGCTCGAGGACGGGGTCCCCAAGCCGGTCATCTCGGGCGGGGAAGAGGATCTCGCACACCTCGTGCTACGGCTCGCGATCTCGCAGATGATCGCCGATCGGGCGGGGCAGTCCTTCTCCCTGCTCATCCTGGACGAGGTGTTCGGCTCACTCGATGAGGCACGGCGCCACAACGTGATCGAGCTGTTGCGACGGCTGCACGATCGCTTCGAGCAGGTCATTCTCATCACCCACGTCGAGTCGGTGCGGGAGGGACTCGACCGGGTGATCGCCGTGCGGTACGACGAGGAGCGTGGATGCTCCGTGGTGGAGCAGACGGCGCCGGACGAGGAGCCCGCGGGGCTCCCACCCGACGCGGCGCCGGTCGGCGGCTCCGAGGCGGCCGCCGTCGCGAGCACGGCCGCATGATGGCCGTGGGGGGTGGTGTGGTCCCGGCCGAGCCCGGGGGGCCGTAATGGTCGCCGCGCGGAGCTGGCGGCAGCTTCGGCACCTCGACGGCCCCTTCCGGGCCCATCGCGGGGACATCCCGGGCCTGAACCACGTCTTCAGCGATGCGTTCACGGAGCGGTATCGGCGCGACGGGATGGTCGGTGTCCGCGTCCCGTACCTGAATCCCGCGATCTGGCGCTACGCGCTCGAGGACGCGGGCAGTGGCGCGATGATCTGGCGAGGAGAGCGCGACGAGGTCGCCGCGTTCAACATGGCGCACCGGTCGGGCGCGGAGGGGTGGATGGGTCCGCTCGCGGTGCGCCCGGAGTCGCAGGGCGCGGGGATTGGCAAGGACGTGGTCCGGACGGGGATCGAGTGGCTGCGGCGCGAGGGGGCGCGGGTGATCGGGCTCGAGACGATGCCGCGGACGATGGACAACATCGGCTTCTACTCCGGCCTCGGCCTCGTCCCGGGGCGACTCACGCTGACCCTGACGTTCGATGCGGCGCCGGCGGAGCGGTCCGCGCTCCTGCTCAGCCGACTGTCGGCGTCGGTGCGCGATGGCATGATCGCCGAATGCCGGGCGCTGCTCGACCGGCTGCTCGCGGGATACGACTTCACGCGCGAGCTGACGCTGACCGAGGAGCTGGCGCTGGGCGACACGGTGATCCTGGAGGGACGCGAGGGGGTCATCGGGTTTGCGCTCTGTCACACCGCGCCGCTCGTGGAGGGCCGGGCGCGCGAGGAGTTGCGTGTGCTCAAGCTCGTGCTGGCGCGCGAGGACGATCTCGAGGCGCTCGTCCGCGCGCTCGCCGACTACGCGCGCCGGAGCGGCACGCGCCGCGTCGCGCTCCGCGCCCAGAGCGAGTACGTGCGCGCCTACGAGCGCCTGATCGCCCTCGGCGCCCGCGTCCGGTGGACCGACCTCCGCATGACCGTCACCGGCGCGCCCGAGCCCCACGCCCCCGGTGGCATCGTCTGGTCGAACTGGGAAGTGTAGGACCCGGTGGCGCCTGTCTGTCCACCGTGTCGACGGAAGTATCGCTCAGGGCCTGGCGACCAGCCCCTTGCTCAGGATGCCCTGACGGGCCAGCGTGTCGAGCTGGTCGCCGTCGTGACTGACGACGACTGTCACACCGGTGCGCTCCGCCTGATGCAGCCAGGCCAGCTCGCCGGCGATCGCCGCGCGGTCCTCGTGCCGGGTTGCGGAATCGGGCTTCCCTCGCTCGGTCTCGATGCCGACGCGATGCCAGGCGACGTCGCCCGAGAGGATCACCTCGCGGCCCGAGGCGAGCTTCACGTACACCACCTGTGAACCCGGCGTGTGCCCCGGCGCCTTGATCAGCACAACGCCGGGCGCGATCGGCAGCACGCGATCGTAGTCGAACACGATGTAGCGCCCGGCGCGGGTCGAGTCGAAGGGGATGCGCGTCGCCCCGGGATTGTGGAGCAGCGACGCCATCTGCGCCCGGGTGAGCATCGTCCTTGGCGCCAGCTCGTCGGCGGCGGCCGAGTGGGTCACGGTGCCGATGTGATCGTAGTGCTCGTGCGTGACGACGATGAGGCCGGCGCCCCGCAGCGCCGCGACCGCGCGGGCGTATCGGTCATCGTGGAATCCGCTGGTGTCGTTGGCCGTGGCTGCGATCTCGCGGTCCATCGCCGCGTCCACCATGATCCATCCGTGCGCAAAGCGAACCTGGAAGACAGAGGTGGGCGACGGGACCTTCGTCTGCTCCGCGTCCTTCACGGCCTGCGAGAGCAGCCATGAGTCCTCGGCGACGTTGAGATAGCCGATCGCGGTCGGAAGGGCTCCGGGGACGGCGTGCACGAGGCCGCGCGCCGCCGCGAGCTCCGATTGGGCGGCGAGGGGTCGTGCCAGCGCGAGCGCGCAGCAGAGGAGGTGACGAAGCATGGCGCCAAGGAACGGGAACGGGTCCAACCTCGCGAGGGGGAAGGGTCGAGATGGCCCTCCGGCGGGACACTCCGGCCTCCACGTCTCCTCCCGTGCACGCAGCGGACCCCACCTGGTGCGTTCGCGCCACCGGCACCCTCCCCGGCACCCGCGAGGGCGTCGCGCTCGCGACTCGGCGCGATGAGCCCGGTCGCCGGTGCCGTCGCCGACGGGGGCCCGGGCTACTAACCGCGAGGCGCCCGGATCGGTACGTTTCGCGCCGCTCCCCGCGCGCCGCGGCGCGGCGTGCGACCCATCAGGCGGAGACACGACATGTCCCGAGCCCAGCCCACTCATCGAGCGCAGGTGCGGCGACCGGTGCGCTGGGCCACCGCCGTCGCGATGGCGACGGCACTGCGATCGGTGGGTGGCCAGGCGCCGGCGCCCGATGCGAGCCTCGTCGACTGGGTGCGCGCCGCCGCCATCCCCGTCCGGCCGGTGGATCAGCCTTACGTGGACTCCACGTTCACCTTCCTCGGACCGCTCGTGGGCCGCGCGCGGGTGCTCGCCATCGGGGAGCTCGTCCACGGCGCACACGAGCCGCTCGCGTTTCGGAACGAGGTGATCCGGTACGCCGTGACACACCTCGGCGTCAGGGCGGTCGCGCTCGAGTCGGGGTTCACCGAGGCCCACACCATCGATGCGTTCATCCACGGCGGGCCGGGGGACATCGATACCGTCGTGCGGACGGGACTCACCTGGAACTTCGAGCGCTTGCCCGAGAATCGAGACCTCGTCCTCTGGCTCCGGACGTACAACGCCCACGCACGGCAGAAGATCCGCTTTTACGGCCTGGACATCAGCGGGGCCGACGACGCGGGCATCATGCCGCGCGCCGCCGGCGCGGTCCGCACGACGCTCGAGTACCTGGACCGCGTCGAGCCCGACGTCGACCGCGCGCGCCGAGCCCGCGTCCGCGGCCTCCTCGACCGCTTCCTACCCGCGCGCTACGCCGAGTACAGCGCGGACGAGCGTGACCTCCTCCGGACCACCCTCGAGCGCGCCTACGCGACGCTGCGCGCCGACTCGACCCGGTACAGCCACGCGACCTCACCGAGCCTGTACGCCTGGGAGACGCGGAACGCCTGGGAGGCCGTCCGGCTCAATGCGATGATGGCCGCCGGCATCGCCGACACCACCGCCATGACGCGCGCGGTCGTGAACGCGCGCGACTCCATGATGGCCGAGAATGTCCGATGGGTGCTCGCCCAGGTAGGCCCCACCGCCCGCGTGATCGTCTTCGCGCACAACGGTCACGTGATGAACGTGGAGACGACCTTCGAGGGGCAGCGGGTCGAGAGCCTGGGCCGATACCTCCGCGCGTGGCTGGGCAGCGCGCTCGTCGTGCTCGGCGCCGCGACCGGCGCGATCGTCGGCGGGACCGGTGGCATCGGCGGGTGGCTCGGCGACTCCGGGGTCGCGGTGGCATCTCCCGCGAGTTTCGCCGCACTGCTCGCCGGCGCAGGCCGGCCGACCTTCGTCCTCGACCGCCGAACCGGCGACCACCTGAGCGGAGTGGCGGCCGCGCTGGCGCGGCCCTGGCCCCTCCTCTTCGATACACCTTCGGAGTTTTCGCTCGTCGTCCCCGACCAGGCGTTCGACGCGATCACGTACTTCGATCGCGTGACCCCGGCGAAGCTGCGGTAGGTCAGCCTCGCCCGTCAGCTGAGGGTCAGGAGCACCTCGACAGGCACCTCACGGGAAGGGGCGCGGGCGCGGCTCGGGCCGCGGCCAGGGCTCGAACGCGTCCTTACCGGCGAGCGCCCGGACGGCCGTCTCCCGAACCACGGGATCACCCGAGCGGAGCAGGTCGGACAGCGCCTGCTCCGACCGGCCGCCGCACTTGACCAGGGCACGAACGAGCGCCCGCCGGACCTCGGCGTCTCGTTCGGTGGCGAGCGCGTCGCGGATCGCCGGCAGCGCGCTCGAGTCGCCGAGCTGACCGACGGCCCAGGCGGCGTTCAGCCGCGCATCGGCATCCTCGTCCCGTAGCACCCGGATCAGGCCGGCGGGCGCCTTCCCGCCCCCGTCGTCGTCGCCCAGCTGGCCGATCGCCCACGCCGCCGTGCTCCGCACGCGCGCGCTGTGGTCGCGTCCGGCCGCCTCTCCGAGAACGTCGACGGCCGACCGGTCCTCGATCTGCCCCAACGCCCAGGCGGCGGTCTCGCGCACCTGGTCGTCGCCGTCGCCGCGGAGCGCCGTGACCAGGGCCGGTGCATCGCGCTTCGCCTCCATGTTGCCGATCGCCCAGGCGCTCATCTCCCGCACGCGCGGGTCACGGTCCTGCCCGAGCGCGGTCGCCAGCGCCGGCGCCCCCTCGCGCGCCTCGAGGTTGCCGAGCGCCCACGCCGCGACCCGGCGGACCGATGGCGCGGGGTCGTCGCGAAGCACGCGCACCAGCATCGCCGTCGCGCTCGTCGAATCCAGCCGCCCGACGGCCGCCACGACCGCGCGACGCACCGTCGAGTCCTCGTCCCCGATCCGCTCCTCGAGCGGCGCGAGCGCCCGCCCGTTTTCCAGATGTCCGAGCGCCCAGGCGACGTTCGCACGCACCGCGGCCGCCGGATCGCGCAGCGTCTTGATGAGCGGGTCGACGGCGCTCGGCGGCTGCCCCAACCCGAGCCCGAACGCTGCCAGCGCGCGGAGCGCCGCATCGCCCGATGCGAGTCGCGCCACGAGCGCCGCCGCGACCCGCCCCGCCGTGTCGCCCCCGAGCAGGCGCACCGAGAGCTCGCGGACGCACGCGTCGTCGGATGCGAGCCCACCGAGCAGCCGATCCTCGTCGGCGACGCTGAACCGCCGCGACTCCTCGTGGCGACCGATGTCGGCCGCCGCCGCGGCGAGCGGCCGCGAGGGGGCGTCCGCCCAGTCGCCCCAGCCGCCGTTGGGGATGGTGCGGGCCGCGAGCGCACAGATCAGGGGCGGCGCGCCATGGGCAGCCGCGAGCAACGCCGCGACGTCGACGGGCGTCGCCGGCGCTGCCGGGGCGCGACCGGGTGGCGCCGCCCCGACCGAGTGACCGAGCTCCGCCCGCATGCCGACGAGGACGACCGACGTCGCGGCGGCGAGACCGAAGAGATGGCGCATGATGACTCCCGGGGTGACCTTCAGTCGTGGTGAAACGGTTGAAAAATCAGCATACATCGGGTGACGGATCGCCCACGCCGAGCCGATCCGATCAGGGCGTGGGGCGTGGCTCGGGCCAGGGCCACGGCCACGGGCCGGCCGCCTCCCCACCCGCGAGGGCCCGCACCGCGACCGACCGGAGCCGCGCGTCCGGCGACTCGAGCAGCCCGCGGAGCGCGGTGACGGACGCCGGACCCGTGGCCGCGATCGCCCGAATCAGGGCCCGCTGTCCTTCCGGGTCCGACTCGGCGTGCAGCGCGGCCTCGAGCGCCGGCAGGGTCGTCGGGTCCTGGATCTGGAACAGCGCCCAGGCGGCAAGCCGCCGGGTCTCGCTGTCCCGGTCGCGCAGCATGCTGACGAGCGCGGCCGGTGCCTGCTTGGGGGCGATCGTGCCGAGCGCCCACGCCGCGCGGGAGCGCACGGCGACGCTCGAGTCCGACAGCGTGGCCACGAGCGCGTCGGCCGCGGGCTCCGCACCGAGGGTGCCGAGCGCCCAGGCGGCGGTCGCGCGGACGTCGTCGTCGCGATCGGCGTGAAGTGCGGCGACGAGCGCGTCGACCGCGTCGCGCCGCTCGTCGTGGCTGGCGAGCGACCAGGCGGCCATCTCCCGGACGCGCGCGTCGGCGTCCTGCCGGACGGCGGCAACGAGCGCATCGCCGCCCTCGCGCGACTCCGGGTACTGTTCCAGCCCCCACGCCGCGATCCGTCGCAGCGCTGCGCTACTGTCGCTGCGGAGCACCTTGGCCAGGAGGACCGGTCGCTCGTCGGGCTCCGCCCCCGCCCGGGCCTCCGCGACCGGCGCCGAGCGCGGGACAGCCGCTGACTGGTTACGCGCGGGGCTCGCGACCGATGCCGTGGCCACTGTCGACCGCAGGCCGTGAGGCCACGCGGGACGAGCCGACGCGCGTCGACCATCGTCGTGCGGCTCGCCGGCCCGGGACGGCGCCCCCGCAGCGCTCGGGGCCGAGGCCTGCGCCGTGGAGGATGCGCCGGGGTCCGACCGCGGGGCGCCCGCTCGGCGCGTCGGGGCGGCCGCGGCGACCAGACCCGCACCCAGGGCCACCGAGGCTGCCATGACCATCCGCCGCCGGCGACTCGGCGCCGTGTGGGGCAGGTCGGGATCGAGGATCGCGAGCAGTCGGCCCTCGAGCTCGCGACGGCGCGCCATGGCCAGGGCCGCGGCCGGAACGGCGCTCGTCCGCAGGGCGCCACGGCGGACGCTCGTCACGATCTCCAGCAGGTGCTCCGCATAGTCGCTCGCCCGTGTGCCACAGGCGAGGGCCAGGTCATCGCACGCCCGCTCGCTCTCGGCGCACATCCGCCGGGCGGCGACCCACACCAGCGGATGGAACCAGTAGCAGGCACAGGCGACCCGCCCCACGAGATGCCCGAGCACATCACGCCGCTGCACGTGCGCGAGCTCGTGGAGCAGGACAGCTCGACGCCGGTCGGTCGACCAGCCCTCGCACTCCTCCGGCAGGACGATCGTCGGGGCGCGCACCCCGCACGCGAACGGCATCCGCGTCTCGCCGCTCACCAGCAACTGCGGCAAGGCATCGAGTCCCATCCGGTCGGCGGCGTCCACCAGCGGCACCTGCCACGCGGGTCCGTCGAGCCGCCTGGCGCGGCGCACGATCGCCCGCACGGCCACGGCCGACCACACGAGTGATCCCAGGAGGCCGAGCGCCAGGGCCGCCCAGATCCCGACGATGAGGATCACGAGGGGTGTCGCGAGGGCCGCCGAGCGGGCGGCCGCGAGGGCGGCCGAGAGGAGCGAGGAGAAGCTCCGGACGTCGGTGGCGACATCACGGCGCTCGGTCGCCCTCCGTGCCGACCCGGTGCCCGCGTCAGCTGCGGAGCGGTCGGCGGGCGTAGACGCGCGCGCAGACGCGCGCGCATCCGCACTCACCGCCCCTGGCGCCGGCGCGATCGATGGGAGGGGTGCCGTCGATCTGGCGTGTGCGGCCGGGGCGCGCGGTGGCATCGCGGGCAGCACCGGGACCGCGAGCGGCGTCCAGACGGCGAGCGCGGGGGCGAGGAGCACTCCCGCGAGCGCGACCTGCCAGACGAGGTGCCGCGCGCCGGCCGACCCGCGGCGGAGGAGCGCCGCCAGAAGGCACGCGGCGAGGAGGATGATCGTTGCCTTGGCGATCAGCGTCGCGGGACGGCTGTCCCAGACCGGTCCGAGCGCGAGCGGGGCGACGATGCGTGTGACGATGGTGACCATCGGTGCTCATCTCCCGCGCTGCCGCGCGCGCTCGATCGTTTTCTGGAGTCGTGCCAGCTCATCACCGCTCATGGCGACATCCGACATCCGCAGCAGCGCGGCGACGGCCTGCTCCGGGGATCCCGCGAAGTACGTGCGAACCACGTGTGCCAACACATCGTGTCGAGCCGTCTCGGTCGCCACCGAGGGGGAATAGACGTAGCGGGGCCCGTCCTCCTTATGGCGTACGAGTCCGCGCTCGCCGAGGATTCGAAGGACCGAGCGGACGGCGGAGTAGGTCGGGGGATCGGGGAGCTCGGCCATGATCTCGGCGACCGTCGCCTCGCCGCGGCGGTGCAGGATATCCATCACCTGCCGCTCGCGGCGGGAGAGCGTCGTCGGCGCCGGCGGAGATGTCGGCGCGGGTCGCGGCGAAGGACGGCGCATGGGACCGTTGGGCTGAAGGGGGCACGGTGTGTTGAAAAATCACCTGTGCTGATATTTCAACAGTGCACGGCGCCCGTCAAGGGGGGGCGGCGTCCCGCCGTCGGCCGCGTCCTTGGGGTCACCCGCAGGAGCATGACCGCGGGTCGGGCGTGGCACGGTGCACGCATCTCGGATACCGTCGATCCCGGGAGGCGGACGGCGGCGCGGCCGCCCCGCGGGCCCGGGCGTTGGGTCCCTTCAGCGGAGAGCGTCTGCATGGCGTCGGCCGACATCCACACCGAAGAACACCGCGTGCCCGGCTCGCAACTGGTCGAACGCGCGAAGGCCCTCATTCACGAGGGCAACGTGCGGCGTCTCATCGTGCGCAACGATCAGGGGCACACGGTCCTGGAGGTCCCGCTGACCGCCGGCGTCGTGGGAACGCTGCTCGCGCCGGTCTGGGCGGCGCTCGGGGCGATCGCGGCGCTCGCCGCGCACTACACACTGATCATCGAGCGCCGCCCGGAGTCGGGCTCGAGCGCCGTCACCGCTTCGCCACCGCCACCGCCCGGCGGGACCGAGGGAACGGCCTCGCCCATCTGACGAGTGGGCGCGCGCGCGGGCGCCTCGAGTCTCGAACGGGCGCCCCGCCGCTCCGCTCAGCGAGCGGAGCCGGGGGGGAGGGACGCGTCATCGCGCGGCCGCCTGGCCGACGAGCTGAGCACCGCGATGCGCCAGATGAGCAGGAACATCCCCACGCTCAGGAAGAGGTGCACCCATCCCGGCGCGTCATAGGCGAACGTCGCGATCGCCCACACGATCACCATGATGACGGCAGCGACGAGTCCGATATCCATGGAACGCTCGACGAAGGAGAGACGCAACGCGACGGGGCCCGCAACGACTCGCGCGCCCACCGTCGCGATTGACGCTACGAGCGACGACACCTACATTGCGGCACCCGCATCTGGAAATGTACGTGCGATCGGTGTGGGGCGGAGAGGCTTAATTTTTGAGCCGATAAGTCCACCGAGTGGGTTCGATAATCTGTGCTGACGTCATGCCCCAGTGCGGGGACGGCGGGAGGCATGGTGAGGGCCTCAATACATTCGACTGGGCTTCAAAAACCCCTCTTCGCACCCCCTGACTGAAGGCCCCGCCCCCCGGCGGGGCCTTCTGCCATCCAGACGCGGCGTCCTTCTTGTTTCACCGGTCCAGCCCGGGTACGCTACGACATGAAGAACAGCAAGACGAACAACGGAGCCGACGGGCGCGGCCGCGTGGGCACCGCGGTGCGCCCACGCGACGAGGCGATGCCGCCGACCGCCGACGGTGGACGCGCGGCCGCGCTCGAGAAGGTCGTCCGGCGGCAGCTCGACCTCCTCGGCGAGGACGCCGACCGACCCGGGCTGGTCAAGACCCCGGCGCGGGTCGCCAAGTCCCTCCTCTGGCTGACGCGGGGCTACGGGCTCGATGCCCGGCAGGTCATCGGCGACGCGCTCTTCGAGGAATCACACGAGAGCATGGTCATGGTGCGCGACATCGAGCTCTATTCGCTCTGCGAGCACCACATGCTGCCCTTCTTCGGCCGCGCCCACATCGCCTACATCCCGCGCGGCCGCATCGTCGGGCTCTCCAAGCTCCCACGCGTGGTCGAGGTCTTCGCCCGCCGGCTCCAGGTTCAGGAGCGCCTCACGGAGCAGATCGCCGGAGCCATCGAGAGCGTCCTCGAGCCCTATGGCGTGGGCGTCGTGATCGAAGCACAGCACCTCTGCATGATGATGCGGGGCGTCGAGAAGCAGAACTCCAAGACGATCACGAGCGCGCTGCGCGGCACCTTCCGGTCCGACGGGAAGACGCGCGATGAGTTCTTCCGGCTCGCGTACGGGCCGTGGCCGGCCGGGCGGTAGCCGCGGCGAGGACGCGATCCGCGGCGGTCGCCGCGCCCCTCGCAACCCCGCTGGCCGGCGCGACGGCGGTCGTCACCGGCGGCTCGCGTGGTATCGGACGGGCGACCGTGCGCGCGCTCGCCGCAACCGGCGCGCGGGTGGTGAGCGTCTCCCGCTCGGCCGACCGCGAGCCCGCGGCCGGCGTGCTCGCCGTGGCCGCCGACCTGCTCGATCCGGCATCGGCCGCCCGAGCCGTCGGTGAGATCGAGCGCGTGCTCGGCGGACCGCCTGACGTGCTCGTCAACAATGCCGGCTGTTTCGACCTCGCCCCGGTCGAGGACACCTCGTCGGCGATGCTCGCGAGCGCGCTCACTCTCAACCTCGCGGCACCGTTCGCGCTCATCCGGGCGTTCCTGCCCGGCATGCGAGCCCGCCGTCGCGGCCACATCGTGAGCATCGGGTCGATCGCCGACCACATCGCGTTCCCCGGCAACGCCGCCTACGCAGCGAGCAAGTTCGGGATGCGAGGTCTCCACGAGGTGCTGCGCGCGGAGATCGGCGGCAGCGGCGTGCGGGCATCGCTCATCTCGCCGGCCGCGGTCGGCACCACCATCTGGGATACGCTCGATCCGGCGACGCGGGCCCGGCTCCCCGACGCGGCCGCGATGCTCGACCCGTCGGCCGTCGCGGACGCGGTCCTCTTCGCCGTGACCCGCCCCGAGGCCGTGAGCGTCGACGAGATCCGGCTGTCGAGGAGCTGAGGGCAGGTCCGTGCGCCTCGATCTCGTCGAGATCTTCCGCTGCCCGCGCGCGCACGCGCCGGCGTCGCTCATCGCCGCGGTCGACGCCGCGGTCGACGGGGATGTGACGCGCGGTGTGCTCGGCTGCCCGGTCTGCGATGTGCGCTACCCCATCATCGCCGGCGCGGTCGTGTTCGACGAGCGGCTGCGCGCCGCCTGCCTGGCGGCCGGGCCCGCGCCCCGCGCGACACCCGACGCAGCGCTCCGGACGGCCGCACTGCTCGACCTCACGGGTCCAGGCGGGCGCGTCCTCCTGGGGGGCACGGCCGTCGCAGCCGCCGATGCGCTCGCCGCGCTCGTCGATGTCGCGATCGTCGCCCTGGATCCGCCCGGGCCGACGCCGGCCGCTCCCGGCGGTGTCGCGGTCTACGCCGGCGCCGCCCCGCTCGGCCCGGCCGTGCTGCGCGGCGCCGTCCTGGACGGCGAGACCGCGGGTGCCGCCCCGACCGTCATCGCCGCGCTTCGTCCGGGCGCCCGTCTCCTCGCGCCGGTCGCGCTGGCGATGCCGGCCGGTGTGCGACCCCTCGCACGCGACGCCGAGCACTGGTTGGCCGAACGGACCGACGACGGGGCCGCGGCCGTGCCCCTTCGTCGGGCCGCACCGGCTGTCCCGGCCGCACCGGCCGCGTCACCCCGCCCCGCTCGCTGACCCGCCGCGCGGGATCAGACCCGCTCGCCGGCCGCTCGGGCGCCGCTGTAGATGCCGTCGATCTGGGACGCGTAGAGCCGGTCGACGACGCGGCGCTTGACCTTGAGCGTCGGCGTCAGCTCGCCGCCCTCGAGCGACAGCTCGTGGTCGAGGAGCGCGATGCGCTTGGGCATCTCGAAGTTCGCGAGTCCGGTGAGCCGGCCGAGTGACTCGGCCTCCATCTTCTGGCGCACCGCCGGAAGGGCCAGCAGGGACGCCCGGTCGGTCCAGGTCAGCCTTTCCTCCGTCGCCCATCGCTCGAGTCGTTCCATGTTCGGCACGATCAGCAGCGCGGGGAACGGGCGCCGGTCGCCGACCATCACTACCTGAGTGACGAACGGGCTCGCCAGGACGCGGTTCTCGATCGGGGCCGGGGCAATGTTCTTCCCACCCGCGGTCACGATCAGCTCCTTCTTGCGATCGGTGATCGACAGGAACCCGTCGTGCAGCTGGCCGATGTCGCCGGTGTGGAACCATCCGTCGGCGTCGATGGCCGCGTGCGTCGCGTCGGGCTTGTTGTAATAGCCCCGCATCACGTGGGGCCCGCGCGTCAGGATCTCGCCATCGTCGGCGATGGCGATCTCGACCCCGGCCACCGGGCGGCCGACGGTGCCGATCCGGAAGTGCTCCGGTGTGTTCACGGCGATCACGGGGCTCGTCTCCGTGAGCCCGTATCCCTCCAGGATCGTCAGCCCGGCCGCGTAGAAGAAGCGGTTGATGTCGGCCGCGAGCGGCGCGCCGCCCGAGACGAAGAAGCGGAGGCGGCCCCCCATGCGCGCCTTGAGGCGGGAGAAGACGAGCGCCTGGGCGATGTTGTAGCGCGCGGCGAGCCAGCCGTCCGGCGTCTGGCCGGCCAGCCGGCTCTGCGCCCACTCGTCGGCGACGCGGCGCCCCCACTCGAAGATCCGCCGCCGGATCGGCGAGCGGTGCGCCTGGTCGAGCACCCCGGCATAGACCTTCTCGTACACCCGCGGCACCGCCAGCACGAACGTCGGCCGCACCTCCCCGAGGTTGGTCAACAGCGTCTCGAGCGACTCCACGTATGCGATCGACGCGCCGACGGCGAACATCAGGTAGTGGTCCGCCATCCGGCCGAAGATGTGCGACAGCGGCAGGAAGCAGAGCGATACGTCGTTCCCCACGAACGGCAGCACCGTTCGCGTGGCGGCGACATTCGAGGCGATGTTGTCGTGCGTGAGCATCACGCCCTTGGGCTCGCCGGTCGTGCCCGAGGTGTAGATGATCGTCGCCAGGTCGTCGGGCCGCACGGCGAGCGCGCGATCCCGGTACGCCCGGGTCGCCCCCGGCCCATCGGCGGTGGCGCCGACGGCCTCGAGCTCGCTGAGCGTGAGATCGACACCGTCGAGCGGCTCCTCCTCGAAGCTCACGACCAGTCGGATCGCCGGAAGTTGCCCACGGATGCTCGCCAGCTTGGCGGCCTGCGCCGCGGTGGACACGAAGACCGCGGCGGCCCCGCAGTCCTGGAGCACCGGCGCGATCTGGGCCGCCGGCAGGTTGGCGTAGAGCGGCACGTCGATCAGCGCCGCGGTGAGGCAGGCGAAGTCGGCGATCGCCCACTCCGGCCGGTTCTCCGAGAGGATCGCCACCCGGTCGCCGGGCCGGAGCCCCTTCTGGAGCAGCCCCTGGCCGGCGTGGCGGACCCGCGCCAGCAGATCCCGGTGCGCGATCGCGCGATAGCGGCCGCCGCGCTTGTACTGGAGCGCGTCGGGCTTGTCGTACCGCTCCGCACTCTCGAAGAAGAGCTGGTTGAGGGTGCCGAGCGGGGGGCGTGGCGTCGGACCCGCGACATACCGCTCGTTCGGGCCACCGGCCGCCGTGGCGGCGCCCGACGAGAGTGGCGGAACCGAGGGAGCAGCCATATCAGACATGTGGGCTCGAGTAGTGGATGACGAACCGGACGGGGCTCCCGGGCACGGGGGTGACGCGATAGAGCGCGCTCGCCTCCACGACGACCGAGTCCACCGTCCCCGGCGCCACGCGCCCGACCTGAAATCGGACGCGGCGGGCGGCCTGCCCGCTCGCGTCGGTCGTGTCCGCCCGCGCCGGGTTGCCATTGGCGTCGACGAGATAGGCGAAGAGGGTCGTGTCGCGGAATGTTCCGGTGCCGGCCGCGGACACCGGATAGGTGATCCGGAATTGCATCCGGTAGGTGCGGGTGAGTGAATCCCCGCCCGGGACCGTCGGGATGTGCCGGAGCTGGATCGTGAGCGGCACCGAGACATTCGAGTCCGCGTGCGTCAATGACAGCGCCAGCGACGTCGTCGAGTCGGTGTCGGCGTGGACGATCGAGTCCGGGCGAAGGACGACGGGGACGGTGAAGGGAAGGGACTGGAGCCCCTGCGCGTCGGCCACCACCCGCGCCACGCTGTCGCCGCCGGCGGCCCCGATCGCGTGATTCGCCCCGTCGATCGTCAACTGCCGCGGAGTGAGCGTGATGAACCGGACGGTCACCGCCGCGAGCGGATGCCCACTCACGTTGTACGCCTGCCCCCGAAGCGGCGCCACCACACCGGTGCTGTCCCGCATCGTGTCGCCGGCGACCACGGAGGGCGACGGGATCGAGTCCACGCTCAGGGAGAAGACGGCCGTGGGGCTGCTCGGCGGCTGCGTGCAGGCGACGGGCCCCCACGCGCCGACGAGCATCGCGACGAGCATCGCGGCGGGCGTCGCGGCCTCACGGCCGCGCCGCGTCACACGAGGGCACCGGCCGCGGTCGGCCGGCCTCCTCACTGCAAGCGCTCCGTCAGCAGCGTCGCCAGCTCGAGGTAGGCCTGCGCCGCGGGGTCGTCCGGGTCGCGCAGCACGACCGGCTGGCCGGCCGCAAATGCCTCGGCCGACGCGGCGCTCCGCGGGATCACCGTGTCGAGCACGATGTCCGCCGGCAGGTGCGCCCGGACGTAGTCGGCGACCCGCTCGCAGGCGGGATTGGCGCTGTCGTACATGGTGAGAAGAATACCGTCGAGCGTCAGCTCGTCGTTGCTCGAGGCGATGTCCTGAATGGCACGCAGGATCTGCGGCGTCGTCTGGAGCGCGAGCGGCTCGCACTGGAGCGGGACCAGCACGTGCTGGCTCGCCTCGAGCGTGCGCCGGACGACCGGCCCCAGCCCCGGGGGCGTGTCGACGATCACCACGTCGCACCGCGCGCGCGCCTCGGCGAGCACGTCGTGCAGAATGTCGGTGTCCGCGACCAGCGCCTGATAGCCGGCGTGGCTCGCCTCCTCGGTGACCGTCCCGACGAGCAGCACTCTGAGCCAGGGCAGCTGCGTGGGCAGGATGATCTCGCGCAGTCCCGTTCGGCCGATCAGGTAGTCGAAGAAGCCGTGCGTCGGATGGCCCCGACGGAGCCCGGCACCGTAGCGCACCGAGCCTTGCGGATCGACATCGACCAGGAGCGTGCGCATTCCGCGCCGCGCGAAGCCGGCGGCGAGGTTGACGGCCGTCGTGGTCTTGCCGACGCCGCCCTTCTGGCTGACGACGGACAGCACCTGCCCCAGACGGCGGGGCCCGGGGCTAGAGACCGGGGTCGACGGGGGCGTCGCCGTCGCTGAGATCGCGGTCATCGGGCGTCGGCCGGCGCCGGCGCACGAGCTCACCGTCCACCGGCCCCCCAGTGCGGATCTGCTCGAGCGCATGCCGGGCGTGCCGGACCCAACGGTCGGCCTCCTCGCTCTTGGGTGGGGCGGCCAGGAAGTGCTCGAGGTGAAGCTGGGCGCCGCGCGCGTCGCCGCGTTTGAGCAGGAGGAAGGCGAGCCCGTAGTGCGCGCCCGAGAGCTGCGGCTGCACGTCGAGCGCTCGTCGATAGCATCGCACCGCCTCCTCGAGCCGGCCGGTCTTCGAGTACGCGATCGCCATGTTCTGGAGCACCCGGTGATCGTTGGGCTGGTCGCGCAGCGCCAGCTTGTACGACGTCAGCGCCGCGTCGTAGTCCCCCTGCCGCTCGAGCGTCAGTGCCTCGTTGAGGTAGTCGAGCCGCTGCGGCTTGACCTCACGATCGGACGAGCCGCCGAGGAGTCGGCGCAACCAGGACATACGGCGAAAAGGTAGGGCTCCGGCCACTCCCGAGCAACCGACGCGGGGCGTAGCTTAGGCGCATGTCCCCGAGGCGCTATGTCGTCGACCACACCAAGGGTGTCATGCACATCGAGTGGCCGCTCTTCGGGGAGCTGTCGCGGGCGCTGGCGCTCAAGGTCGGGCGCGCCTACGACCCGGAGCTGGTCGTCGGGGTGGCGACCGCCGGTGTGGTCCCCGGCGCGGTGGTCGCGGCGATGCTCGATCGGGAGTTCCACTCGATCATGGTGAGTCGGCGCTACCGGGCGGACCACGTCCGCGAGACGCCCGCCGTCCTCGGTACCGCGCCGCCCGACGTGCGCGGGCGCCGCATCCTGATCGTCGACGAGACGTGCGATTCGGGCGCCACGATGCGTCTGGCCGTCGCCGCCATCATCAACGCCGGCGCCGCCCAGGTCCGGACGGCGGTGTGCTTCAAGACGGGCACGTTCGAGCCGGATTTCTACGCCCTGGCGACCGACAGCACGATCGTCCTCCCCTGGGACCGTGAGGTCCTGGTCGACGGGGAGCTCGTGCCGAACCCGATGTACGAGGGGGTCTAACGCCTACGCCGTGACGGTCTGCGCGACGGCCGTCCCGTAGGACGCCCCATGCCCCATGGCGTCGTAGACGCGCGACAGCATCTCGGCGCTCCCCACGAGGAACCGGCAGCGCGCGTCCCCTGCCGACCGGCACTCCACCTCCAGCACGGCGAGTGGGTGGTCCGCGATCCGGCCGAAGAAATCGGCGAACATCCCCGTCGTGAGGTGGCAGGAGGGGTGATCGACCCCGCTGTCCGGGTCGGCCTCCCCCCAGTCGGCGGAGTCGAGGGTCGCGACCGCGTCGCGCAGGGTCCCGATCGTGAGCGTCCCCCACCCGGCGTCGCGGAAATACGCCGATGCGTACCGCTCGAATGTCGGGACGTCCAGGTCCTCCGGCGCCCGAGGCGCCCCGCTGCCCGCCCCGTCGACCCCTCCATCCCCATTGTGCTCCCGGAGCCAGGCCCTGAAGGAGGCGAAGACGGCCTCACCGCCGGCGTAGCCGGCCTCCTGGAGGTAGGTGGCGGCGGAGGGGCCCGCATCGCGGACCAGCGCCGAGCGGAGCGCGGCCAGCGACGCCCGGGTGAGCGCCACCATCTGGTGGTTGGCGAGATCGATCGAGGGTGCCATGGCTCGTCCTCGGTGCGCAGCGTCGTGTGTGTCAGGCCGGTGGCGCAATGCCCAGTCGGTGCAGGAGCTCCGGCTCGTCGATGATTTCCGTGCCCAGCGTCCGGGCCTTCTCCAGCTTCGAGCCCGGGTCGGCCCCCACGACGAGGAGACTCGTCGCTTTGGACACCGAGCTCGTCACCCGCCCCCCGGCCTGCTCGATCAGGGCAGTCGCCCGCTCGCGCGAGAGCGTCGGCAGCGTCCCCGTGATGACGACAGTCGCCCCCCGGAGGACACCGTCGGCCATGACCGGTTGCGGCTCCGAGAAGTGCACCCCGGCACGGCGCAGCTTCGCGATCAGGTGGCGGGCCGAGGGGTCGGCGAAGAACGCCACCACCGCGCGGGCGATGATCGCCCCGATGCCACGGACCGCCAGGATCTCGTCCTCCGATGCCCGCGCCAGGGTGTCGAGCGTCCCGAAATGCCGGGCCAGGAGTTCGGCCGCGGTCGCCCCGACGTGCCGGATGCCGAGCCCGAACAGGAGCCGGGACAGGGGGCGCCCGCGCGCATCCTCGATCGCCGCAATCACGTTCGCCGCGCTCTTCTCGGCGAAGCGGTCGAGGGTCTCGAGATCGGCGGCCCGGAGCGTGAACAGGTCGGCCACATCCTCGATCAGCCCCGCCGCCACCAGTTGCTCGATGCGGGCGTACGAGAGCCCCCGGATGTCCATCGCCGCGCGCGAGGCGAAGTGGACCAGTGCCTCGAGCCGCCGTCCCGGGCAGGCGACGTTGGGGCAGTAGATGGCCACCTCCTCGGGGTCCCGCTCGACCGCCGTGTGGCACACGGGACACTGCGCCGGGGGGCGCCTGCGCGGGGGCGGGGCCTCCGCATCGCGACGGTCGACGAGCGGCGCGATGATCTGTGGGATGACCTCCCCGGCCCGCTTGACCTGGACCCAATCGCCGACCCGGAGATCCTTCTCCGCGATCAGGTCGAAGTTGTGCAGGGTCGCGAGCTTCACGGTCGCTCCGCCGATCTCGACCGGCTCGAGGACCGCGTACGGATTGAGCGCGCCGGTCCGGCCGACGTTGACCCGGATGTCGAGCAGGCGGGTCACGGCGATATCCGGCGCGAACTTGCGCGCGATCGCCCACCGGGGCTCCCGCCCGCCGACCACCCCCAGCTCCTCCTGCAAGGCGAGGCTGTCGACTTTCACGACGCCGCCGTCGATGGCGAAGTTGAGCGCCGGCCGCACCGAGTGCTCGACCTGGTGGGCCCAGGCCGCCACCTCGTCCAGCGTCCGGGCGCGCGCCCGATGCGGCGCGACCGGAACGCCCCACGCCACGAGCGCGTCGAGCAGGTCCCACTGCGTGCGGACGGGAAGCGGGCCACCCTCGTCGTCCGAGCGCGCCACGACCGAGTAGCCGAAGAATCGCAGTGGACGCCTGGCCGTGACCGCCGGATCCAGCTGGCGGAGTGCCCCGGCCGCCGCGTTGCGCGGGTTGGCGAAGACCGGCTCGCCGGCCGCCGCGCGCGCGGCGTTCATCCGCTCGAATCCGTCGAACGGCATGTACACCTCACCGCGAATCTCGATTGCCGGCGGGATGCGCGGGCCGCCGCTCCGCAGGCGGAGCGGGATGTCCCGGATCGTGCGCAGGTTCGGCGTCACATCTTCACCGATGGTCCCGTTCCCGCGCGTCGACCCGGTCACGAGCACGCCATCGCGGTAGGTCAGGCTCACCGCCGCGCCGTCGATCTTGAGCTCGGCCGTGTACCCCGAGCGGTGCACGGCGTCGCCGACGAGGCGGATCAGCCGCTCGTCCCACGCCGAGAGCTCGGCGTCGGTGAACGCGTTTCCCAACGACAGCATCGGCACGAGATGCCGGTGCTTCGGGAGTTGACTCTGTGGGGGAGCGCCCACCCGCTGCGTCGGCGAGTCCGGCGTCCGCAGCTCCGGGTGCGCGGTCTCCAGGTCGACGAGCTCGCGATAGAGCAGGTCGTACTCGCGGTCCGACAGGGTCGGTTGGTCGAGCACATAGTACTCGTACGCGGCCTGATCGAGCTGGCGACGCAGCTCGGCGGCGCGAGCGGCGCGGTCGGTGGCGGTGGGCACGGTCACGGGTCGGGCGGGCGAGCCGAGTCGGGCCGAGCCCCGGGCTATCCCTTGGCCTCTTCCGCCAGGACCTGCATCGCCACCGAGACCAGCCGCTCGAGCTCGTCATCGGAGTCCTTCGGGAGGAGCGTCTCGGACCAGGCGTGCTCCTCGGTCCTGGTGTACCGGTCCAGGAGCCGCCGCACGAATGCGATCAGCGCCACCCGCTGGAGCTCCGCGCGCCGCTGCGTCTCCGTCGAGTCGTGGGTCGTGCGCACCATCGCCTCGAACCGGTGCGCGTTGCGGAGGGCCTTGGCCGTGAGCGACGCGACAACCTGGCAGAAGTGGACGTCGCCCTCGGAGAATGCCGCCCCGTCCCGCTCCGTGCGCAGGAAGATCGCGCCGATCACCGTCCCTCGCCACCGGATCGGGGCGACGACGATCGACCGGACGTTCCGCATGTCGAGTTGGGCGCGCACGTCGCGGAGCATCGGCTCAGCCGCGGCATCCGGGATGAAGACCGTCTCGCCCGACTCGAACGCCCGCTGGAGCTCCGGGTAGCGCCCGAGGTCGACGACCAGGTTCCGGATCGTCGGGTCCTCGTAGCTCGCGACCAGGCGCACCTGCGCCGGGTCGCCGGTCAGGAAGATCGAGCTCCGGTCGAGCCCGAACGTCTCCCCGAGCTTGCGTGCGATCGTCTGGAGGATGTCGCTGAAATGCAGCGAGCCGGAGATCTCTTGCAGGATGTCGACGAGCGTGACCAGATGGTCACGCTCACGCTGCAGCTCCTCGATTCTCGCCCGGAGTGCGGAGACCTCCGCCGACGGCCCCTCCGCTGGCGGGGCGATCGGGGCCGTGGCTGCCGCTGCTGACGCTGGACCGCTGCTCTCCATCATCTGTCCGGAGGTCGAAGGGGACGTCGTCAGCCGTCCGGCCGCTGCCGGGCGCGTCGGCCATGGGCTCCGCCGCGCCGCCGCCGCCCTGCTGGGTGGTTAGGACGTCCCACCGGACGACCCGATTTCGCCCCTGCGCTTTCGCGGCGTACAGCGCGTCATCCGCCGCCCGCACCAGGGCGGCGACGTCTGCAATGCCGGGGTGCGGCCAGGCCGCCACGCCGCAGCTCACGGTCCGGCGGATGACCGCTCCGGCAAAGGAGAATGTACGCCCGTCGACGGCTTTCCGCACCCTTTCGGCGAAGGCCACGGCGGCGTCGACCGTCGCCCCCGGCAGGATCAGCATGAACTCCTCGCCGCCGTACCGGCCCACGCGATCGATCTCGCGCGCCTGCTCGCGGAGAAGCTGCGCGAACTGGCGGAGCACGGCGTCGCCCGCTTGATGCCCGTAGTCGTCGTTCACGCTCTTGAACTTGTCCAGGTCGCACATCACGCAGGCGAACGGCTCGCCGAGGCGCCGCGAGTGCTCGAACGTCTCGTCGAGCCGCTCCTCGAGCCGCCGGCGGTTGTCGATGCCGGTGAGCCCGTCGGTGCGAGCGATGCGCACGAGCTGGTCGTTGATCGCGGAGAGCTCGGACTTCTGGCGCTCGACCTCCTCCTGCAAGGACTTGATCCGGAGGAGCGATCGGATGCGCGCCTCGAGCTCGGCGAAGTTGATCGGCTTGGTGATATAGTCGTCCGCGCCCGCGTCCAGGCCGACCACCATGTCCTCCGTCGTGTCGAGCGCCGTCTGGATGATGATGGGGATGAACGGCAGCGAGCGATTGGCCTTGATCCGCCGCGCGACCTCGAATCCATCGATCCGCGGCAGCATCACATCGAGGAGGATGAGATCGGGGAGCACCGCCCCATCGGGGAGCGGCTCGTCGTAGCCGCCGACGGCCCGGAGCGCCTCTTCCCCGTCGTGCGCCTCCATCGTCGCGTAGCCGCGCGCAACCAGCCGGTCGCGGAGGATGATCACGTTGTCGGCGTGATCGTCGACGATCAGGATGCGCGCGTTGCCGCCCCCCGGCCCGGTCTCGTCCGATGCGGCGCTCTCCCTCCGCTCCCCCGCCCCGTCCGGGCCGGGCGCGTCTCTCGTCGTGCCGTGGCGTCCCGCCATGTCATCACCTCCCGAGGGACCGTCGCCAGACGCCGGTTCCGTGCCGGCATTCCCGTGCACCTGATACTCCGCGTGCACTCGCACGTCACGACCGCTGCCCACGGTCGGCGCTGCGCCGCGTCCTCCTCGGGCTCACCGCGCGGTCGTGCCCCGCGTCGCGGTCGTCGCCCCCGATCCACTCCCCGCCCCCGTCGCACCACCCCCCCCACCTCCAGCCGCCCCACCGCCGCTCTCCGCTGCCCCGTCGCCTCCGGTCCTCACGCCGTTGCCGACCGGCTCGCCCCCGGCGTACTGCCCGTCGCCGATGGCGCTCCCCGGCGCCGCCACGCTGCCCGCACCGTCGCCGGCGGCTGCGCCGGGCCGGCCCAGGAAGCGCTGCACCTCGGCGACCACGGCGCGTGGCTCGCACGGCTTCGCCAGGTAGCCATCGCACCCGACCTCCATGGCCCGCTCCCGATCCGACGCCAACGCATGCGCCGTGAGCGCGATGATCGGGATCTGACGGGTCTCCGGATCGTGCTTCAGGACCTGCGTCGCCTCCCACCCGTCAATGATCGGGATGGAGATGTCCATCAGGATGAGATCCGGCCGCTCCGCCCGCGCGGTCGCGATCCCCTCCTCCCCGTTCAGCGCCTCCATGACCCGATACCCGAAGTGTCGGAGAATCGTGGAGTACACAATGCGGTTATCCTCGTTGTCCTCGACGAGCAGAACGGTCTTCGGCACGGGCATCATGACGGCAGGGGTCCGAGGGCGAACGACGGATGGCGGGCGCGCTGAAGGGCAGACGCCGACCAGGTCCGAGGTAGGGTCTGACGGCGGGGCGTTTGGGGTTTGGCAAGCAAGTTTCTTACCATCTGGAGGGGTCGAACCGCCCGAACGTCCCCCCCGCCGGAGGTCTTTGGGGTAGCTCCCGGGCGCACGGCTGGACGCCCGTCCGGACAGGAGTTCCGATCGCCCCGCCCCGCCACGCCCGGGCCCCCGCTGAGGGGCACGGCCAGCCCCGCATCCAGACCGATGCGGGCTGCCCCACCGGCTCCCGCACCGGCTCCCGCACCGGCTGCCGCACCGGCCCCCGCACCGGCCCCCGCACCGGCCCCCGCACGGCCTCCCCGCCCGGGTGTATGCCCGGCGGAGGCACGGGCGTACACGCGACCGAGGACCTCAGCGCCGGGCCAGGCGACGCTCGGCATCCTGCTTGTAATGCGAATCGTTGTACTCGGCCGCCGGCGTGTCGACGACCATCTGGAACTGCTCGCGGGCCTTTGCGGTCTGGCCGATGTCGGCGTAGATCTTCCCCAGGTCCAGGTGGTGGATGATCCGCTCAGGGTCGTGGGCCACCGCCGCCTCCATGTACCGGACGGCTTCTTTCCAGCTCGCCGTCCCCAGGATCCCGCCCCCGAGCAGGTTGCGCGCGATGAACCGTTCGATCCCGCTCAGCCGCATCACCTCGGCGTTCCAGAGACCCATCACGTGGAGCGCCCCCGGGTGCGCCGAGTCGGCCGCGAGCGCCGCCAGCGCCTCGGCGCGGATCTCCTTCGCGTACTGGATGCGCCGCTTGCCACCGACGGCCAGCGCCGCACGTCCGAGCGCCCGAGCGACGTGGAAATGACCCTCCGCGCCGGCAGGGTTGACCGCGACCGCGCGCCGCGCGTAGCGAAGCGCGGTGGCGAACCGACCCTGCCGGACCTTGGCGTCGGGCTCGAACTCACCGAGGTCCACCGCTTCGCGGGCCGCCTTGCACAACGCCTCGTACTTGCTGGAGTCGAGCGCGATCGCGTGCTCGTAGTCGGCCAGAGCGGCGGCAGCGTTCATGGCGGTGTGCTCCCGGTCGCCGGCGGTGATGGCTCCCGCCGCGGTCTCGGGACCGGCGGTGCTGTCGGCGGCACCGCTGGCGGCACCGCTGGCGGCACCGCTGGCAGCGCCGGAGCTGGCGCCGGCGGTCGGGGTCCCCTGAGCCACGGCGCGTCCGCCCATCGCGCCCGCGACCAGGAGCATGCTCGCCACCCAGCGTCCATGCGTCGACCAGTGCACCACGCTCCCCCCGTGGCGGTCCATCGGCCACATGCGCGCGCCGCATCCCGCCGCCACCGTACGGTGAACTCGCCACAATGCTCGCGCTGCGCCTGATCGAGCGCAAGCGCGATGGCGGGCGCATCGACGCCGGCGAGTGGCACGCACTCCTGGGCGCCTACGTCGACGGCCGGGTACCCGACTATCAGATGGCGGCGCTCCTCATGGCCGCCCACCTGAATGGGCTCGATCGGGACGAAGCGGTGGCTCTCACCGGGTCGATGCTCGCCACCGGCACCACACTCGGCGCCGGCGCCAGCGGACGCCCGCGGGTCGACAAGCACTCGACCGGCGGCGTCGGCGACAAGGTGTCGCTCGTGCTCGCCCCGCTCGTTGCGTCTCTCGGCGTCGCCGTGCCCATGATGTCCGGGCGTGGGCTCGGGCACACCGGGGGGACGCTGGACAAGCTCGCCGCCGTGCCCGGGTTCCGAACCGATCTGTCACTCACCCGCGCGCGCGCCCAGCTCGACGAGATCGGCTGCGTGTTGATGGGCCAGACGGATGAGATCGCTCCCGCCGACCGGAAGCTCTACGCGCTTCGTGACGCGACCGCGACGGTCGAGTCGGTCCCGCTCATTGCCGCCAGTATCATGAGCAAGAAGTTGGCGGAGACCCTCACCGGCCTCGTGCTCGATGTGAAGCGTGGGTCAGGGGCGTTCCTACCCGACCTGCCGCGCGCGCTCGAGCTGGCGGAGCTCATGATCGCGCTCGGGGCTGGACACGGTGTCTCCGCCGTCGCGCTGATCACGGCGATGGACCGCCCGCTCGGTCGGGCCTGCGGCAACGCGCTCGAGACCGAGGAAGCGATCCACGCGCTGACCGGCGACGGGCCGCCCGACCTCATCGAGGTGACGCTCGCGCTTGGCACCGAGATGCTGCTCCTGGCGGGCGTCGCGCGGACACGTGCCGAGGCGCGGACGCGGCTCCAGGCTGCGCTCGACTCCGGCGCGGCCGCGGAGAAGTTCCGCGAAGTGATCGAGGCGCAGGGTGGAAACCCGGCGGTGGTGGACGATCCGGCGGTGCTGCCCCAGGCCGCCGAGTGCGAGCTGTACGTCGCGCCGCGCGCCGGCACGGTCGTGCGTGTCGAGCCGAAGCGCATCGGGCGCGCGGTCACGGCACTGGGCGGCGGCCGATCGCGGATCGACGACGTCATCGACCTGTCGGTTGGGTTCGTGGTGAGCGCCCAGCCTGGCGACCGGGTCGACGCCGGCGAGCCGCTCGCGACCGTCTTCGCCCGGGACGCGGCCGGCGTGCGGGCCGGCCGCGCGGCGCTCGCTCAGGCAATCGTCGTCGGCGAGGCCGCCGAGCCGATGCTGCCGCTGCTGTCGCATCGCGTCACGGCGGCGGGGATCGTACCCTGGACTCCGGAGGGGTAGGGCGGCCGTCGGCCGGCCCGCCGGCCGCCGTGGCGGGCAGTTCGCGCCGCGGTATCTTCACGCGGGCGCGACCGCAGTGGCTGTCGCCTTGCGGATCGATCATCGACCTGTCGACCGAGAGACATCAATGCGCTTCGCGATACGGATGGAAGGACGCACCGCTCTCCTCGCGTCGTACGGCGCCTACGCCGTCACGGCTGCGCTGCTGGGGGTGCTGGGGTTCATGATCTGGCTCACCCGGCCCGTGCCGACCGGTGGCATGCGCACCGACATGTCGATCGTCACCTGGATCTGCACGGTGGTGATCCTGGCCATCGTCGGCGCGGCCCACGTGGCGCTCGGTCGTCAGCTCCAGGCCGCCGCACGGCGCGACGCCGCACGCGGACGGCGGTAGACGGCGGTAGACGGCGGTAGACGGCGGTAGACGGCGCTAGACGGCGCGGCTCGCGCGTCGCGCCCCCGACCCGCCGGTCCACTCGCGGCCGCTAGGCGGCGGACGCTCGGCGCCGCCGGCCCGGCCGGGGCTCCCCCTCCGCCCGTGGCCGGCGACGCCGCTCGGGAAAGTGCTCGGCGAGAAAGGCGATCAGCGCCCGCTCGTCGGGCGACCACGCGACCCATGGGTCGTGCTTGGCGATGGCGCTGACGCTCGGCGGTGCGACGATCCGCGGTCGTGCGCCGCGGGGCCGCGCCCGGCGATCGCGGGTGATCGTGAGGCCGTGGTCCAGGTACTCGGCGAGCACGATCGGATGGATGTACGCCTTGCGACAGATGGCGGGCGTGTTGCCGAGCTCCGCCGCGACGATCCGGATCGCCATCACGACGTTGCGTTTGGCCTCCCGCTGCGATGCGGCGGGGCCGACGTCGGCCAGCACCATCGCGGCGTGCAGCGTGCCCCCCCAGGTGCGGAAGTCCTTCGTCGTGTACGGAACCCCGACCAGTCGGCGGAGGTAGGCGTTGACGTCCGAGGCCGTCAGGTCGTGCCACGCGCCGCCCTCGAGGTAGCGGAAGAGGCGGCGCCCGGGCGAGCCTTCCAGCTCCCGGACGAACGCCGCGAGCGCCCGGTCGGCGATCACGTGGTGCTGTGGGATGCCCCGCTTACCGATGTACTCGAGCACCACCGACCCGGCGTCGACCCGGGCATGGCGCTTGTGCAGCGTCGTCGTGCCGTAGCTGTGGTTCTCGCGCGCGTAGCGGTCGGACCCGACGCGGAGGTATCCCTCGGCGATCAGTCGGACGACGCCGGCCGCGACCTTGCGCTTGCCGAGCCCGCGGGCGCTGAAGTCGCGCGTGATCGCCGCCCGGATGGCCGGCAGGTCGCGCGCCAGCCGAGCGACCCGGTGATACTTGCGAAGCTGCCCACGCTCCACCGCCCGCGCGTGGTACCGGTACTGCTTCCGCCCCCGGGCATCGAACCCCCACGCCTGCACCGACGCGCGGGGATCGGCGGCGATGTGCACGTCGCGATAGGCCGGCGGGATCCGGAGCGCGTCGATCCGGGCCAGTACCGCCCGCGCGCGCACCGGCTGGCCGGAATCCGACACGTACCGAAATCCCGTGCGGGGAGAGCCGAGCCGGTGGATCCAGTGCATCGGTTGTGCCTCCTGCGCTCCGCCTCGAAGGGGTTAGATTCTCGCACGTGCCGTACCATTCGCTCACCCTGACCGTGTCGGACCGTGTGGCCACCATCACGGTCAACCGGCCCGAGAAGCTCAACGCGCTCGACGACGCCACGATCACGGAGCTGGGCGCGGCGGCCGATGAGGTTCGCGCCCGCGCGGACATCGGCGGCATCGTCCTCACCGGCGCCGGGCGCGCGTTCGTGGCCGGGGCCGACATCTCGGAGCTCGCCGGGCAGTCCCCGCTCGCGGCCCGCGAGCGAGCGCTCCGCGGGCAGGAGATCTTCCGACGGTTCGAGACATCGCCCAAGCCCGTCGTGGCCGCCGTGAACGGCTTCGCGCTGGGAGGTGGATGCGAGCTGGCGATGGCCTGCCATATGCGCGTCGCGAGCGAGGGAGCGAAGTTCGGGCAGCCCGAGGTCAAGCTGGGCATCGCGCCGGGCTACGGCGGCACGCAACGCCTCCCGCGCCTCGTCGGACGGGGTCGTGCGCTCCAGCTCCTGCTGACGGGCGAGACGATCGATGCCCAGGAGGCGTTCCGCATCGGTCTCGTGAACCGCGTCGTCCCGGCCGAGCAGCTCCTCGACGCCGCGCGCGCGATGGTCGGGCAGATCCTGCGCAACGGGCCGCTCGCCGTCGCGCTGACGATCGACGCCGTCGACCGCGGGCTCGACCTGTCGCTCGGCGAAGGTCTGGCGGTCGAGGCCGGGCACTTCGGCCTGCTCGCCGCGACCGCCGACATGGGCGAGGGGATGCGCGCCTTCCTGGAGAAGCGCGCGCCGGCGTTTCGCGGCGCGTGATGGGAGCGGTGCGCGCCGGTGGTTCGTGGCGCGTGACGCGATCGGGCGGACGGGTGCGTCCGCGTCCCTGACGTGTGGCTCCAGGGACTCGACGCCCGCGACTTCCGCAACCTCGCCCACGTCGCGCTCCGTCTGCCGCCGGATGGAATGGTGATCGTCGGCGAGAACGGGCAGGGGAAGACGAACCTGCTGGAGGCGATCGCCTACCTCCACCTGCTGCGCTCCGTTCGGGGAGCGCGCGATACCGACGTCGTCCGCTTCGGCGCCGATGGGTTCTCGGTGCGCGGACATCTGGCGGCTGGTGCCGGGCCGAGCCGCGGCGCGCGCAGCCAGCACTCGACCGTGGTGCTCGGGTTCGAGCGGGCGACCCGACGGAAGCGGCTGACCATCGATGGCGGCGTGCCCGATCGACTGAGCGATGGGCTGGGCGCCGTTCCCTCCGTGACCTTCTCGCCGGCCGATGTGGACCTCGTCCGCGGCGGGCCCGCCGGGCGCCGGCGCTACGTGGACGTCGTGCTCGCCACGACCTCCCGCCGTTACCTGGCCGCGCTTCAGCAGTACCGCGGTGCGCTCGTGCGCCGAAACGCCGCCCTCCGATCGCTCGTGCGGCGTGCCCCGAGAGGGTCGGCGGACGGTGGGGACGCACCGGCGAGCCCTCTGGCGAGCGCCTCGACGACCGCCCCGGCGAACACCCCGGCGAGCGCGTCGGCGGCCACGCCGGCCCGCGCGCTGGACGCGGCGCTGGGTGCGTGGGAGCCGATGCTCGCCGACGCGGGGGCGGTGCTCTGGGCGGAGCGGGCCGAGTGGGCGTGTCGGAAGGCGCCGGAGCTCGCCCGCACCTGCGCCGCGATCGGCGAGCGCGGGTCGGTCGAGATGCGGTATGCGCCCCACCTGCCTGCCGGGCCGTCGGCGCACGCGATCCGGGCAGGCGAATCGAGCATCGCCGATCTGCGCGACGCGCTCGCCGGGGCGCTCGAGGCCGGACGAGTGGCGGATCTCCGACACGGGTCGACCCGGGTGGGGCCGCATCGCGACGATCTCGTCCTGACGCTGGGTGGACGAGAGCTGCGCACGTACGGATCGGCCGGCCAGCAGCGCACGGCCGCGATCGGACTCCGGATCCTCGAGGCCGACACGCTCCGCGCGCACGATGCCGGCGTCGCCCCGATCCTGCTGCTCGATGACCCGTTCGCGGAGCTGGACGAGCGGCGCGCCCGGGCGATCCTCGACGTGCTGGGTGGGGAGGCCGTCGGCCAGGTCGTCCTGGCCGTTCCGAGGGACGCGGATATCCCGCCCGGTCTCACGCGACTCGCGCGCGCCCGGATCGCCGATGGCGTGATCGCGTCGGAGGCGGCGTGACGCGCCGCCGCCGAGACCACGAGGCGGACCGGTCGCCGGCCGCGGTGCGGCCGAAGCGCGTGGACACCGTGATCGCCGACGTCCTGCGGGGCGCCGGGATCGCTGACCGCGTCGCGCAGGCCGGGTTGATCCCGGACTGGCCACGGTTGGTGGGTCCGCAGGTCGCGGCGGTGACCGAGCCGCTCAGGATCACGGCCGACGGCACCCTGTTCGTCGCCGTGGCCACGAACCCGTGGATGGCGGAGCTCTCGCTCCTGGAGCGGCAGATCCTCGCCGCCATCAACGTCGTGCCCGGCCGGCCGCCGATCCGGAAGATCCGATGGCAGTCCAGACGGTAACTCCTTGTTTTTCAAGGGCATAGCCACGGCCGACCCCGTTGCGGGCGGCGGCCCGGGGCGTTAGATTCAGAGATTATGGGCGAGGTGTCTTTCGGTTTTCCTTCGCCCCAGAGGCTATTCTGACCCAGGACGATGGCTAAATCGGACACCACACCCGAGCGCTATGACGCCGGGCAGATTCAGGTCCTCAAGGGCCTGGAAGCCGTGCGGAAGCGCCCGGGGATGTACATCGGATCGACGTCCGAGCGCGGGCTCCACCACCTCGTGTACGAGGTCGTGGACAACTCGATCGACGAGGCGCTCGCCGGGTATGCGGATCGCGTCGCGGTGACCATTCACGCCGACAACGCGATCACCGTCATCGACAATGGTCGCGGGATCCCGGTCGACGTGCACCCGACGGAGAAGATCCCGGGCGTCGAGCTCGCGATGACGGTGCTGCACGCGGGCGGCAAGTTCGACAAGAGCAGCTACAAGGTGTCGGGCGGCCTGCACGGGGTCGGCGTCTCGGTCGTCAACGCGCTCTCCGAGCAGCTCAAGGTCTGGGTCAAGCGGGATGGAAAGGAGCACTACATGGATTTCGTCCGCGGCGACACGCGGACACGGCTCAAGGTGCTCGGCAAGGTGCCGCCACGGGAGACCGGCACGACGGTCTGGTTCAAGCCCGACCCGCTGATCTTCACGGAGCTGGTCTACAAGTACGACCTGCTGGCGCTCCGGCTACGGGAGCTCTCCTTCCTCAACAAGGGCGTGACGATCACGCTCACCGATGAGCGCGAGACGCCGGCCAGGACGGAGACGTTCCACGCGCGCGGGGGCCTGCGGGAGATGGTGCAGTTCCTCAACCAGAACCGGAAGCCGCTACACTCCGAGGTCGTGTACATCGAGACCGAGCGCGACGACATCGGCATCGAGCTCGCGATGCAGTACAACGATGGCTACACCGAGAACGTCTTCTCCTTCGTGAACAACATCAACACGCACGAGGGTGGGACGCACCTCACCGGCTACAAGTCGGCGCTCACTCGCACGATCAACGCCTATGCCCAGAAGGGCGGCTTCCTCAAGAAGGACAACTTCACGCTCTCGGGTGATGATGTGCGCGAGGGGCTGACGGCCGTCCTCTCGGTCAAGGTGCGGGAGCCGCAGTTCGAGGGACAGACGAAGACGAAGCTGGGGAACTCCGAGGCCGAGGGCGCCGTGAAGACGGTCGTCAACGAGATGCTCGGGTCCTATCTCGAGGAGCATCCCCGGGTCGCCAACATCGTGGTCGAGAAGGCGGTGTCGGCCGCGCGGGCGCGGGAGGCGGCGCGGAAGGCGCGGGATCTCACGCGGAAGAAGAACGCGCTCGACGTGAGTGCGCTCCCCGGGAAGCTCGCCGACTGCTCGCTCAGCGACCCGGCCCTCTGCGAGCTCTACATCGTCGAGGGTGACAGCGCGGGCGGGAGCGCGAAGATGGGGCGCGAGCGGTCGTTCCAGGCGATCCTGCCCCTCCGCGGCAAGATCCTCAACGTGGAGAAGGCGCGGATCGACAAGGTGCTGTCGAACGAGGAGATCCGGACCATCATCACGGCCCTCGGCACGGGGATCCGCGACGACTTCTCGATCGACGGCGCGCGCTACCACAAGGTCATCCTGATGACCGATGCCGATGTCGACGGGGCGCACATCCGGACCCTGCTGCTGACGTTCTTCTTCCGGCAGATGCCGAACCTCATCGACGCCGGCTTCGTCTACATCGCCCAGCCGCCCCTCTTCCGGGTCGCGCGCGGGCGCGAGGAGTACTACGCCTACGACGAGGGGGAGCGGGACGCGATCGCCGCCCGCCTCGGCAACGGCGACGGCAAGGCCGCCGTCAACGTCCAGCGCTACAAGGGGCTGGGCGAGATGAACCCCGAGCAGCTCTGGCGCACGACGATGGACCCGCAGACGCGGACGATCCTCAAGGTGACGATGGAGGACGCCCTCCAGGCGGATCAGATCTTCCAGACGCTGATGGGCGACGACGTCGAGCCCCGCCGCCTCTTCATCGAGACCAACGCCCGCTTCGTCAGCCGCCTCGACGTCTAGCGCCGTCGCCGCCACGCCGTTCGGAGGACGTGAGGCATCTGTCGACGGATCGCGAAGTCCGTCGCGTCCCGGACCGCGTCGGGCCAGCCTGCGTCGCGAGCGGGGTGGTGGGAGGCCGGCTGTCGAAGATCACGGTCCGAGAAGAGCCGCCGGGACGACGGCAACGCCGTCCGGTCGGCGATAGGCCTGTGGCCCCGTCGTCACGAGCACCGTGTCGAGCACGTCGTTCTCGAGCCGGCGTCGAAGCCAGAGAAGATGCTTCACGTCGTCGTCTGACACCGTCGCCCCGAGCTTCACTTCAATCGCGAGCACCCTCTGGTCCGAGCGCTGGACTATCAGGTCGACCTCCTGACGCCCGTCCCTTGTACGGAGATGGCGCACCTGCCCTTCCGCTGCCTGCGCATATACACGAACGGACAGTGTGACCAGTGACTCGAAGAGGCGGCCGAGGAGAGTCCCATCTCGCGGGACGATCGGAGGAGTGGCGCCGGTCAGCAACGCACCCTCGTCCACACCGAGTAAGCGCGCCGCCAGGGCCGGATCAGCAAGGTGATGCTTTGGGCCCTCGGTGAGGCGGGCCAGGTGGTTGCGAGATGGGAGCCATCCAGGAACGGGGTCGATCAACCAGAGGCGCTCGAGGATGTCGCGGTACGCACCAACGGTCACCTTGGTGGGCGCCTCGCGGTCAGCCTTGGTCGCGGCGCGTCGAATCTTGTCGAAGGACGTCGTCGTACCCGTCGCAGCGGCGTACGCCGACATCCAGCGCCGGAGCGTTTCGGGCTTCCGTACCGCGTGACCTTGTTCGAGGAAGTCGCGGTCCACAACGCGCGCTAGGTAGCCATCGAGTTGCGCGCGGAGCGCTCGACCGCTCAGGCGGCGCAAGCCGGGGAAACCGGAGCGAACGATCTCCGTCGCGTAGCCGGCGAGATCGACAGCGGTACGTCCCGTGATCGTTGGCTGCGAACCGGTGAGAAGTTCGCGTAAGCTCACGCTGGGCGGCGCCGCCCCACGTTCGCTGAGGGCGAGGGGGCGCATCCGCACTCTGACGATCCGCCCCGCGCCGGAATGTGTGGGGGCTTCGGCGGGCGCTGCGGAGCCGGCGAGGAGATAGCGATTCGGCGGCGCGTCATGGGCCACCGCGCGGCGGACGGCATCCCAGATGGCGGGGACGTGCTGCCACTCATCGAGGAGAACGGGTGGGGGCGCTCGCAGGACCGCGACGGGGGCCGCTGCCGCCAGCTCTCGCTGCGCGGGATCGTCGAGACGGATGGCAGTGGCGACCCTGCGCTCGGCCGTTGCCGTCTTCCCAACCCCTTTCGGCCCCTCGAGCGCGAGGGCGGGAAGGGACTGCAGCACCTCGTCGAGCTCGCCGTCGACGATCCGAGGCGTGTAGCTGATCATCAAGACCGATAGTATACCGTTTGCCCGCGAGATAATATACCGTTCGACCAGGCCATGCGATACCATCCGACCAGGCGCAGGCTAGGGGCGCAGCTCCGGACCATTCCGGCTGCTGCCGGGTTCCACTGCGGGCGCAGCACCCCTCGAGTCGCGGCGGGTCGATGGCAGCCCTCACCTGGAGCCCGTGATCACATGCGCCTTCGTGCCTGGATCGTGCTCACCCTCGCGCTCCCCGCGGCGCTCCCCGCGCAATCGCCAGCGACGCGGGCGCCGGGGGACGGCGTCATGCTGGCGTTCGAGAACTTTGCGGGGATCTACGGCAGCCGGCTCGTGGCGGCGCTCGACTCGATCCCCGAGGCACGATACGCGTACCGGCCCACCCCGGCACAGCAGACGGTGGGATACATCGCCCAGCATCTCGAGGACGCCAACTACGAGCTCTGCCAGCAGTTCGGGGGCGTGAAACACCCCGGGACGGCAAAGGACTCGGCCCCCGATACGGTCAAGGCGCGCTGGCCCAAGGACACGCTCGTCGCACGCCTCCGAGCATCGCTCCGGTTCTGCGACACGGCTCTGGGACGCGTCGGCCCGCTCCGATCGATGGCACGGGCGAGCAGCCTGCTCGCGTTCGAGACCGACCTGGCCGAGCACTACAGTCAGCTCGCCGGCTACATGCGCCTGCTCGGGCTGGTGCCGCCGTCGGCGCTCCCACAACCGGCACGCACGGCGATCGAGCTGCCGGCGTCCGCACTTCGCCCCTTCGTCGGGACGTACGAGGCCGCGCCGGGCGTCCGGATGGACATCACCCTGCACGATGGCGCGCTCTTCATCCACTCCACGGTGAGCGACGCGACCAGACGGCTGTGGCCCGAGAGCAACCGCGACTTCTTCCTGAAGGAGGTCGACGCGCAGATCCGCTTCACGCGCGAGGTGGGGGGTGCGGTGACCGGTCTGGTCGTCCACCAGAACGGCCGTGATGTGCCGGCGAAGCGGATCCCATGACCCACGTGCTCGCGATCGACCAGGGGACGACGGGCACCACGTGTCTCATGATCGGCTCGGACGGGCGGGTCGCGGGGCGGGGATATCGGGAGATCACGCAGTTCTATCCGCAGCCCGGGTGGGTCGAGCACGACCCGGTCGAGATCCTCGACCGCACGCTCGAGGCGGCGGCCGAGGCGGTCCGGGGCGCGGGGGAGCTGCCGGCGGCGATCGGGATCACCAACCAGCGTGAGACGGTGGTCGCCTGGGAGCCCGCCCGCCCTCGTTCGGCGCCGCACGCGATCGTCTGGCAGGACCGCCGGACGGCGCCACGCTGCGCCGAGCTGGCGAGCCACGCCCGGGCGGTCGCCGCGACGACCGGGCTCACCCTCGACCCGTACTTCTCGGCCGCCAAGCTCGAGTGGCTGCTCCGGCACCATCAGTGGATCGAGCGCGCGGTCCGGGGCGACGTGCTGGTCGGCACGATCGACACCTGGCTCATCTGGAACCTGACCGGCGGCGCGGTCCACGCGACCGATCCCACCAACGCCGCCCGTACCTCGCTCTACGACATCGGGCGGCGCGCGTGGAGCGACGCCATGTGCGACCTGTTCGGCGTGCCGCGCGGCGCGCTTCCCGAGGTCCGGCCATCGGCCGGCGAGTTCGGGGCCGTCGAGGCGCCCCTCGTCGGCGGCCCCGCCGGCCGCACGATCCCGATCGCCGGCGTCGCCGGCGACCAGCAGGCGGCGCTCTTCGGCCAGGGCTGCCACCAGGCAGGGGAGAGCAAGAATACGTACGGCACCGGCGCCTTCCTCCTGCTGCACGCCGGCTCGCGCCGACCCAGGCCGCCCGCCCGATCCGGACTCCTGGCGACGGTCGCGTGCGACGCTCAGGGCCAACCGGCGTACGCCCTCGAGGCGTCGATCTTCATCGCCGGCGCGGCCGTGCAGTGGCTCCGTGACGGGCTCGGGATCATTGCGTCGGCGGCCGACACCGAAGCGCTCGCCCGGAGTGTGCCGTCGACCGCCGGCGTCACCTTCGTCCCGGCGCTCACCGGGCTCGGCGCCCCGTACTGGGAGCCGGCCGCCCGAGGCACGATCACGGGACTCACGCGCGGCACGACCCGCGCGCATCTGGCCCGCGCCGCTCTGGAGGCGATGGCCTACGCGACCGACGACGTGCTCGCGAGCATGCGCCGGTACGCGGGCGCGGCCGGGCGCGCCGTCGCCCGGTTGCGGGTCGACGGGGGGGCGTCGCAGAACGACTGGCTCATGCAGTTCCAGGCCGATGTGCTCGACGTCCCGGTGGAGCGGCCCGACCTGGTGGAGACGACGGCGCTCGGCGCCGCCGGGCTCGCCGGGCTCGCCGCCGGCGTCTGGTCCGACAGCGCCGCCTTCACCGCGGGGCGCACCTTCACCCGGTTTGCCCCGGGCGCCGGCCGGGACGCCGCCCGGCAGGGCGCGCGGGCCTGGTCGCGCGCCGTGGCCGCCGCCCTCTACTGGGCCCGGCACGCCACGTAGCGACGCTCGCGCTCGCTTCGTATTATCCGCGCGATGCCGAGACCGGATCCGAACCCGTCGGAGCGGCGGTCGAATCTCGAGCTGCGGACCGTCATCGACGAGATGCTCGAGCGGATCCGCGACTTCCGCCAACTGACCGGGGCCTGGACGCCCGAGGAGCGTGAGCGGGCCGAGCGGGAGCTGGAGGCGATCATGAGCCGGATCAGGCAGGCCGCCATTCGCCCGGAGTGATGCCCGGCCGGGCGACCCTTCCCGCCGAACCGCAAGGCCGGTCGGGTCGCTATACTCCGGTCACGATCATGACGATCATGCAGATGCGCATGCGGATGGACGTGCGGAGCGGAGGGCCGGCGCGATGAAGCCGCGAGCCAAGTTCCTCGTCGGCGGAGCCGTCATCCTGGGCGCGGCGGGGTACCTCATGGCGAGCTCGATCCGGACGACCGCCGTGTACTACGTCACCCCACAGGAGCTCGCGGGCAAGGTGGCGGCCGACCCGTCGCTCGTCGGCACCGGCGTCAAGCTCGGCGCGCGCGTCGTCCCCGGCTCGATCGAGCGCGACCCGGGCGGCCGCGAAGTCGCGTTCCGCGTGTCCGACGGGGCGCGCACCTATCCGGTCGAGTATCGCGGCGTCATCCCCGATACCTTCACCGACAGCGCCGACGTCATCGTCGAGGGCCGGCTGGGCACCGACGGAACGTTCCACGCGACCACCCTGCTCGCCAAGTGCGCCTCTCGGTACGAGAACGCGCCCAAGTACCGGTCGACCCCGGGGTATCGTCCGGCGACCGTCGCCCGCTCGGCCTGACTGCCGAACGGCAATGCCGGGCGGTACGAATGCGGGCCAGGCATCGGAGCAGATGCCAGTAGCGGGCGGCACGAATGCCGCCCCCACGTTGATCCACCGCACGGTCCTCGATGATTCTCGATGATCCTCATTGGTGAGCTGTCGCTCTGGGTCGCGCTCCTCTTTGCGGGATGGGGCGCGGTCGTGTCGTTCACGGGTGGGGCGCTGCGCCGTGCCGACCTGAGCGCGACCGGCGAGCGGGCGGTCTACGCGACCTGGGGCTTCGTCGCGCTGGCCGCGGCCGGGCTCTGGACCGCCCTCCTCCGGCACGACTTCACGCTGCGGTACGTGGCGTCGTACACCAGCGCGAACCTGCCGCGCCTCTACACGATCACCGCCTTCTGGGCCGGGCAGGAAGGCTCGATGCTCTTCTGGGCGCTGATCCTCTCGACGTACTCGGCTATCGCCGTCTGGGCGAACCGCGGCCGCAACCGCGCGCTCATGCCCTTCGTGTGCGGGGTCCTATCCGCCGTCACCCTCTTCTTCCTCGCCACCCTCTGCTTCGGCGCGAGCCCGTTCACGCGGCTGCCGTACGACGTGGTCGACGGCAACGGGCTCAATCCGCAGCTCCAGAACCCGGGAATGGCCTTCCACCCGCCCAACCTGTACCTGGGCTACGTCGCGACCACGATCCCCTTCGCCTTCGCCATCGCCGCCCTCGTGACCCGCCGGCTCGACGGCGAGTGGCTGGCCGCCGTCCGGCGGTGGTCGCTCGTCTCCTGGTTCTTCCTGACCGTCGGGATCACGCTCGGGATGTGGTGGGCGTACGTCGAGCTCGGGTGGGGCGGCTACTGGATGTGGGACCCCGTCGAGAACGCCTCGCTGCTCCCGTGGCTCACCGGCACGGCCTTCCTCCACTCGATCATGGTGCAGGAAAAGCGGGGGATGCTGCGCAAGTGGAACGTCGTCCTCGTCGTCTCGACCTTCCTGCTCGCGATCCTCGGCACGTTCATCACGCGGAGCGGCGTGATTTCGAGCGTGCATTCCTTCGCGCAATCCCCGGTCGGCGTCTGGTTCGCCGCGCTGCTGGGGATCGCGGTGGCCGTGACCGCCTATCTCGTGGCCACGCGCCTCAAGGACCTCGAAGCGAGGGCCGAGCTGGAGAGCATGATCAGCCGCGAGGCCGCGTTTCTCTACAACAACGTGCTCCTCGTCGGGATCGCCTTCTCCGTGCTCTGGGGGACCCTCTTCCCGATCCTGAGTGAGGCGGTGCGGGGCACGAAGATCACCGTCGGCCCCCCCTTCTTCAACGCGGTGAATGTCCCCCTCGGCCTCCTGCTGCTGGCGCTGACCGGGATCGGACCGCTCATCGCCTGGCGCCGGGCCTCGATCGCGAACGTCCGCCGGCAGTTCGCCACGCCCGGCTTCGGCGCCGTCGCCGTCCTCGCGATCCTGCTCGCGCTCGGGATGCGCGAGATCCACGCGCTCGTCGCTTACACGCTCGCCGGTTTCGTCGCCACGACCATCCTCCAGGAGTTCTACAAGGGGGTGGGCGCGCGGATGCGGATGCATGGCGAAGGCGTCGCCCTGGCTTTCATCCGTCTCATCGCCCGCAACCGGCGGCGCTACGGCGGCTACATCGTCCACGCCGGCGTCGTGATCCTCTTCTGCGCGTTCGCGGGCCTGGTGTTCAAGACCGAGCACGACGTCACACTCAAGGACGGCCAGACCTTCGCCGTCACCGACCCGTACGGTCACCACTGGGAATTCGTCAGCATGGGGATCTCCCGGTTCGACGCCCTGAATCGGCAGGTCACCGCCATCTCGCTCAAGCCGACGCGCGACGGGCACCCGGTGCCGGTGATCGAGAGCGAGAAGCGGCAGCACGTCGACAGCCGCGGCTCGCCGACCTTCGAGCCGTCGACGGCGGTCGGCATCGACGAGCGTCCGAGCGAGGACGTGTACGTCGTGTTCACCGGTGTGCTCCCGGACGACACGGCCGAGATCCGGATCTCCTTCAATCCGCTGGTCTGGTGGGTGTGGTACGGGGGCGCCCTCATGGCGCTGGGCGGCCTGATCGTCATGTGGCCACAGGCCGACCGTGCGCGTGCCCAGAGCGGCTACGCCGCCGTGCTCGCTCCGGAGCGCGTCGCGCCGGCACCGGCCGTCACATGAGGCTCCCGGCCACTGTCCCCGCGGCGACCGGCGAGACGACACCGCGGCTCACCCGCCGCGGCTTTCTCGCCGCGCTCGGCGCGGGCATGACGTCCGTACTCGCCACCACCCCCGGGACCGCCGCTCCGCAGGGCAGCCAACCCGGCGCCGACCAGCCGGGGGCCCAACAGGGGCCGCGGCTCACGATGAGTGGTCCGATGAGCGAGAGCGCGTACCGCCCGGTGCAGCGTCCCGCGAAGCCCGGTGCGCAGGCGTCGATGACCGCGGCCGACCGCGACGCGCTCGAGCATCAGATCCACTGTCAGTGCGGCTGCACGCTCGACGTCTACACCTGCCGGACGACCGACTTCACCTGTCCCGTCTCGCCGGCGATGCACGCGGACGTGATGCAGCTCGTCGCCGGCGGATACACCGGGCCCGAGATCATCGCCGCCTTCCGCGCCGCCTACGGCGAGCGGGTGCTGATGGCCCCGACGCGCGAGGGGTTCAACTGGGCGGCGTACGTCACCCCGTTCGTCGCCCTCGGCGCCGGCGCCGGCCTGGTGGCCGTGCTCATCCAGCGCTGGAAGCGCGCCGCCGACCTGGCGGCGCAACCCATCGCATCGGCTACCGCAGGCGGGCACGCCGCACACGCGCACGTGGACGCGACCCCGGAAGAACTCGCCCGATTGGATGCCGCCGTGCGCGACGACCGGTGATGCGGGACCTGTCCACTCCGCCCGCGTGATCCAGATCGTTCTGGGGGCGGTGCTCGCGGCCATCGTCCTCACGTTCGTGCTGCTCCCGATCCTGGTGCCGCGCACCGGCGGCGGCGCGGCCGGCCGCCCGGCGCCAGGGGCGGATCACCGGGGGACGCGGGCGGTGCCCGGGGCGAGCGCGATCGACGTCCTTCGCGAGATCGAGTTCGACCGCGCGACCGGCAAGCTCTCCGAGAGCGACTACGCGACGCTCAAGACGGAGTACACGGGGCAGGCGCTCGAGGAGATCCGGGCCGCGGGTGAGCGGCCGGGGGTCGCCGCCTCGCAGACTCGGGCCCCGACCGCGGCCGCCCCGGTGTGCCCGATCTGCGGCCCGCGCCCCGAGGCCGACGCGCTCTACTGCTCGAGCTGCGCGCGCTACCTGGGCGGCGTCTGCGATGCGTGCGGGCGAGCGGTCACGCGCGCCGACGCGCGGTTCTGCGAGCGGTGCGGCCAGCCGCTGGGCGGAGCGGTCGGCGCCACGATGCGTACGCGGCGGGTGGCCGCCGGCTGAGGGCGCGGGGCAGTTCCGGACGCGCCGGATGGCCGGCGCCGCCGGTCACGAGCTGGCTCGCTCGATCCCCTCCAGTCGGCGCAGGGCGACACGGATCGCGAGCAGTGTCACGGCGATGCACAGGGCGGCGGCACCGCCCAGGCCGAGCACCAGCTGGACCCCGTCGGCGGTGAGCGGCGGTGTGCCCCACAGGTGGCGCGCCAGATGGATGTAGACCGGCCGCGCCTCGAGGATGATCGTGGCGCCGAGCAGGGCGACGGCCGTCATCATGTACACGAGACCCCCGAAGGACGTCGGGATCTGGGCCGCGTTCTCGGTCTCGAACTGGGGGAAGAGGGTGCCGAAGCAGAGGGCCAGCGCCGAGACGGCCAACGTGAGCAGGGCGATCGAGAGGAGTGTCACGGCGAAGATGAAGTCACTCACCTGGAGGAGATGGTTGGTGACCGCGACGATCCCCTCGGCCAGCACGAGGAGCGGCAGCGTGCCGACCCAGTACTTGGCCCAGAGCAGGTCGCGCATCGCGAGCGGACTCGCGCGGAGCAGCCAGAACGTCCGTCCCTCGAGGCTCACGGCCGGCAGGATGAAGCGGGCGGCGATCGACGCCAGCACGAAGCCGGCGAGCAGCAGGTTGCAGAACGGGACGATCGTGCGCAGGAAGAAGCTCACGCCGTCGCCCGTGAGCGGCAGGAACTTCACGTTGAACACGTAGACGGCGATGAGCACGGCGAGCAGCAGGAGCTGTGACCACTGTGTCGTGTCGCGGAAGAAGACCCGAAGCTCCTTGAGCACGAGCTCCCGGCGGGCCGGGCCGAGCGGAGCGAGGAGCGCGGCCCCGGCGCGCGCGAGGGTGCCGCGGGTCGTCCCCGGTGCGGCGTCGCCGCCGCGTCCCGAGCCCTCCTGCGCCTTGCTGAATCCACGGCCGTAAAGCCATCGGTGGAGCGCGGCGCCCGCGGCGGCCGCGAGCGCGGTGGCGCCCCAGAGCGCCAGGTGGGCCCGGACGTCGGTCGTCCCGCCCAAGTGTGCCATGATCGCGCGCTGCGCCCACTCGCTCGGCAGCCAGGGGGCCGAGGGCGATTGCAGGGCCTCCAGGTACGCCGCCAGCGATTGGAAGCCTTCGGGGCGCGCGAGTCGCTCGGGGCGCAGCAGGCGGAGGACGAGGACCAGCCCCGCGCCGCTCAGCACCGCCACCACGCTCAGGATGTCCCGTGCGCGCCGGGCCGGGAAGATGTTGACCAGCACGAGCGTGATGGCGCTTCCGAGGATCGCCGGGAGCAGGAAGAACGGCGCCATGGCGGCCACGGCGACGGCGCCGAAGAGCGGACCGCCATGGTAGACGACGCCGTAGGCGGCGAGCATCGGGATCGCCATCAGCGCCACCATCCAGCTCGAGCTGACCAGTGTCTCGGTGAGCTTGGCGGCGTAGAGCGCCGGCCAGCGGACGGGCGCGGCGGCGAGGATGTCGAGGTCGCGCGCGAGAAAGAAGCTCGACAGCGCGGTGATCACGTTCGAGAGGATCAGGATCCCGAAGAACCCCGCCAGGATCATCCCGAGGAGCTTGGCCGCGAGCAACGGCCCGAGCTCGGGCACGTTCCGGAAGTAGCGAAGCAGTCGGGCGAGCACGGCGAACACGCCGCCCCAGAACCCCGCGCCGAGGAGGCCGAGGGCGATCCAGCGCGTGCGGCCGACGCCCGGCGCGGTCGCGCGGACGCGGGCCGTGAGCCACTTGGGTCGGAGGAGGAGGCGGAGCATGGTCCGGCCGGCGCGAGCCGGCTAGGCGTCGAGCACCGCGAGCAGCTCCCGGGCGGCGCGCTCGCCGGTGAGCCGGAGGAAGATGTCCTCGAGCCCGGTCGCGCCGGCGGCCGCGGTCGCACGCAGCTCGGCCATCGTCCCCTCGGCGCGGATCCGGCCCCCCTGGACGATCGCGATCCGGTCGCACAGCGTCTCGGCGACTTCGAGCGTGTGCGTCGACATCATGATCGTGTGGCCGCGGCGCGTGTACTCGCGGAACAGGTCCTTGAGGATGCGTGCGGCCTTGGGGTCCAGCCCCACCATCGGCTCGTCGACGACGATGACCGCCGGCCGGTGCACGAACGCGCTCGCGATGATGAGCTTCTGCCGCATGCCGTGGCTGTAGCTCTCGACCAGCTCGTCGCGCCACGGCTCGAGATCGAAGAGCGCGAGCAGCTCGCGCGCGCGCCGGTCCGTGCTCGACCCGGACTGCCCGTACAGGCCGGCGACGAAGCGGAGGAACTCCATCCCGCTGAGCTTCTCGTAGATGAACGGACGGTCGGGGATGAAGCCGAGCTGCGACTTGGCGGCGACCGGGTCGCGGGCGAGATCGATGCCCGCGATGCGGACCGTTCCCGCGGTGGGCTGGAGGATGCCGGCGATCATGCGCAGGCTCGTGGTCTTGCCGGCCCCGTTCGGGCCGAGCAAGCCGAACAGCTCGCCGCGCGGCACGACGAGGTCGATCCCCGACACGGCCGTGAAGGACCCGTATCGCTTCGTGAGTCCCGCGAGCTCGATCACGACGGTCGCGGCGCCGTCTTGGCCTGTGCCTCGCGCGCCCGCTGGTACGCGGCAGCCGCCTCGTGCGGGCGGTGCATGCGGTCGAGCACGATCCCGATCCCCTTGAGCGCACGCCAGTGATCGGGCTCGAGCCGGGTCGCGCTCTCGAACGCCTCGAGCGCGGCCGCCAGGGCGTCGGTATGGTTGTACGCGTCACCCAGGTGGTAAAAGGCGGTCGCGTTCGTCGGGTCGGCCTCGACCGCCTGCTGGAGCGGCTCCACGGCCGCGCGCCACCGCGCCTTGCGACAGAGCTGGATCCCGCGATCGGTGAGCGCCTCGGCCGTTGCGCCCACGGCCGTGGCGTGGGCGGGAGCCGCCGGGGCCGCGGGGGACGCGGGGGACGCGGGGGACGCGGTCGGGGCCGAGGCCAACGCGCTCGGTGCTGCGGGCAGCCCCGTGGGCAACCCTGCGGGCGACGCGGCGGGTGGCGCGGCGGGCGACGCGGCGGGCGACGCGGCGGGTGGGGGCGCGGCGGGCGGCCCCGACGGGGAGGATCCGTCGATCATCCGAGGCTCAGACGAGCGCCAGCGACGTTTCCTTGTCGATCCACCCCAGGTACTTGTCCGCGCCTGCGGTCACCGGGAGCGCGAGCAGCTCGGGAACCTTGTAGGGGTGCAGCTCGCCGAAGGCGGCCGTGAGCGCATCGACCCGCGCGCCACGCGTCTTGAGGAGCACCACGACTTCGGTCTCGTCGGCGATCTGGTCTTTCCACCGGTAGAGCGAGCGGGCGCCGGGCAGCAGGGTGCCGCAGGCGATGAGCCGCCGGTCGAGCAACGCGCGCACCAGCGCGAGGGCTTCGTCGGTGGTGGCGACGGTCGTCAGGACAACCAGGGCATCCGTAGTAGGCATGATGGGCTCAGAGAAGACGAGGCAGCAGTCACCAAGGTAAGGGCACGGCGGCCCGTCCGGGCCGCCGTGCCCGTCGGACGGGCGGCCGCCAGGCCGCCCCGCGCGTAGGGGCGGCATTCATGCCGCCCGCGACTCGCATCCCGCACCAATGCCGGGCGGCATTCATGCCGCCCGCGACCCGCATCCCGCACCGATGCCGGGGCGGGAACGGCCGCGTCCCGCGGCCACCAAAGGAACGGGATTGTTTGGATGGTACCAGGGGCAATCGCAACGCGATTGCCCCTGGTACCGGGACCGGCACCGACCGGGCGCGATGGTGGGCCCGTCGTGGCGGTGCGGGCGCACGTCGCCGGGCGCCCCCCGTAGGGGCGGCATTCATGCCGCCCGCGACTCGCATCCCGCACCAATGCCGGGCGGCATTCATGCCGCCCGCGATTCGCATCCCGCACCGATGCCTGGCCCGGCATGTCACGGTACACCACGTTGCGATGCGCCCACGGCGGCACCGTCATCCCCCGCGTCGCCCCGGTACCACGCACCCACGCACCCACGCACCCACGCACCCACGCACCCACGCGACAACGCACCGTCACCCGCCCGTGCCGGGCACCAGGCCGCCCGCCCCAGGCGGGGCACCGTGCCGCCCGCCGCCCGCCGCCCGCCGCCGCCCGCCGCAGTGCGCCGCTCCGCGCCGGGGGTTCCCCTGGCATCCGGCGGCGGCGGCGATGAGCTTTCGCGGATTATGCCGGAAGAATCGCTGGTCGTCCGCGGGGCGCGCGAGCACAACCTCCGCAACATCGACGTCACGATCCCCCGCGACCGCCTCACGGTCATCACGGGGCTGTCCGGGTCCGGCAAATCGTCGCTCGCCTTCGATACCATCTACGCCGAGGGGCAGCGCCGCTACGTCGAGTCACTCTCGGCCTACGCACGCCAGTTCCTCGGCCTCATGGAGAAGCCGGACGTCGACTCCATCGACGGGCTCTCCCCCGCGATCGCGATCGAGCAGAAGAGCGCCGGGCACAACCCGCGGTCGACCGTCGCCACCGTCACCGAGATCTACGATTATCTCCGGCTCCTCTACGCCCGGGCCGGCGTCCCGCACTGCGCCAACTGCGGCCGCCCCGTCCAGCGCCAGAGCGCGGGCCAGATCGCCGACACGGTCCTCACCTGGGCCCCGGGCACGCGGATCGAGATCCTCGCCCCGCTCGTGCGGGGCCGCAAGGGCGAGTTCCGGGATCTCTTCGAGTCGGCACGGAAGCAGGGGTTCGTGCGAGCGATCGTCGACGGCGCGTTGGTCGAGCTGGCGGAGCCGCCCAAGCTCAATCGCCGGCAGAATCACAGCGTCTCGGTCGTGGTCGACCGCCTCGTCGTGCGCGCCGAGGACCGCGGCCGACTGGCCGACTCGATCGAGACCGCCTTGCGGCTGACAGACGGGCTGGTCGAGATCATCGCCCATTCGCGCGATGCGGCGGGAACCGGTGGCACGTCGAGTAGCACGTCGGGCGGTGCGGCGGCTGGCCCGGGGGATGGCGCGGCGAGCGGAGCGACCGGCGAGACGCATCTCTACTCCGAGAAGTACGGCTGTCCCGTCTGCGGCATCTCGCTCCCCGAGCTCGAGCCGCGGCACTTCTCCTTCAACTCTCCCTTCGGGGCCTGCCCGGCGTGCAGCGGACTCGGGACCCGGCGCGAGGTCTCGGAGGAGCTCATCCTCGGCGACCCGAGCATCTCCCTGCTCGAGGGCGTGATCCTCCCCTGGGGAGAGCCCGACGGCTACCTCCGCAAGGTGATCCTGCCGGGGCTCGCGAAGCGCTACCACTTCGACCTCAACGCCCCCTGGGGAGAGCTGCCACAGTTCGTCCGGGACACGCTGCTCTACGGTGCGGGCGGCCGGCGAGGGACGCAGGTCGATGCCGCGGTCGACGATGGGACGCGCTGGGAGGGAATCCTCGCCAACGTCCAGCGCCGGCACGATGAGACCCAGTCCGACGCCGTCCAACTGGAGCTCGCCCAGTACATGGTCGCCGTGCCCTGCTCGGCATGTCGGGGTCGGCGGCTCAAGCCCGAGTCGCTCGCGGTGACGATCGAGGCGCGCAACATCGGCGACGTCGTCGAGATGTCGGTGCTCGAGGCCCAGCGGTTCTTCGAGAGCATCCCGGTCCGCGACGCGGCGGCCGGCCGGGTCGGGCTCGATCCGGGGATCGCCGGGCCGATCCTCAAGGAAGTGCGCGAGCGGCTGCGCTTCCTGGTCGACGTCGGACTCGACTATCTCACGCTCGATCGGCCGGCGGAATCGTTGTCCGGTGGCGAGGCCCAGCGGATCAGGCTGGCGACGCAGATCGGGTCCCGGCTCGTGGGCGTGCTGTACATCCTCGATGAGCCGTCGATCGGACTGCATCAGCGTGACAACGCGCGCCTGCTCGCGACCCTCCAGCAGCTCCGCGACCTCGGCAACACCGTGATCGTCGTCGAGCACGACGAGGAGACGATGCGGGCCGCGGACTACGTCATCGACATGGGCCCCGGGGCGGGCAAGCACGGCGGGCAGATCATCGCCTGCGGGTCATTGGAGACGGTCGCGCGGGACCCGGCGTCGATCACCGGCCAGTACCTCACCGGCGTCCGGGCCATCCCGCTCCCGGCGAGCCGCCGTCCAGTCGATCCCGCGCGGCTCCTGCGGATCGAGGGCGCCCGCGCGCACAACCTGCGCACGATCGACGTCGACATCCCGCTCGGGACCTTCGTCGCCGTCACCGGCGTGTCGGGCTCGGGGAAGAGCACCCTCGTCGAGGACATTCTCCACCGCTCGCTGGCCCGTCACTTCTATCGCGCGCGGGTGATCCCCGGCGAGCATGCGCGGATCACCGGGCTCCAGCACCTGGACAAGGTGATCGACATCGATCAGAGCCCCATCGGTCGGACCCCGCGCTCCAATCCCGCCACCTACACGGGTCTGTTCACGCCCATCCGCGAGCTCTTCGCCGAGATGCCGGAGGCGAAGATCCGCGGCTACGGGCCCGGGCGCTTCTCCTTCAACGTGAAGGGAGGTCGGTGCGAGGCCTGCCAGGGGGACGGGCTGGTCAAGATCGAGATGCACTTCCTCCCCGACGTCTTCGTCCCGTGCGAGGTGTGCAAGGGAAAGCGCTTCAATCGGGAGACATTGGAAGTCCGGTTCCGGGGCCTCACGATCGCCGATGTGCTGGAGTTGACGGTCGAAGACGCCCTCGCGTTCTTCGAGAACCAGCCCCGCATCCACCAGAAACTCGCGACGCTCGCGGACGTAGGGTTAGGGTACATCCACCTGGGGCAGAGCGCGACGACGCTGTCGGGTGGGGAGGCGCAGCGCGTGAAGCTGGCGACGGAGCTGTCGAAGCGAGACACCGGACGGACGTTCTACATCCTCGATGAGCCGACGACCGGGCTCCATTTCGAGGACGTGCGGATGCTGCTGACCGTGCTGCATCGACTCGTGGATCGCGGCAACACGGTGCTCGTGATCGAGCACAACCTGGACGTGATCAAGACTGCCGACTGGGTCATCGATCTTGGCCCGGAGGGCGGCGCGCGGGGTGGCCGGGTCGTGGCGGCGGGGACGCCCGAAGCCGTGGCCGGTGCCGCAGGGTCGTACACGGGGGAGTACCTCCGGCCGCTGCTCGGTCCGGCGCCGGCCGGCGAGGGGGTGTCGGATCGGTCGCCGTCGGTGCGATCGGCGACCCCCGGGGCAGCGGTGCCCGCCGCCGTCCAGCGTGGCGGCCCGCGTGGCGGCCCACGCGGGGGCGCGCGGGGCGGGCGCGGTGCCGGCGGGGGCGAGCCGGCGGGCGAAGGCGGAGGGGGAGGACGCGAGACGGGGAGCGCGGGGGACGGCGCGCAGCGGCGGCTGCGCATCGTGTGAGCGGCGGGGGCGTCCGTGAGCGGCGCGTGAGCCGCGCGTGAGCGGTGCGTGAGCGGTGCGTGAGCCGCGTGAGCGGTGCGTGAGCGGCTCGCGACGGGCGGCGAGTGCCGGCTTTACCCGCCCTGCCGGCGCGGTTATGTCTCAGCGCAGCATTGGGAACCCGAACTTCGACGAGGTACGACGAGGCATATGGTCACCCGCGAAGACATCGAGAGCTTTCTCGACCGACTGGCCTCCGAGGGTGGGGGCGCCAGCTACACCGAGGTGGAGCCCGGACTCTGGATCGTCCGGCCGACGGGGGCGCTCGATCTGGACGTCGTCGTCCACTACTCGCCGCCGGTCGTCATTCTTCGGATGAAGGTGATGAATGTCCCCCACACGGAGTCGGCGGCGTCCAGCCTCAATCGGCGGCTCCTCCAGCTGAATGCAACCGATCTCGTGCACGGCTCGTATGGCATCGAGCGGGAGTCGATCGTGCTGACCGAGGCGCTCGAGCTCGCCCACCTCGATTACGACGAGTTCCTGTCGAGTTACGAGGGCATGACGCTGGCCCTCACGTCACACCTGCGTGAGCTCTCCGGGTACCGCGAGTCGTAGCACACGCGTCTCCGCCGCTGACCGGGATATCCAATGGGCCTCTTCGATCGCTTGTCCACGCTCCTCAGATCGAATATCAACGATCTCATCTCCTCGGCCGAGAACCCCGAGAAGATGCTCAATCAGATCATCGTCGACATGCGCTCGCAGTTGGTCAAGGCGAAGCAGCAGGTTGCGGCGGCGATCGCCGATGAGAAGCGCCTGCGCGACCAGGCGGACGCCGAGCTCCGGCAGGCGCAGGACTGGGAGAACCGCGCCGTGCTCGCCGTGCGGGAATCGCGCGACGACCTCGCCAAGCAGGCGCTCGTGCGGCAGAACGAGCACATGACGCACGGGCAGGCGCTCGAGCAGACCTGGCACGCCCACCGCGAGGAGACGGAAAAGCTCAAGAACGCGCTCCGCGATCTCAACGACAAGATCGAGGAGGCGAAGCGAAAGAAGAACCTCCTGATCGCGCGTCAGCGGCGGGCGCAGGCGCAGAAGCGCATCGCCGAGACCATGTCGGCGCTGTCGGAGAAGTCGGCGTTCGAGGCGTTCGCGCGGATGGAGGAGCGGATCGATCAGAGCGAGCGGCAGATTCGCGCGTCGGTCGAGATCGACGAGGAGTTCACGGGCGACCGCCTGGCGAAGGACTTCAAGCAGTTGGAGCAGTCCGCCGGCGCCAACGACGCCGAGTTCCGGCTGCTCCAGCTCAAGCAGCAGATGGGGCTCCTGGGGAGCGGCGGCGGTGCGCCGGCGAAGCAACTCGGGGCAGGGGCCCCGGACGCCGCTGGCGCCCGCGCGCTGCCGGGCGGCGTCCCCGCGAGAGCGGCCGGAGACCAGGGTTCGGCGAGCGGCGGCGCCGGCGCGGGGCGGGGCGGCGCGACAGGCGGCGCAGCGGGGGGCGCAGCGGGCGGTGCAACCGGCGGCCCGGCGGCTGGTGGGCGCGTCGGCGCCGCTGGCGTGGAGGAGGGGGCCGGCCACGACGGCGATGGGATTCCGATGGCCGACGTCGAGGAGCTTCCTGACGGGCATCAGTAGGCCGCGGAGGCTGGACCGTCGACAGTCCGCGCCCGGGGGCGGGTGATGGCCGCCGGTCCACGCACGGCGCGGCCGCGGATCGGCCGCGTGCTGGCGGCCGTGGTGTTGACGGCGCTCGCGCTCTGGATCGTCAGCGCGACCGCCAACGTCTTCCTGCTGCTCTTCCTCGCCATCCTCGGTGCGCTCTATCTGGGGGCGCTCCGCGACTACTTCATCCGGCGGCTCCATCTCCCCGACATCATCGCCTTCGGCCTGGCGGTGGTGCTCACCGCCGGGGCGGGCGTCGGGATGGTGTGGCTGCTCGTACCGCCGGTGATCGCCCAGACGCAGGGACTGATCGCGAACCTTCCGGCGCAGCTCCAGGCGTGGGACGCCGGGCTCACGCGGGCGCTGACCCGGCTCCCGGGGACGGCCGCCTTCGTCGCCAAGCTCGGGCCCCATCCGCTGCTCGGTCCGGCGTCCGATTACCTCACCGGCCGGCTCCCGTCGCTCTTCGGGGACGTGTCGAAGCGGGTGCTCTCGACGCTCGAGGCCGTGGTCGCCGTCTTCACCGTCGTCGTGATGAGCATCTATCTCGCCCTGTATCCGGGCGTGTATCGGGAGTGGGTGATCGTCCTCTTCCCGCCCGTGCACCGCGACATCGCCCGGGACGTGCTCTCGGGGCTCGGCGAGACGTTGCGCGCGTACATTGTCGGGCAGCTCGCATCGATGATCATCCTGGGCGGGCTCACGGCGATCGGCCTGGCGGCGGTCGGTGTCCCCTACTGGCTCACCTTCGGGGTCTTCAGCGGGCTCGCCGCGCTCGTCCCGGTGTTCGGGGTCCTGCTCGCGACGACGCTCCCGGCGCTGTTCGTGATCGGCGGTCCCGACGGCCTGTCGCGCGCGCTGCTCGTCGTCGGAGTGGGGATGCTGGTCCACATCGTGGCCGGCAATCTCGTCTCGCCGCTCATCTTCTCGAAGAAAGTCGACCTGCCCCCCGTGCTGTCGATCATTGCCGTCCTGATCGCCGGGGAGTTGCTCGGCCCGTTGGGGCTCGTGGTCGCGGTGCCGCTCCTCGCGGCCATCATGGTGGTCGTCCGGCGGATCCTGATCGAGCGGATCTACGAGGGTCGTGGCTTCCGCCGCGCGGTCCGCGACCGGACCCTCGTCCTGCGGGTGCCCGTCCCCGACGGTGGCGTCTGGCTCCCCGACCCGTCGGCCCCGCCGGTCGATCTGGTGGCGCTCTCGGAACACGCCGGCGACTGAGCGGCTTCATATTTCGCCGATGGCCGAGTTCCGCCTCTACAACACGATGAGCCGTACGATCGAGCCGTTCGCGCCGGCGGATGGCTCGACCGTGCGCATGTACACGTGTGGCCCGACCGTGTACAACGCGGCCCACCTCGGGAATTTCCGCACCTTTCTGTTCGAGGATCTCCTTCGCCGCGCGCTCCAGCTCCGGGGCTGGCACGTCAGGCAGGTGATGAACCTGACCGACGTCGACGACAAGATCATCGACAAGGCAGCGGCCCTCGGCACGACCATCGACGCCGTCACGGCGCCCGTGATCACGCGCTTCCACGAGGATCGGCGCTACCTGAAGATCCAGGACGCCGAGGCCTACCCGCGGGCGACCGACTACATCGCGGCGATGATCGACCTGGTCGCCCGGCTGCTCGACCGCGGGCTCGCCTACCAGGCGGACGACCGGTCGGTGTACTTCGCGATCGGCCGCTTCCCGGGGTACGGTCGGCTCTCGCACCTCGACCGGCGCGAGATCAAGGCGGGGGCCCGGGTTGCCCAGGACGATTACACCAAGGAGAACGCGCAGGACTTCGCCCTCTGGAAGGCGGCCAAGCCCGAGGATGAGCGGGTCGGCGCCGCCTGGGATGCGCCCTGGGGGCGGGGGCGTCCCGGCTGGCATCTCGAGTGCTCGGCGATGGCGCTCTCCCTGCTCGGCGAGACGCTGGACCTCCACTGCGGCGCGGTGGACCTGATCTTCCCGCACCACGAGGACGAGATCGCGCAGTCCGAGGGGGCGACCGGCCGGACCTTCGCCCGGCACTGGTGCCACGGCGAGTTCCTGCTGACCGACGGCGTCAAGATGGCGAAGCGGGTCGGCAACGTGCGCACCGTGGCCGATCTCCGCGCCGAGCGCATCTCGGCGGCGGCCGTGCGCCACGTCATGTACAACACCCACTATCGGCAGGAGCTCAACCTGTCCGAGGCGGCGCTCGAGGCGTCGCGCCGGGGCGTGCTCCGCCTCCGGGAGCTCGCCGACCGGCTCGACGCGCCCACCACCGTCGGCGGCACGGTGGCCATGGCGGCGGCCGTCGACGAGCTGGAGCAACGGGTGCGGGGGGCGCTGTTCGACGACCTCAACGCCCCCCAGGCGCTCGCCGCCGTGTTCGATTTCGTCCACGGCGCGAACGCCGACCTCGATCGCCGCGGCCAGGACCGGGCCGCGATCGACGCCGCGCGACGCGGGCTCGAGTTCATCGAGACGGCGCTGGGCATCGTGCCGGACCCGCGGGCCGGGGGCGTGATCCGCTCCCGGGTCCCGGCGCTCGCGACCGGCGAGGCGGGAGACGCGGGCGAGACCGTCGGGACCGTGGGGGCCGGCGCAGATGGCGACGGCGAAGCGGACGCGGCCGTGCTTCGTGGGTGGGTCGAGGAGCGGCTCCAGGCGCGACGGGCGGCGCGCGAGCGGCGGGACTTCGCGGCGGCCGACGCCATCCGGGCCGAAGTCGAGGCCCGCGGAGTCACCATCCGGGACACCGGGGCCGGCACGACCTGGACGCTCGCCGGCTAGACTGCAAGCGTACGTCCGACAACGGCTTGACACTCCCGGCCGAGTCGGGTATCGTACGAGTCTGGCGCAAAAACCCGCTGTGTGCCGACGTAGCTCAATTGGCAGAGCAGCTGATTTGTAATCAGCAGGTTGCGAGTTCGATTCTCGCCGTCGGCTCTGTCGCGAGGGGCGGGGCCGACGGCGCGGGAGCTGGGATTGTGGTGGGGTACCCAAGCGGCCAACGGGAGCAGACTGTAAATCTGCCGGCTTCACGCCTTCGAAGGTTCGAATCCTTCCCCCACCACTCGGAAGGAACTCGGAGATCGGGAATCCGGCGGTCACCGAACGAGATGTGCAGGGGAGTGCCGCGGGAGTAGCTCAGTTGGTAGAGCGCAAGCCTTCCAAGCTTGATGTCGCGGGTTCGAGCCCCGTCTCCCGCTTCGGCGTGATGCGCCGACGAGACAGGAGTGAGGAGAAAGGAGAGAGGAGACGGAGAGGGGTCGCGGGCGCTCGCGTAGCTCAGTTGGTAGAGCACACCCTTGGTAAGGGTGAGGTCATCGGTTCAATCCCGATCGCGAGCTTGCGCACCATGAGAGGGGCGGCACATCGCGCCGTCGGCGGCAGGTCAACCACGGGATTCCGGACACATGGCCAAGGCGAAGTTTGAGCGGACGAAGCCGCACGTGAACGTGGGGACGATCGGGCACGTGGATCATGGGAAGACGACGTTGACGGCGGCGATCACGGCGGTGCA
>Ga0070738_10001024_pt1 | contig 65652 bp, 48 predicted proteins | sample Coa_R2_2_FD_66446 | JGI IMG/M metagenome (GOLD analysis project Ga0070738, IMG submission 66446) | Surface soil microbial communities from Centralia Pennsylvania, which are recovering from an underground coalmine fire - Coalmine... | ecosystem: Environmental > Terrestrial > Soil > Unclassified ... | reverse complement strand
CTCTTTCTGATTATTGAAATCATAGCGCCCATAAATATAGAATCGCTCGGGTGCGATGATCACGTTAACCCCAACAAATCCTGCGGTGATACTATAGGATGTACCTGCGGCATCGACATTGTCGTCCGTGCCGATCATATACTGACTGTAGAGATCGATGCGCTTCGTCCAGGGATCGTAGAGTTCAAAGTTGACGCCTTCGCGAGTCATGGTGTTGTGGGCTTGAATGGGCGCTCCCGCAATCGAGTCATTGATGTTCGTTAAGTTCTCGAAGCCGGTGTATATAAAGCCGCCAATTCGAAGCGGAGCATTGCTTACATAGAATGTTTGGTTGAGTGAACCAAAGAATGCTCGCGCCTTCGTCAGGTCAATATCGCTGCCAGTGCCCCCGCTGATGCCCGCGTCCCATTTGAGACCTTCACCGATTCCTGGTATCATACCAAAGGCCGAAAATCCAAAATTCGGATCGGCGAACGATAGCGTGTTAGCCCTCGAAACACCGGCTATACTTCCGATCGGATCGTAGGAATAAACTAATGGATCGGCATTCGCCAATAAGACCTGATGCTGATAGGGAATGAAGAATCGGAATCGTCCCAATCGAAAATTGAGAGAACCCGAGCCATCATTGAGCGCGTCCGTGTACATGAGGTTTGCCGTCTCGACATCGATCGTCGCCGGTTGACCGTTGCCGATCGCCACTGGAAGTCCGGTATAAAAAGAGAAATGTGCACCGAGTGAAGCAGAACTGAATAATCCTACTTCAATACCAGAAAAGGATGTTGCCGATACTGCCGGAGCGACCGCGCCGGTCGAATCAGCTAAATTATTCTGCGACCGATTATAAAAGATCATCGGCTGCGCCACGACTCCCATTGCAAAATTGGGCTGGTCCGCCTGGGCGAACCGTTCGAGCGTCCCTGGCAACTGATATCCATTTGCCTGGAATCGAAGCCCAAAGTCATTGAGCAACGGTGGCGTCGTGTGGCATGTAAAACACGTCGTGTTATACTTGCGGGCGAAGACGGGTACCGCTTCTGCGCGGTCCACAGCCATTGCAGTGATCAGTATCGCCACCGCAATGCTTAACGAAGTAAGGATTCGAGCGTGCGGTCTCATTGCAATTCGAAGTCTACAGTGGAAGTACCATCCGCCGAAACGGTGACTTGTTGCTGCTTTACGACTGCACCGGAGAATGCAGGGCGGCCATTGGGCATGCCGGTGAGTTTCCAGCCTTCGTGCCACATGATGACGTTGTATGTTCCGGCCGGCAAACCGCCGATCGAATACGAACCATCCGCTTTGGTGACGGCAACGTATGGATTATCGCTGACCCAGATCCAGGAATTCATCCACGGGTGAATGTCGCATTCGACGCTCGTCATGCCAGCTTTGCGAAGTGGCTGCGCGGTTTGCTGTCCTTTTGTCGGTTGTCCAAAATTGAATGCCGTCGTCCGATCCGATCCGCTCTGAAAATAACCATGCACATTATGCATCATGTCATCATCATTGAAGAATGTGACGGAGCTTCCACGAGTGGCCACGGCCATATGCGGTGAGTAACGGCAGCCCTTTTGGGTGATCGTCACAGCAGGAAAGTTTGCTCGGGGTCCCGCCGGCGGATTGGAAATGTAGACGAGCGTATACTCGACCCCATTACCTTTACTGACCACCAGCCGATCGTAAGAGGCTGAAGTACCACACGCCTCCATATTGGTCTTCGCTCGTTCGAGCTTCGGGACGGCCCCGGAAAATGTGACCTTCCCGGAGATCGTACCACCGCTCGGAGCGGTACTATGATGACCAGCAGCAGGGCCGGTAGGGGCGCTCGGAAGCATCAAAAACCCAAAGCTCGTCGCAAGGAATAGGACTACGAGGAATGCGATGTCACTTTTGGAAACAAGCGGTCCATTGGAGTGGCCGCTTACATTGAAGGGATTCAGATTGTACATAATTACCTCATGCAGGATGATCTTTTATTTCGGCGTGGGCGAGAAATCGATCGGAATCATGCTTCCACGTCGTTTTACCCTTCCTCCAGGGCCCATCCGAAGCCGTCTCAAGGAAGGCGTAAAAACTTTACGTTAAAAACTTAGTGTAGAAGTATGCCAGTGATGAATTGGGACAAAAACCGTTAAAAATACTGGCGATAGTGAGAAATTAACCCTCAAGAAATTTACAGCGCTCGACTCACAGTTAAATTTCTTTACGGTTACAAACCGCCTCTCTTTTAGAGAATAATCCTTTAAAACGGGACAGGCCGCATACACTTGAGAGCTGTACATGCGGCCAAGGGTAACAATCGTAGGCTTTTAAGCGCCTATTTTAAGCTTTCCAGAAACGCGGTGAGGTAGGTCATCTCTTCGTCGGAGACTTCGACCGGATCCATATTCCCATCACGCATTTTCTGGGTTGGATTGCGAAGGACCTTTATGAGTTCATTGTGGTCAAACTTGAGACTCACTCCGATAAGCTTTGGTCCATTTTCGGTGCCCTGGGCACTCTCTCCGTGGCAACCATCGCAGGAGTTATCGGCGAAGATCTTTTTACCTTTAGTCGCCTCGGGGCTAAGCGGCGCTGCCGTTAGCGCGGGCGAACCCATTACTTCCGGCTGGAACGCAGCGCTCATAAATTTCTCGGTCTCGCCGGCTTGCTTCGCTAACTGCTTGGCAACCGCCGGGTCGCTCTTATCCTGATCACCGCTCTGCCATCCCAGGAAGACCAAGCCTAAGAAAATGATAGCGAAAGAGAACGATGCTACCGGACGCTTCCACGGACGGCGCTCGCGGCGGCGATCCATAAACGGAAGCACTACCAGCAATGCGGCAATGATACCAGGAATGACAACGATACCAATAACGGCCGTCTCGCCTTGCCAGTACTTGAGCCATTGGAAGATCGGCAGATAATACCACTCCGGACGCGGAAGGAATTGCGTATCGGATGGATTCGCTTTCGGGCCGAGATCGACCGGCGAAAAATAGGATAATAATCCGAGCGTCGCCATGATGATCGTCGCGAACACGAGATCCATAATGACCTGCCGTGGGAAGAATTGCTCCGTCTTCTGCTTTGGCTCGAACGAATCTTCACTGATGGGGCCTGCGGAGCCTGCTTTACGGAATAAGTAGATGTGCATTCCGACAAATGCGAAAATGCAAGCCGGAATGAGAAATACGTGCGCAACAAAGAAACGTGATAGCGTCAGTGTGCCCATCTCTGTGCCGCCACGCATGAGGCTCTTGATCCAATCGCCAATGAACGGCACTTCACCGGCGATGTTCGTGCCTACGGCCGTTGCAAAATAGGCTTTCTGGTCCCACGGAAGTAAGTATCCCGTGAACGCCATGCCGATCACCATCGCAAACAGGATGAGACCGGACATCCAGAGGATCTCGCGACGTCCTTTGTAGGAGCCGAAGAAGTACGTTTGTCCTAAGTGGACGAGCAGTGTTACGACCATCGCGCTCGAGCCATACGAGTGTAAGCTTCGAAGGAACGCGCCGGCCGTTACTTGCTTCGTGATGTATTCGATCGTCGTATGTGCATGGTCCGCACTGGCGACGTAATACATGGCGAGAAATACACCGGTGATGATCTGCGATAATAATATATAGAGCAGGCCCGAGCCGAAAACATAGGCCCATCGGGCGCCACCTGGTATCGGCTCATCGAGCGCTTCATGGGAAAGAGCACGAATACCCGTGCGCTTATCGAGCCATCCAATAAAGCCATTCACTTTTGCTCCGTTCATCGCTTTACGAGACTTGCCGTTCGTTTGCACTTGCGTTTCTACGAGTTCGGTGATAGTGTTTTGAGACATGATCGTATTCCTCTCGTATGATTATGCAAGAACTTCTTTTGATTTTACCAGCGGACGGAACGACTGATATTTCACCTGCAGGCGCCCATCGGTCACGCGTGTTTCGAGCTCATCGAGGTTACGCGGTGGCGGACCCGAAAGCAATTTGCCATCAGCAGCAAATGCACCATTATGGCACGGACACTTGAATTGTTTACCGTCGTCATTCCACTTTACCGAGCAGCCAAGATGCGGGCAGGAGGAGGAAAGCACCGCTAAGCTATTATCTGCCTTCTTCACAACATAGACGGCCTTTTCGCTAACGACTTTGCGCCAACCATCAATATTAGTGATATTGATCGTCCTCTTTTGTGGAATGCCCGTTTCCATGAAGTCACTGGTGGGGCCGAGATCGGTCCACGAGGTTTCCGTTGCGGCGCGTGTAAGCGGATCGAGTGCGAAACGAACGAGCGGCACGGACAAAAACCCGCCAACGCCGACCGTCCCTAATCCTAACCAGGCAAGAAAAGCCCGCCGGCCAGTGACCGGGCGGCTTTCGTTATCATCAACATGCGTGGTATGTCCTACTGAACTTCCACTGGTCTTTTGATCTTCTCGATCGTCCTTATGGTGTTGGGCCACCGTTCCTTTTTGCATCATAGATTCACTATACTGTATTATTATCCTTTCGGGTGATCCGCGGGGGACATCACCACGCATGTTGAGTGTCTATCTTAAATCGGAGTAAGCAGCTACTTCTTTATTAAATAGGAAGCAGCTTATTTCTTTTTGAGCGACGAAAGCCAGCTCGTGAGGGTCTTGAGTTCATCCGAAGAGCCACCGAACTTTTTCATGTGCTTTTTGCCGTTCATTTCTTCTTCTTTATTGAGCCACTTCTGCATCCAGTCGGATGTGTGCTTTAGTCCGACGCCGGAAAGATCGGGAGGAAGTTTGCCACCGGCCGGGGCAGAACCTTGACGCTCAATTCCCTGCGATTCGATCGAATGGCATTTGGAGCATTTGTTGTCCAGGAAGATCGCTTTGCCATCTTTCGAAGCGACGGTTCCGAGCGATCCCGCGGAGGTCAGCGCAAACGCTGCCGCCGTTAGAATAACAGGTATGGAGAGTTTCTTCATTGTTTTGTTAATTGATACTTTGTGTACACTTGAAGGAGGACCGAGTCACTAATGAAGGCTATATCAGCGCATCCATCGAAAACGAACCCCTTTCCATGGTATTACCGGGGCCAACTTCCATTCCAACCCGCCCCCTATAATAATTTTTGCGAATCCACTTCAATCTGCGATATTTTTTCGACACAACCCAAATACATTGTAAAATTATTTTAAAGCGACATACTAAGTTTTTGAACGGTCTGAGGTGATTATCTCTCAAAGCGTAAAGTTTGTTTATAAAAACAGCGACGGCAGAATGGATCAAACGTCCAGACTGCCGCCAGCCCACTATTCTATTATCTACTTTCAAATAGTTTATTGGATCCAAATCATTCGGATCGTCACACTATTGTCGTTCTGATCCGGCTTCGTAGTGCCATCACTGAAGATTCCCTTCTTCGTGAATTTGTCCTTGTATTCACCGATAAGTTGAAAACCATCGCCGAATGCGTAATTCACAAATGCTGTGATGGCATTTTGCGCGGTGAGTCCGGTGGTGCTCGCATTACCGTTCTTGTCCTTGAAGACGAAGGTCGTGGATGGCTCGAAGTAATCGTACCGGGCGCCAAAGCCAAACTGATCGAACGGCATGTACCGGCCTTCGAGGAAGTATCCGCTGCTATTGAAGTTGTCGCCGATCACATGGTTCTTCGTGTCCCAGGAAGCGTCGGTGCCAGACTGGTATCCGCCCAGAAGCAATGCTTTCTGGATCGGATAGCTCGCATAGATCGCATAGCGCAGGAAGTTGTTCGGATAAAACTTCATGTTGCCAAGCGAGTCGCGCTCGGCGGGCATTTCGTTCTGACCGCGATAAAAGTAGCCCGAGATACCGCCGCCATCATCCGTCAGCAACTGTGTGACCGTGAATTGAAGGTCGAATGTGCCGCCGAACATATCGCTGAACTTGTTGCGATTCGGCTTGATAAGAAGGCCACCTTGCGCCGGCTGACCGATCCAGCCTCGGCCATCGTCGACCGAGTCCGCGTAAATACCGTTGAAGATCGTGCCGCGAAGGAACGTGTTCTTGTACGACCATCCGAGTTCCACACCAACTTGATCGAAGCCCCACGGCTGGAATTCCGTCGAGAAATCCGCGCTCGACGTATTATTGGCCGCATTGCTCGTCTTAGGTGGCGCGCCGCCTTGAAAGATCGGACGCGAGAGGCCAAGCGGACGATCGAACGCACCGTAGCCTTCGAACGGGTGGAATATACCGGCCTTTACGGACCAATAATTCTCTTCCTCACCCCAATTGTAGCGGACGAACGCGTTCTCGATTTCCCATACGTCTTCCGGAGAATTCGAGAGCTCCACCAAGCTCGAAATGTTTTTCGTGATCGATCCGGTCAGAGGATAGAGCGTTACCTCGAAGAATTGGATGTCGTTTTGGTTGAGCGTCGTCGCCGAAGCAGTGGGTGAAGAAGTGGTCTTCGTCTGGGCGATATGCTCCGCATTGACTTGAATGCGGCCGGCAAGATAATCACCGAGATTGAACGGGATTTTCGAATCTTTCCCGATCTCTTCCGGAAGCCGGTAGCCCGCCGACCGAAATTTGAAGCCGAATTCGTTCAAACACGGAACGACTGTGTGGCACGCAGAACAGCCGAGATTATATTTACGCGCGAAGTTCGGCATCGCCGAACTTGTGCTCGAAAATGTCGCTACCAGCATGGCTGCTGCCAAAAAGCTGATGGACAGGCGTAGAGAACGCATATGTTTTATCAAATTAAGTTTAATGGGGAGATGGTTTGCGGGGATACGCTTACCATGCTCGCGAACTTCTCTGAAGCGGCCAACAATCATTCCCCTATGCTATTTGGGCAAAATTGTTAAGGATTCGCATTACGATTTGTTAATACGGTAATAATTTTTACTCTCACTCGACCAATTATTTAATTTTTGTTTCAACAGTGGTGTGTAAGATTTTTATGGTCGACATTCAACCTATTGAGCTAGGAATTTGAGAGTAAAATGGGACATAAAAATCTTCCTGAATCCGTACCGTAATCTTACGAGCGAGAAAACTAAAATCACCTTTGATATACGCTATTGGGCAATTACTTACGAAGGCACGCTATTAGCCTCTGGAGCGACACAAACGAGTCCGTATTGCGAAGATCTGATTTCATGCAGATCATTCGATTTTCCGTCAATCACTAAAAACTTAACGCCATGAAACGTTATCTCTCCCTCGCATTGAACGTGCGAATGTATGCGACTCTCGCAGTCAGCGTAGCGGTATCGGTGGTATTACTTGGTGCCGTTCCAGTATCTAATCATACAGCTAAGGATGGCAAACTGATCTTCCTCGAAAACAAGTGCTCCAATTGCCACTCGATCGCTGCCGAAAATATCAAGGGAATGCGTCCGGAGGGCGGCGCAAAGCCGAGCGATCTATCGAACGTCGGTACGAAGTTCAAAGCCGAGTGGTTCGAAAAGTGGCTGATGAAAGAAGAAACGCTCTATAACAAAAAGCACATGAAGCGCTTCACAGGAAGTTCGGAAGATCTTCACACCCTGGCGCTCTGGCTCGAATCGCTTAAGCAAAAGAAATAACTGCTCTAAATCCGCTCTATCGTGTGGCAGGAGCGCGCGCTCCTGCCGCCCTTCTTCGGAGTCCGTCCTCCGCCCGGTCTAACATCGACATGAGACGATCATAGCTTCGTCTCCTCACCACGCAAAATAAAGATGATACTCGCTCCTATCATCTCTTAAACCGAATATCTGCTATACAGAATATCTTCTTTGCGGAAGTCTGATGATAACTCCTTTAGATGCTCTCATCGCGATCATTGCAATTACCCTTGCGATCGATCTTTTCCTGGTCTTTCGACCGGCTGCCACTCACGGTTCCGGCGGGCGCCTGCTTGCATTTCTCGGTATCTTCCTCATGCCACTCCTTATCACTGGTATGGCTTTCGATACCCACATGGAGACATCGAAGCAAACGGAGTATTGCCTCTCTTGCCACACGATGCTAACGCACGGCCTAAGTTTGTATGTCGACGATAAAGAATATATCCCGGCTGTACACTTCCAGAACCATCGCGTGCCGAAAGAGAAAGCATGTTTTACATGCCATACGCAGTACACCCTCTATGGCGATTACGCTGCGAAAATGCGTGGATTGCGACACATTTATTATCAGTACATCGGTACGATACCCGACACGATAAAGCTGCACGAGCCGTACAATAATCGCGAGTGCCTGCACTGCCATGAAGGTGCGCGAAGCTTTGAGGAACAATCCATTCACACCGGTTCGCCGGGGCAGATGGATTCGATCAAGCGCAATGAGATCTCCTGCCTCTCGAGTGGATGTCATGATATCGCGCACGATGCAATGAAGCTCGATCGCGTCCAGCTATGGGAGCCGTACGATGCCCGCTACCGTCCGGCGTGGTTTCTCGATACGCTCGCGCGAAGCCTCGCACACATTCAGCCAAGCCACATTGTACGAAGTCCGGCGGAAAACAGTACACCAGCGGCATCACCAGACGCTACTTCCAATACTGAATCGAATTAAGGGAGAATACAAATGAAACGTACCCTGAACAAACTGGAGCGGCGAATTCGCAAAGCGGCCGCAATGATCGTAATAGGTTTAGCAGGCACGCTGGCTTCGCTTCTCATTTTTCATCCGCTTTCATTCATTGGGTTTATCATCGTGGGCATTGCGCTGATGCTCTTTGCGAATGTTTACTTCCTTTATGCTTTGATTCGCGGTCCAGGCAAGGAGCGGGCGATCGAACAGGCTGCGACACAGGAAGTAATTACAATGCAGCCCGAAGAAGGGGGTAAAACGGAGCCTGAAATAAAGCCAGAATTGACGCCCGAATACGTCCTGGCACCGTAACATTTCTACCAAGATTTATTGTGCAAGAGCCTCTCGTCGAGAGACTCTGTATCATCGCGTGTACCGATCATCTCTGATCGCCGGTCGTGGCAAGTTGCACACTCTCATTTTTTGTGGCAATCTCAACGAGTCTCGCGATCGGAGATCGCGAGTACACCGTGCCGATTTATTGTACAAAGAGCCTCTCGTAGATAGGCTCTTTTTTTACGCTAAGAAAGGGCGAGAATGTAAGAGATATTGCCGTATTTGCATTAAATCATAAAGAATTCGGCTCCGACTTTGGAAAATTTTTACGCATCTGATAAGAAAGCTTACGTTCAATACAGTTAAGTAATTTTACGGTCACGCCCTTTATTGCTTCTTTTTCATAGTTCTTTACCGTGGCACCTACCTTGACTTGCGCTCTCCCTGCATATTGGACCGAATTAGCCAAACTTTCGCACTGACGGAATAGAATCGGAATCGAGGCCCCTCCTTCCGATCGCAAAAAGTACTTGACTCGCTCGTCCTTTGGCAAAAGTGTATTCACTTATCTCATGTGCATTATAGCATGAAGAAACTACTCTATTATCTCCTATCCGCGGCCGGAGTAGTGTTCCTCTTCGCAGCCTTCGATGGCAGCCCGAAGCAGGCAGCACCGCCCACGCCCATTATACAATCGCATACCCAGCACTCGGCTGGCGCTTGCGCGCTCCAGGGCGGCGCAACGACCAAGAGTTCTGAGGAATGTTCCTTTGCGACGAAGAGCACACCTATCGTTAGGGTAACCAGTGCCGGTCCCAGCGCCTGCGCCGAGTGCCATGAAGATGAGGTCAACGCTTTTTATCGCACGACTCACTCGAAATCGTGGCAGAATGGCATGGCGTGCGAGCAGTGCCACGGCGACGTTTCGAAACACATCGCATCCGGCGGAGCGCAAGGTACGATCACGAACCCTGCGAACCTGACGCCACAAAAGCTCTCTGAGACGTGCTTGAAATGCCACGAACAGAAGAGTGAACAAAGTCACTGGAAGGTCAGCGAGCATGCGCGCGCTGGCGTAGCCTGCGTGACTTGCCACGATGTTCATCCCTCGAAAGAGCAAAAGACGGATATGAACGCAAAAGGCAAGAGCGCAATGATACGCGGCACACAGACCGAGCTCTGCCTCAAGTGTCATACGCAAACGGAAGCCGACTTCAACAAGCCGACACACCACCGCGTAATGGAAGGCACGATGCAGTGCACCGATTGCCACAATCCACACGGCTCCGATAAGCAGCACCAGCTACGCGCCGATACAAAGACGCTCTGCGTGAAATGCCATCAGGATAAACGTGGACCGTTCATGTACGAACACAATGCAATGTCGACCGATGGTTGCCTTGCTTGCCACGAACAGCACGGCTCCTCTGCACGCAACATGCTGAAAGTACACGACGTCCGCGAACTGTGCGAGAGCTGTCATAGCGCCGAAATGGGCGTAGGACCGCCACACGGCCGCGGTAATCTCAGTACCACGTCTGGTGGCGATTGCACACGCTGTCACGTTGCTGTTCACGGCTCCAACCGCGATAAGTACTTTATTGAATAGGAGGACTCACCCATGACACTAAGTAAAAATCTTTCTATCACGAAGAGCCTCCGCTCGCTCGTAATCCTTGTGGTGCTCCTCGTTTCGGCGACTGTTGCGAATGCGCAGGAAGCCACGACCACACCTCAGGGTATCGACGCCGGTAATTATCTCTTTAACCTGGGTCTTACCGCAGGCTATCGCAGTTCGTCGTTGACGAATGCAGATGGCTCGGTCGATCCATGGTCGGAGAGGCGCTTTAACGAAGCGTATAATCTTCAGACGGGACTCAACCTCAACTCCTTCTATTTCTACGGACAAAAGAAGGGCACGGAGGGATTCTTCGATGAGCTGTACGCAACTGCTTCCGGCATTAACGATCCGTTCACGACGGGCAGCTTACGGATGCGATCGTTCAACTCGTACGATCTGAAGATCGACTTCCGCCAGCAGAAGTACTACCTCAATCGTAACGATTCGATCCTTTCCGGTCTGCACAAATTCGACTTCGCACGTTCGACGTTCAATGCATCCCTCGATGTCAATGCATCGGATAACGTCAAAGTCAATTTGCAGTATAACCAGACGGGACGTAACGGCAATGCGACCTACACGCACAATGCAATGCTCGATGCGCTCAGCGCTCCGGGGTATTCGCAAGGACCGTTCTGGGTAAGCATTCCGCGTAACGATGAGACCAAGGACTTCCTGGCCTCGATCAACTGGAAAGCAGATCCCTCCACCGCGATCACGGTCGGTGGCGGACTTCGCTCCTATACTCAGCAGCTTAATGGCTCATTACTCGCCGATAGCTCGCTTCCGCTTACCTATATTAATCTTGGTCCTGGTGTCTACACCTACGATCCGACGAAGCAGCCTCTTATCAATGACTTCTCGGGTATGTACGGTGCGTACATCGCGCCAAGCACAAAAGCGGGTGCGTCGGTCAGTGGTACCAATCCGTTGTGGATGAATAATTACGCGTACTCGGAGAACCGCGACAGCAAGACGCCATACTTCTTCTTCGAAGGCTCTTCTCATCCGATGGATAAGCTCGACGTTACGGCGAACGTCTCGTACGAAAGCACAGACATGAAGCCGACGATCAGCTTCAATCAGGGTGGCTGGGCTGGTGGCCTGGTAAAGCAAGGCACCAACTACGTTACTTCCGATTCGTCCTATCTCTACACGATGCAGGGCAGCGGTATGGAGTTAAAGACCTCCCATTTGAACGCCTCGTTGAACCTCGTTGGACAACTGATGGACGAACTCTCCATCACCGGACGCTATCAGTACAACACAAGCAGTGAGGACGGCAACGGTTCCTACCTCTACAATGTGCAAATGTACCTGAAGAATGGCTCCGCCGGTAAGGACACGGGCACCACAGCAAGCATGCTCTCCAGCTATAAAACGACTCAGCAAGTGATCGAGGGATTCCTGAATTACTCGCCGATCGAAATGCTTGCAGTAAAAGCCGGCGTGCAATATTCGATGACGACTCCGACGGTCGCGCTTACCACGCCGATCACGGGTATTCAGGAAACGCCGGACTCACTCACCAATGCGATCCTTTCGCAGAAGATCAACAACTTCACACCGTACATTAATTTTAATTTACGGCCGTCGAAAGACTATCGTATTGATGGACGCTACAGTCATACGACCAGCACCGAGTACAATGCAGCAGGTACGCAGGTCGATCAGACCGTACGTATCGATCCGAACACGAGCGATAATTACTCGGTCGGTATCCAGGGCTCGCCGATGGACCACTTCACTGGCTCTCTGCGCTACACGGGACGCGTTGGTAAGTCAACGTTCCTGGCTACGACCGTTCAGAACGGAACGATCGGTGGCGAAGTACGCCGTCAGATCACGCTGGATGCTCGTCCGTACGATAACGAAATGTCGTCGATCGATGCATCGATCGGCTATTCGTTCTCGAAGATGTTCTCCGTCTTCGTTTCGGGCGAATATCGTAATAACAAGTACGCTATTCCGTGCACGTGGGGTACGATCGCGAACGGTGGTACTTCGCTATTCGCACAAGCGACCTATGGCGACTCCGGTACCGAAGTCATCTCGCAGAATACGATCGATCGCTTTATCGATATGACACTGCGTTTGAACCCGATCGATCCGTTGCACATCGAGGCCGGCTTCGCACTTAACTCCACGAGTGGTGGTACGAACGTAGACACCTCGATGAAGAGCCTCTACAACGCTCAGACGAACCCGACAGGTGTTTACCAGGACCGCATGCTCTATGGCGGACCGTACTCCTCCTACGATCTCCATGCGCAGATCGCCTATGACATTACGCCGAATGTAGGCATCATGGCTGATTACCAGCTTGTGCAATACAAAGAGGATAAAGTCAGTTGGGCGGATTTCTACGCGTTGAACAACTATAAAGCGAGCCTGTTACGAGGCGGATTCAGCCTGAAGTTCTAAAGTCGATTCCTAAGCTTTTCGAAGCTTACGATCTGAATAAAGAAGAGCAACCACGCCGGCAGCAATGCCGGCGTTTTTTATTTTTGTCACATAAAGAGGATTGATTTTTAAAGATTAAAAAGATATTTCTCTTACAAGATCAATGATCCTTTCAATCTTTAAAAATCAATCCAGATAATCCATCCAATCCAGTGAATCCTGGTTAAAGCAGTTTCTTCCACTCCGCGATCTTGTTCATCGCTTCAATTGGAGTGAGGTTGTTAAGATCGAGCGATCGTAACTCGCTGGCTACGGTATCAGCTTTTTCGTCTCCGAATGTTTCGCGAAGTTTAGTGAGCCGTTCTTCGCGGGTTGTACGCTCTAAAAATGGAATATCGCGCTGAATATTTGCTTCAGCGATCTTAAGCTCTGTTTCCTCGAGCGAGCGTAGTATCTCTCTCGCGCGATCGATCACATCCGGCGGAATACCAGCCATTGCGGCTACCTCGATACCGTAGGAGTGATCTGCAAATCCTGGAGCGATCTTGTGAAGAAAATGAACTTTGCCTTCGGCCTCGCGTACCTCCACTTTGAGATTGTGTATGCGCGGATTCCGGTCGGCAAGCGCGTTGAGCTCGTGATAATGCGTTGCAAAGAGCGTACGAGCACCTGGAAGATTATCATGCAGGTGTTCGGCAATTGCCCACGCGATCGAAATACCGTCAAAGGTCGATGTGCCACGACCTAACTCATCGAAGAGTAAAAGAGAATTCTTCGTGGCGTTGCTCAGGATATTCGCAGCTTCGTTCATTTCGACTAAGAATGTCGATTCGCCACTTGCTACGTTATCGCTTGCGCCAACGCGTGCGAAGATGCGATCCAGAATTGGGAAGCTTGCTTTCGTTGCCGGCACGAACGAACCAGCGTGAGCCAGATAAGCGAGAATGCCGGTCTGGCGCAGATAGACCGATTTACCGGCCATGTTTGGTCCGGTGATGATGTAGAATTCAAACTCGCCCGGCTTAAAGAGTACGCTATTGGGTGTGAAGCGCTCACCGACGGGCATTAATTTTTCAACTACCGGATGACGACCTTGTTCGATCGTGAGTTCGCCCGCATCATTGAATTCAGGCCGTATCCATTTGTGCTTTGTAGCTAATGCGGAAAATGTTGCGAGCACATCGATAAGAGCGATAAGCTCAGCATCGCGCTGCAAAACGAGCGTGTCCTGCAAAATTCGAGCACGCAGCCGATCGATCATTTCGCGTTCGATCGACATCATACGTTCTTCGGCCCCGAGGATCTTCGCTTCGTATTCCTTAAGCTCTTTTGTAATATAGCGCTCGGCGTTCGTCATGGTCTGACGACGCTCGTAGTCCTCTGGTACTTTCGCCTGATTCGCCTTCGATACTTCGATGTAATATCCAAAGACGTTATTATAATCGACCTTCAGCGATGAGATGCCCGTGCGCTCTCGCTCGCGCGTTTGGATATCAAGCAACCGATCGCGACTATTGCGGGTGAGGGAGCGAAGATCGTCCAACTCTGTATTCGCACCGTCGCGAATTACGCCAAGGTGAGCGATCGTTGCCGGAGACTCCGGCGCAATGATCTTGTCGATCTCTTCGGCAAGCGCTTGCAATGGGTCCAACTCCTTTGCAACGTGAGCAAGTACGCTGTTGCTGTTCGGTATGTCCTTTACGTCTCCCGAAAGCCTCTTTATCTCCGGCAAATGCCACAGTGAGAACTTGAGCATGAGGAAATCGCGAGGCGAAAGAATGCGCGCACTTGCAAAGCGCCCGACGAGGCGCTCCATATCACCCAATTCGCGAAGCTCCATGCGAAGTTTATCTCGGGTTTCGCGGTCGTTCGTCAGCAGTTCAATGGCATCGAGCCGTTGATTGATGCGCTCTTTGCTGCGGAGAGGGCGAGCCAGCCACCGTCGTAACAGACGCGCACCCATTGGAGTAGACGTTTCATCTAAAACGGCGAGAAGCGACGAATCTTTGGAATCGCCCTGCAACGGTGCAAAGATCTCGAGGTTACGACGTGTCGTATTATCGAGTGTCAGGAAATCCTTCGCGTCATAGAGCGAGATATGAGTGATATGGCTCAGATTCGATTGTGAACGCGTCTCTCGCAAATAATCGAGCACGGCACCAGCGGCTGTCATACCAAGCGATAGCTCTTCAATGCCAAAACCTTTAAGACTTGTCGTCTTAAAATGCTGCAAGAGAAGTTCGCGGGCCGTCTCCTGATGAAAGATCCAATCTTCACGCCTTGTGATGGAAGGCTTTCGGGAAAGAGCAATAAAATAGGGAGCAAGCTCTATCCGGCTAACATCTTTACGAGCTACCAGCAACTCTGATATACCGATCGACTCGAGATGTTCTGAAAGTTGTGACTCGGCAATTTCACCAGCGACGAACTCGCCGGTTGACACATCGGCGTAAGCGAGCCCGGCCAGTCCGTTCTGGATCAAGATAGAACCGACGTAGGTATTACGCGAGATCTCGAGCAATTTTTCACTCGTCTGAACCCCGGGTGTTACCACCTCAACGACATCGCGCTTAACGATACCTTTAGCGAGCTTTGGGTCCTCGAGTTGTTCGCAAACGGCGACGCGAAAACCTGCGCGGATCATCTTTGGCAGATACGAATCCAGTTGATGGTGCGGGAAACCGGCGAGCTCGATCTCACTGGCTGAACCGTTGCCTCGCTTCGTAAGCACAATGCCCGTTACTTTCGAGGTTGTAATAGCGTCTTCTCCAAACGTCTCGAAAAAATCGCCCATGCGGAAGAAGAGGATCGTCTCTGGATACTTTGCCTTGATGGAGTGATATTGCTTCATCAAGGGAGTCATTTTTTCCTGGGCAGATTTTGACGGGGCAGAGTTCATAGTTTTATCAACGCGCGCAGCGTAAGTTTCAGATTCGTCGAGGACCAATACAAATCTTAAAAATCAGCACCGGGCCTGTTTTTTCTTTTTACCAATGCGTCCCATCTTTTCGATCTTCGTGATATATTCCACGACGCTCGGTACTTTGCACTCGGTGCCGTCCACCTCGACCGTTACAGCGCCGATGAACTTACCGGCTTCTTTAGCGGTCGCTGTAAGACCTGGCACGTAAGCACCTGCGCCGATAAGGAAAGCGTTCATCGCATAGCGTACTTTATCGGGTGCTTTGTGAATCTCCTTCTTCACTCGATCGATCAGTTTCGAGACCGCTTTCATATCGATCTTTTCATCGGGCGTGATCGATAGATAGCTTGTTAACGTAGACCATCCCGCACCAGCGATATGTGGCTCCTTAGCATCGATCCACTTAAGGCCTAACTCCCATCCATGATCGCTTTCAGCAGCGACCCAGGGCACGGTGTACTCGGCGATGCCTGCGTAGGCAGTTTTTACCCATCCTTCCAGGTCTTTTTTCGATATCTTCTTTTCGTCGGCAATTAGGCCGGCAAGGTACATTGCATCGTAGTTGCCAGTGGAATAGAGCGCGAGGGAAAGATCGTGGTCTTTCTTCACCTTTTTGACGATATTTTTCATATCGCCCACTTTGACGCCAAAAAGCGGCTCGCAGGCCCCGTGTCGCATTAGCGTCTTTTTTGTCTGCTCGCTTCCCATCCTGGAAAGCTCCCGTAGGACTTCATTTTTTGTCATGGTGCTCATAATCAGGGCTTCTAAGATACTACTTTTACGAGTGGGTGTAGGCGGAAGTGCTACGGATGGGGCCTATTTGTATAGGAATTTGCAACTCCATCGCCAGCAAGCCGTAATTCTTCCGTATTTTCGCACTCCGCAAACCCGAACGGGGCAAACGGAAGTTCAGTAATAATGCTACTCGGACCAAAACTCATCGAACGCCTTGCCGAAACGCTGGAAGGTATAGCCATTTCCAATGCGCGTGATTTTGCGAACGACGATCGTCGTGAAGCCAGCGTCCTGATCTATCATGCCGATCGCTCAGCCGATGGACCCGTAGCAGGTGAGAGCCCATTGCTTGAGCTAAGCCTTACAGAAGCTGGCAGCGAGGCGTCACTCATGGCAAGCTCCGCACTCGGGATCGTGGAGTTGCACGGTATCGAAGAGGTACGCTTGCTCGAAGCTACGGAAGAGGCAGCGTTTTATGCACGACCAAGACCGGGTTGGCTTTCCGTCCTTACCGTTAGTTCGCGCGGCGTTATGCAGGTCTATATGAATGTTGCCGAATCCCTCATTGATGCGGAATTGACCGAGGTCTCCGATGACGATCTTCGCGCGGCCGTTGCATTAAAGATCTTTGCGGAGAATGCCGAGATCTTTAAGAGTGAAGTGGCTTCTTCCCAGGCATAGCGGCGGTTCTTATTGAGCTACTATAGTTGAAGTACTCATTCTCTCTTACTCAAACACGATCATCCCGAAAGAGCACCGTTATCTCACGGGAGCTTAGAGCAACCATGCGAGAAGCAGCGGCACGAGTTGCTTCGACCGAGCTACCAGAGCTTAAAGAGTTTACGCTTTTGGTTGTTGCAATGTCCGATGACGAACTGTTAGAGCTTAACCAAACTTCGCTCGGCCACAACTGGCTTACGGACGTGATCACGTTCGAGATCGAGCGGTCGAACGAATCCCTCGAGGCGGAGATATACATCAGTGTAGACAGGGCAAAAGAAAATGCCCAAAGGTTCAAGCAGGACTTTGAATTAGAACTCGTTCATCTCGTCGTGCATGGGGTGTTGCATCTCGCTGGTTACGACGACAAGAATGAGGCAAAAAAGAAACGAATGCGTATACGAGAGCGTTGGTATCTCGCTGAGCTTCGCCCTTCATGATATGGCTCAGCTTGGTGCGACGTCGTCAACTATTCGCCCCGTTTGGTTATGACTACGCCCAGTTCTCATTCGTGGAGCGATCGATATGAACGCTGATCAAACAATCGAAAGACTGTCCGGTATTCCTGATTCTGGAAGAGAGAGAATTATGGAAATAATTCTTTTCTTACTCTCAGAAATGCGAGAAGATAAGCAACTCATGGATATCGATCTCAAGCCTCTTTCCTCGCGCGGATTTAGCCAGACTGAAATCTCAACCGCATTCTCCTGGCTGATCGACAAATTTTCTATGGGACTGGATAGTGAAAATCCTGTCCTACTTGCGGTTCCATTCGGGAAGAAGAGCATGTTAGATCCTACCAAGAGTGCATCGGAAGTAAGTTTCCGGGTCTACCATGAAGTAGAGCGTTCGGTGATCTCTCCCGAAGCACAAGGGTTTCTGCTCCAAATGGTCGAGCTTGGTCTTATGAGCGATGCTGAAATGGAAGCACTGGTTGATCGTATTATGCTCTCCGGTGTTCCCTCGGCGTCCATTGAGGATGTTAAGCAGTTGGTCTCTGCCACCGTGTTTAACTTCGACTCGTCCATTCCACAAGGCCGTATCATGTGGGGTGGCTCCGACCGGGTACACTAAATCAGAAGAAATTATTCATTTAGGAAGCGCAGGTCTGCATTGCCTGCGCTTTTTGGCTTATTTTAGGATACTTTTTTGCTCTTCTTCGAAAGCGTGGACACTCATTCTGAGAACTGCCTTTTGTTCATCCTGTGTTTGCCGCGCTTGGTGTCGCGTTTTTATCTAAAGGAAAAGCATTGGCTAAGTCCAGTAAATCGCTCGTAATTGTCGAATCGCCAGCTAAGGCGAAAACGATCAATAAATACCTCGGGCCCGGCTATATCGTCGAGGCTTCGGTAGGTCACGTCAAGGATTTGCCCAAATCCAAACTCGGTGTCGATCTCGATAATGGCTTTGCCCCTCACTACATGACGGTGAAGGGAAAGAAGGATATTATCGATCGGCTGAAGAAATTGGCCGCAAGTTCGAAAGAGATCTTCCTCGCAACCGATCCGGACCGCGAAGGTGAGGCTATTGCCTACCATCTTGCGAATGAAGTATCACCTAAGAATGCGAACGTCAAGCGCGTCCTCTTTAGCGAGATCACGAAGACCGGTATTAAAGAAGCGATGCTCCATCCGCGCGACGTCGATCGTGCACTGTTCGATGCGCAGCAAGCTCGTCGAGTGATGGACCGCATCATCGGCTATCAGGTTTCACCGATCCTTTGGAAGGCGTTTGTTGGCAAGAGTGCGGAAGCGCTCTCGGCTGGTCGCGTACAGTCCGTAGCGTTGCGTCTTATTTGCGAGCGCGAAGAAGCGATCACCCGATTCCAACCGATCAGCTACTGGAATTTGTGGGGCGACTTTTCTACCGAATCGACCGAATTCCCGATCCATGCTCGGCTGATTTCAGTCGATGGTTCAGAGCTTCGCAATCCGGAAGGTAGCGCACAAGATCTTTCGGAAGACGAGCGCAAAAGTTTTATTGGCGACGAAGCGACCGCGCGTGGTTTCGCTACCGATGCTCGCACCAAGACGTATCATATTTCGTCGATCACCAAGCGAGAGGTAAAGAAGAACCCACCACAACCATTCATAACCAGTTCACTTCAGGCAGCGGCAAGCAGCAAGCTCCGCTTAAATCCGCGCCGCACGATGGGCTTAGCGCAGCGCTTGTACGAGGGTGTTGAACTCGGTGAAGAAGGTCTGACGGGTCTTATTACCTACATGCGTACCGATTCCACGCGCATTTCGCAGGAAGCGCGTGCGGAAGCGATCGCGTATATCGAAGCCAATCATGGTGCACGGTATGTCGGGCAAGAGCGCAAGACAAAGCAGGGTAAGAATGCTCAGGAAGCGCACGAAGCGATCCGGCCCACTTCGATGAAGAACGATCCGAAGTCTGTTCGGAAGTATCTCGAAGCAGAAGACAAAAATCTCTTCGCACTGTATGAACTTATTTGGAAGCGATTTATCGCAAGCCAGATGGCGCCTGCCGAACTGGACCAGACGACGGTCGAGATCGAATCGACGGAGAAAGAAGGTAGCCACTATCGCTTCCGCGCAAGTGGTTCGGTAATAACCTTCAACGGCTACATGCAGGTGATGGATGATGTCGATGATGCGCCGCAAGCCAAGAACGGTGAGTCAAGTGAAGCAGAAGGGCCGCGTCGACTTCCGAACGGCATTCGCGACGGTCAGATGGCGAACCTCGAGCATATCGATCTCCTTGATAGCCAGACAAAACCGCCACCACGATTTAGTGAAAGTACGCTAGTTAAGGAATTGGAGTCACTTGGTATCGGGCGACCATCAACGTATGCCTCGATCGTAACGACGATCCAGGACCGTGGCTACGTGGATCAGGAAGATCGCCGGTTGCATCCGACAACGCTTGGTCTCGATGTGAATCGCATTCTCGTCAAGAGCTTCCCCGAGATCTTTAACGTCGACTTTACGGCGCAGATGGAGGAAGAACTTGACACCATCGCGGCGCACGAACGCACCTATGAAGCGGTCATGACCGATTTTTACGTGCCGTTCAAAGGTGTGCTCGATCAGGTAGAAGAACGCCTTGCCGAGGAATTACCGACTCGTGCATGCCCACACTGCGGCTCGACGAATACGGAAGTCAAGCCAGGTTGGTGGGGTATGTATCTCGAGTGTGCCGACTGCGGCAAAAAGACCTCGCTCAAGAACGAAGGCAAGCCCGCGCCGGAGAAAACGGGAGAGGCCTGCCCCGACTGTATCGCACGCAATGACGGCGAAGTTGGTGAATTACTTGTCCGTTCGAGCCGATACGGTAAATTCATTGGCTGCAGCCGCTATCCAAAGTGCAAGTACACGCGTCAAATGCCGACAGGTATTAAGTGTCCGAAGTGCCATGTGGGTGATATTCAGGAACGGCGTGGTGGCAAAGGTAAGCGCAAGTTCTGGGGTTGCTCACGCTATCCGGACTGCGATTTCATTTCGAATGATAAACCGGTAAATACCAATTGCCCGGTATGCAACAATAACTGGATCGCAACGAAATGGACACGCGACCGTGGCGAATTCCTCAAATGCCCTAACTGTAAACGCGAGTTTACGGCTGAGATGAACGAAATAGCCTCCGAAGAAAAGGCCTAAGGGAGCTCCTGTAACCATAGGAATTATCGCCCGTAGGCCTAAGTTCGGTTTCATATACACACCATAGTTTAGTAACTTCTTCCTCTTCGTGGAACATCTCGTTGTCGCACAGTTTGGTATCGAAGGTATAGAGAGCGTCCTTCGGGCGATCCTTTATTTTGTAATCACGATCTTCGTCCTCGTAACGGTCCACGAGTTCGGTCATTTTATCGCAGGACGTATTTTCGGTATGCGCGTGCCGGTCTTTTCGGTCGGCATGGGGCGGCGTATCTTCGGCTTCAATAAGATCGACGGGTTTACGATGGGCCCGCTCAATCCGGAGACCGAACTTCATCTCGAGAACCATACGGATTACCGACTTTCGCTCCTGCCCATTGGTGGTTATGCGAAGATCGAAGGCATGATCGACGAGACGCAAACGGAGGCGTTACCAAGCGAGATACAACCGTGGGAATTTCGTGCAAAACCCTGGTGGCAAAAGTCGATCGTTATTTCGGCCGGTGTTATTCTAAATCTAATTCTTGCGTGGGTCATCTTCACGGGCCGCGATCTTGCTACCGGCCTGGACGTACCGAAGACAACAACCGTAGGTTACGTGCGGACCGGATCGATCTCCGAAAAAGCAGGCATTCGACCTGGCGATAAGATCCTCGCGGTTGCTGGTAAACCGATCTCGAATTGGATGCCGGTCGATCGTGCCCCGATCGATAACTATGGTCGCGATTTTTCGATCACCTTCGAGCATGAGGGCCATCAGTATTCGGCTCTCTATCGCGCGGACGATATGGGGAGTATCAAGGATATTTCAAAACCGTACGGTCTCGATCCCGTTGGTTTTACGCCACCGGTCTTAGATAGTGTAGTGCCTCACGAGCCGGCGTCCCGTGCCGGTCTTCTGAAGGGTGATAGCATTCTAAGTGTTAACGGCATACCGATCCCCAATGTCAGCGCGTTTATCGATCAGGTTAGCTCACATCCATCGAAACCGATCACGATCGAACTGATCCGCACTGCGGGATCGTCACACACTCCGAATGCTTCCGGTGCTCCTATTTCGATCACAGTCACTCCTGACCCGCAGGGCAAGATCGGTGTTATTCCCGCGTCAGATTTCGTTGGGCCGAAAGCACACATCAATTATGGCTTGCTCGGATCGATTTCCGATGGATGGTATAATCTTAAACTCACCACCCGTTTGACGGTTGAGACTATTCGACAGATATTCCAGGGCCGTTTGAAGGTTCAGGAGGCGCTGGGTGGCCCGATTAAGATCGCTGCGGCCGCTTCTGCAAGCGCTTCAGGAGGTTTGGATTCGTTTATTCAGTTCATGGCAATGCTTTCGATCTCGCTGGCATTGCTCAATATTTTGCCGCTTCCTGCGTTAGATGGTGGTCACCTCGTCATCATTCTCATCGAAGCCGTCGTAGGGCACGAACTCTCGCAGCGGTTCAAGCTGAACTTCCAGAAGATCGGGGTTGCCATCCTGCTCTTCCTGATGGTCTTTATGGTCTTTAACGACATCAGCGGCCTTGTAAAAGGCCTCTAAGTTAGACGCGTAAGCAGTTCTATGGGTTTTCCTGAGAAGAGGCTTCTTCCAACTCTTTCGCTTGCTTTCGCTTCTTGCGAAGGTACAGGAGGTATATCACCACCACGACCGCGCAAATACTGATCGTGATGCCTGCCCGCTTTACCCACGTTTCGAGTAATGGAAGATTCGATCCGAAGGCGTACCCTAACGAACCGTAGATCGACGCCCAGACGATACCGCCGAGCACATTATAAAGCAAGAACTGGAGGTAGTTCAAGTGGTGTGCGCCGACCAGCACCGCGATCCACGTTCGTGCGATGGATACAAAACGACCAAAGAAAACAGCCTTGCCACCGTGGCGTTTTAGATAGTCCTGCGCGCGCTGGTACCGGTCATCCGTTAGGCCAACGAACTTGCCGTACCGGCGAATAAGCCTTCTGCCTCCTTCCCGCCCGATCCAATACCCAAGACTATCGCCCGTAATGGCGCCGCCAGCGGCCGAACCGATGACACCGAAAATATTAAGTGCACCGGAGGAAGCTGCGTAAGCCGAAGCAATGAGCAGCATCGTCTCGCCTGGGAATGGCACGCCCATGCTTTCTATCATGATCGCCAGAAAGACGATCACGTAGCCATAGTCCATGAGCGCCTGCTCGAGAAAATTTATAATGGACGAGCTTATGCTGGCGATCGGATGAAAGGCTGCGAGTATCGCACTCGAAAAGAGTGGATCGTAAAAATGCCCCGTCAAGAAAATGATGGGAGAATGGGTCATTCGGGGGTCTAAAAGAGAAGCTGCGCAGCGAAGCATAGCCGCGGTTTCTTCATCATATATAGTCTAACGGTTGAGAAGAGGACTGGGGTTTCGATACGCTAAACATAATTCACATCACCACTCCGACTGCCCAATAAAAAACCGGGGCCGAAGTGGCCCCGGTTTCGTTTGCCGTTCAGCGTCGCTGCTTTTGGCTAATAATTCCTTACTGGTTCACAACGCGTACTTCGTGCGACCCCTTCGAGGAATGCGCGATGATGACGTAGGTACCTTCCGCAAGCTTGCTCGCATCGAACGAAGCGGTGTAGGTATTGCCACCGGCATTCTGTGTCGAAAGCTGAGCGATCTCACGGCCGAGCAGGTCATACGCTGCGAACGTGACGTTCGTCTCCCCGTTCGCTGCCACATACTGGACCGTCGTCATTCCATGGAATGGATTCGGGGAAGCCGTGATGCCAAGGACCGGCGCATTGCCACCATCAGAAACGCCTGAAGACGAAGCGGTCGCCTGTACTGGCACCTTGATGTTGCCTTCGGTGGAGCTTCCGATCTCGATCGAAGCAGTTTGCTGACCGGGTGTCGTTGCGTTGAAGGTGACGTTCACCGTCATTGTCCCGCCTGCGGCGAGTGTCGTTGGCAGCGCAAAGCCACCCAGTGTAAAGTTTGCCGTCGGCGGATTAACCGTGATAGCATTTACAGCGAGGCTCGCTGAACTCGTATTGGTAATGGTGATCGGTAACATCTTGCTGCCGCCGAGTTTGACCGTACCAAAATCGAGCGAGGTCGGATTTGCTGCAATGCTGACTGGTCCACTTGCCGAAAGAAGCCAGTTGATCGCACGACCCGCGATCGTATCGGCCTTCGACTGTACGGTGATACCCGAAAGATCGAATCCGAGAAATACTAAACGGCCATGCGTCGTCGCATCCTCATACCGTGAGCCGACGATATACTTTGTGTTCTTATCCGAATAATAAAGTGCTATCGAATTCGAATCGATCACATAAATGCCCGTATGGATAGGATAGCCACCAGCATTCGTTACTGAGATACCCGTCGATACAGGATCCGATGTGCCGTCGATATTATACGACTTCGGGAATGCCTGATTACCACTGATCGTATAACGGTTTGTCGAACGGGTCCAATCAATACCAAGGCGTGCAAAGAGGTTTAACACATCTTGTGTGCCGGTGCCGTTAGCCGTACCATTTGGATCGAATGCATAATACAAAGCGAAGTCCGAGTTGATGAACACCTTCTTGCCATTGTCCAAAGCATTCTGAATGTTCTGCACGACAGTGGGATTACTGTATACGCCGCCATTATCGAGGATCGGAATATTGTCGTAGATATCGACTGCCAGATTCTCCGGTGGGAAATTCCCGACGAGATCGCTTGTCAGAGGAATAACGGCTGTGTGAACCTTCAGGCTGTCAGGAATTCCGAGCGCAACTGCAGTTTCAACGCTGCCAGTTTCTGTATACAATCCGCAGACCGTATTATCCGACAAAGCATTGATCGTGACTGTCGAACCGGGGATATAAAATCCGTCCTTTGCTGGGTTGATCGTAACTGGAATTGCAACGAACGCAGACTGCTGTGGGGCAGTGACCGTCATCGTTACATTGGCACTTGAACCGGCGGCAAGAGCCGTGAGCTTTGCCGGCGTGAACTTTACAGACCAGCCAGCCGGAAGCGAAGCAGATGCGTCGACGGAAAGATTGACATCAACGGCGCTGCTGCCATTGTTCTGAATGTTCAACGTCGTGCTGGAGTCGCCATTGGCATGCGCGCTAATGTAGTTGCCGCTGCTTGGAACGACATCTACTTGGTTAGCGATCACGGGGATGGTTGTGCTCGACAGTTTTACTTCCTGCTCGTCGTATACCGTGTTCTTCGTTTTATCGGTCGCGCTAAATTGATGCACGATACCGACCAGGTGAACGTGATTCGGATTTACTACAACGGTCGGCAGCGGGAAGGTGAACGTGTAAGAATATGTAGCGCCCGCTGTAACGCTTGCAGGAATTACACCTTTCTGTCCATAAATACCACCAACTGCCTCGCGAAATACATCCATGTACTGCCAATTCGAGATCGAACCGGGCGAATTATAAAATGGATTGTTCGGAAGGTTTGCGCCAACGCTGGAGTTCGTGCTCGAATAATAATTATGCTGGTCCCACGTGGTGCCTGCTGGTCCACTGACGCTATCCTCTGTTACCATGAGATTGAGACGGAAATCGCCGGTCATGGCATTGACGAATGTGGCCGTCACCCGAGCGGTAACCATGTGTGTGTTCATGTCAAACGACACGTTATCAACTTTGCAGGTTACAGTAGCTGTCTGAGCATTGATCGCATCGACAATACCGTCTGGATATTGTGACGGATTGAGACCGAATAAGGTCGTTACGCCAGTACCCCACTGTGAAGGATCGATATTCCAACTTGTTGCCGGCGAAATAACGGAGCGGGTTGCCCAGCTATCCGGGAAGCCAGGGACTGCCTGACCGGCGGGATATCCCACCGCCTGCGTCAGAGAATCGCCCTGCGCATTGGACATTGGATCACCGTTGTGAATTGACACGATACCAACCTGACCATTTGGGTATTTCTGCTTGAGCGTCTCAATGCAATACGAACCGCGCACACAGAAGCCGCACCAGGAGCCTGTGAACTCCTCGAGGTAGGCGTGTCGGTTCTGGGCGCGAAGGCTGCCCGGAGCCGGTAAAAGAGCGAATATCGCTGTAACCAACAGCGTTACCGCTACTATAGAACTGTAACGTTTTAACATGACTGCTATCCGAAATTAGTTGTGAACTATAAGGAATAAACTTCGAACTCGAATCAAGGAATGACGGGATCGCCCCGGAGGGCGTCGCAACGTGCATTCCTTAAGCTCGTAAATATACGTAATGTCAGGGGCGGCTTACATGAAATTCGCCTGGGAGCCTTAACGAAGGGGACACCAAAATCCCTACTGAGGCCGGGCCGAGAAGTAACCGCCGATGACTTCCTTTACATTACGATAACCTAATGCCCTCAGCAATCGTGCGGCATGATGAGACCGTACGCCGAGGTCATCATAGAGGACGACCGGGTAATGTTTGTTGGGATATTTGGCAACAATTTCTTTTGCCAATTTTGGTAAGGGAATAAGTTCAGCGCCCTTTAGGTGTCCACGAGCAAACTCTTCCGGCTCGCGGATATCTATCACTTTTGGCGGTTTTGGTCCAGCAAGCGCCTTATCTAATTCCTCTATAGTGACCTGGGCAAGCATTCCGTACTCTGCCTCAAAGTCCGCGCCAGACCAGGACCAAGATTTGACCAGGATTTTCTGGATTAGAAGGATTTATAGGATTGATTAAAAAGGATTGGTTGATTTTATCGTGAGATCCAAAAATTGGAAAGGTTATTCGAATTCCTATCGCAAAGTAAATCTTTTAAAAATCAATCTTGTAAATCCTTCTAATCCAGAAAATCCTGGTCCTTATTCGAAGTCGTGCTCAAAATATGGTATCACCCGATCTCCTCGTGATACTTTCTCCCCGCCTTTTTTCAAAAGTACTTGTTCGAGCTTTGTCGCAAATTCTCTGCTCGCATCGTATCCGTAATGCTTTAGCAGATAATTAAGAGCAATGACCTCTGCAATGACCGTGATGTTCTTGCCGGTTACGATGGGCAAACGAACGTGAGGAATATCGACGCCTAATATTTGTGCTGTCGATTCATCGAGGCCGGTGCGTGTGTATTCGCCGTCGGCATGCCATTCTTCGAGCTCCACGATCACTTCAACGCGCTTCTGGAATCGGATCGCGCGAATGCCGAACATCTCGCGAACATTGATAAGGCCGAGCCCGCGAATTTCCATAAAGTGACGAACGAGGTCGGTACCGGCACCCATAAGAATGCTCTCACCTTTTTGCGTTACCATAACAACATCATCCGCAACCAGTCGGTGGCCGCGCTCGATAAGATCGAGTGCCACTTCTGATTTGCCAATACCACTACGGCCAACGAATAGCACACCGACGCCGTACACATCGACGAACGCGCCATGAATGACCGTCTGCGGATTGAACTGATCCTCTAAAAAATCGCTGAGAAAGTAAACGGCCTTTGTCGTTTCAAACTTTGTTTCGAAGACCGGTATTTTTCGTTCGTCACAGATCGCAAGTAATTCCGGGTCGAGTCCGTTACTACTCGTAACTACGATGCACGGAATCGAAAACGAAGCAAGAGTGGAGAATGCTTTGATCTTCTCTTCTAACGTAAGCGATCGCAAATAAAAGATCTCGGTATTGCCGAAGATCTGGATCCGATGATAGGTAAACAAGCCAACATATCCGGCCAGAGCGAGGCCCGGACGGTGCAGGCTTTTATCGGTGATCAGGTTTGCGAGTCCTTCGCCACCGGCAAGCAGGGTCAGCCGAAATCGCTCTCGCGTCGCATCATAAAAATGCTGCACGGTGATCGATTCGCGTTGGATCGGCTGCGTGTTACGCCAGCCCGACGGACGGTCATACTGTTTAGTCTCTTTGCCCATAAGAGCGGGGTTTATGAGAATGGATTGACAACACGCTCGTTAACGGACAAATCCCGAAAGGGATTGCAATGAAGAGCAGCACACCGCACTTCCAACTTCTAACTATTATTTAATGTCATTTCTGGAATAGAAAAGCGTCGCAGGCAAGTTGTGATACACCGAATTCTTAGCAACTTGCGATTGAAGCATCTCGCCGCCTTTACTATAACATTTCTGTTTATTTCGCTTCGTGTTTATGCACAGCAAGCTGTTATCGCAGGTTTTGTGACAGACAGCGTCACCAACGACGAAGTTGTTGGCGCGCGTGTCAGGCTCATTTCCCAGAGTGATACAACGAAGCGACTGGGGGCGATAAGCGACCGAGATGGTCGGTTTTCCTTTCAACGCGTTTCCGAAGGAACCTACGATCTTTTGGTAACCAGTGCTGGGTATCAACGCTACTCTCGTGTGCTAAGCGTTGGTAAGCATTCGACGGACTCTCTTCCACTAACAATCGTCCTGCTACCTATTAAGACGGTTGTAAGGGATGTGGTGGTTTCAGCCACACGTACCGAGCGTTCGATCGAGGATGTCCCGGTCCGTATTGAAACGGTAGCTCAGGAAGAGATTGAAGAGAAGATGATGGAGCGATCGGCGAACGTTGTCGAGCTCCTGAATGAAACCGTTGGAACGCGCGTGCAAAATACGTCGGCGGCCAGTAATTCGACGAATATACGTTTGCAAGGGCTGGATGGCCGGTACACGCAGGTGTTGGTCGATGGATTTCCGAATTACTCGGGTCTTTCTTCGACGTTCGGCCTTACACAACTTCTTCCATTAAATCTCCAGCGAGCAGAGATCATCAAAGGGGCCAGTTCGGCACTATATGGTCCCGATGCGATCGCTGGCATCGTCAATTTCATCACGAAGAATCCCCAAGAGAAACCAGAATTTTCCGCAGTCCTCAATGGGACGAATCAGCACGGCTATGATGGCTCGGCATATTATGGTGAGTTATTTGATGAGTTTGGGGTGACGCTTCTCACCGGTTTCCAAAAACAACAACTCTTCGATTCGGACAACGATAATTTCTCCGAAATTCCAGCGAACACACATTTCACGATCACGCCAAAATTCACGTACGAGATTGTCGATGGCCTTAACGGGATGACCACCGCGACTTACGTGACCGAAGACCGCCGAGGTGGAGTGATGAACGCTCCCGATTCCGCGATCGGCAAAGCGGCTCCATACATCGAAACGAATAACACCAATCGTTTCGACATTGCAACGTCATTGACCTGGAAGCAAAGCGAAAATAATACCGGGACACTACGCGCAGCCGCGACACGCCTCACACGGGATAGCTATTTTGGTGCAGTACCATTTAAAGGCACACAAAATATTCGCTTTGCCGATGCTCAGTATGTTGATAAGGTAGGCCCGCATACGCTTCAAATAGGCGCGTCGTTACAAGAAGATGCATTCGATGACCGCACTCCGAACAGGGCTCTGTCGCGGAGTTATGACTATGTGGATGTTGGCACATGGATAGAAGATGAAGCGGCGTTTGGATCCGAGTGGAGTACGGTGGCCAGCACGCGAATCGATCATCATAATGCATTAGGCACGTTCGTTACGCCACGAGCTTCGATCCTGTTCAAGCCCGAACCGATCCTGTCCCTGCGGCTCGGTGGTGGAATGGGTTTTAAAGCTCCCACGATCTTCGTGGAAGATGCCGAAGCAATCGGCTTCAGAAACACGACGCTGTTTCCAGGAATTGTCGCAGAGCGAGCACAGAGTGCTACGTTTGATGTTAATTGCCATTCGCCGCTTTTTGGAACGATCGCAGCTAAGTTCGATGCCGCTCTTTTTGTGACCGAACTCGATCATGCTTTGCTGGCAAATTCGGATTCCCTTGCTGCAGGTGCAATTCATATTCAAAATGCTTCAGGACCTACTACCTCTCGTGGATTCGAATTTACATCCGATCTCAGCCTTGATGAACTTCGATTTACTGCTTCCTACGCATATACTGACGTACAACAAACAAATAATAATAAGACCTACGAGCTTCCATTAAACCCCCGAAATTGGTTAGGCCTTACGCTCAGCTACGAAGATGAAGAAGAGGGCTTCCGCACCGGTGTAGAAGCGTACTATATCGGTGAGCAGCACGTTGAAGACGACCCTTTCCGGACGGTTACTCCCTCGTACTGGCTTATGGGAGCCTTGATCGAAAAGGCGTTTGGTCCTTTTCACCTGTATCTCAATGCCGAGAATCTCTTAAATATCCGCCAAAGCACCTATGAACCTCTCTTTCTTGGCAATCCGATGCTTGGCGATTACCGTGCTTTGCCATTATGGGCTCCGGTGGAAGGGCGTACTATTAATGGCGGTTTAAGAGTTGTCCTTTAAAGCGTACTTCAAAGCATCTCAGAAAAATTCGATTCCATAATCTCTCAGTAACAACAGGATAAAATAGGTCGGGTAAGTTTGCACGTTAGTCGCGAAGCGCACCGCCCGTAATTGTGTGCGACGGTGTCTATACGTCACTGCGCGTCCTTTTTCGATCTATCTTTATCTTTCTGTCTATGATTAAACGGTTACTGTTTTATGTGATTCTCGTAGTTGTTTCAGCGCACGGCCAAATCCACGCTCAAACCACTACGCTTATACATTATTGGAATTTTAACAAGTTAGGTGGCCCCTATAGCCGGCCCGTTCCGGCAATCAAAGCCGATTATTCCGTTATCGATACGAATAAAGCGTATCTCGAGTACTATGTTCTTCCTGGTACATCCAGCACATGGGCTCAAGGAAATAACGGCAACTGCCAGATCGATAACGTTGCTGGTGGTGACACAAGCAATCTTCGTAATGGTGCAACGGCAGGGCTTGCTCTGCGTGCGCGAAATCCTGTGGATTCCAGCGAACTTCGCTGGCATATTCCCACGACTGGTTTTACAAAGCCAGTCGTCAAATTTGTCGTCGAATCTTCAAGCACGACGAGTGGAGATTCAACTCATGTGTATTCTTACAGTACCGATGGTGGTACGACCTGGAGATCGACGGGCATGACCGTTAATGGTGCTAACGTCGATACGCTCGATGTTACCCAGCCACAATATCAAGGTAGCTCCTGGGGATTGGTCACCGTAACCTTTGGCAATGATGCCACGGTAGATAACAATCCGAATTTGATCTTCCGGATCGTATGTCGCGGTAATACCCACTTGACTGGCGGAAATAACCGTTACGATGATTTTTCGGTCGATGCAAGTGGAAGCGCTGGTCCGCCTCCTGCTATAATCACGGTATCTTCTCCGGCGGCCGGAGTAATTTTAATTCCGGGACGCCATGAGACTGTTTCATTCAAGACGCTCAATCAGGTTGGCTCCGTACGCACGATCGACTTCAGTGCCGACGGCGGCACCACCTGGACAAACGCCGGTACGGTAACCGAAGCCACAACCTATGATTGGGTCGTGCCGAATACGCCGACCGTAAAGGGCATGATCCGCGTGCGCGATTCGGCGAATGTAACCGGAACAGCGGGGTCGTTCATCATCTATTCGATAGCGCCGAGCAACAAGGTTATTCACTACTGGAATTTCAATACCCTGGGTCAAGCGTATAATAATCCGAACATACCCGATATTCCATCGGATTTTTCCGCCGATCTATCACATTCGGGATCGCTGAAGTACGTTCTTGCTCCCAATACATCGGGTCATTATGCCGGATATTTGGATCCAGTGCCAGGCGACACACTCAATGCATTGTTTGGCTCAGCCGCGGGGCAGGGTCTGCGTGTTCGAAATCCAACGGACAGCATGGAGTTACGCTTCGTAATTCCCACGAATGGATATAAATCGATCTCGATCCGCTATGCGCTCCAAACATCCGATTCTTCGCTTACCGGATCTGCACCGCATACAGAACTTTTCGATTATAGCACCAATGGTGGTACGACCTGGACCACAGCAGGTCTTACTGTCAACGGCGCAGCTTCCAATCAGTTGAATGTGCACCAAAAACAATATGGCAGTACTGCCAGTGGTGCGGGAGCGTTTGGTTCGGTCGCGATTGGTTTTGGTACCGAAACTTCGGTGGAGAACAATGCTAACCTCGTGTTCCGTATTCGTTTCGCCGATTCAACTCATGGGACGAGCGGTAATAATCGCTTCGATAATATCTCGGTCCAGGGCACAGCTTCCGCTTCGGTTGCAAGTGGCGCTCTGAATCCGCTGGAGTGCATAGTGGCTCCGAACCCAGCGTATGATCACGTTGATATTTCACTTCCGATCTCCGGAGGCAAAGATATTACGATCCTCGATATTCAAGGAAAACCAGTTCAGTCCTTTCATACCGATCGCACAACGTTCTCGACAAGCGTTTTGAATGTGGCAGCAGGTACCTATTACGTGCTGGTTCACAGTACCGAAAATGGTAAGGAATCCATCGTTCCATTCGTAAAAGAGTAGACAACAGTTACCGCGGACGGCGGTAACAAAGGCAGGATGTCCGTGATAAATGAAAGATCGCGGACATCCTTTCCTTTTTAATGATTTACTATTCTCTTTGTAAGAGAATAGTAAAATACATACCCTAAATTTGAAATTAGTAGTCATATCATATATTCTCATTTCTTGTCCATGTATCAACTCGTTCCTGTTATTATGCAAGGTTTTCGCAAGTTAAGTGCGTTGGTAATGCTCGTTTTCTGCTGTGTACCGGCAGGTTCTTTATATAGCCAAACACTCATTCACTATTGGAATTTTAACAAGCTAACGGCGGCGTATCATAATCCGAATATTCCTGCGATCAAAGCGGATTTTTCTCAGATCGACACGAATAAAGCAACGGTTGCCTATACGCTGTTTCCCGGAACATCCTCTACCTACACTGGCTATATCGACAACGTCGCCGGCGATACGATGAATAGCCGCCTCGGCGCTACCGCCGGTCAGGCATTGCGATTCAGAAATCCGAGCGATAGCGCTGAACTCCGACTCTATATTCCAACAAATAATTATAGCAACATCAGCGTCAAGTATGAGCTGCTCTCATCCAGTACGACGAGCGGGCAAAAAACGCAGCTATTCTCTTACAGCACCGATAGCGGCGTCACCTGGAAGGGGCGCGCGAACGGACTTACGGTAAATGGTGCGAACGTTGATACGCTCGATGTTACACAAAGCAAATATCAAGGAGCGAGTTGGGGGTTGGTTACGATCGGCTTTGGGGGTGATACCACGGTAAATAACAATCCGCGACTTCTTCTGAGGATCCGATTTGCCGGGAATACTTCTCTTACCAGTGGTAATAACCGCTTTGATAATTTGACGGTCGAAGGTGGTGCTGTGCCGCGAACGATCACTGTTACGAAGCCTATCATTACCGATACACTGTATTCGGGACTTCGTGGCACCATTACTTATTCATCCACCGGTAAAGTATCGCGCAATAAGTATATTTTTTTATCACTCGATTCAGGGCTGACCTGGACGAGCCTTGGATTAGATACTGCGGTGGCATATAGCTGGCTCGTACCGCAGGTGTTTAATCCGGTGCCCAATGCAATGATCGCAGTTGTAGATTCTGCTCGGGTTACCGGTTACAGTGCACCGTTCCTTATTCTTCCGTTCAAAATGCCAGCCGCACCGGTGAACCTCATTCACTACTGGCACTTCAATTCATTCACGGGCAGTTTTCAATATCCCTTTACACCAACGCTTTCATCCGACTACACAACGCCGCTTCAGGCAAGAGGAACAATTGCCTATTCTCTCACACCATCGACGCCATCGTCGTATCACGCAGGTGCCATCGAAGGTGTAACCGGTTCTTCCATGAACTCGCAGCTTTTATATCCAGCCGGGCAAGCGCTGCAGATGGATAACCCATCCGATAGTGCAGCGCTATTGCTCTATATTCCAACGATGGATCGTAAGAATATCGCAGTCACATTCGCAGCATCTGCGACCAATGGCTATAATGGTCCGTTCGTTCTTCGATATGATTATAGCCTCGATAGCGGCATTACGTGAAAAACGACCGGTCTTAAGCGAACGAAGGATTCGATCACCTCGTCTAAATTTATTGGCGGCAACTGGGGAGTTCTAACGGCCGATCTTTCTTCCGATCCACTGACGGCCAACAATTCCAAACTTGTTTTACGTATTCGCCCTGCAGGAAACAATGGCCAGGGGCCTGGTCATGTTGCTTTCGATAATGTCGCAGTCACTGGAGATGTCGGTCTTATTGCACCGCCGGGAGCGCCCGTACTTGTTCACTATTGGAATTTCAAGAACTTAAATCAAGCATACCATAATCCAAATATTCCGATGCTGAAAGCAGATTATTCGTTGATCGACACGAATGCTGCAACGATTAGCTATGTGCTCCGGGGTTCGCCGTCTTATGCCGGCTATATCGATAACGTAGCCGCCGACACCACAAATGCACAGCTTGGCATTTATACCAGGAATGCTCTGCGAGTTCGAAATCCTTCGGACAGCATGGAGTTGCGGATCAATATTCCGTCGACTGGCTATCAAACCCCGGTGGTTCGATATGCGCTCGAGTCTTCGAGCACAACGAGCGGTCAGCTTACCGAGCTGTTCGATTATAGTGTGGATGGTGGTACGACGTGGCGCACCTCGCAGCTTACGGTCAATGGGTTTGCAATCGATACGCTGGATGTGACTCAGGCGCAATATCAGGGTACAAGCTGGGGTCTCGTTCAAATCGGCTTTGGGAATGACCAGGACGTCAATAATAACCCGAAGCTCGTATTGCGTATTCGGTTTAATGGCAACACGAGTAAGACGAGCGGTAATAATCGGTTCGAGAATATTACGATGACCGGCGTTCCAGGCTCCGCACCGTCGACGCTAAAGATGTTGCATTACTGGCATTTCAATGGCCTTACCGAGAAGCCGCTCAACTCCTTGCTTGCTGCGGTAAATGCCGACTACTCATTGCCGGGTTTATACCGGGGATCGATGATCTACAAGATCGCAAAGGATACGGTCAGAACTCGGTCGTTTGGCAACGCATCCGGAGACACGACGAATGGGAGATTGCTTCAAGGTGGTGGTCTCGCATTGGTAGCGAATAATCCTAATGACAGCACGGAGATCCGATTTAGTATCCCCACCACGAATTACCGACGCCTCGTTCTGAAATTTTCACAGCATTGCACGAGCCCTTCCTCATTCCGCGAAACGTTCGACTTTAGTGTCGATGGCGGCAAGACCTGGAGGACCGATTCTGTTAGGATCAACGGCGTTCGCAACGATACTGTAAATTCTACACAGTTTACTAATGCCAACTGGGGACTTGTTACCATCACATTCGGCGGCGATACCGCAGTAAATAATAATAGTGGGTTTGTCTTTCGTATTCGCTACGGTGGCATTGGCTCAACCCTTGGTAATGTAAGCATGCTCGATAACGTGAGTGTTGATGGAGCGTTGATGCCGGGTATTATCACGGTCTCTGCGCCGCGCGCTACGGATACGTTTATCGCCGGCGCTCGTGCCCTCCTTGCTTACACAACCGTAGGGCCGGTAACGGACTCGCGTGCTATTGACTTTTCAACCAACAATGGGACATCATGGTCGACGATCGCAACCGGTGAAACACCGTTGAATTATTACTGGACGGTGCCTTCTGTTGCCACTTCCAATGCGCTCCTTCGAGTAAGAGATGCCAACGGAGTGGTGGGAATGAGCCCCGCTTTCACGATCATTCTGCCGGGTACCGTTTCGAGCATTACGCTTTCATCAATGTCGGTACTGGCAGGAAAAATAGATACGATCGGGTGGTCAGCAAGCGGATATTTAGGCGAGACGGTAGATCTCGACGTTAGTTATGATAATAAAGCGTCGTGGATACCGATCTCTCATGGGCTCCCTGTAGCCATGACCAGCTATGTGTGGACCACGCCAATGCTTGCGAAGACCGGGGCAGTGGTACGGGTACGTTATGCATCTGGTGCCACAGGATATTCCACTCCGTTCAATATTGTAGTGCCATCAAACGGAGTAATATCGGAAACACCGACTGAACCTACCGTCATTCTTTGGCCGAATCCAACGTCTAACATCGCGTACTTGCGGTACCAGTTGACCGCTGCTGCTGGTGCTCAACTCCACATTTACGATGTCACTGGACGCGAAGTTTATCACAATGAAATAGAAGGACAGCAAGCAGGTGAGCATACACTGGAGATCAATACGCTGGTTCTGCCGCAGGGTAACTACTTCTTTGTACTCGATGCTGGAGTGACTCATTACCCGGGCCACCTAACCGTCACACGTTAAAAGAAGCCATTTCATAACAGCCCGTTCTGTGACGGGCTGTTATCATTTTTTGCTGTCTATGAAAGTTTGGTCGTCCTTCGTATTTCTTTGGCTGGTTGCGATACTGGCTTCGTCGTGCTCGAAAAAAGATTTTCCTACTTCCCCGAGCAATCCACCGGATACAACGGCAAAGAAGGACACGGTTGCCCTTGCAATATATCAGACCTATCCACTTGATACCACTACATTTTACGATGGCATAACGCTTTGCCGCCTCGATCCAAATGAGCTGCCTAATGTGGCGGGTATGGCCGCGAGCCGATTACATCAAGGAATGACTTGGGTGTGTAATGATAAAGGCGGTTCGAGTTTGATCTATCTCATCGATACCACCGGTGCTATTCGTGCGCGCGTTACGGTGGCCGGTGCACCACAAAATGATTGGACCGACATGGCCGTCGGACCAGGACCTGAGTCGGGAATTCCGTACCTATATATAGCAGATATTGGTGACTCCAAGGAAGGAAGACCGTATGTCTATATATATCGCGTTCGAGAGCCTACTATGACGTTAAGCTCATCCTCGGCCGTAACCGGTAGTACAGAGACTGCCGAAAAGATCAGCTTTCAGTATCCGGATAGTCCGAGAGATGCGGAGACTCTGCTCCTTGATCCTTCAACCAAGGACTTGTATGTTGTTTCAAAGGACTTAGGGGTCAATCTCTATTGTCTTCCTTATCCGCAACGAACGGATACGATCGTTACTGCAACCAAGCTCATTCGATTCCCAACATTTCAATCTCCGAGAGCAGGATGTATTTCTCCGGATGGAAACGAAATTTTGATCAAGGAATTGACCTCCATATACTATTGGAAACGCATGAAAGGCGAAACGATACTACAGTCATTACTTCGAACGCCCTCTCTTGTTCCGCTTGCTCAGGAAGCTAAAGGTGAAGCGATGTGCTGGAGTGCGACCGGAGACGCTTACTTTACAATAAGTAAATTCGCAAATAATGTTATTCCACCGTTAAACGTCTATCGACGTAAATAAAAAGAGAGAGCAGAGTTTGCCGTAAATAATGAAGATGCGAAGCGCGTAACAATTTCGCTAAACACACGCGACAATACGGTAATGATTTAAGAATCTTGCCCCTGTAATTTTGTCCCTCGGTATTCGAAGGCATAGATACGTTGCGAATTAAGATTCGTTGTCGTAGCGCCCACGTTGCGGTTTTTACTCACGCGCCTTTAGCCCCTACATGATCGTTTTTCGTAGCACATACATCGCGTTATGCGCTTTTTTTCTTTTGGTCTCAGTTGGCTCGAGAGCCCAATCTCTCAGCGGAAAAGTGACCGATGCATTGAATGGTGAACCACTGGCCGGTGCTCGGGTCGCGATCCTGCATACCAGCAGAGGAGCCATCAGCGGCTTAGATGGTTCATACCATCTCGTTCTTCCCGAAGATGCGCACCAATTACGAGTTACGTATTCTGGTTACCGCGATACCGTTATCGATCTCAGTAGTGAAACCTCACTGAATATTCAACTTGCTCGGAATGCGACCTCCGGGAAAGAGGTCACTGTGACGGGTACAACCGAGCATGGCAGTGATGCAAGTTCGTTGCAAGCGGTCCGTAACGCGCAAAACGTGATCAATTCTGTTTCGGCGCGTACCATCGAGGTCTCGCCCGATATTTCCGTCGCCGATGCATCGCAGCGTCTTTCCGGAGTAACAATGTCTCGCACGGCTGCTACGGGTGATGCGCAATATGCGATCATCCGCGGCATGGACAAGCGCTATAATTATACGACCGTCAATGGTATCAAAATACCAAGTCCGGATAACAAAGATCGCTACGTCCCACTCGATATTTTCCCGTCTGGTTTGCTCGATAAGTTGGAGGTCACAAAAACGCTTACTCCTTCGATGGAGGGTGATGCAACGGGCGGGGTAATGGATCTCGTGATGAAGCAATCGCCCGATCATGAGGTCGTATCTGCCGAAGCGGGTTCTGGATATGACGGGTTCTTTGGCAGCGCACAAAAATTTTATACGTTCACGGATGATAATGCTCTCTCGCCTCGGGTGGTCCACGGTAGTACCTATCAGGCAACGATGGCCGATTTCCCGGTCGGGACCTGGTCGCCACGCTCGTTGAATTTTTTACCGGCTGAATATTTCTCCGCTACGCTCGGCAATCGCTTTGGTGAAGATCAGCAACTCGGTGTCATCGTAGCCGGCAGTTTCCAGAATTCCTACCGCGGGGCGAACACGCTCTTTTTTGAATCCAACATCAATCAGCTCACCGGTCTTCCGATCCTCTCCGGATTTGAAAATCGAGAATATAGCACGCTGCAAACGCGTGGTGGAGCGATGGCTAACATTGATTATCGGGCGGACGATAACAATAAGCTCAATCTTTTTACGATGTATACGAGCCTGCAGAAGCAGCAGCTTCGGAACATGTATGACACGATCAATGCAAAAGGGAGCTGGCCATTAAATCCGGAGGTCGATTGGACGATTCGAACATCCGACGAAACACAAAATATCTTTAATTCGACACTCTCAGGAGTGGACGTTCTCTTTGGAAAAGATCTCGAAGCGGATTGGCATATTGCATACTCCCGAGCAGCACTGAATTCTCCGGATGAAGCGCATCTTTCGATCATGGGCGGAGTCAATTACAAAACACAGCCACCTACGATCGATCCCTATCTTGCCGATGACAGCAAGCGCATCTGGACGAGTAGTACCGACGAAGATAAGAGCGCTTACCTGACACTCAAAAGTATCGAGGATGTATTAGGCGCCACGACCGAATTCAGTTATGGTGGAATGTATCGCACGAAAACGCGAACGGCCGGATACGATTCATACGATCTTCGGATCATCAATGGTACCCAGTATTACAACGGAGATATCTCGGTCGATACGTTCAAAGTATATAATCCGTACGGTACCGCCGCAAATCCGCTTAACTACGACGCGCATGAGGATGTCACTGCTGGATTCGTTCAGGCGAAATTCCCGGTCGGACCGGTAACCGTAGTGGGTGGTGTACGAGCGGAGCAAACAAGCTTTGGATGGACTAGCGCTGAACCGCCCTCCTTGCCGGGTAAAACAGGTTCGGTCTCCTATCTCGATCTTCTGCCATCGGTTAACCTAAAATATTCTCCGACGGATAATCAAAATTGGCGCCTTGCTTACTTCCGCTCGATCGCGCGGCCAAATTTTTACGAGGTTATCCCAAACGAAGGTATTCCGGGCGATGACTACACGGAGGTCAGCAATGACAGCTTGAATCGAACACAGATCGATAATCTCGATCTTCGGTGGGAATATTTTCCCGGTGGATTAGATCAACTTCTCGTTGGTGGATTCTACAAGCGCCTGCAAAATCCGATCGAATGGGTGATCGAATATGTGCAGGTGAACACTCAATTCCAGCCACGGAATCTGGGCGTGGCGACGAACTATGGTTTTGAACTCGACTTCCGAAAGTTCTTCTCCAACTTTGGAATTCAGGGCAACTATACATATACGAATTCCCAGATTACAACGAGCAAAGTTGCCACCCATTATGTCACCGGCACCGGAGTCGTCTTCGATACGGTCCAGCAGACACGTCCCTTGGAAGGCCAGGCCGACCATATCGGAAATCTGTCACTGCTTTACAAAAATTTCGAAACTGGTACCGATGCACAAATAAGCGCGGTCTACACCGGTACTGCAATCGTCGGCGTCTCGACATACAAGGACAACGACGTTTGGCAAAAAGGATTTTTGCAGATCGATCTTTCGGGCGAGCAGCGCCTTATCGGTAATCTCTCGATCTACCTCAAGGTAACGAACCTGCTGAATGCTGCTCGGGAAGAGGTCATTCATACTGCGTATCAGGATTCGCAATACCCGCAACCCATTGCTAATCAAGTGAACGGACAAGATCTGCTCGTTCGTCGGGAGTTGTACAATCGCAATTACGTCCTTGGTTTTCGCTTCAAGATGTAAGAAGAAAAAAGTTTTCTATTATACTCAATTCTCTTTTTTTACTATGACACTTCGATCGACATTGAATAGGACAGTAGGTGTAGCATTGCTGTCTCTCTTGCTCGCGGCCTGTTCCACGAGCACCAGCGTACAGGTTTCTCAGCCGCCGCCACAGGTGGGCGCAACGATCAGCAAAGATACATTGCGCGGAACATTAAAAGGTACCTTAGTACAGGGTCATACCTATTACATGGATAGCAACGTCGTCGTTGCTGCGGGTGATACACTGCTCATTCAGCCAGGTGTTACCGTGATCGTTCTGAACACCGGTATTTCCAATGCGGCAGGTGCTCCGGAGTTTCAGGTCTACGGTACGTTCATCAGCGCCGGTTCGAAGGACCAACCGGTTTATCTCACTGTTGCACCGAACCTGCGCAAATATACTTCGCTGACGGACGTCAATTCTGGCGCCCTTTGGGGTGGTATTCAGTGTGCGGCTCCGAAGAACGGCGCCGGTGGTTCGGGTGACCTCATCCTCAAATGGACACACGTTGAATTTGCGGGTGGTTCGGCTGGTACGAACGATCCTATCGTCACGGGTGGTGGTGCACGTTACGCGATCTGGTTTCAAAATCCGAGCGCTAACTTCATTATGGAAGATTCGTGGCTTACGGGATCGACGGACGATCCGCTGCGTGTCTCGGGCGGAAAGATCGGTATCTTCCGTAATGTCATTGAGTGTGCCGCTCCAACAAGTGGCGACTTCAACATGAAGTCCGGCACGGTAGGGGATATCGCCTATAATCTTTTCGTCGGCGTTTGCACGAATGGTCCAAAGCTTGCGAACACCGGTGGTATTAACCCAGAGTGTAACGTCAATATCTATAATAACACCATCGTTACTTGCGGCTGGCGATGCACGAAGGATGGCCGCGCAGGTTCCACCGACATTGAAGGCGGTGCACGAGGTATCGAGTACAATAACCTGATCGTGAATAGCCGTACCGGATTCCGTCTGGTTGGTGGAAGCGCTATCGCAGATACTGGCAATACCTTTTACGATTATCAATATTATTACGGCGCTGCGGACTCGGTTGTCAAAGGATTCTATCCGGTCGATGGCATTCAGGGAAAGGGTAAACACGATGTTGCCGGCACAGCAGGTCAGAACGACCCGATGTTCGTCGGATACAGCGTAACACAAGTGCCGACGAACCTCTACGTCTCGAAGGTGCCATTTTCTTCACAGCAGCCAGTCGAAAACCTGATGCGCACGATGGATGAGAAAGGCAATCAGCGTTTTAACGATCTAAGCACAAGCTTCAAGAGCGATTTTCATCTTCAGCAGAATTCGCCGTGTGTAGGTAAAGCATACACCGGCACTGTTAAAGGTGCAACCGGTTCCGCATTGCCTGTGCCGATGGCTGTTGTTCCGCAAAAGAGCGCTTCCAATCCGTTCGGTGCCGAGGGCGTCGTCGGTCTCGGTAAGGACTTTGGTGCTTACCAAATGGACGGTTCTGGCAACCAGCAATAATACGGTCAATGAGTACTCGAAATTTCGGAGCGGCCACCACTATCGTGGCCGCTCTCCTTTGTGCGACACTTGTGTCGTGTTTTAAAAAGGATAACGACACAGTTGATTATTCTTTTGTCGTTGTGGGCGGATGCCGCGTTGACAAAGCGGATACGAATACGACCCTGAACCCGAGCGGTGCGAACGTCGCCGAACTCGATCGCACACTGGAAGATGTTGCGCAGCTCGATCCGAAGCCGGCGTACGTCTTCTTCGCCGGCGATATGATCTACGGGTATGAGCCGGATACCGCAAAGCTTGGACGCATGTTTGCGGCGTGGCGCGATCACGTTCAGCAATCGCCCGTTGTGAAAGCGGGCATCAAGGTCGTTGCCGTTACCGGCAATCATGAGATGCAGGATACGGACCGAAAATCGTTTGCCGGCGCCGAAATGGCGTGGGAAAGAGAGATGTCACCATTCATTTATGGTGATAATGGTCCCCATGCAGGTGGGCTGGATAGTTTAACGACCGATCAAAGCAAGCTTACCTATTCCTTCAATTATAAGGATGCTCACTTTATCGTCCTGAATACTGATCCTGTTGGTCAGGATTCTCATATACCTGCTCATTGGGTCGCAGATGATATTACCGCCGCTCGTAAGGCCGGCGCAAAGCATATTTTCCCGATCGGCCATAAGCCGGCATTCGCTCCGGATGGCGGCACGGAAGGACTCACTTTTGGGAATAGAAGCGATCTTTGGCAATCGCTTGAAAATAACCATGTTGAAGCGATGCTTGCTTCACACGTTCACGTCTTCTGGCCGTTTCAACCGCATCATGCCAAAACCTGGATGCTTGTTGGCGGTAACGGTGGAACACAGCTCGAGAAGAATCTACCGCCGAACAAACAGTATTTTGGCTTTACACTCGTAACGGTAATGAAGAGCGGGCGCGTGATCGTAAAAAGTTATGGCCGCGATGTTCCGAAAGAAGGATATGCCGCCGTAGCTGCTTCTTCTAAATATCCGACAACCGTTCGCGATTCACTTGATGTAACCTGGAAGGATTAAGTTCGTGTCTCGAAAAGCTTCATTCGATACGTGGCTGGCTGTTGTGGTAATGGCAATCGTTGCCGCAGCAGCCAGTGCATTTATTTTCGGTTGCTCCCACGCTTCGAGTACTCCCTCGAATACTCCGACGGATACGACGAAGCATCCTACCGATACTACGCATTACCCCATCGTTGGAAGCGATACGGTACTCTTTTCCTTTGTCACATTCGGTTGCAATCGATTGGATAAGGGCGATACGGCCGGAAGCCCGAGCACTGCGAATATTATGCAGCTCGATCGCACGTTCGACGATATTATGAATCTAACGCCTCGGCCCGATATGCTCATAGCGACCGGAGACGTTATTCTCGGAAAAACTATCGATACTTCTGTTACCGGACGCCAGCTTCGCGCCTGGCTTGCCCATTATCAGTCACAACCGATCGCATCGTCAGGGATCAAACTTATCATGGTGCCCGGTAATCATGAGTTCAATGACGGAGCGCAGAGTGCGCCGCTCGAGAAACAATGGCTGCTAGTAATGGCGCCATATATCGTAGGCACTAACGGACCGAAACCGGGTGGCAACGATGCGCTCACAACGGACCAGAGTCAGCTCACCTATTCCTTCGATTATAAAGGTAGCCATTTTGTAATGATGAACAGCGATCCGGCATTGGAAGGCTCGACGATATCCGTTGGCTGGGTCTCGCAGGACTTAGTACAAGCTCGTGCCGCAGGAGCCAAACATATTTTCCTGTTTGCACACAAGCCGGCTTATAATTGGACCAACAATGGAGCGACAAGCCTTGTCGGTACTGCCAATCGGGATGCGTTGTGGTCTGCCATGGAGGCGAATCATGCAGAGGCAATGTTTTCGGCGCATAACCATATTTACCGGCGAATGCAACCGACTGGTAAAAGTTATATGATCGTTGCCGGCAATGGTGGAAGCTCGCTGGAAAACCCGGTTGGTGCCGATCGTAATTTTGGATTCACGCTCGTGCAGGTGATGACGAACGGCAAAGTGATCGAGAAGGCATACGCGCGTGAGTATGGTACTAACTATACCGATCCGTGTCCTTCGTATCAGTATCCAACGACTCTTCGCGATTCGCTGGATATTAGTTGGAAATATTGAGAGTTTCTAGCGACGTAGATATCCCACTACGGCTTTCCATTCCCAATAAAAAAATCCATTAAGTCGTTGAAACTTAATGGATTAGCTGCCTCGCCAGGACTCGAACCTGGAACCTACTGATCCAGAGTCAGCCGCCATACCATTAGGCCACGAGGCAATGTTCGCACGGCTTCCGCCGTACTCTGGGCTCGCAGTAACAGCCCACTCCTCGCGGAGGTTTCGACTATGGAGTAAACTTGAATAAAAGCGAAGTTACAAAAGCTCTTGAGGAATGCCACCCTAATCCTCTATTCCATATTTTAGCGCAAGGCTGTAAAAAATTGAGGTGATTCGCCAATGCAGCGCATTCAGATCCGTTATCGTGGAAAGCGGCACATTCCAGCTTATGGCCGGTGAGAGTTCAACAGGACCCATCGAGATATTCCAACCACAGGAAGAAAGCAAGCCGACGGCAAGCCCTCGATGGTAAGGTACCAAATTCGAATCATGATCGCCGCCTGTTGCAATAGAACTATGTAATACCGAAAGGTCGAGACCAGAAGCGAAGAATGGCCCCCAATCGAAACCGCCATCTGCTTCCACACAAAGCCGATAATATTTAGTATGCAGTCCGTCGGTGATCTGATCGCGCACACCAAAGTGCATGGAAATAGAAGAGATCGGCGAGAGACTTTGCTGAACGATCATCGACTCTATCGGGCCGATACCAGTACGTTGCGTGCTAAGATCGCCTTGCGCAATGATACGATAATCATCCGCAAGGCCATATTCCACGCCGATATAGGTCGTCGGTGACCAGCTGGAATGGGGATGGTAGCGGCCTTGCCCGAACGCCGCACTCACACACACCAGCATTGCAACGACAACCTTCATGGGAGAAACAACTTCGCACTCCCCTAAATGTTACACCCTTGTTATAATAATATTAAAGATAGCGATTCGAAACAAAACATCCGCACTCAGGTACAACGCTTGTTTAATTGCCGTCCGTGCAATTGCTCAGATCAGTGCCCATTATATCTCCTCAACGGCTTACGGTTTCGCGGCGTACGCTTCTTACGATCGCTGCATGGATCGCGCTGTGTTCGATCTGGGGATCGACGTTTGCCGCAATAAAGATCGGTCTCACATTTCTGCCGCCGTTCACGTTTGCCTCAGCTCGATTTATTGTCGCCTTCCTTGCACTTGCCTCCATTGCATGGTTTCAGAGGAGCCGGCTTCCAACGCGAACAGAACTTCAAGTTATTATAAAGACCGGCCTCCTTCAATTTACAGTGAATTACGGTCTCGTTTTTTGGGGAGAACGCTACATCTCTTCGGGGCTTACGGCTATTCTACAGGCGACGATCCCGCTCTTTGGATTTCTTATCGCGCATTATAAGCTACATAACGAGCGCCTTAGTATTAAGCGAATTGCAGGACTACTCTTAGGGCTTGCCGGAGTTGTTGCGATCTTTTCAGATCAGATCCAACTCGGCGGTAGCGATATGCTTATCGGCTCGTTTGCGATCTTGCTCGGAGCATTCTGTGCGGCTTATTCGAGTGTGCTCGTAAAAGCAAATGCACAATCGATCGATAGTCCGGTACTTATCAGTGGTCAGATCGCTGTGGGCGTTATTCCCCTTATCGGATATTCTTTTATTGCGGAGGGCGGCTTCTTCTCCGTTCATTGGACATGGAATGCGGTGACTGCTGTTGGGTACCTTGCTATTATCGGTACGGTTGTGGCCTTTACAATATTTTATTGGCTTATCAAACACACGCCAGTTACCAGTTCTCAGCTTACGTCGCTTGTAATTCCAGTTGCTGCTGTGTTGGTCGGCGTCATTTTTTTAGGTGAGACGGTATCGCAGAAGGTGATCGTAGGCGGTGTCTCGATCCTTGTGGGCCTTTCGATCATATTATGGCCGTCAGCAAGTAATCGTGGTGTTGTAGATTCCAACTTACAGCCAGCGAGCATTCAGGAAGCGTAAAACAGGGCATTCGCTAAAATCGTACTTCGATCGATCCGTAGATCGTCGTGATCTTCCAGTTCGTTGCTTGCTCGATGCTGAGATCGTTCATTGGCACATCGGCAGTGAGAATGGGTGCTACCTGAATGCCACCAAGATTGAATTCGTAGCCGGCAGAAAACTTTGTCGCATAGCGTGCGGAGCGAACATTGATCGCCGTGTCCGGATTGAAGGCGGAATCCGTTTCACTCTCCGAGCCTGCAATGTGGTGGAATGCACTGGAAGTAAGAAGTCCGAGGCTAGGCGCGGCCTGCACAAAGAGTCCCGTGCCTGGCACGGTAAACCGAATATATGGATCGAGATTGAGGTAGAGTAATTTTATCTCTTCCTGATCACCATTCGCAAGGCGTGCAACGCCTGTGGTATCGGACTCTGCCGACGTAAATTGATTAAAGGAGACTCCCGGCCGAAGACCGATCTTAAAACCCGCAAAAGAAATAAGGTCGTACGAAAGACCACCCATGAGTTGATAGCCGCTGCCAAACGCGAATGTACAGCCACAGGGAGCGATATAATGTCCCGATTGATTCGTAGCGCCGCCGCCTATTTCGATACCCATTTGAGCGTTGACACGATGGGCAAACATGAAAGAGATAACAGCAATGATCGCAAGCGTCTTTTTCATTTTTAAAATTGTAAGGATGAGTTGAGAAGCAGCCCCAAGTACCTTAGGCTGCCTTGCGCTCGGAGTTAATGACCAACGGTTCGCCGCCACTGACGGTGTCGCGGGTAATGATCACCTTTTCTGCACGGTCGTTATCAGGAAGAGTGAACATGACATCCATTAATGTTTGCTCCATGATCGAACGGAGTGAACGCGCACCGGAGCCACGCTCGAGGGCTTTATCGATCACCAATTCGAGAGCTGGTCGTTCAAATTCCAGTTCGACACCTTCCATCGCAAAGAGTTTACGGTACTGCTTGACGAGTGCGTTACGAGGTTCGGTAAGAACACGCAACATCGCTTCGCGCGAAAGCCCGTTGAGCGGAGCGAGCACAGGAAAACGTCCGATAAGTTCAGGTATGAATCCGAACTTCAATAGATCTTCTGCTTCGACATACTGGAAAATATCGACGGCCTTCTCATCGATACGGGAAGGAAATTTCGCGCCAAAGCCAATCGGATTTTGATGAAGACGCTTCAAAATGATCTTATCGAGACCATCGAATGCGCCGCCAGCAATGAACAAAATATGCTTCGTATTTACATGAATGAGTGGCTGTTCCGGATGCTTGCGTCCGCCTTTCGGTGGTACACCGGCGATCGTACCTTCGAGTAATTTCAACAGGCCTTGCTGAACACCTTCGCCGGAAACATCACGCGTGATCGAGGCGCTATCCGATTTGCGAGCGATCTTATCGACTTCGTCTAAATAAATGATGCCGCGCTCCGCCCGTGTAAGATCGTAATCCGCGGCCTGCAATAATGAACTGAGAATGGACTCGACATCATCACCGACATAACCGGCCTCAGTAAGTGTCGTCGCATCAGCAATAGCGAACGGCACATCGAGAATTTTGGCGAGCGTTTGTGCGAGCAGTGTTTTACCCGTGCCGGTCGGACCGAGCAGCAGAATATTCGCTTTCTCGATCTCAGTGTCTTCAAATCCTTCGACGCCTACTAACGTCTCTGCATCGATACGCTTATAATGGTTGTATACCGAAACGGCGAGAATCTTTTTTGCACGCTCCTGCTCGATCACAAATTCGCTCAGAGCGTGCTCGATCGATCGAGGAGTGAACGACGCAAGGCCACTGCGGCGTGCAGCCTTTTGCTTTGTAAACTGAGGCAAATGCGCCCGAAGCAGATCGACGTGATTTGCAGTGCAAATGTCGCAAATAAGAGCACTGGAAAATGGCGCACTGATGAGCGTTTGTACTTCTTCGGCCGAACGACCACAAAAAGTGCAATAGACCGGCCGATCACCGTTGAATTCGTTGCCACCGTTGTGGCGAGTAGTATTTGTCTCTTTAGGAGGCATGGTGGTGGAACACCGCATTGGGCCGCCTTGTTCGGGGCCACGTTATGCTAACCACTATTCAAAACCTCCCCGATAACTCGCGTATCTGGATCTTTCCAGCTGATAGAAAACTCTCCCCGGCTGAATCCAGTGAATTGCTGGCGTTGCTCGACTCCTATCTTACAGGATGGGAAGCTCATCATGTGCCGGTCAGTGCTAGTCGCGAGCTTAAGTATGACCAGTTCGTCATCATAGCGGCCGATCCCCAGGTGACAGCACCGAGCGGTTGTTCGATCGATGACATGACGCGCGCTATTAAATCGCTCTCACAAAAATTCGGTGTCGATTTCTTTAACCCGATGAAGGTCTTCTATCGCGTGAGAGGCGAGGTGAACGTCGTCAGTCGTGCCGAGTTTAAAACGTTAGCTGCGAACAGCGAGGTCGATGCCTCGACTATCGTGTTCGATAACTCGCTCGTCACATTAGGCAGTTATCGTTCGGGCAAATGGGAAATAGCCGCTGGTCAGTCGTGGCATAAAGCGTTGCTGCCGCAGGCGGTCGTTGTTTGATCGATTGGCGCAAGCTAAAGCATGCGCTACACTCAGCGGAATCGGAAGTTCGGCCAGTTCGGTTAGCCGCTTTATGGAAATCGAACAAGTTTATCGTATCGCCTACGACGCGTTCTCGCGTGCTCTCGATCAAAAGCTTACTACTCCGGAAACGGATGTCTCTATCGCCCCGAAGTTCTATCATGGTACGATGGAGCTAAAGCCGAAAGACCCATCTCTTCAATCCAAAGAGGTTGACCTCGAAGTCTTTTTTAAGAAGATCGTTTCGGTTCGTAACAATCTTCGTGTGCTCGAGCAGAAGATCAACAGCAGCGCTTTAGAGGAAGGAGCTAAGCTCGAGTTAGAAGGTTACATTACTCGCTGTTATGGAAGCCTCACGACGTTCAATGTTCTGTTCCAGGACCCCGCAGACCGATTTGTAGGATCTTCCAAAGACTAAACAGTCAGTTGGTATTTCTCCGTCGTAATAAGATCACTTAATTTGTAATTCTTTCGTCCTTCCGCCGTTCGCCTTCATCCCTTCTAAACTGAGGCTTGCTTTTTGTACAACATCATATTGTATAATTAAGCAAGCTCATCTATGGCACAAACTGCAGGGGATATTTTAGTCGAATGCCTCATCGATTGGGGCGTCAAAGTAGTATTTGGATTACCGGGCGATGGTATCAATGGAATTATGGAGGCGCTTCGCCAGCGCCGGGACGAGATCAATTTTATTCAGGTCCGTCACGAAGAGGCTGCGGCCTTCATGGCCTGTGGATATGCAAAATATACTGGTAAGCTCGGCGTTTGTATTGCCACATCAGGGCCGGGGGGCATCCATTTGTTAAACGGTCTTTACGATGCCAAGCTCGACGGTGTACCCGTACTGGCCATTACCGGACTACAATATCATGATCTGCTCGATACCTTTTCTCAACAGGATGTAGCGCTCGACCGACTATATATCGATGTTGCGAAATATAACGCACGCATCATGGGGCCGGAGCATGTCCGCAATGTTGTCGATCTCGCAATTCGAACGTCGCTAACGTACCGTGGAGTATCACATGTTACGATCCCGTCGGATACGCAAACAAAGGAAGCCGAGTCGCGAAGCGAGCGGAATGTTCCGCATCACACTTCTGAAGTATTTGCGTTTGGCGATCGCATGCCGGACCCGCGTGACGTGGAGCGGGCAGCAAAGGTCATCAATGCTGGCGAGAAGGTCGCGATACTTGCCGGTGCCGGCGCACTAAATGCAACCGATGAGTTGGAAGCGCTTGCTGAAAAGGTCGGTGGTCCGATCATCAAGGCGTTGCTTGGTAAAGGCTGTGTACCGGATACAAGTCCTTTCACAACCGGAGGAATAGGTCTTCTCGGGACGAAACCATCGCAAGAAGCACTCGAAGACTGCGATACTCTGATCCTCGTTGGATCGACTTTTCCGTACATAGAATTTTACCCTAAGCCCAATCAGGCACGAGCGGTGCAGATCGAGCTCGATGCCATGCGCATCGGATTGCGATATCCGGTCGAAGTGGGCCTGGTTGGTGATGCGAAGCGTTCGCTTCGCGAGTTGCTACCACTCATTGAAACGAAAAAGGATCGCTCCTTCCTCAAAAAAGCGCAGGAGGGCATGCGCGATTGGATGGACCTGCTCGAAGACCAGGCAACCTATCACGGTTTGCCGATGAAGCCGCAAGTGGTTGCATGGGAGCTAAGCAAACGCTTAAGTGATGATGCGATCATTTCTGCCGATTCCGGTACGATCGCAACATGGGCAGCGCGCTTTATTCAACTGAAGCGAGGACAAAAATTTTCTCTCTCCGGAAATCTTGCCACGATGGCGAACGGCCTTCCGTATACGATCGCCGCTCAGATAGCATATCCCGATCGCGAGTGTGTGGCATTCGTTGGCGATGGCGGTTTCTCGATGCTGATGGCAGAGCTTGCTACGTGCGTAAAATATAAGCTGCCGATTCGTATTGTTATTATCAAGAACAATGCGCTGGGCATGATAAAATGGGAGCAACTTGTCTTTCTTGGAAATCCCGAATATGAGATCGATCTTCAACCGATCGACTTCGCTGCATATGCGCGCGCCTGTGGTGCTTCCGCTATTACCATCGAAGACCCACGGACCTGTGGCGAACAGTTAGATGAAGCGCTTGCGATGCCTGGGCCGGTAGTGATAGAAGCGATCGTCGATCCGTACGAGCCACCCTATCCGCCGAAAGCGACGATCAAACAAGCCGCGCATCTTGCCGAAGCCTTACTCAAAGGCGAGCCGAACGGTGCGAAGATCGCGCTGACGGTGGCGAGTGATAAAGTACGCGAGATGGTATAAGGTAGCTGAGAGCTAATAGATAAGAAGTAAGAGGTAATTTAAACCCCTCGGCTTCTTGTCGTCTTAATGATGGCGCTTACTATCGTAGTCCTTCGAGTACGACTTCCAACTCCGCATCATTTTCGCAGAGTACTTGCCGTGCCTTTGAACCATCGAAGGCACCGACGATGGCAGCGGCTTCGAGTTCATCCATGATGCGAGCGGCGCGCGAGTAACCGATCTTTAATCGGCGTTGAAGGAGGGAGACACTCCCTTGCTGGTGACGAACGATCGTTCGTGCGGCTTCTTCAAAGAGGTCATCACGGGCGTCTTCTTCATCGAAGCCGGAACCGCCACGCGATTCTTTGTCACGCAGTGAGGGAAGATACCACGGTCGGGAATAACTAAGCTTGTCGCCATCCTGCATTGCGATCGCATCGATCATTGCTTCGACCTCATCGGTCGAGATATAGGGCGACTGCAGTCGGATAGGCTTCGGTGTACCGCTCGGCTGATAGAGCATGTCGCCGTTGCCGAGAAGCTGCTCGGCGCCCATCGTGTCGAGGATGGTGCGGGAATCGACACGAGTAGCTACTTGATATGCGATACGTGCGGGGAAGTTCGCTTTGATGACGCCTGTGATGACGTCCACCGACGGACGCTGCGTCGCAAGAATAAGATGAATGCCGACGGCACGGGCCATCTGTGCGATACGGCAGATCGGTTCTTCGATCTCACGTGCGGCGGTGATCATAAGGTCCGCCAACTCATCGATGATGACGACGATGTACGGAAGGTGATAATGTTGTTCTTCCTGCGTCGAGCGGAGTTTACCTTGAGCGACTTTAATATTATAATCCGCGAGGGAGCGCACCGCAGCCTTCGCCAGTTTATCGTAGCGGCGTTCCATTTCAACTTCCACCGCCTTGAGTGTAACGACAGCCATTTGCGGCGTCGTTACAATATCTTCTCCCGCTTCCGGTGAAACGATAAGATAATGCTTGCGAAGTTTTTTGTACAATGAAAGCTCGATCTTTTTTGGATCGACGATCACGAACTTTACATCGCGCGGTGATTTAGCATAGAGAAGGCTCGCAATAATGCCGTTGACGCCGACCGATTTTCCGGAACCGGTGGCACCGGCAATAAGCAAGTGCGGCATCTTATTGAGATCATCCACATACACATCGCCGGAGATGGTCTTGCCGAGTGCGAGCGGAAGGTTCATCTTCGTATGGCGGAAACTGTCGCTTTCAAAAAGCGACCGAATGCGGACCATCTTCGCGGTATCGTTCGGTATTTCTACACCGATCGTACCACGGCCAGGAATTGGTGCGATGATACGAATGCCACGCGCTTTCATTGCGAGGGCAATGTCATCGGTAAGATTTTCAACGCGCGATACTTTAATACCCTCTGCCGGTGTGAATTCGTAAAGGGTGACGACGGGACCAGGCGTAACGGTGATATTCTCGATCTCTACGCCGAACGTCGCGAGTTTATCGCGGAGCAAGCGGCCTTTCTTTGCCAACTCTTCGTCGTTAGCATCGAGCGCATCTTTCGGATCGGCAGGAGTGAGAATATCGAGGCTCGGACTGCGATACTTTAATAAAATTTCCTGATACGGATTTTCCGGTACGAACGGCTTCTTCCCTTCTTCAAAGAAGAGATCGGACGATTCTTCGTCCGCTTCCTGTGCCGGTTTTGTATCGGTCATTCGCACGAGTGGACGAACGATCGATACCTCCTCAGAGACCGAGTGTGGCAGCGCCTCGTTCGAGAGTGCCTTCTCATCGCCCACCGTAACGGGCGGAAGAGTCATTGCTGTAGGCGTTGCACGCTTTGACTCTTTTACTTTCGGCTTCAGGGGATCGATGACGTCTTCGGTCGTATCAACATTCGAGATCTCACTGGCAGAAATTTCCACCGTTGGCTCAGCCGGCGCTTCTGCTTTAGCAGGTATCTTGTCTTTTGTGATGGCAAGTAACCCGTCGACTACCGAACTGGCGACGACTGGTTTAGCTACTGAAGCAGCTCCATTAAGTGCCGCAGCAGAAAGTTCTTCCGCCGGTTTTTCGGGCTCGTCCGAAAGAGCACCGTTTGTCAATCGGCTAAAATGTACCGAGTGTGAACCCAGGCGATCTTTACTATTCCGAGTGAGACGCGGAATAGGAGTCGCTCCTTCATGCTTTTGCGCCGGTCGAACTTTAAGTAACGGTTGTCCCGGCTGAGGCGTAGGGTGTTTGGGAAGTGGATTTACAGCTTGTGGTTCAGCCGCGGCAACAGTAGGAGCTATTGCCTCGGCGACCGGCACCGATGCTTCGGCTGCCTTTACCACAGCTTTTTCGCGCACTGGTAGTGCCTGCGGTTTTGTAGCAACGGGCGCTTCGCTTTTTGCAGAGCGAATGCTTATCTTAACATCCTCAACTGGTTCTTCGGTAGGAAGAGCTTCCTTCGCAACGATAGGCTCGGCAACTTCACTTGCTATCGCGATCTCGCCTCCTGCTTGGATGGCTTCAACCTTAGCTGCTTCCAGTGCAGCTTCTTCGGCCTCTTCGCGTGCACGCTCTTCTTCCCGCGCTGCTTGTCGTGCTTCTCGTTTTTCCCAGAACTCGATGATCTTACGGCGCGACCACATAACGAGCGCCGTCCACCAGGTTCGAAGCCGCAAAAAGGTCTTCTCGATATCGAGATCGATCGAGAAGATCAGCATTACAATAAAGGCGGCGGCATAGAGAATAAAGGCGCCGGCGCCACCGATGGCACGCGCGAAAGCAAGGCCGAGGAATTGGCCTACCGAGCCAAACCACTCGCGCGGCAGGTTAATAAAATTAGCGGCCGTCCCCATCGTAGCACTGAAGAGAATGGCCGTTAGGAGAAAGAAGGTCGTTGCTAAGGTAAGACGCCGGCGTTGCTTATAGGTAAAGCGGAAAAATGCGAGGGACCACCATCCGAAAAAGATGGGATAGATGATGGCAGCGTAACCGATCGTCTTATTGATCAGAAAATTGGCGAGCATCGCGCCGATGAGTCCGAGCCAGTTCTTCGCTTGGTCGGCACTGGCACGTACTGCTTCTCGGACGGGATCCGGAACGTCTCCGGGCGACGACGGAAGAAAGAGTGCCGGTAGATCGCTGATGCGCGTTTCGGCACGCGAAGCATCATCCGGCGAATAACTGATGATGGCAAGCAATACTAATATTGCAGCAACGATACAGCTAAAGCCCAGCACGTGCCGTTGCTTCACCATTGAGTCGGGCTTTTCGCGCTGAGGCTTCAGCGGGAGAGCCATTTGTTCAGCATCCTCCGGCGGAGGTACTACTGCCGCGGCTTTCTTCTTAGAAGTACGCTTCCGTGGTTTCTTCTCTGGTGATGCTTCAGCTTCCGCCTCTTCGATCTGAGCGCGGCGTGCTCGTTCTGCGGCTTCACGAGCTTCCTCCGAAAGCCGTTTCGGCATTGGACGCGTGCCGCGAGCCGGACGCACGGCGATCTCTTCATCATCCACATCCTGCACACCACTAATGCGCGTGCGGGGCGCACCGGCAGCGATGTCGGTTACCGAACCGTTACGGGAAATACGAATGTAGGGAGTTTCGTCGAACGCAGAGCGGTCGATCGAAGAACGGTCGTCCTCGAATGAGGTTGGGTCGTCTAACTCAAATTTTCCGGGCAATGTCGTATCAGGACAAATGGGCGTCCATGTCCTCCTCCGCAGTGGGTATAAAGGGGGAAAAGTGGGAGAAGGGTTCCGTTTTTACGGTTACTTCTTAAGAGAGATCATGGAAATACTTAAAGTATCTTCTCGATCCGCTCGGTCACTTCCTCGATAGAAGCCAGGCCATCGACCTGCTTTACGCCGCGGGTCTTTTCGTAGTATTCCTTGACGGGCGAAGTTTGCTTGTAATAGACCTCGAGGCGATGCCGAATGGTATCGACATTATCATCGGCGCGGCCTTGCTCCAGGCCTCGGCGGACCATCCGGTCGGTAAGCTCGCGGTCCGGCGCCGTGATCATAACGATCTGGACGTCGGAGATTCCGAGTTCTCGGAAGAGGTTATCGAGCGCGCGAGCCTGCTCCAGCGTGCGAGGGAAGCCATCGAGCAGGAAGCCTTTGGCGGAGTCCTTCGCTTCCAAAACTTCACGGACGAGCCCGATAATGATGTCATCGGGGACCAACCCGCCGGACTCCACAAAGCTTTTGGCAACATTGCCAAGCGGAGTGCCCTCGGCGATCGCAGTGCGAAGGATATCGCCGGTCGATACATGGAGAAGATTATGGGCGGCCGCGAGACGAACAGCCTGGGTACCTTTGCCAACGCCGGGGGGGCCAAAGAGGATCAAATTCATGGAATACGTAAATTGACGGCGCGGAAACGAATTCGCAAAAAAGAAAACTCCGTTACTTTGCGCCATAAATCGCAACCGAACGCCCCCCGATTTCATTTGAATGAATTCCAGCGCTTAAACCGAACTGGAAAAGCCTAAGTCGGTCTTGAAATCAGTACTTATTCGGACTTGAAAATCACCACTTATATCGTCCTCTTACTCATGGTCTTCCTCATACCGGCTGGGGAAGGCATAGCCCAACCGTTGAAAGGTCCTCTTGCTTCGAATGTAACGGCCACGCCGGACTCCCTCAACTTTGGCCAGGTTGTGATTTCAAAATCGAGGACGCTTACGTTTGTGCTTCAAAATACAGGAACGTCGTCGATACAAGTTACGACGTTCGGTGTCAGCAATCCGATCGAATTCAATGTTGTAGGCGCCACGAATTATTCATTGCAGCCGGGCAGTACCCAAGCCTATACCGTCACGTTCGCGCCCCAAGCGACCCAGAACGTTCACACCGGATTGGCTCGCTTTACCTTTGGTGATCTCTCTACCGAAACAGTATACTTTATTGGCTACGATCATCCTCCTACTGCAAGTATCGATACACTCGCGGTCCGCAAGGATTATCTGGCGTATAGTGGATCGACCGTTACCATTTCGCAAGAGCTTCGATCCGATCTTCAGGATTCGATCTATAATTTCACAGAAAATATTCTTTACGATCCTACGGTCCTTGACTTCATAGGGGCGAACAACGGAGCGATAACGCTGGCACCAGATTGGTCCATCCGCTCGACGCTCGGCACACCCGGTAACGCCGCGATACGGGCCGGCTCGGTGGGGTATGCATTGAAAGGTCCCGGCGAATTATTGCAGCTTGTTTTTCACGTCCGGAATGAGTGTCAGGTGTATGCAACTTCCCCGATCTGGGATTCAGCAGCAATATTTGGTTTGGGTGTTGCGAAGTTCTTTTGTGATAGCGGTTCCATTCATATCGTGGGACAGTGCACGCCGATCATGGGGCCATCAGGATTTAAAACGCACATATTCGATGCCGTACCGAATCCGGCAAACGACCGAACGACGATCACTTATTCGGTTCGCCGCAATGAGAATGGCGAAGTACCTCAGGTTTACCTTAGAATATTCAATGCAGTGGGTGAGCCGATCCGGACGATCCATGAAAGTCCTGAAACAGAAGGAACGTACAACGTAGAGATCAAAACCGGCGGACTTTCACCCGGTGTATATTATTATGAGTTCGAGGCAGACGCGGTCCATACCATACGGCGGCTTTTCGTGCTTCATTAGGCATGAAATTTCCGTAATACGGCAAAAGAAACGGATCACGTAAACCCCCAGTTGAATTTCTTGTCGCGAGCAGGATATGGTCAATCGCTCACTCCATCGATATACGATCGCTTTTCTCGGAATATTGCTGTGTGCAATTGCGAGCGGTCGCGCTATTGCTCAGGAACCGGATGAGCCGCGCAATGCCCCACGGATGAGCCCTGCGGAATACACGCAAAAACTTCAGTTGGCAGAAGCCTACGAAGAAAAGCGCGATGCCCAAAGCGCTGCTCGAATATACGGTGAGCTGTACACCCTTAACCCTTCGGATGAGACCGTCTTTGAAGGATATACTCGTACGCTCTTCATCTTAAAACAGTACGATGATGCGGAGCGCATTGTGAACGAGCGATTGAAGCACGATGCTTCGCTCGATGTCCTCCTTCTTTCGGCACGTTTGGAAGCGCGCATGAATAAGCGTCCGCAGGCGCTTGATGCATTCCAAAAAGCGGAGCGCGCGGTGAATGCAAAGGATTGTGCTTCGCTCTTTCCGATCGTCTATGCGATGATGGACGTCTCCTACAATCAGGATGCGCTCCAACTGTTGGACGAGATGAGAAAGATGTCGAGCGACGATGAGGATGTGTGTTCGAGCCAGATCGCCGGCCTCTATCTTCGCCTGGGTGATTTCGATCGTGCGGCGAAAGAATTTATTGCGATCTTAAAATCGGGCGAAGGAAACGTGGGTATGGTCGAACAGCGGCTCGCGCAGTATATCACCGATTCGCTGTCTCGTACAACGATCCTTTCCTCGGTCGAACGCGAAGTGAATGCGGTGCCGCCCACACGCGCCAATCTTCGCCTGCTTGCCTGGCTGTACGGTGAAAAGAAAGATTATCGCAAAGCACTGGAGACGATCATCAAGCTGGATAATGTTGCGGCGGATGAATCGGGAGCAAAGAATAACGAAGGTCCGGAATTACTGCAGTTTGCCGATCGTGCTCGAAGCGAAGGAGCGTTGGATGTTGCGGCACGGGCATACACCGAAGCAATAACAAGGCTTAAATCAAGCGATTATCGCGGGCAGGTCTATTATATCGCTCAGGCGGAATTAGGCGCGCTCAAAACATGGGAAAAATATTATCTCACGGCCGGATTGAAAGATTCGCTGCCTGCTTTGATCTCGAAGTACGAGGCCTTTGCGCAGAATGCACCAGCCAACGAATTTGTGCTCGACGCTTTGGTACATGCCGCGAACCTTAGCTTTAACGAGCTATTCGATCTTCCGCGCGCAACGAAAGATTTTGAAACGGCCCTCGCTCGGGCGAGCGGATTAAGTGATGTCTCTTCGCAGGCTATGTTCGGCCTCGTCGACATAGCGTATGCGAGCCGTGATTTTAACCAGGCGCAGGCACGTATTGCTCAGATCGAAAAAATGCTTTCTCGATATCGTTCGGTAAACGAGCGAGAGATCCGAAACCATATTACGTTCGAGCGTGCGCTCGGCCAGTATTACCAGATGAATTTCGATTCTGCTCAAGTGTTGCTGCAAACAGTGGCAGCGGACTCCGCGAGCGATTATGCGAACGATGCGATACAACTCTCGGGCATTATCCAGGAAAGTAATAATCCACGCGGCCTTCCGTCGTTAAAATTGTTCGCGCACGGTGCGCTGGCAGAAACGGCGCATAAGTTCGAGGAAGCCGAACGCGACTATCGAACGATCGTTGATTCGGAGACAAATGCCCCGCTTGCCGATGACGCCGTGCTGCGGCAGGCCGCAATGCTGGTAAAGCTTGGGAAGCCGGAAGATGCAGTTCGTGCACTCGACGCGATGCAGGAGAAGATGCTGACGAGTCCGTTATTGGACGTTGCCGGAATTCGTGAAGCGGAGATCGTCGAGCGTAACATTCACGATAAAGCGCGTGCGCAAAAGATGTACGAGGATTTCCTGGCGCGCTATCCCAATTCAAATTTCGTCGATGAAGCTCGCGATCGCGCCCGCAAATTGCGCGGCGACGCGTTTTAGGTTCGTAGCCGTATGCTTTAGCTTACGCCGTAAGCTAAAGCATACGGCTATAATTGTAGTGTTGTAAATCACAGATCAAGCTTTACCATGTCAGAACTTCACACCATTCACTATCCGAACGAGTCCCGCGAATATCGAGAGGCGCGAAATCGATTGCTCGAAGCCGAGATCGAACTGCGCCGGCAAACCGAACGTGTTGCCGAGATGCGGCGCGAACTTCCCATCGGCGGGAAGCTGAAAGAAGATTACATCTTTGAAGAATTAAAGGACGGTAAATCAGTGAAGGCGCACTTTTCCGAGTTATTCGAGCCGGGAAAAGACACGCTCGTTCTTTATAGCTTCATGTTCCATCCCGAGGACGAAAACCCATGCCCGATGTGCAGTGCAATGCTCGATGCTCTCAACGGACAAGTACGACATCTCGAACAGCGGATCAATCTGGCCGTCGTTGCCAAGGCGCCCATCGAGAAGTTGCGGCGATGGACGGACAAGCGCGGATGGAACCGTTTGCATCTGCTCTCCTCGTATCATACGACCTACAACCACGATTATCATGGTGAAGATGAGGGAGGCGATCAGTTACCGAACCTGAATGTGTATCAAAAGCGCGCGGATGGCATTTACCATACCTATAGCACCGAGGCACTCTTCGCGCCCACCGACCCCGGACAAGACGCGCGGCATATCGATCCTATCTGGCCGCTCTGGAATGTACTCGACCTCACACCCGAAGGCCGAGGTACCAACTGGTATCCGAAACACGAGTACAATATTAAGCCGGTGATGATCGAGTTGGGATGATCTCGTAGCCTTTGTAGCCGTACCCTTCAGGGTACGGCGAATTGCGGAGTGCTTTTCTTTCGCTTAGAAGGAGTATGAAAACAAAACTCAATTCTCTCTTCAGCTTCAAAATAAAGCGCGACATTTTGGGTCAAGTTAGCAAGAATTCACTTCTTGCCGGTTCGAGGTAGGCAATGGAATTCCGCAAAGCCGGGTTGTGAGAATATGGTCAAACGAATGCTCGCATGTATCCTTTTTCTCGTTATCGGCAGTTTTAGTGCCTTTGCGCAGTCCAAGATCCTCATCCCGATGGACCTGGACCAGAACGATCACCTCAAGGCGTATGGCATTACCTATTATGCATTGAAGCAGGGCATTGCTATCGACTGGCTGCTGAACTATCGCGGTGGCAGCTTCATGGCCGACGCGAACGACCTTCTTATTGCCGAGTGCCGCATTCGCGGTGTGACGTTCGAAAAGCTCGATGCCAGTTCGGCTAATTCGATCTATAATCTGGTGCAATCGCCGGATAAGAATATGGATGTGGTAAAGCTCGAGAAGGCGCCGAAGATCGCGGTCTACGTACCACCGGGATTCCAACCGTGGGACGATGCGGTGACGCTCGCGCTCGAATACGCCGAAGTGCCGTACGATAAAGTTTGGGACGACGAAGTGCTCGGCGATAAACTGAAGCAGTACGATTGGCTGCACCTTCATCACGAAGATTTTACCGGACAGTATGGTAAGTTCTACGGCAATTACAGTTCTGCGCCGTGGTATCAGGCGCAAGTGCGAATGCTGGAAGCGGAAGCACATAAGCTCGGCTTCACCAAAGTAAGCGAAGAGAAGAAAGCGGTCGCGCGAAAGATAAAAGAATTCGTCGCGAACGGTGGCTTTATGTTCGCAATGTGCTCGGCCACCGATACCTATGACATAGCGCTTGCCGCAGAGAACGATGATATCTGCGATCAGGTCTTCGATGGCGATCCGACCGATCCCAATTATCAGCAGAAGCTCGATTACTCGAAGTGTTTTGCATTCGAGAATTTCAAGGTCGATCCAAATCCATTTGTGTACGAGTATAGCGACATTGATGTGCAGCCGAATGAGGTAGGGAGCAAGGATAACGATTACTTCACGTTGTTCGACTTCTCGGCTAAATACGATCCGGTACCGACGATGCTCACGCAGGACCATACCAATGTGATCAAAGGATTCATGGGACAGACCACGGCCTTTCACAAGAACCTGATCAAGAAGAGCGTTACGATTCTTGCCGAGCGTGAAGGGAGCGACCAGGTGAAGTACTTATATTCCACGTATGGTCGGGGGTTCTTCGCATTTTATGGCGGCCACGATCCGGAGGACTACCAACATCAGGTCGGCGATCCTCCGACCGATTTGAAATTGCATAAGAATTCGCCGGGTTATCGGCTCATTCTGAATAATGTGCTCTTCCCGGCGGCGAAGAAGAAAAAGCTTAAGACATAGTCGATTAGGAAATCGGCGCAGTCGGTAAACCGGGCGCTCCTATATCGCGATCGATATCGTGCGACTCTTCGTGGAGCGGACGCCGCTTATGGCTTTTCTTATGGTCTTCGAGTTCGCTTAAGCTATCGAATTCTTCGCCGCAGAGATCGCAGCGGAATTCCTCGGGTTCTGAATCGATATGTTGTGCCATAGCTCATGAAAAGGCCAAATCCATGCCGGATGGGTTTGAGCCAAACGATGAACTAAAACAGGCCGGTGCGGCGTTAGCGCACGTCCACAAAACAGGAAAATTTAGATAAATGCCACAACACGCAGGAGCAGTACGTCGGGCCCGTCTTTCGGAAAAGCGCCGCACGGCCAATAAAGGCAAAAAAGTTGATTTACGCAAGATGTTGAAGGAATTTGACGCTTCGGCGGCAACTTCTGCCGATGACGTCAAGAAGCTTCAGAGCAAGCTCGATAAGCTCGCTTCGAAGGGGCTTATTCACAAGAATTACGCATCTAACAAGAAGTCTCAGCTCGCGAAGCGCTCGAAAGCTAAAGCGTAATTGGCGAGGTAAAGGGAATGCCAAACATTACCATTTACCAAAAGCCAACCTGTTCGAAGTGCCGCGAGACCATGAAGCTCCTTGAATCTCGTGGTGTCGCGTTCGACGCGATCAATTACTTTATCGATCCTATCCCAGCCGAGACGCTTCGCGATCTCATCCACAAGCTCGGCATTCGTCCGATCGATCTCTTCCGTAAAAAAGAAGACCGCTTCCGCAACTTAGACATTGCCTCGAAAACTCTTTCGGATGAAGAGTTAATCCAGATCCTCGCCGATAATCCTGAACTTATCGAACGACCCATCGTGGTGCGTGGGGAAAAAGCAGTATTGGGAAGACCGCCGGAGAATGTGCTGCAGTTGTTTTAGAAGTTCAGACCTCTTGCGCCCCTAATTTCTCCATCAGGGCTACTTCAAGTTCGGAGCGCTCTTGCACTTTTGGCTTTACGATTTCCTGAACCACTTCGGGGTTAATAACAACCGGTGATCCGGCCTTAACGCGCATATCATTCTTCGGCCCCGCTTCGAAGGAAAGCGACGAACCGTAAAATTCGCGAAGAGCGAGATTCATCTCATCCTTCATCGTTGTTAGCATATCCTTCTCGATCTTTCCCGGCGTACCAAGATAGATCGTCGAATGCCGAACGCCGCAGAATTCGATGTCGGGAAGAATGGAGTGGAGCGGACGCGATTTCGTTTTTAAGAATTCGCCGAACGATGACCAGCGAGAGGCCACTACTTCGGGATCTGGTGCTGGTGTTCGGGAATCCGACTCAGCAGCGCGGGGCTTTGCCGAAGCAGGTTCAGGTGTTGAAGAACGTTTGCCGTTCTTAGGGGCAGAGCTTTTTACTTCTTCAACTCCTGAGGAGCGAGGGGCAGGTTGTTGCTCCGAGTGTGGTGGTGGTGCAGTTACCGGTTCGTCAAGAGTTTTTTTTTCCTGTGCTACCCCGTTTCCAGAACTGCGACCTCCAGTTTTGAGTCCACGAACTTCTTCTAGTAACTGGGAGACTTCGATCGCCCGTTCGAGAAGCATCATCTCGACCAACGCTACTTCCAATACGATGCGTGGTTCATGCGAGGCGCGGAGACGCTCGAAAGCATTTTGCCCCAGACGCACTAAGCGAAGTAAGTCTGCTTCGGAAAATTTCTTTGCCGTTTCGGTATAATGCTCTTGATGTACTTTCGAAACTTCAAGAAGCTTTGTCGAACCGGTTACACAAACGGTGAGAATATTTCGGAAATGCTCGAGTAATCCAGAAAAGAATTCTTCAATATCGTAACCGCGAGACGTGATCTCCCCGGCCAGTTCAAAGGCTCGTTTCGGATCGCGAGCTGCAATTGCATCGCTTACCTCAAAGAAGAAATCGAGATCAATAAGGTTAAGCGCTTCGCGGAGTCGAGAGGTCTCGACCTGCATGCCAGAAAATGCTACCGCCTGATCGAATATCGATTCGGCATCGCGGGCAGAGCCATCGGCCTTCTTTGCGATGAGAAGCAGTGCCTCGTCATCGATCTTTATTCCATCTGCATCTGCGATCTTACGAAGCAATGCGACGATAACATCGACTTGAATTCTACGAAAATCGTAACGCTGCGTTCGAGAGAGAATCGTTGGTAGTACCTTCTGAACTTCCGTCGTTGCGAAAACGAAGACCAGATGTTTCGGCGGTTCTTCGAGCGTCTTTAGCAACGCGTTGAACGCGCTTGTCGAGAGCATGTGCACTTCATCGATGATGATGACTTTGTACTCTCCTTGCAGCGGCGGGTATTTTACATTATCTCGCAGCATACGCACGTCATCGACACCGTTGTTGGAAGCGCCGTCAATTTCGGCAACGTCCATTGAGCGGCCCTCCGTTATCGAGAGGCAGATATCGCACGTATTGCACGGCTCGTAACCGTTCTTTGCGGCATTCGGACAATTGATCGCTTTGGCCAGGATACGAGCTACGGTTGTCTTGCCGCAGCCACGCTGGCCTGTAAAAAGGTAGGCATGGGCAAGCCTACCTGATGCGATCGCATTTTTTAGCGTGCGGGTTATGTGCTCCTGACCGGCGACGTCCTCGAAGCGCATCGGCCGCCACTTGCGAGCCGTTACTTGAAATGTCTCAGACATGCGCGTACAACCCGTGTAAGTGCACTACTCGTTCTCCTATACAGCTTCTATACAGCTTTCACCGCTTCTTCATTTTTCGAGCGAACGAATATGCCAATAATTAGCGCCATAATGGTAGAGCCGATAATCGCACCGAACAGAGACCACAATACCATAATGGCAGGAGAGGACATTGTACGAGTCATCGCCTGAGCGTTCTGGATCTCCTGAGCGGTCATCCCTCGGTCACGCATTGTCTGCATCTGTTGGGCCACCATCTGATTAATAAAGTCCGGATTGATCACCGTGTAATAGACGTACATGAAGATCGCGGTGATAATGCCAGAAAAAACGCCGACCCAAAATCCAGTGCCGACACACTGGCCGTAGGTGATGGTCCCGCCGAAATCTTCCCGTTTACGCTCGCGCATTGCGAGGACGAGAATAATGATATAGAATGGAACAGCCAGCCAATTGAACCAGTAGATTGTCGAATACTGCATACCTGTAAAGTATTCGATCAATGTGAAAATGATGGCTACGACAGCACAATAAACTCCGTATAGAATTGTAGTTACCATATTCGTTAGGCGAGATGATTTTTTCAACATCACATCTCGAGATCAAAAATACGAAGGTTAAATTACGCTCTCATTAAAATCCGAAGCCGCGGCTTTGGGCCACGGCTTCCAAAACAGATTCAAATGTGCGAACGCCTCGGATCGTTAGATCTTCGGTCCGGCCTTTTTGATCGCATCGCTCGTTCCATCCGCGAATTTCTTGAAATTCTCGGTGAAACGGTTCGCGAGGTCAGCAGCCTGCTTATCGTAAGCCGCTTTATCAGTCCAGGTGTTACGCGGGTTCAGCACCTCATCGGGTACGCCTGGTACATGCTGCGGAATTTCGACGCCAAAGATCGGGTCCTTCACGGTTTCGACATTATCGAGCGCGCCGGCTAATGCTTGCTCGACCATCGCGCGGGTGTAAGGAAGGTGCATGCGCTTTCCGACACCGTACGGACCGCCCGTCCATCCGGTATTTACCAGCCAACAGCGGACGTTGTGCTCTTCAACCTTCTTGCCGAGAAGATCAGCATATACGTGTGGATGGTGCACCATGAACGGCGCTCCGAAACAGGTCGAGAAATTTGGCTCGGGCTCGGTCACACCGCGCTCGGTACCAGCGACCTTCGCCGTATAACCGGAGATGAAGTGGTACATCGCCTGCTCCTTCGTGAGCTTCGAGATCGGAGGGAGAACTCCGAAAGCATCCGCCGTAAGGAAGATGATATTCTTCGGGTGGCCGCCGACCGACGGCTCGACCGCATTCTCGATAAAGCTCAGCGGGTAGCCTACTCGTGTATTCTCCGTTTTCGAGGTATCGTTATAATCCGGAACACCTTTCTCGTCCATTACCACATTCTCGAGGACCGCTCCGCGTCTGATGGCATTCCAGATCTGCGGCTCGTGCTCTTTCGAAAGTTTGATCACCTTCGCATAGCAGCCGCCCTCGAAATTGAACACTCCGTTATCCGACCAGCCATGCTCGTCATCGCCAATAAGGCGGCGCTGCGGATCGGCGGAAAGCGTTGTTTTTCCGGTACCGGAAAGTCCGAAAAAGAGAGCGGTGTCGCCTTTGGGTCCGATGTTCGCCGAGCAGTGCATCGGCATGACACCTTTAAGCGGCAGGAGATAATTAAGCGTGGTGAAGATCGACTTTTTGATCTCGCCGGCATACTCGGTACCACCGATAAGCAGCAAGCCACGCTCGAGGTTCAGTACAATAAACGTTTCGGAGTTGGTGCCATCCGTTTTCGGATCCGCCTTCACGCTCGGAAGATCGATGACCGTGAACTGCGGGCGGTGCTCTGCTAATTCGGCTTGCGTCGGACGAATGAATAGATTACGGCAGAACAGATTGTGCCATGCGTACTCATTAATGACGCGGAGCGGAAGCTGATACTCTTTATCGGCGCCGGCGAAGAGATCGGCAACGAACAGCTCTTTCTGATTCATTGCGGCGACCATTTTCTGGTACAGCTTCTCGAAATTCTCCGGGCTGATCGACCGGTTTACCGTGCCCCACCAGACGTGCTTCGAGCTCTCCGGATTCTCGACGATAAACTTGTCCTTCGGCGACCGTCCCGTGAACTTGCCGGTGGAGACGACGAGCGCCTCGTTGGCGGCTAATTGTCCCTCGCCCCGCGACAGCGCTTCGGCGTAGAGTTCTTCCGGTGTCAGGTTGAAGTAGATCTGGCCATGAGAGATGCCATGATCGTGGAGGTTACGTTCGAGAATAGAAGGCGCGTGGGGTTCTGAATTATTCATTTTCTTTCAAATTTCGCTTATTTCGAGCCATTCTGAGGCCAAAGTGACGCTGGCTCGGCTTGGGAGTACCAATTATCGCAATTCAGAAGCCTTTAATTCCGCAATTTTGCTGCCCGATCCCGGATCCCGAGCCCCGGGCGGACCGAGCAAAAAGTCCCATCGCATAGTACACTACAACAGGACTCGATCAATTTCCAACGAACGACGGCCACCTGTGGGGAGCCCCGGGGTGGTGGGCC